>Ga0326728_10000440_pt1 | contig 162748 bp, 158 predicted proteins | sample MB3enrmetagenome_FD_207602 | JGI IMG/M metagenome (GOLD analysis project Ga0326728, IMG submission 207602) | Lab enriched peat soil microbial communities from McLean, Ithaca, NY, United States - MB31MN | ecosystem: Environmental > Terrestrial > Soil > Wetlands > Peat | place: USA: New York... | reverse complement strand
GGCAATTCAGCGCCGCTTAAAAAACTCAGAAAAAGACGGCGCCCTTGAGAAACACAGTTGCTCAACGTAGGCCGGCTACGCCTGCGGTTTTGCTCAATCGTCGCGACCAAAATCGGTCTCAAAATCCAGCGCGGTCCCTAAAGGCCTATTTACGGACAAGCCCTTAGACGCGTGAAAAGGGGAAAGAGGGGTGTCGGGACTCGTGGATGCGGAGAGACGGGGGAGGGGGAGACGGGCTGAGGCGGAAGGGAGGGAAGATTGACGCGGGGATTCGGGGAAGGGGGACGCGGGAAGGGGGAGAAAGGGGGATGGAGGGGACAAAAAAGCCTAAAGATTTGCCGCCACTTGGACGATATTTTGGGTACAGAAAATTATGATCCCCAATACGCTCAGTGGATGTCGCCGTGGCAAAATTTCACTCGATACTCGATCAAAACAAAGTCGGCCGAATTGCAATATTTTCAATCGAAGGGCGGCTCTCCCTCATTGTTCACAGAAGGTAATGTCAGGAGGATGAATATGGTTCTGGGTAACCCGTCGGATGTCTATTACAGGACCGCGATTGAAACCGCTGATCCGCTTCATCTGATCATTTTGTGTTATGACTCGGCAATTTGCGACCTGAAAGAAGCCAAGGAGCTCCATGAAAGGCGTGAAATGAACGAAGCCTACCGGAAGATCAGACACGCTCAGGACATTATCACTGAACTGCTGGTAGGACTGGATTATGAAAGGGGCGGGAACATCGCCCGGAACCTCAACCGGCTCTACAACTTCGTTCTCAGGCAACTGATCGGCATAAACAGCCGAGAGGATACCCTCGTCTACGATCACCTTATAAAAATTCTCTCAAGACTCAAGGACGGTTGGGCAGCGATCAAGGCGAATGCGGGCCAAACCGAAATTAAGAGCGGACTTCTTCCACGGCACTGGCAAGCCTCTGCATAGGAATCAGCGATGGAGAGCAATGGATTGGATTGGCTGGATTGCGCTGAATCCATCCTGGACCAGCTTTTGAAATTTACCGCGCAGCTTGCGGAAATCGAGCAAGATCCCGGGGTGGACGCAAAGGCTCTAACATTCGCATGCGCGAAACGCCTCGATGATTTAAAGCGGTTGATTCCCCAGGATCTGAAAATTTTGCCGCCGGCTAAAAACGAACTCCTCGAAAAGATGCGCGATCTATATTCCCAGACCCAGGTCTGCCTGGAGGTCCTTGGAAAGAAAAGCAGCAGGGCGTCCGCCAAGCTCCAGTCCCTTTCAAAACGAAAGCGGGCCGTCATGGCTTACAGCGGGCAGCATGAACACAAAGGCTAAGAGAACTTAAATCAACCCTTATTGAGCTTTTGATCCGACCATCTCTTGAGAAACCCCGTCACCTTCGAGCAAGGGGGAGAGTCGACTATCCTGAGCTTACCGCGCTTCACCATAACATTCTGGACACAGGCCCTGAGGTGAACGCACGGAAGGCATTCGCTTCGAGGTTGCATTATGCCATCCTCATCGACGGGACAAACCTTGTCCCCGTCGCCAAAACACTTTGGAAGTGCACCAGCCCCGATCTGCGGGCAACCGGGAGGCGTTTCTTTCATAGAATAACTCCAGTGGCGCCCCTCATTCCAGGATTTCGAGTACGGCGCGTTTTTTGAGCTTCGTTGCAGCCGCGTTCATGATGGTGCGCATTGCGTGAGCATTTCTGCCTTCCTTGCCGATTATCTTTCCAAGGTCCTCCTTGGCGGCATGCAACTCTATTACGGATATCCTGAGCCCGGCAATCTCATTTACCGCCACCTGTTCCGGATATTCAGCAAGACAGCGTGCGATGTATTCGATCAGCTCTCTGATTTGAATGGCTTCTTCCATAACTGCAGGCTCCCTGTTGATAACTTTGTGCTAAAAAGGCCCGACAATCGGGGGAACTCGGCTGTTTGTGGCTGGTCGGCATCCGCGGTCAGGCTGGAAAATCGTGAAAGAACGCTGCAATCGGTTCGCACGGTTAGCAGGAGAAACATGGACCTGACAGTCAATAGCCATTTGACAATAAATAGACCGATTGTGAAACTAAGCAAATTCGGATATGGTGTCAACTTAATACCGAAGTGTGAATAACATGTTACATTATGAAGCCACTCTCTTTTAAAGATTCTAATAACTTATTTCGGACACAAAAGAAAGCATGCGACACGATTTAGCGTCCGGGCCGGATTGCGAATTCTGCCCCGATCGAACCCGGCAAACGGCCGGGAAGCGGCCACGGTCATGTTAATACAGGAAACGGCCCATTTATCGTCCGTGTTTTCTCATGGGAGAATATTTACATTGCGGGAGAATTCTGCAATAGTACCGCCCCGGACCGGCGCTCCGCCGAACAGCCCGCGACAGCCGATGACCGGAGATAGCAATGAACCGACCCGTACAGACGAACAGGTACCAGCATAAGGGAACCTCTTCCAGGTTTACGGTCAGGGGCCTCTCTGTCGCCAGGCTCCTGGTCGGTGTTCTCCTGGCCCTGAATGTGGTCCTCATCTGCGCAATTCTATTTTCCTCGAACGGCCTTCCCGGTTATAGAAAGCAAAACCGTCAGGTAAAGGAACTCGAAGAAAAAGTTTTGAGACTCAAGGTCGAAAACCAGAAGCTTTTCGAGATGGTTCAGACCCTCAAGACGAGTCCCAAGGCACAGGAAAAACTTGTTCGCCATGAACTCGGTTGGGTCCGTGAGAATGAGATTATCCTGGAATCGGCCGACAAGGGCAACGGAGGGAGCGATAAGGCGTCTGTGCCGATAAAGCCGTTCAGTAACCCTAAATAGTCCTAAGCCGCCCGATGGGGCATCTCGAAAATGGGCCGCAGTGAGGCTGCCTTTCCTCCCGGCGATTATATAAGCAGGAGAATACGATGGAGATTTATATTTCGGGATCCTTGGCCTATGACCGTATCATGGATTTCCCCGGTCATTTTGCCGATCACATTCTGCCCGAAAAGATTCACGTCCTCAATGTCTGTTTCAATATAAACGGTCTGGTTGAAAAGTTCGGAGGGACTGCCGGAAATATCGCCTACAGCCTTGCCATGCTCGGGGAACGCCCTTTCATCGTGGCAACCTCCGGAGAAGATTTTCCCAAGTATGAGAAATGGCTTTTGAAAAACAATCTATCCACGGCATACATAAAAGGGATTTCGGGGGTTTTTACCGCCGGCGCGTACATCACGACCGACCTGGACGACAACCAGATTACGGCTTTCAACCCTGGCGCCATGGCCTTCGAAGCCGACCTGCCCCAGTTGAACGGCTCCAGCATGGTGTTCATCGGCCCGGGAAACAAAACGGATATGATGAATTTCGCGCGGAAAGCGAGGCTCGCCAATGTGCCGTTCTTCTTCGATCCAGGGCAGAGTCTGAATATCTGGACCGGCAACGAGCTGCGTGAGGCGGTCGCCGGAGCGCTCTGCTTCATCTCCAATGATTATGAACTCGAGCAGTTCCTTCGGATGACCGGGTGGAAAATGAAAGACCTCTACGGGGCGGCGAAAACCGTAATCACCACGAGAGGACAGGAAGGCGCCATCGTCGATAACGGTGGCGACAAACTGCTGGTGCCTCCCGTTCCGGTGTCCGACGTACTCGACCCGACCGGGGCCGGCGATGCCTTTCGCGCTGGAGTGCTGAAGGCCCTCACAATGGATCTTCCATGGGACGTAGCATGCCAGATGGGGGCAACCGTGGCATCCTTTTCCCTGGAATACTACGGGACACAGGAACACAGTTTCAACTGGGATAAGTTTTGCGAGAGGTACAGCAGAACATACGGCGCCCTGGTTTGTTGAGTATGGCGGGGAGCGAGAAGCAAGGAGCAGGAAGCGAGTGAACCATTCCCGCTTCTTGCTTCTCGCTTCAATCTTTAGGCCATGCCGATATGATGAAGACGGGATTCAGGGCATCGAGTCTCAGATCATTTCCGGTGCTGGCGGAACGGTTTACCTGGATTTGAACCACCGATATTTCGAACCCCCTGTTTTTCCAGAAGGCGCTCACCTTTTCGAGTGTCTGGAACAAGACGGCTGTCTGGACTACCCTACCCCCTGGAAGAAGTCTCCGCGATACGGCGTCAAGGATAGTTTCGAGGTCGTCCCCGCTTCCTCCGATGAAAACCCGGTCCGGGTCCGGAAAAGCACCGATAGCCTCGGAGGCCCTTGCGCAAAAGGCCCTTACCCGGTGCGCGCCAAATTTGTCGAGGTTTTTTAGCAGCTTGGAATACCTCGATTCATTGCTTTCAACCGCGAAAATCCCGTCGAGCCGCGCTATCCTTCCTGCTTCGATCGAAACCGAGCCCGTGGCGGCGCCGATGTCCCAGAGGACCTGCCCCGGCGCAAGCCGAAGAGAGGCCAGGGCAACCGCCCTCACCTCCAATTTCGTAATCATGCCGGCTTCCCGTTCGAACGCATCCTCATTATATCCGAAGATCCAGCGAGGCTCGTCTTCGCCGTCCGGACCGGCGCCAGGTTCGGCCGGGTGAACGAGGATGACGTTCAAGGGTGAAAATTCCGCCACGGCGGCATCCGAAGGGGAAAACGCACGCACTTTTTCGGTGGCCGTTCCCAGGTCCTCGCCTATAATCAGCCTGCATTCCGAGAGGCCCGATTTGATCAATTCCGAGGCGATCCACTGCGGTGTATGCCCCGGGTCGGTAATTACCGCGACTTTGCCGCCGTGTGAAAGGGTATCGATGAGCCTGCCGATGCCCGGTTCGGCTTTCCGGCCGTGAAAGCTGACGGTCCCGATCGAGTCCCAGCTTTCACGGACCCTGGCGCACAGGGCCTGTACGCTGGTGATATTGGGAATTACGAGAATGCGCTCCTTGCCGAACTTTTCGGCAAGGGTCTTCCCAATGCCGAAAAACAGGGGATCGCCCGAGCAAAGGACGGCTACACGCTTGGTCTTCGACGCCCTGCCGATTTCGTCCAGACGTTCCGAAAGAGGAGGCCTTAGCGGAAGTTTTTCACCTGCATAGCCCGAGATGAGTTCCAAATGTCTGGCGCCTCCGGCCAGGATTTGCGAGGCGCCGATCCATCCGGCGGCCGAAGCGCCGAGGCATTGCGCGCCGATTCCCATGCCTATTGCCGCGATCAGGGGCGGCTTCCACTCGTTGGGTCCAATGGAGTAGACTTCGTTCATTTCACATCCACAAGGAGGCGGCCGTCGTAATCGAAAAGCAGCAGCCTGATGCGCGCGCCGTCTCCTGCAAACCGCGCCGACCGGGCAGCAGCCCTTCGGGCGATCGATTCGATGATTGAGTGTGAACCTTTGCAGGCCATGATTTCCAGGGCATGCCTCGCGGTGTTGGCGGAGGCCAGTTCACGGCAGTAATCGGCATTATATCCAAGTGATTTGGCCTCGGTGGCGAGCGTGTCAAGTTCGAGCGGCGCCGCATGCGCATGTGTATAGGATAACCCCTGGGCCATTTTAATCGCCTTACCGAAAAAGACGCTGTGTATTATACGGGAAAAACCAAAACGGCGCGCCTCCCTGACGGCGAAAGAAAAAAAATCCGCAATCTGGACGTAGGCTTCGGGCGGCAGTTCTTTGAGCAGCGCGGCTGCGAACCGCTCGCTTTTTCCACCCGTGCTGAGGACGACCGAGTCGCACCCGTTCGAGGCGGCGACCGAAAGGGCGGACTGGATGGTCTGCTCGTAGGCTTCGTTCGAGAATGGTTTGACGATGCCCGTGGTGCCGAGAATGGAGATTCCGCCAAGGATGCCGAGGCGTGGGTTGAGCGTGCGCACGGCAAGCTGTTCGCCCCCGGGGACTTCGATTTGAACCATTATCGAAAAGCCGGCCGGCTGTATGAAACTGCCGCAGGCGCAAAAGGGCAGGGACAGCGCAGCCTTATCGGGCGGAGTATTCACCGGGAGCGGTCTAAAATCCCGGTTTTCCAGGAGTTGGAGTTCGAGCCCGATATTTTCGGCGATCATATGCCTCGGCGTCGGATTTATTGCGGGCTCGCCTGGCGCTACCGGAAGGCCCGGCTTTGTAACCATACCGATCCCCTTGCCGGCGATGAGAAGTATCTTCGGGTCGCCGGGTGCAGTTTCGCAGCGCAACAGGCTCACACTTGCTCTGATCTCCGCTCCATTCGTGATATCCGGGTCGTCTCCAGCGTCCTTTATGACCGAAGCGGTTGCCACGGCGCCTGCAATACCGCTCCAGGCGACCGGGACGGCAAGATCCACGCCTGAAGGCAGCCGGACGCTCACCGTATCCGTGCACGCCCCCGTAATAAGGCGGCGCAACGCCGCCCTGGCGGCCGCGGCGGCCGCGGTTCCGGTGCTGAACCCGCAGCGCAGTCTTTTTCCCTTACCGTATGATTTGGACGGGGTTTCGGGCATCGGTTCCCCTGAAACGAAGGCATAAGTCTGTCGCGCGCGACGCATGATGTCTCAGTTCAACTGCCTTTTCACGCGAAGGCGCGAAGAACGCGAAGCAAAGCAACGCAGGCGTCAAAACTGGCTGGACGCCTTATGTGGCGTCAGCCAAGTCTTCGTGCAGCTTAACGGAATCCAACAAAACCTCAGTCTGAATCCCTTCATGATCTTTATGAGTTCTTTGCCCTTCTTTTCTTCGCGTTCTTCGCGGCTTTGCGTGAAAAAAGTTTTTTAGGCCCTCCGAAAGACAGTAGGTATCGGCCGGCGCAGCGAATGTTGAATTCAGTGCGAAAATTTTTCCGGATAGAGGGCAGCGGCAAGCCGTTCGACGGCATCGACGCAACGCGGGCCCGGCCTCGAAAAGATATATTCATCCACGACCAGGACTCTGCCCTCGCGCACGCACTTGAGGCGGTCGAAATGAGCGCGCTGCCCGGGGGGGGCCGGACCCCTGTTCATCGGCCCCTGTTGCACGATATAGAAATCAGGGTCCTGGAAAAGAAGCGCTTCCAGGCTGTACTGAACGATCGCTTTATCGCCGTCAATGGCGTTTTGGGCACCGGCCGCCTTCAGAATTTCATCGACTATCGAGCCATGCCCGGCGCCCGCGATCGGTTCGGCCCGTATTTCGAAAAAGACCCTGGGCCTGGTTTTTATTCCACCGAGTTTTTCCCGCACTTCCGCAAGTCTTCCGGCGAGATGGGCCGAAAATTCCGAGGCCTGCCGCTCATGTCCCGAAATCGATCCGAGTCGTTCAATGACTGAAAAGATCTCGCCGAAAGTTTTCGGAGAAAACACTGCAACCGGGATTCCGGAATCTACGAGCCGCGCGATTTCGGGACTTTCCTGCCTGCGGCTCGCACTTACGACCACGAGGTCCGGCTTCAAACCCAGGATCATCTCCACGTTCGGGTTCATGTGCGTGCCGACCGAAGGCAGAGGAGCCAGCTCAGGCGGAAAGACATCGGCCTGGGTGCGCGCGATGACCGCATCCCCGGCCCCTATCGAGAACAGCATCTCGGCAAAAGCCCCATAGAGTGGGATTATTCGCCCGGCGGGTTTGGCAAGGACGATTTTCTGCCCGAGGTCGTCCACGATTTCAGCCGAACGGGCGGGGACCGCAATGCAGCAGATCGCCGGAAGAAGCATCACAATCGATATAAGCCTGATTAGTTTCATGGCAAAAATACCACCTGTCTTTTTCCGGGAATCGAATCTATTTCCTGGACTATCACCCTTGTTTCGTAGACTTTCTCAAGGATGTGCCGGGTCAATACGTCTTCAGTTTCACCATCGGCCACGATAACACCTTCTTTGAGAAAGATCATCCTGCGGCAGAAAAGGGCCGCCAGGTTTATATCGTGCAAAACGGCAAGCACCGTCAGGTGCTCTTCCCGGTTCAACCCGTCGAGTACGCCGAAGAGCTGGAGTTTTCTGTGCACATCCATGCCGGAGACGGCTTCGTCCAGGACCAGGATGGGGGTTTCCTGGGCGATCGATTTTGCCATGAGGGCCCGCTGGCGCTCCCCGCCGCTCACTTCCACAATGAGACGCTCGGCTATGGCCTGTGTATCCGTCAGCCGCAGTGCTTTTTCAACGGCTTCACGGTCGGCGGCGGTTTCCATTTGCCAGCGCTTTCTGTGAGGATAACGGGCCATTGCGACCACTTCTCTGCAGGAGAAAGGAAACCGCATGTCCGAATCCTGCATCAGGACTGCGATGCTGCGGGCGCGTTCCTTCATGCTGAGCCGGCCGATCTCCCGGCCCAAAATTTCGATCCGGCCGCCCCTGGGCGGAATTACGCCGCTCAGTGCGAGCACAAGGGTCGATTTTCCGGCGCCGTTCGGCCCCAGTATTGCCGTGAATTCGCCCTTTTGAACCGTGAAAGATATATGCTTCAATACCTCGGTTCCGGCATAGCCGCAGATGAGTTCGGATACGGCTAACGCAGGCGAAGCACCTGTTTTCTGCGCAGGAGCAGGAAGCAAAAAAACGGTCCTCCAATAATGGCCGTAACCACGCCGACCGGGATTTCGGCCCCTCCGGGGAGAATAGTTCTCGCAATCGTGTCCGAAACAAGCACCAGGAACCCGCCGGCCACCATAACCGCCGGGATGAGCCTCCGGTGGCCGGGGCCGAGGGCCAGGCGCACGAGATGCGGAATTACCAGCCCGACGAACCCTATTATGCCGCTCACCGCGACCGCGACCGCCGTAATGAGGGACGCGGCGAGCAGCAGCCTGAACCGGACCCGCGGGACGTTTACTCCAAGCTGTTGCGCCTGGATGTCTCCGAGGCTCAGAAGGTCCAGTTCGCGTGTATAGCAGAGTATGAAGATTGCCCCGGCGGCGACATAGGGAATTACGAGCAATACATGGGTCCAGCTTTTTCCGGACAGGCTTCCCATAATCCAGAACACTATCGTTGAAACCGATTCCTCGTTCAGGCTCTTTATCAGGCTGATCATGGCGGACAGGAAGGTGGAGACTATTATGCCCGCAAGTACTATTGTGACGAGATTTATGCTTCCTTCGACGCTGCCAAGAAGATAGACCGCGTACAAGGCGAGAAGGGCGCCCATGAATGCCGCCGCCGGAAGAGCGCTGATGCCCATCAAATGTATCCCGCCGGCGCCGAACAGAATGGCCAATGAGGCGCCGAAAGCGGCGCCCGTCGAGATGCCCAGGGTAAACGGGTCCGCGAGCGGGTTGAGCAAAACGCCCTGGTAGACGGCCCCGGCGAGCGCGAGCGCCCCTCCTACGAGCAGAGCGAGGCAAACTCGGGCGAGGCGTACATGCAGCACTATGTAGCCGACCGTGTCGTCGATCCCTGCTGCTATGCCCGGGATAAAAGGGTTGAGCCAGAGTCTGGCAATGGATTCATAGGGCGTTTTGAAAGTTCCGAGCCCCGAGCAGATGAATACCGCAAAAACAATGATGAGGATAAAGCCTGCCCAACCCAGGAGCCCGATCGAAGAGACAAGCCCCCTCGGTGGGGAGGTGTTTTTAATCCGGGCGGGCGATGGCGAGTTCATTTGGATTCGGTTTTTCGCCTCTAAATCCGATTTCTATAGGGCCAAGCGCGGTCTTCTTCGACCCGGGACCGGGATCGCTATTTTTTGCAGGTCCCGTCCCTTTTGATTATCATGAGCGACAGGTAATGGGGCTGCTCCATTTTAGTCAGCTTCTCGAAATCGCGTTCGACTATTTCTCCTTCCAGTCCGCACCGACTGATAAGCCAGCAGTGCTTTTCCAAACCCTCCTCACTGATCTGGGACAGGATCTTCGGGAATTGTTTGTAAGTTTTCATGAGCACGACATTTTCAGAGAATTCGATTGCCCCTTTCAGCCTGTTTTCCCCCTTTGCCATGGACATCACGGTAAAGGACTCTTCGCCCTCGGCCAGGGGGAGGACGGCGCAGGCCGCGGCCGCCTGAAATGCGGTAATTCCCGGAATTACTTTAATCTTGACTTCCGGAAGCTTTTTCTCAATTTTTCGCATTATGTAAATAAAGGTACTGAAAGTGAGCGGGTCCCCAATCGTCAGAAATGCGACATTGCCGCCCTGCACCAAAATTCGGGTGATCTTTTCACAATTCGAACTCCAGGCGTCTTCCAGGCTTTCCGAATTGTAAGTCATGGGAAAAGAGAGCCGATCGACGGGTACGCCGGGCGGCAGGTGCGCGGCCACGATACTTTCGGCGAGGCTGTAGTCGTTCTTGCTCGAAGAAGCTGCGAAAACGTGCGAGACTTCCCCGAGCACCTTGACCGCCTTCAAAGTCAGCAGTTCGGGGTCTCCTGGTCCAACTCCGATCCCATACAACGTGCCCGGCATATTGACCCCCTTGACATCAATTCGAGAGACAAAACGAGCCTTTGAGCCCGGCGATCACTGTTTTTCCGGGCAGGCGAGCTCGATAAGAGCATGGATTATGGCAACAGCGACGGAACTGCCGCCCTTTCTTCCCATCACCGTAATCGAAGCCTGGTTGACAAGGCCGGACAGCGCGGCCTTCGACTGTTCGGCCTGCACGAAGCCGACAGGAACGCCGATCACGATGGCCGGTCTCACCCCTTCCTCTTCGATCAGCCGGATTACTTCAAAAAGAGCCGTCGGGGCGTTCCCGATTGCAATCACGGAACCGTCCATTTCCGAGGCGCAAGTACGAAAAGCGGCAAGCGTTCGTGTTACGCCCGTCTTTTCGGCAAGCTGCCGGCTTGATTCGTCTTCGGCCGGACAAATTACCCGGTTTCCGTACCGTTCGAGCCGCCAGGGAGAAAGCCCGGCCCGGATCATCCGCGTATCGGCATAGATACGGCTACCGCCCTTCAATGCTTCAATTCCCAGAGAAACGGCATCGGGCGAGAAGCGAATCCTCCGGGCATAATCGAAATCGCCGGTCGTGTGGATGACACGCCGCACTATAGGCCACTGGTTGCCAGGGAAGCAGTGTCCGCCCATCTCTTCGTCGATGATGCGAAAGCTCTCCCGTTCGATCTCCAGGCCGGCTTTAACCAACCCGGAGCGCCTGTTAGGGCTCTTTGGAGGAAATTGCAATACCACGCCGTTCTCACCTCAATTTGTTTCGATTACGCGCCCTTCGATACCTCGGAACACTGAAGAAACCAAAAAAAAATCCCTGACCCCCATGAAGACGGGAATTCAAGGACTGCACCCAGCTTAACTTGATCCTCTCCTCTCAGGGAAATACCTCGTTCCCCGAACAAAGATTTGTTCGATCAGGCAGGTTTTCTGGCTCACGGATCCATCTACTCACCATCCCTTCCCAACCGGTTTTCCCGGCCAGTGGCCAGCTATGGCTTTCGTCCCCGTTTACAGCGGCGGGACCGCGACGGCTTCGCACCGTCTTCCCTTTTAAACCCTGGAAAAATCAGAGTGCCTGATCCCATAATTTCAAAGAGCCGCGATATTTGCTATAAAAAGGCACAATAGCGAAATTTGACGGAGATAATGTCCACTTTTTTACACGATTTAGCTCCGGAGGTCAAACTTAATGCGTTCGGGCCCAAATTTTCAATTCTTCCGGCAAGCTCATGATCAGCGTAGTAATTCCGACATTTAACAGGGCGGCGTTCGTTGGGGAAGCCGTCCGGTCCGTTCTCGGGCAGAGGGGGGCCGCAGAAGACGTCGAAATTATAGTCGTGGACGATGGTTCTACGGACGACACCGGGGAATCGCTTCGCTCTTTGCCCGGCAATGTCCGCTACATCCGCAGAGAGCGTTCCGGCGTGAGCGCAGCCCGCAATCTCGGCATCACGGAGTCAAAGGGCGAATGGATCGCCTTTCTCGACTCGGATGATCTATGGCTTCCAGGCAAGCTTTGCGCCCAGATGAAATTCTTTGCGGATCACCCGGAAATCCCGCTTTGCCAGACCGAGGAGATCTGGGTACGGAACGGCAAGCGGGTGAATGCCCGAAAATATCACAAGAAACCGGCCGGATATTGCTTTTCGCTATTACTCGAAAGATGCCTCGTGAGCCCTTCGGCCGTGATTTTAAACCGCGGCGTCTTCGATTCTGTCGGACTCTTTGACGAATCCCTGCCGGCCTGCGAAGACTACGATCTTTGGCTTCGGGTCGGCTGCAGGTTTCCCATCGGCCTGGTCGAAGAGCCGCTGATTATAAAACGCGGCGGCCATCCGGATCAACTCTCGACAACCGTTGCCAACCTGGACCGCTACCGCATAGAGGCCATAGTGAAACTGCTTCGCACAACGCAGCTCGGTGCCGACCAGAGGACCGCGGCCGAAAAAATGCTTGAGAAAAAGGGCAGGATTTATTCCAACGGCTGTCTGAAACGGGGAAATGTTCCCGAGGCGCGGCGAGTGGAAGCACTGGTGAACGGGGAGTTGAGGGAGCAGGGAGCAGTGAGCAGTGAGCAGTGAGCAGTGAACAGTGAGCAGTGAACAGTGAGCAGTGAGCAGTGAACAGTGAGCAGTGAACAGTGAACAGTGAGCGGTGAGTTTGGGGGTGTTGCGTGCGGGGCAAACCGCTTGCGTTTTGCGATTCCTATCTCTTATAATAATCAAGTGGGAGAAATAAAACCGTCAGGGTAAACCACCAGGCATTTAACCGGAGAAGTGAGAAAGGAGAAGCTTGCATGCTCTTCATGGCCATATTCAGCTACGCTCCCGAGGACAGAAACATGGTGATCGAGCGTGGTATGGAGCCGGAAAAATCAGTGGGAGTTAAAATCAGAGGCGAGTGGTTCGATGTTTCCGGCCACAGGGTCTTCCGATTGTTCGAAGCCGAGGACGACACGCATCTTGCAGCATCCATATTTGGCTGGACCGACCTCGGCGTAGCGGAAATCATACCGGTTATGGAAACGGAAAAGGCGTTAAAGCTTCTGAAAAAGGCCGGCAAAAAAGCCTGAGAAGCGGTTTTTCGTTGAGTGCCACAGGGTTTCATGGAGCATCGGCGATTGGGAAAAAGCCCGAATGCTCCCGGTGCGTTCAGGGCCGTACACGGGTCGCCATGCTTCTGCATGCCCGGACGGAGGTCTCGATGCCCGAACAGACGGGGTAGCCGTGGGCCTGGATGCCGCCGGGTGAGACTGTGTCACATTTCAGAAATACTTTGGAAAAACTGACAGGGCCAATTCTGCTTCCCCCTTTTCTAAAGGGGGATTAGAGGGGGATTTTAAAGGCTTATATAGAACAGGAGAATCAAAATCCCCCCTGCCCTCTTTATGAAGGGGGGAAATAGGCAATATGTCGCCTTTGTGACACAGCCTCGGGTTTCGGCGCTCCCGGGCGATTGCCATTGGATATCGAGCAATCCCCCCCGGCTTCCTCAGGCCGGGGGGTTTTTCATTCATGAGTTTCCATCCGGCTTCTTCCATGCCGGGGGGAATCTTTTCTGCGGCCGGCGGCATCTATGTCCACATCATGCGAGGTGTGGATTTTTTTACTCCTTTCCCGCAGCCCCGAGATTTGCCGGGAATGGGGGATCACTTCCTTTACTCGGAAAAATCCGCACACGGAACCGCCGTATTCGATTCGTATCCACCAACGTCGAAGCGCCGGAACGGCGCGCCGACGCTTTACATGCGGATGTTTCATAAGAATGAGTTGAGCCGGGAGATCCGAGATTTTTCCGATGCAGCGCGCAAGAGAAGGTAAACAGGTGAAGAGACTGCGTGCATCCAGTCTCCGCGTCCCAGTGTCTCCGCGTCCCCGTATCCGTCTTCTCCCTCGCCCCCACGTCCGGCTCTTCTGCGAATTGCTGGCGTCGGTCGGGAAAGTCCCACCGGGTGGCGGTACGCTAGTCAGCCTTTTTGCCAAGACAGAGGCCGGTCTGCCTGCCTGGCTATTTGAAAAAAGGTTTCGGGTTGCTCCCTTCATTGATAATCTCGATGCAAGAAGGATATTCCCGGGCACCGGGCGGCCGTGCCGGAATTTGAGGAGAAAGTGGAGGCTTCTAAGGAAGGCACTGGCGCGAGGCGCGGAAGAGGCGCGCGGCATGACGGACCATGGCCTCGAGACAACGACTGCGGACCTGCGGTTTGTATCCGAGGTCCGAAGAAGTTCTCGTCGCGTTGCATCCGAATGGAGAATTCACGGCAGGGCTGTTTTGTCAAAAACGGCCGCCGTCCCGGAAAAACCTGTCGAACCTTTGAGGCGCCTGTACTGGGAAGGCGCGGGGAGCCGCAAGGTCGCGTTCTGGGAAAGACTCATCGCGGCCCAGGCCGAAGAACTGGCCGAGGTGCGGCGGCTGGCAGGGGAGGTCAGCAGGCGAACGGGCCGGGTCGTTTTGAGTTGGCATAACGCATCGGCCGGAGCGGTCGGAGGATGGGCCTTCGAGGAAATCTCGGCCCGGTTTGAGTCACCCGCGCGATATAACCGCTTTGTCCTCGGGCTGCGCGAAGAAGCGGCGAAAATCCGCAAATCTTTCGATTTTTCATCAGCCGTGGAGCTTTTCGATCTGAGGTGCGATCGAATCTTCTCTCAAAAAATGGTCCGCGCTGTCGAACATCGGCAAATCTGTGCAAACTTCGCGGGACTGACCCTAAGGTCCCCTTCGCCGCACCCGGGCGGTTGGGCGTCTCCGCGTCATTTTTCCCGGGGTTCGGGCATCCGGGAGGAAGCCGAGTGGCCCGGGGCGCTCAGCCCTCACCAGATTTTATCTGCTGAACAGGTCCGGGCATGGATTGACAAAGCGCGAGAGGTGTGGATCGACGGTCTGGTTTTGTTTTTTGCGCTTGCAAACCAGGGACGGAGGTTTCTCGAATCCGGCACAATCGATTCGCTGGTCCTGCCCTGGATCGACAAGTTTTTCATCTCGTCCAGGAGGCAGACGGACGGCATTTACCTCGAGCGCCTTCTTCGGTTTGTATCCTCCAACATTGAGCAGCCTTTGATTCTGCTTTGGGAAGAAACAGTTCGCCGCGAGGCCCCAAGCCTCGGGCTTGCCCTGGAAGATCTGGCCGGACGCGGCCTGCCCGTGAGAGGAATAGGCATATTCGGCCCCGGGAAGCAGGAAGGCGTATCGCACGAATCCGAGCGGGCCGGCGCCCTCCGGATCATTACCGACGAGTATCCGGGGAAAACGCTTTTCGCTCTCAGGCCCCTTAACGAAAATCACTGCCCGGACGCGTTCCGCCGGGTGTTCAAAGATCTCGACACGAGATTTTTCCTAAACTATGATTCTTCATGGAAGGACAATCTCGCATTCATCTATTCCGGAACGCAGGTTTTTCCTCTCCTGTCCGAGCAAAGGGAAATGGAGTGTGTATCGCCATGGGTTTGCGCCGGACCGAAGCGGTTTGCCTTCGGCGCATGGCTCAGGCGAATGCTGCGCCGTACTTTGCTCGGCGAGTTGGACGGGATGTCCTGTCCCGTCTTTCTCGAGTACGGTGCCTGGGCCAACCTGCTCTGAGCGGGGCCATGTATGATTTTAGAATCTCCTTGCTTTATCGTCTCTTATGTTGGAAAAGTCGTAAATCCGTTCGTCTTTGCAATATAGGATCCGCGGGACGGCTGCTGAGCTGGAAATGGTGATATGGTAAATTTCAAAAAGGCCCGGGAACGCATGGTGGAGACACAGATAGCGGCCCGGGGCGTTAAGGACGAACGTGTGCTCGAAGCGATGCGGAAGGTGCCCAGGCATATGTTTGTCGATGAGGCCCTCCGGGAGCAGGCCTACAATGACCACCCGCTGCCGATCGCCGAAAAGCAGACTATTTCCCAGCCGTATGTCGTCGGTCTTATGACCGAGAGTCTGGCGCTGACCGGAAGTGAAAAAGTGCTGGAGATAGGGACCGGTTCGGGCTACCAATCCGCGGTGCTTGCCGAACTGGCGGACCGGGTTTTTTCCATCGAACGCTACCCGGATTTGGCTCACCGGGCAAATTCGGTGCTGCAGAAGCTTGGCTATAAGAACGTCATTATCCGTGTCGGAGACGGTTCTCTGGGTTGGCCGGACGATGCGCCTTTCGATGGCGTCGTCGTAACGGCCGGCACTCCGAAGATTCCTCAGCCGCTTGTGGATCAGTTGGCGATGGGCGGCAGGCTGGTCGTTCCGGTCGGTGACCGGTTCGGACAGGACCTGGTTGTCGTCAGGCGATTGGCTGACGGCATCAGGAAAACAAGTCTGGGCGGAGTTCGGTTCGTGGACCTTGTGGGGAAATGGGGATGGAACGAATAGAGGTGGGCAGTCCAATCATCGGGGTGATCGGGGCGGGGACCATGCGGCCGGATTTGGCCGCGCTGGCCGAAGAAGTGGGGCGGGAAATCGCCCGCAAGGGGGCCGTGCTGGTCTGCGGGGGTCTGGGAGGCGTCATGACCGACGCGGCCCGGGGCGCAAAGGAACTCGGCGGGGTCACGGTCGGCATTCTTCCGGGACCCAAGACGGTGGATGCAAACGAATTCATCGATTTCCCCATAGCGACGAACATGGGTCAGGCTCGCAACTCGATAATCGTCCACACGGCGGATGTCCTGATCGCGGTCGGGGGTGGATACGGCACTCTATCCGAAATAGCGCTGGCGCTGAAGGTGGGCAAACCGGTGGTTGCGCTCCAGGTGCAGTATCAGGTCCCGGGAGTGATAAACGCCCAAACGCCGATCGGGGCCGTTGACGAAGCCCTCACGCTGGTCGAACTGGGCCGCGGATCGAAATAGATATTATAAATAAAAGGCGCCATATCCAATGCTGAAACGCAGCCGTAAAAAAGGTCCCGGCGCGCCGGCGCGGCCTACGGCGGCGCCGAGCGCGGCCGAGGGCGGCGATCTCCAGGACTTGAGGCTGGAAAACGAGGCCCTGCGAAAAGAACTCGCCGGGGTCCTGGCAAATGCCTCCGAGAACGAAAAAATCTGGAGGCATTTTGCCGCGATCGAGCGGCTCCTTTTCAGGACCAGGGAACTGGACCGGCTCGTTGAAGAACTGCTTCGCGAAATAAAGGACCGGTTCCTTACAGGGCTCCTGGTTCTATACTTGTCTCATCCCGAGGCCCTTGAGAGGTTTTTCCAGGGAGAGGATGGGGCAAGCCGCCTACTAGGGGCAAATACGTGGATTTCGCCCCTGGCCCACGAAGATGCGCGAGCTCTTTTCGGACCGGCCCTGAAACCCGTTCTATTTCCGATAGGGGAAGCCGGCTATCTCGAAATGCTCTCCGCCAGTTGCCGGACCATGCGCTCCGGGGCACTGATCCCGCTTAAGATCGGTGAGGCGCTATTCGGAGCGCTGCTGCTCGGCAGTAACGATCCCGAAAGATATCATCCGGAGGACGGCACCGATCTTCTAGAGCAGCTCGGGGTCAATATAGCTCTTTCCATGGACAACTGCCTGACTTACGAAAAGGTCCGCGATTTCTCGGTAAAAGATCAGTTGACGGGACTCTATAATTTCTTCCAGATACACACGATCCTGGAAAAAGAGTTTAGAAAGGCCCGCCGGTCCGGGAGCGCTCTTTCGGTTCTGCTCGTCGATTTGAATTTCGTGCAGGACTGGGAGGAGTTCGAGGGCGGAATGGAGGTGCTGAAACACGCGGCCGGGATCATTGAGGGCATATTGCCCGCGGGTGGCTGTTATCCGGGCAGATACGGCGGCGACGAGTTTCTGATCGTGCTTCCGGGGGTGCCCGAGGAGGAAGCGCGGGAGGTCGTTCCCTATATATCTTCCACGATGAGAAAATCCCCGTACCGGAAGGGCAACACGGCCATCCTCATAACGACGGCGATCGGCGTCGGGTCGCTCGATGAACGGACGGCCGGCGCGCAGGATCTGGTGGATGCGGCTTACAGCGAACTCTGCACGGTAAAGCTGCGGCATGTGGACTATAGGTCGGCGGGGGAGTGAGCAGGGAGCGGGGAACGAGGATGCCGCCGATCCACACGCGCGGGGTGCAGTTCGTCATCCCGGCGGAAGAGACTGTGTCGTAAAGGCCATATGCTTTGTATTTCCCCCCTTTTCCTAAAGGGGGGCAGGGGGGATTTTGATTCTCCTATCCTTTGTAGACCTTTGAAATCCCCCTCGATCCCCCTTTATAAAAGGGGGAAGAAAAACTTGATTCTATCGCATTTTCCGAAGCATTTCTAAAATATGACGCAGCCTCGGAAGCCGGGATCCAGTTCGGCGCGGCGGCGTGGATTGTGAAACAAACAGGTAAAAAAGCAAAGTGACTTGCCTATGGAAGCCGGTCGTGATACTTAGACGGCCTTATCGGGGCGTAGCGCAGCCTGGTAGCGCACCTGCCTTGGGAGCAGGGGGCCGGAGGTTCAAATCCTCTCGCCCCGATTGGAAATCCTTCCTATTCCGAGGATTTATAGCTCTTCCTTCCCCATCAATCCTCCCGGGGTTCGGCCGGGTGAACCTACTGGACAAAACGAACCATTTCATCTACCCTTTAAAGGTAGAGGTATCAAATCCTTCACGGAAAGAGACAGTCCAGGTTTGCTGTTCCGCACTGACGGTTAATTCATTTCCGGCGGCAAGAGGTCAAAGTGGCTGAGGGGAAATAGAAGAAATGTGGTCACGAGGGAACAGATAATGAAAACGGTTAAAATCGTTTACTGGCAAGAAGCTGATGGCATGTGGGTGGGCCACCTGGAAGCTTACCCTGATTTTATGACACAAGGTCAAACCCTCGACGAGCTGAAAGAAAACCCCAAAGACATTCTCGGCGATCTGGAAAGTAAAGAGATTCCGCTCGTGCGGACTCATGAAGACATGGCGGTCTGATGAAGAGAAAAGACCTCGTTGGAACAATCGAAGAGCGGGGTTGTCATTGATTCGCCATGGAAGCAGACACGATTGGTATCAAAACCCGGTAACCCGCATGTGCCAACCGATACCCCGCCATCGCGAAATTAATGAGCGTCTCGCACAACACATAATCAAAATGCTCTCGGATAATTAAAAGGGTAAACCTCCGGCTCTGCCGGCGGACCCACAGAGTTTGACATTTTCGGGAATGCGCGAAAGTTTTGCATGGTGGACCTCTTAAAGCTCTGTGAAAAGCCCGGGATCAGATGTCGTCATTCCGGCGGCGTTTTTGGGCCGGAATCCAGGTGTTTTTCCGGATTACATAGAAATCAAAGCACTGGACCCCGGCCTAAAACATGCCGGGGTGACGTAATGCGGTCTCCTATCCACGTGGATAATATGCAGCGTGCCAACGCTCCAGCCGCTTTGAGCGGCCCACGGTTTCCCAGGCCTCCGGCTTGGCCGGAGATATCTGACTAATGTTTCGTAGATCCGGCCCCTTAAGCCGCTCAACCACCACTCCAACCTTCCGGTTTCTCCGCTCCTGATGCAGACACTCCGAAACAAGCGGCTGTCAGGCTAAGACCCGCACAAGACTCGGCGCTATGCACTTGGCGGCGCCGCTTCTTCCTACCAACTTTCGCAAAGCCTAGCAAAGGGATCCTATGGATTGGTCATCACCGTGGATTACAAATGTAATTGTTGTTGTGGGTTTTATAATAACAGGATGGTTTCAAAAAAGGAAGATCGACGCGTTGAAACAGAATGTATGTTCTTTGGAAAGTGCGGTATCAGCTCAAGAAAAAATTGTAAAAGCTATGAAATTAGCAGCCCATGTTGTTGATGTAGATAAATGGAGTAAATCTGTTAAAGAATACGGAGAGCTGGTAGAAAACATTGCAAAGAAACAAATTGAACAAACCAAAGAGAGCCACACCGAAACGCTTAAAAGCTATATCAATTTGATAGAAGTATTAAACAAAACTATAATTTATGTGCATCCCCAACACCGAAGACAGTTAATAGATGATATCCAACATAAGGTAATCAAAGACTCTCTGTTAGTGGCGATTGAACAGATAGAGGGCGTTTGGATTACCCCACCGGATTCAGGACTTTCCTTCGCTCTCGGCCTTGGAAAGCTCTCTGGCGGATTATGGGCGAACCAGCCGAAGACGACGGGCCGGATGTGATACTCGCTCCGCTTTGCGTGACTCCCCGAGCCCGCGAAGGACACAGGAACATTCAGCACACCGTCATTTACACGGCGAGCAATCCGGCAAGGTTTAAGAGATTGCCGAGGTGAGAGACTTACGGGACAAGGCCTATTTCCTGATAAGGCTCTCCCCTTTTGTGTGGACTGATCTGTATCGAGACTTTTTTGTCAAGCCGCTTAAAGAAATCGAGCAGTTTATCCGTAGTGAAGCGGCTAAAATGGCCGTTCATTAAATGCGATACGTCCGGCTGCGCAATACCGAGCAGGCTGGCAATCTCCCTCTGCTTGAGGCCCTTGTCTTTGAGGATTTTATAGACGTGAAATCCCAGTTGCGCCCTTGCAAAAAGCTCGTCTGCATCCTTAAGGCCCAAGTCTGCAAAAACATTGCCGGAGCCTTCTTCAAACTCGATTTCTCTTACATTATCGTTCATTTTTCGCAAGCTCCCTTGCTTCCATGTATCTCTGCTCGATCAAATCAATGTCCTGCTGCGGCGTTGCAATGCCGTTCTTAGATTTCTTCTTAAAGGCATGAAGGACATAGATTTTCCTCCCAAGCTGCACCGCTACAACCGTGCGGTAAGCATCGGAGTCATACCGCAGGGCAATTTCGATAACACCGCTGCCAACTCCCCTGAACAATTTGGCGTCCTTTGGCATTCCGCCGAATTGGATCAATTGCAGTTCGTCGCCAATGAGTTTTTGCGCCACAGGTGGAAAGGCCAGAAGATTCCTTTTTGAACTTCCCAGCCAGAGCAAGGGCCGCAGCACCGGCGTTTCAAGATCAACCAAGGCTAATCACTCCAACAAGATATAGAAAATTTACTATAAAGTCAATCTTTCTCAGGCGCGAGCGTTTGTATTCCCTGAAAAGCGGCTCCCCGTTGTGTCAAAAATCTTAATTTGTGGCACACGGCAGTACTTGTCAGGCGGCCTTTCCTGATGCTGAAGGGCTTGGGTTCAACTCCCGCCGCCAGTCTCCGTGGTCCGCAGGTGGTCGGATAATCAAAAATCGCCGCATAAGATGGCGTAACATCAATAAATAATTTCGGCCCCGGAGGTTCAAATCCTCTCGCCCCGATTGTGTTTCGTAGCCCTTTCGGGTAGTTTTATAAGATGTGGCCCGCTTGCGATGGTCCTCTGTACTCCGCTGCTTCCGCTCATTCCCGTAATTCATTGAGGTCAAATTCGAGATATCGGTTAAACGCTTCCTTTGGTTCTATCTCCACGATTCGCTTAACTTCTTCAACGGTTTTCGGGTTCATGAGATACCGCGCAGTACTGCGCCTTGTGCCTCCACACAGCCCAGCGCCTTCTATTTTTGATTCTTCACAGGCAAGCGATCCGGGCATCAGGTTCGCCCGGATTTTCTGCAAACGGGATCGGCGTTTCCTCCACCTGGTTTGCACCCGATGTCAAATTATCATCGTTGTCGAAGTGGTAAGAAATCGTAGCCGGGGTCGAGAATTTAACCGTTACCCATAGGTTGCCGGCCGTTACCGCTGCAATTTTCGGTGCTCACTGTACCGGAATTACCCGGCGAGAGGCGCCTGATGGCAGACTGGTCCCCACCCCGTTTTTCGCCGTTACAGTGAACGTATAGGGAGTGCCGTTCTTCAGGCCCTTTACGGTTATCGATTTGGCTGTGGCCTTCCCCGAGGCTTTCTGTCCTCCGCTGGATGTCGCGGTGTAGGAGATAATGGAACTGCCGCCTTCAAAGGCGGGGGGCGTGAAGTTGACCGTAACCTGGCCGTTGCCGGGCGTTACCTTTCCTATTGTCGGCGCGCCGGGAGCAGCCGTTACGGTCAAGGAAAAAATCGTGCCCGACTTTTTGCCGCCCCCCGCACTGGTCATCCCGTAGAGCGTGAGCCCACAGGGGGTGAGCGAACCTTCAGGAGTAGCCCCATTGGTATAGCCGAAGCTTTGCAGGACCTTGTAGTTGGATCCGTCCGCGTTAATCTGGAAAATCGTGCCGTAGCTTTTGGCGCTGTCGCTGCCGTAGAGGCTGGTCATTCCATAGAGCGTGGACCCCAAGAGGGTGAGAGAGCCCTTGGGGCCGGCCCCATCGCTTCCGCTGAAGCTGTGCAGCAGCCTGAAATCGGTGCCGTCGGTGTTTATCTTGAAAATCATGCCGCACTCCTTGGCGCCTCCCGCATAGGTCATTCCGTAGAGCGCGGACCCGGAGAAGGTGAGGGAGCCCCAAGGATTGGCCCCAGTGTCTCCGGTGTCGAAGCTATACAGGACGTCGTATCCACTGCCGTCCGTGTTTATCTGGAAAATAGCGCCGTACCCCTCGGCGCCTCCCTGATAGGCCATACCGTATAGGGTGGTGGACCCCACGAGGGTTAAGGAGCCCTTGGGACAAAGTCCATCGATGTCTCCATTGCCGATGTCGTACAGAACATTGTACCCTTTGCCGTCCGTGTTTATCTCGAATATCGTGCCGCAACCGTTGGCGCCTCCCATGCTGGTCATCCCGAAGAGCTTGGACCCCGAGAGGGTGAGCGTGCCGCAAGGATTTGCCCCACGATTTGTCCCATCATCACCGCTGAAACTGAGCAGCACTTTGTACCCCGTGCCGTCCGTGTTTATCTGGAAAATCGTGCCGCAGCCGTGGGCGCCTCCCCCGTAGGTCATCCCGAAGAGCGTCGTGGACCCCGAGAGGGTGAGGGAGCCTTTGGGACCCGCCCCATCGCCTGCGCCGCTGAAGCTGTGCATCACCTGTCGCCCGGAGCCGTTTTTCATGTTCATCTGGAAAATCGTGCCGTAGCCGTGGGCGCCTCCCCCGGAGGTCATCCCATAGAGCGTGGATTTATAGAGGATCAGGTCTCCCGAAGGATTGGCCCCATCGCCTGCAACACTTCCGAAGCTGTGCAGGGTGGAAAACGCAGCCAGGGAAACAGAAGGATTCCCGAACGCCCCCGCCATGCAGATGAAGGCCGAAATGCCGATAACCAACCCGTGCCCGAATCTCTTTTTTATTTTCATTTACATATCCTCTGTGGATGGTATCGAATCCGCTTCATCCTGAACCACGAAACCTGCCGGCTGACAGCATCCTGCAGTCTGAAGTGCACCCTCCTGGCGGAGCCGGAGCCGTGAATCTACCTGTTCCCGGCCCTTCAGGTTTTAGAGGGCTTTATTCACTCCCGCACCCTCCCTATTCGCGCTCCGCCTCCAACTCATCCGGCGAAACTTCACCGGCGGAGCTGCCGGAATTGCATATGTCGGATGCCTTAATGCTTGCCTTGTTCACCGAGATCTTCGCTTTAGTTGGGTTGCTGAGCGGTTTCAAATCGTACGTGAGGCCTGTCAGGCCCATATTGAAATGACTCGCGGTCAGTCCGGGATTTCCCGTTGCCAGATTACGGTGGGTTATATGGCAGAATGCGTCCCCGTCCGAGCCGAGAATCATGCCGAAGACATTGGTGACGGAGGGTGTTCCGGGGCCGAAGGCCCGGGTTGTGCCCGAAACAAAGAAGTTGCCGTAGACGTAATAAAGTCCCCCGGCATAGGTGTTATTCGACGTTGTTCCGAACGTCTCTGTCCACATGGGTTCGAAGGTCGTCGCGTCGAGCCTGCAGAAAAAAACCTGGAGCGCGGTATACCCATCCTTGGAGTAGTTGCCGGAAATCAGCGCATCGCCCGAGTCGAACCGCAGGGACCCGGCATAGTACTCGGAATCGGTCCCGTATTTTTTCTGCCAGACAATCGTTTTTCCATTGGCGCTCAGTTCCATGATAAACATGCTTGAAAGGATCCCCCCGTAAAGGGACATGTTTCCACTCAGGAGTAGTGTATGGTCCGGGTTCTCCCGTATGGCATCAACCCAGGCTCCACTGCTGGCATAGTTCGGTTTCCCGCTCATATTGAAAGCATACTGCCACATGATTCTTCCATCGGCGCCCAATTTTATCAGTACGGGTGTTATCCATCCGTATGGGGGCACCTTCGATCCCGCCACAAGGATATTTCCGTCCGAGAGTAGCAAAACCCGCGTGGGGTAATTGTTGTAAGAAAAAGGTGATCCATCGGAGGGTTGAATCAGTCTCTCACTTATGACTGTACCGTCTTTCTTGCTCACTTTAATCCAGAGCAAGGCGACATTTGAATCTTTTTGGGACACAGTACCGAGTATAACGTACCCATCCTTAACCTCGACGCACAGGGACAGAGAGGAAATAGTATACGTAGCGGTACTATAAGGGTAGTTAATGGAGAATCCTTTCTTCCACGCGACCGTTCCCGCCGGACCGATCTTTACGAGCAGAACATCCTGTCCCGATGAATAACACGTTCCGCTCCACAGCATGCCGCCGTCGGATGTGTCGTTGAATGCCCCATCCAGGTAGTAGAAGCCGCCATACATCCATTGGTAGATTGGTTTCCAATTGAGGTCGAACTTGCCCCAGACCATGCTTTTGATGGGGTAGGGGCTGGAGGGCTCAGACTGCGACAAGCCCGTCACCCGATAACCGTCGGAGACGGGCGTGACATTCAGGTTGTCGTTGTAAAACACGCTGAGCTTCTTTACCCATGTGACATTTGCCGAAGAGTCAAGCTTTCCGAAATAGGTTTTGTCGCCCCCCGAGGAATCCGGTACAACTCCCGACATGTAATAACCGTCCTTCGCAGCGGGTGAGATAGAAAAGTCTTGTTCGTTGCCGAGACCGCTGTAGACCTTCGTCCACTGGCCCGCGTTCGCAGAGCCCGGGAAGAAACAAACAGCGAAAACGGCAGCACATGTGATTATGGAAAACCGTTTCATAACACTCCTCCTTTGATCCAAGATAACAGGTCCATGTGGCGGATGAACTATTTTTATCCGTCAGCAGCACGCATTGTAATATAGATGGTATGGATTTAGTTACGAAAAAACCGGCGGCCACTGGGTATTTAGGCGAGTATGTATTGGGTACTTTCGACCACCTATTTTATACATAATATATTTAATTTCGATGGGATGCACGGATCTTAACTGAACCGGGCCGGGCAGGAACCCCACAGGTGGAAGGGGGTCCGCCTGAAAAGCCGGTCTTCCGGGTTTGACACTGCAAAGGACGTGACGGCTGCCCGGCGATGCCGGGCGCTCTGCTTTAATGCTTGTCACTACCGCGATTTGACATTAATGTTTACATGTGTCCTGAAGGGTCTAAACCAACAATATGGAAGGATTTAAGAATTATGCCTGAAGGTGTTGTAAAGTGGTTCAACGATCAAAAAGGTTTCGGTTTCATTACGGTGGAGGGTGGCGGCAAAGACGTCTTCGTTCATCATAGCGCCATCGAAGGTGCGGGATTCAAGAGCCTTGCAGAAGGTGACCGTGTCAGCTTTGAAATTGAACAGGGCGCCAAGGGACCTTCGGCGGTCAAAGTGAAGAAGCTTTAACCGATCTCCGTGGGGGAATGCGATGGGCCGGAAAAGCGATTTCCGGCCCTGTCGTTTTCGGTCCAAAGAAATCCGGTCCGATTTCGGGTCGAACCGATCCGCGAGTAAATTCAAAGGAGAGCCATTTATGGCCATGAAGGTCGAAATCAAAGATAACAAGCTCTATATAGAGATCGATTTGGAAAAACCGACGCCGTCTTCATCCGGCAAGACTCTTGTTGTGGCAAGCACGCGTGGGAACACCGTCACTACTGCCCAGGTAAACGGAAAACCGGTGACTATCGGGCTGAACGCTTACATCAAGCCCTGATGGGGAGGGGTGAATTTCACCGCATTGGTCAATTTTTTTTATCCCGGCGTCCCGCAACGGTGTGATGGAACAGGGTCCCCTGTGGAGAGTGTCTGAAATTGCCAATGAGTTCGTCATTCCGGCTGGAAGCCAGGAATCCGGATATTTTCTCAACTATTTGCCTTTAAAGCAAAAGACACTGGACCCCGACTTTCGAGGCTGTGTCACATTTCAGAAGGACTTCGGAAAATCCGATGGAGCCCAAGTTTTTCTTCCCCCTTTTATAAAGGGGGATCGAGGGGGATTTCAGAGGCTTATACAGGACAAGAGAATCAAAATCCCCCCTGCCCCCTTTAGGAAAAGGGGGGAAATACGCAACATATCGCGTTTGTGACACAGCCTCCTTTGTCGAGGTGACGGCCGGGGTGACGTTTATAGGGTTTTTTACCCCGATGTAGTAAGGAATGGGTGTTCTTCGGTCCGATGTGGGTCTGGCATTCTCTTTGCGCCTTATTTGATACGCCGGGAACCGGCCTGCTGAAGGTTGCCGGGCTGTACTCCGCTGCGCATCCCGGAAGTCCCGGCATTCATCCGTGGTCCAACTACGGCTTTTGCTTCGACAATGCTTTCAAATACTGGAACAGGGCCCGGAATGCTTTTGGAGGTTTGTTCCCCTCCCGCTCTTTCTGGGCGCCGAGCACCAAATTGCGCAGTTTCCCGCGGTCAGCGCCTCGGCTCACGATTTCCTCCAGGAGTTCGTCGCTTCCCTCGACCAGTTCGTCCCGCCATCGTTCGAGTTCTTCAAATTGTTCGGCATCCTGAAGCCGTCCTCTCCCGATTGCATCCAAAGCCTTCCGGATGGGTTCCGGATCGGCCTCGCGCATGAGGACCCCAATATACTGAAGTTGTCGCCGCCGGGCCCCGCCCTTGTTGATCGTCTTGGCAAAGAGCAAAGCGTCCTGAAGTTCCAGCGACATGTCGATCTTCTTTAACTGATCCGCGGTGAGCTCCACCAGTTTTTCGCCGAGGGTTTGCAGGGCGAGCATCTCTTTTTTCACCTGTGATTTGCTCTTTGGCTCAATGTCCGGATCCATATGTCCCCTGAGTTTTCCAAGGTTAAGACTTCATCGGGCGCTGTCCGGAAGCCGGAGGGGGCACACCCTCGTTTCCGCCGGGTCCTACTCGACCTGGATCATGCTGCCTTTGAACTCCACTTTTTGTCCCCGCCTGATTTTCCGGCCTTTGCGGGTCTCAACGAGTCCGTCAACATGGACTTTTCCCTCGCTGATGGCGATTTTTGCTCTCCCGCCACTCGGGCATACGCCTGTAGCCTTCAGGAGCTTCACCAGTTCAATGTGCCCGCTTTCGAGCATTTCAAGCGAAAATCTTATGACCATTGAGGCCTCTCTTCAATTTACAGCGCTGTAATTATCGGGAGCTAACCTGTTTCCACGACCCGGACTCAACACCCGGGTATTTTATCTTATCACAGTGCGCCAAGTGAATTCCGGAAAGATCGTACCTCACCGCTACGGTGAAAAAGCAAATACCGGGTGTTGGCTCGACCTCGACATCCACCCGCTTCCCCCGGCATGAGTTTCGAATTTTTTCGAGGTCCCCTTGAATACCCCGCTCACGGTACATATAAGATGGAAATGGCTACCCAGCGGAAAGGGACCGCCAGGCTGTGGACTATCCGCGCTCCGACAGCCGCGCCGCCAAACTTCAGAGTTTGGCTTTTTTTTGGCCTCCTTGGAGAAGGAAGAGGGGACTCGTTTTTCGAATTCACGCCCATGTGAAATCTCACGCCTATGTCAAATCTCACGCCTATGTGAAATCGAGAAAAACGAGCGCCTGGAAAGGCGGGATTCACCCCCGGTTCGCGCGGAAATCGACTGGTACGGAACAATTCCAATAGCATCGGCACGGACGCGTGGGGATATCGTGATGGTATTTTCGCATCCTGCATGCCGTTTCAATCTGTTGTGCGGTCTATCGTTTTCGCCGCATCTCTGCGGCAAAAATCACTTCTTTTCATATGTGAATTCAGGTGGCCAGGGGGCAGCGGCTTTGAACCGCCTCCTTCGACATAGTGTCGAGACTCGGGCTGACAGGCTGCCGCCGGGCCATGGCGCGGTCGCAAAAAGCAAGGTTGGAAAGGAGGTCACGACCGCTTTCGTTAACGGTGTTAGTGGTTGAATTGACCTTAAACGGGGAGAAAAAAATGACACAGAGCAATGCATTGTATCAAAAAATGGTTGACGAGGCCGTTGGTGCCACGAAGTCCGTCTACAACGTGATCAAGCAGAAACGGGGCGGGACATTCAACTTTGAACACTGCAAGCCTTATGTCGACGCCGTTAACAAGATGAAACCGATCGAAGGTCAGAACAAGGAGGTGTTTGACCTGCACGTGCAATCCGTCAACGCCCATTACGAGATCCTTATGGGCCTGACGCAGACTATCCGGCCGGAGGACGATCCCTTCATCGAGCATTACCAGACGCCGCCGATCCTCGAGATCTTGTATGAAGCCGATCCCGGTTTCAAGGACGCCATGTGGAAGTTCATCGACGCCATCGCCAAGAACAAGGCGCTCATCGGCCTCGAATCCGTTCGGCGCTATGGGGGCATGTACGGGCTCACCTGCGTCGTGGACTTCGCGCTTTCCGTGGGTTCGGTCTCCAATTTGGTTAATCGCATCCTGAGGCAGATGGATATTCCGAAGCAGCACAAGCAGACAATCCTTGCCTGCAAGTCCTGGGGAATGAACACTTCCTACGGTCTCGGAGGCGCTTTCCGGGCTGCCCTGGAATCGGGCAAAACGGCTGCAGAGGCTGAACAGGCCGAAGTCGACACGCTCCAGTTCATTTACCGGGAGCCGGTAGCCGCCCAGGCGCACCTGATGGATACGCATAATCTGGGCGGCCATGGGCCGCACAGTTCTTTCGACGTTCGCAAATACATGGCCCAGTACAAGGAGAAAATGAAACCGTTTGTCCTGGCGGCCATGCAAAAAGGGGTACACCCGGCCAACATCACGGCGGTGCCTGCATTCTGCGTCGGAGAGATCGGGCACCACATCGCCCAGTCCTCCTATAACATGTTCAAGGACGACATGGCTTTCGGGATCTACGAGGCGATGATGGACGTGTTCGACAACACTTTGCGCGCCGGACTTCAGATGAATGCTTTCAAGAGCCAATGGGATGTGCTGGCGGTTGCGACCGGCGCCCCCGCGTGCGCGACGGCTTATCTCCTGTGGCTGGACAGCTTCACCGTGCCCATGGTCGTGGACCTGCTTACCAAGCGATTCCACAATTATGCCGCCATGAACCCCAAGCGAGGCGAAGCAGATGAGCTGCATAACGCCGATTTCATCGATATCATCACGCGCGGGGAGAAGATACTGGACATCGAGCCCATAGGCAACGGCGCAAAGATCAAGGGCATCCCGGTAGACCTGAGCCCCATCGACAAACACCCGGTGGTGTCAAATCCTCAACGCTACACTTATCCCGCCTGCGCCATCACTCAGCGCTTTGCGGCCTTGATGAGCATGTCCGATTTCCCCTGCTATCTGACCCCCGAATGCACCACGGCGACGCTCATGACCAACTGCATCGCGCTCAATCCGGCAGTGCCGGGGGCGCCGGTGCGCGGCTGCAAGGGCTGCGGGGTCTGTTCCCTCATCAAGCGCAATGTCCCGTACGTCAAGGGCATCATGAAGGGCGAAAAGGGCTACTGCGAATGGAATCTCGCGGTCTAACCCCGAGGAGATCGAGGAGATGTTTTTGGAATCCGGAGGGATGCCCTCCGGGTTCCAACCGAATACTCCCTCCAGAAAAGGAATGCAGGCAATGGTTAGAGAACCGACATCATTGCAAAAATATCTGGCGGAACTGGTGGGCACCTTCATGTTGGTCTGGATTGGACCCGGCGCCGGTGTGGTAGCCGGCATGCTGGGCGTAAAAGGACTGGCCGATGTGCTCGCCATAGCCCTGGCTTTTGGAATCGCGGTAGCCGGCGCTATCTACGTGGTCGGAAAAATTTCCGGGTGTCATATCAATCCCGCTGTGACGATAGCCCTGGCATCCCGCAAGAGTTTTCCATGGAGCCAGGTAGTTCCGTACATCTGTGCTCAACTGGCAGGCGCGGTCATAGCATCCCTGTTGTTTGTAGCCTGCATGGGGGTGAAGGCTTCCACGTCTTATTCCTTGGGGGCCACCGTCCTCAGCAGCGGGGTGACGATCCCCATGGGAATGTTGGGAGAGGCGATCGGCACCTTTTTTCTGATGATCACCATCATGGGGGTGGCGGTCGACAGTCGTGCGCCGTCAGGTTGGGCCGGTTGGATGATCGGCATGGTGGTTGCCGGAGTTATTATAACCCTGGGGCCGCTGACGGGTTCGTCGATCAACCCGGCGCGCACGTTCGGTCCCTACATCGGCAATTTGATTTTCGGCGGGCCGTGTCCGTGGGATCAGTTCTTGCTGGTCTATTGCGTCGGACCGATCGTCGGAGCGGTTATCGCCGTTTTTGTCTATGACTTCATCGCTCCCCAGGAAGAATCGGCCTGAGATTCGGCCGGAAACATGTATCAGCGGTTCTAATTGAAGTGTCGAACCGAAAGGATTTTTTATGCATTGTTATGTTTGCGCGCAGTCCGGGGTTGATACCGAAGCCATTGCCATTTGTATTGTGTGCGGCATGGCTGTGTGCAAGGAACATCTTATAAGGGCCGACGTCGATATGTGGGAAGGAGGTTATCCTTTTCCTCCTCGCAAGCTGAAAAAAAAGCTGCCTCGAGTCCTATGCCGTGAATGTTACAACGCGCTTATCACTGAGAAAACATGAGACGATCGTCCCTCGATCGGTCAAACTGCCTTTGTCAGCCGTGCAAGCAGCTCTCCCCGCAGGGATAGGTGCGCCCGGCGGCCCGGTTGTCTCTCGATAAGCGGAAATGTTACAGTAGGGAACAGTTGTTGGTGTCCGGCAGACCGATTGAGGACCAGTCAATTTCAGTTTGGCAGGATAACATGAGTCTCGATAGCGTTAAGCTTTTGGGTATTTCCGGAAGTCCCCGCCTCGGCGCGACGGATTTTGCCGTCAGAGCGGCCCTGGATTACGCGAAGGGAAAATACCAGGTGGAAACCGAGTATTTTACCGTTCACGGCAAGAAGATCGGTTTTTGCATCCATTGCGATCATTGCGTCAGAAAGCGCGAAGGCTGCATTCAAAAAGACGACGTCCGGGACCTGTATGTAAAAATGGAGTGGGCCAACGCCTGGCTGCTGGGAAGTCCGGTATACCAGGGGCAAATATGCGGGCAGTTGAAGGCTGTATTGGATCGATGCAGGGCCCTCGTGGCAAGAAACCCTAAAGTCTTCGAAAACAAAGTCGGCGCGGGGCTTGCCGTCGGCGGGGACCGAAACGGAGGCCAGGAACCCGCCATTCAGACGATGATTGATTTTTACCTGATAAGCGAAATGATTCCCGTCGGCGGCGGCTCTTTTGGAGCAAATTTGGGCGGCGCTGTCTGGTCCAGGGACAAAGGCGCGGATGGCGCCGCGGACGATGCCGAAGGAATCAAGGCCGTTCGCCGGACCGTTGATCGTCTGATAGGAGTCGCTTCCCTGATCCATAAATGACCGGTCATTACATGGGAGAATCGACTATGGCTGCAAGAATTGTATGGGGGATAACGGGTTCCGGGGACCGCATAGCGGAGGTGTTCGAGGTGATGGGTGAGTTGGCGGAGCACAAGGAGTTCGCGATCACTTCGGTTTTATCCAGGGCTGCCGTCAAAGTCGTGAACTGGTATAAGCTCAAAGAGAAGCTGGACGGAATTTCGAAAAAAGTCTTTGTTGAAGAAGACGCGAATACTCCTTTCATTGTAGGACCTCTGCAGACCGGCGAGTTCGACTGCCTGCTGGTCGCTCCCGCAACGGCGAACACGGTGGCAAAAGTGGTGAACGGAATTGCGGATACGTTAATAACCAACGCCATATCTCAAACAAATAAGACAAGTACGCCCATATATATCCTTCCGGTAGACCAGAAGAAAGGAACTACTACAACGATACTGCCAGGTGGAAAGAAACTTGAGCTTACGATGCGTGATGTAGACATTGAGAATACAAGCAAACTCAAGACCATGAATGGAATAGTTACGCTATCTAATCCTGGAGATATAAAGACTATCTTGAACAAGTATTTTCAATAATATGATAGTTCTTCGGTCGTTTGCACTTTTTGATCCGCAGCCTGTCGTTGCGCCAAGTCAGTTCGAGTGCTGATCGAAGATCCGAAGCTGATAGTGGTTAATTTCAGGTCCGAATGTCGTTTGCTGAGGTGCATGATGCGCATAACGGTCAAGACAGGGTGTAGACTTCATCTCGGTTTTTTAGATTTAACCGGGGATCTCGGCAGAATATACGGCAGTATCGGAGTCTCCCTGGAAAATCCCGGGACTGTCGTTACTGTGGAGGAGTCCCGCGGCCTCGTTGTCGAACACAGCAACAACAGCGAGAAGACCATTTTGGACGCCGTGACGCGGTTTTCCAGGCATTACCGGTTAAAGCCCGCAATGAGAATCCGACTGGTGGACGGCATCCCGAAGCATTCGGGGCTCGGTTCGGGGACCCAGCTCTCTTTGGCGGTGGCAACTGCCCTGGCAAGGATTTTCGACATAGACGCCAGTGTGAGGGACATATCCGTCATCGTGGAGAGGGGAAGGCGATCCGGGGTTGGCGTCGCCTGCTTTGAAACAGGGGGATTCATCGTGGATTGCGGCCGCAGGAATGCCGGCAAAGCCGTCGGTCCCCCGCCCGTAATCTTCAGGCGCGATTTTCCGGACGACTGGTGTTTCGTAATCGTTATTCCCGAAGCGGGAAAAGGGCTGTCAGGAAAAGAAGAAGATTACGCAATGTACAGGGTGAACCCTTCCAGGAAGATTTCAGAAGAAATATGCAGGCTGACCCAGATGAAGCTGTTGCCGGCCCTCATAGATCAGGACATCGTGGAATTCGGCGAAGCAATCACGGAAATTGACAGCAGAACGGGCATGTATTTCGAACAGGCGCAGGGGGGCGTCTATAAGGATGGGTTCACGAAAGACCTGGTCCGGTTCATGTTGGAGCGCGGGGTCCGGGGAGTTGGGCAGAGTTCGTGGGGGCCGACTATATATGGCTTGGTGGAGGAGGCAGGAGCAAAGGCCGTAGCGAATGAGGCGAGAAATTTTCTGGCTGAAAAACAGGTGGGCTGTAAGGCCTTTGTTTCCCGCTGCCGCAACAGGGGCGCGGAGATAACCGTTAGCGGCCTGTGACTTGCGATGACCTTCGAGGGGATCACGTGGGGGAATCGAGATGAAAAAGATTCTGATTCAGTTGGACGGCGACAGGCTGGCGAGCAGTTTCGACGCCATTACGGCCTATGACGCAGGCGCAGACCAGGTGCTCCTTTATGGGGGGGTCGGACCCGAACAGGTGCGCGATATAGTCTATGGGGCCATGTTCACCCGAGGGGGAAAGGATTTGAAGAACTCGGCCGTGTTTATTGGAGGTTCGAGCGTGCCCCGCGGCGAGGCGTTGCTGAGCGAGGCGAAAGCCGCCTTCTTCGGTCCCGTGCGCGTGTCGGTCATGTTCGATGCCAACGGTTGCAATACGACCGCGGCGGCAGCCGTTGCCAAGATTCGCTCAAAGGGCGATGTCAAGGGGAAAAAGATAGCGGTGCTGGCGGGTACGGGTCCCGTCGGACTTCGAGCGGCCGCTTTGCTGGCGTCGGAGGGAGCAAGCGTGACGATAAGCTCCCGAGACTCGGCGCGAAGCGAGGCAGCCAGTGCTTCGATCAAGGCGAGATTCGGCTTTGAAGTGGTCCCGGTGGAAGCGGCGGACGCGCAGGGGGCCGCCCGAGCCATCGAGGGCGCCTATGCGGTGCTGTGCTGCGGCAAGGCTGGCGTTACACTGCTGCCGGAATCGATCTGGTCGAATCATCCAACTCTGGGAGTACTGGCCGATGTAAACGCCGTTCCACCCCTCGGCATCGAAGGGACCGAATCCGGTTGGGCGGACCATGAGAAACACGGGAAGAGCATCTTCGGCGCGATCGACATAGGCGCTTTGAAGATGAAGTTACACCGGGCATGTGTGGCTATGTTGTTCGACCGGAACGACCTTGTGCTGGACGCTGAAGCCATCTATGCCAGGGCCAAAGAGATCGAGTGACGATGCGTATACTCGTGGTCGGCGTCAGCACGCGCGCCATTGCCGAGTCCGCGGCACGGGGCGGATACGGGGTTGTCACGATAGATTATTTCGGGGACCGCGACCAGAAAAGCCGGGTCGAGAACCATTCGCTTCTGCGGGACTTCAAAATCCCGTTCAGTGCCGGAGGTCTTTTGGCGGCGAGCAGGCGTCTGGAATTCAGTTCCGTGGGTTACACCTCGAATCTCGAAAACTACCCCGAAATCGTAGCGGAACTTGCAAAGAGAGGTCGTCTTCTGGGCAATACGCCCGATGTTCTGCGCAAGGCGCGTAACTGGCGAAAACTCAGGCGGCTGTGCCTCGAAGAAGGCATTCCGGCTGCCGCGACGCTTTTGCCGGGGGAGGAGAAAGAGGCTTCCGAAGCGTCCCGGTGGCTTTTGAAACCGGTGCGAAGCGGCGGCGGACACGGCATCCGGTTTTGGGACGGGTCTCCGATGAAGAGGACAAACGTCCTGCAGCGATACGTGGAAGGCCGACCTGCTTCTGTGGCCTTCGTTTCGGACGGAAAGGACAGCGTGCTTATCGGTGTCTCGGAGCAACTCATAGGGCGCCGGCAGCTCGGCGGGTGCCGCAAATTCGGCTGGTGCGGTAATATCCTGCCCCTGCAACTGGACATCCGGGGCCGGGCGGCGTTCCTTGAGACCGTGGAAACCATGGCCGCGCGACTTACTCGGCGCCTCGGTTTACGCGGGGTGAACGGTTTGGACCTCGTGGTGGCGGAAGACGCCAACGGATATCCGGCGCCATATCTGGTCGAGGTAAATCCCCGCTATACCGGGTCCATGGAACTGGTGGAAAATTCTTACGGTCTCAACATTTTTTCTATTCACCTCGATGCCATGGCCGGGAAACTGCCCCGGTTTTCCCTGGCGCGGCATATGGAGGGCCGGCCTTTCGCCGGCAAGGGGATAGTATTCGCCGGACGCTCGTCGATTGTGCCTGAGGCCATGGGGGGAGTGGAGAAGGGCAGAAGGGACATTCCTTTTCCGGGAGACCTGATAAATGCCGGCCATCCGATCTGTACGGTTTTTAGCGAAGGAGACGGGCGGGAATCGTGTCTGGAAAACCTCACGGCAAATGCCGAGGCCGTTCGCCGTGAGATCGGAGATGAACTGGAGGACTGCATTGAGTGAAGCTTTCATACTCGTAACGGGGCGGACGGTGAAACAGGCGAGCGGCATGCACAAGGGAAAAGATACGGATGCATATCGGCGGGCGGTCACTGTGGTGGAAATGAACCCGGAGGACATGGCCCGCATGGGCATCACGGAGGGGCGGATAATTCGGCTGCGCACCCCGGCGGGGCAGGTGGAGGCCCCGGTTCGCGCCGGATCTCTTCCCCCAAAGATGCTGTTTATCCCCATGGGGCCGGTGGCGAATGAACTCGTCGGCCCCGATACGGACGGCACGGGAATGCCGAGTTTTAAAGGACTTGCGGTGGAAGTGGAACCGGTATGAAGAGAGTTGTGGAAAATGTGACGTGTACTTTTTGCGGGTGCCTCTGCGACGACATCATAGTAGAAGTGGAGGACAACCGGATCAGCCGGGTGCGGAAAGCCTGCGCCAACGGGCGCGGGGTTTTTCTCGACTATGACCCGACGCCCGGGAAGCCTGTCATTGACGGCCGGGAAGCCGAATGGGAGGACGCGATCGCCGAAGCGGCAAAAGTCCTGGCCAGAGCGGACAGCCCGCTCATTTACGGACTCAGCTCCTCGGCCTGCGAGGCGCAGAGAAAGGCCATTGCACTTGCCGACCTGATCGGGGCGATCGTGGACACGACTTCATCGGTTTGCCACGGGCCGACCGGTCTGGCCATGCAGGCGGTCGGCGAGCCGACCTCCTCTTTGGGAGAAATACGAAACCGGGCCGATCTGCTCATTTTTTGGGGATGCAACCCGGCGGCGGCCCATCTCCGCCATTTCGAGCGCTATTCGCTGAACGCCGAAGGCACGCTTGTCCCGAACGGGCGCCGCGACAGGACCATGATTGTATTCGATGTGCGTCCCACCGCCACTTCGAAGGCGGCCGACGAGTTTTTCCAGGTACTTCCGGACGGTGACTTCGAAGTACTGGCAGTGCTTCGGGCCCTCGTGCAGGGAAAGCGCATCGGGTTGGATTCGGTCGGCGGAATCCCTCTTGAACGATTGAGGGACCTGACCGGGCGTATGAAGAAATGCCGGTACGGGGTCTTTTTCATGGGCATGGGTCTCACCATGAGCCGTGCCCGGGACTTGAACGTGAGAGAGCTTTTTTCGCTGACGGCTCAGTTGAACGAGTTTACCCGATTCACCGTCATGCCCATGCGCGGGCATGGAAACGTTGCCGGAGCGGACCAGGTGCTCACCTGGCTGAGCGGTTACCCTTTCGCGGTGAGTTTTGCACGCGGCTACCCCCAGTATGGACCAGGCGAATTCAGCGCGGTCGATGTGCTCGTGCGCGAAGAAGCCGATGCGGCCCTGATTCTGGCTTCGGACCCGGCGGCGCACTTTCCACGGGCGGCCGCGATGCAGCTCAAACGCATCCCGACCATCGTTATCGATCCGATGTTGAACCTTACGGCGGAAACGGCGCATGTATATTTCCCCACATGCTGTTACGGAGTCGATGCGGAAGGAGTTTCCTACCGAATGGACAACGTGCCGATCAGGCTCCGCGGAGCGTTGCCCACCGTGCGTCCCACGGATGAGTCCATATTGGACTCGATCATAGAGGCGGTAAAGAGATGTTAGGAATAATCAACGGCAAAGTCTACGATCCGTCGAACGGCATCGAAGGACAGGTGCGGGACATCTGGGTAAGGGACGGACGCATCGTGTCCGCTCGCGAGGCGGATCGCGGGAAGGCGGAGATAATCGACGCTTCCGGTTTGGTGGTAATGGCCGGAGGGGTGGACATCCACAGCCACGTCGTGGGCTCGAAAGTCAACTCCGCCCGCAAGTTCCGTCCGGAAGACCATTACGGCCACACGCGGGAACGAACGGCCGAGACGCGTTCCGGCTCTGGATTTACCGTTCCGTCCACATTTTTGACGGGATACCTTTATGCGGAACTGGGCTACACTACGGTCATGGAAGCGGCCACGGCGCCCCTGCTGGCTAAACACACCCATGAAGAACTCGAAGACACCCCCATGCTGGACATGGGCGCATTCATCACCATGGGCAACAATCACTTTATCATGGAGTGCATTCGAGACGGATTGCCGGAAAAGGCTCGCGACTATGTCGCCTGGCTGCTGAATGCGACCAGGGGCTACGCTATCAAGATCGTCAACCCCGGTGGTGTGGAGAACTGGAAATGGGGACGCAACGTAGGTGAACTCGATGATGAAGTGATCGGGTTCGGCGTCACTCCCCGCCAGATCGTGACAACGCTGGCCAGGATCGCCGAAGAACTGGATTTGCCTCATCCGATCCACGTCCACGGCATCAACCTGGGCCGGAGCACCAGCGCCCGCACAACCATCGAAACCATGGCGGCGCTTGAAGGGCGGCGGGGGCATTTCTGCCATCTCCAGTTCCTGAGCTACGGCAAACAGAAGGGCACCCTACATCGCTCCGAGGCCTTGAAGGTGGCTGCTGCGGTAAACGCGAACCCCAACATCACTGTGGATATCGGGCAGATCGTATTCGGCGAGGCCACCACCATGACCTCGGACGGTCCCCTGCAGTATGGGATTCACATGCAGACCGGCAACAAATGGATGAACGACGACGTCGAAAACGAGACCGGGGGCGGCATCGTTCCCATTCGTTATTCGCGAAGCAATGCCATCAACGCCGTAATGTGGCGTACCGGGCTCGAGTTGGCCTTGCTCATAGACGATCCGTGGCGGGTGCTTCTTACTACCGATCATCCGAATGCCGGGCCTTTCATGCATTACCCTCAAGTGATAAAGTTGCTGATGGACCGGGGCTACCGGGCCGCGATGTTCGAGACACTGAATCCCAGGGGGCGCAAGGGTGCAATGCTTCCCGAACTCCATCGCGAGTACTCTGTCCAGGATATCGCCGTCGTCACCCGAGCCGGCCCTGCCCGCGCACTTGGCCTCAAGAACAAGGGGCACCTGGGCGCAGGCGCAGATGCGGATATCACCGTCTACGCGGACATGGAGGACCGGGAGGAAATGTTCGCCCGGCCCCGGTACGTGATTAAGGACGGCGTCGTCGTTGTCATCGACGGCGCGCTGGTCCGGGAAAGGCCGGGCAAGACACTGTATGTGGCCCCGGCCTACGCCCCCGGAATTGAGGCCGATATCCGCGAACACTTTCGAAAAAACTACACCATTTCCTTTGACAACTTTTCGGTGCATCCGGATCATTTTCCGCATCGTGAAATGGTCCAATGCCGGTAGGAGCCATGGCTAACCTCAACAGGGTATATCTGGGCCTGGGCAGCAACCTCGGAGGCAGGCAGAGCAACCTCCTTCAGGCGCTGCAGTACATTCAGACGCGCGTGTTCATAAAAAGGGTATCGTCTTTCTATGAAACCGATCCGGTGGGATACGCCGACCAGCCGAAGTTTTTGAATGCCGTCTGCTACGTGGAGACGGAGCTATCCCCAAAGGACATGCTGCAGTTCATCAAGTGGATTGAAAAGAGGATGGGGAGGGCCGACTCTTTTCGAAATGCCCCGCGCGTGATCGACATAGATATTCTTTTCTATAACGACATGGCCGTCACCGGGGACGACCTGCAGATCCCCCATTCCCGTTTGCACGAAAGGGCGTTTGTTCTGGTGCCCCTGGCCGAAATCGCGCCGGAGTTCGTTCATCCGATACTGAACGTAACCGTGGAGCAAATGCTGCGGGAAGCCGAACCTGCCGGGGTCAGGAAGGTCGAACGCTCCCTCAGGCTACGACTTGAACACGACGTTCAGAGTTCGGCGCCCAGCGTGCCCGTCAGCCTCAGCCGCGCGGGGGTCACGAATTTGCGCCGTATCATTCACATGGACAACGGCGGCCATGGGATCCTGTTTTACGCCGAATTGGACCTCTATGTGGATGTCAGACCGGAACAGACCGGGGTTCACATGTCCCGCTTCAGCGATGTGCTGGAGTCGCTTGCGGCCGAAATAGTACTGGAACCGTCACCGGACATCGAGTCTTTGGCCGAGAGGCTGGCGCGGCAGATAGTGCGCACCCAGTCCGCCATTCGCTCCGAAGTGCATATCAGGGCACGCTCCCCCATGATGAAAGTGACCCCGATTTCGGCCAGGCCCGTCGAGGAGATCTACACGCTGATAGGCATTGCTTCCAGCACTCATAACAAAACCAGCCGCCTGGTCGGTGTCGAGACTGAAGGGATGACGGTTTGCCCCTGTGCCCAGGACATGGTGAGAAGCCACTCGAAGGACCTGCTGGCGGCCGAAGGGTTTACGCCGCTGGAGGCGGAACGTATAGTGGACACCATCCCCATGGCTTCGCACAATCAGCGGGGAAGAGGCACGCTGCTGATCGGGTCCGGGATGCAGGTCAGGGCGGAAAACCTTGTGCATATAGTGGAAGCGTCGATGAGTTCGGAGACCTACGAACTTCTCAAGCGCACGGATGAGTTTTTCGTCGTCAACAAGGCCCATGGCAATCCGCGGTTCGCCGAAGACGTCGTGCGCGAGATGTTGCGTAACGTCGTGGAAATCTATCCCGACCTGCCGGATGATGCTTTCGTACTGGCCAAGCAGGAGAATTTCGAAGGCGTCCACAAGCACAATGCCTTTGCGGAAAGGTTTGGGACCCTGGGTGAAATCCGCCGGGAGATGATGGGGGGAGATCACGTGGTGCGGCACATGTCACTGGAAGAGTGGCTCAAGGGATAATTTCGTAAATCGTCGATCTGGATGACGCAGCCCGAAAGCGGGGAATATTATCGCTGTGACGGCGGAGGTTGAAGAGGCGCCACGGGCAAACGGTTCCATGCCCGCGCACGGTGTATAAAAATGCCTGATTACCTGTTCGTTACCGGCAAACTTGCCGCGGAGTCCCTCAGGCTCACTTTGGAGAAAATGGGCCCCGGATTTGAATATGCGATGGAGGTCATGGACATTTCCGTGGCTTCTCTGATGAGCGCCGAATGGATCGCCAGGCACATCTCCGATGCCCGCGGGTGTAAGCGGGTAATGATACCGGGGCTTTGCAGCGGCGAACTTTCGATCGTCGGCAAACGCGTGGGCGTGCCCGTGGTCCGAGGCCCGGTCGATCTGAAGGACATCCCGGCATTCTTCGGCCGACAGCCGGTTCGGGACAATTACGGCGAGTATCGCGTGAAGATCCTGGCCGAGATAGTGGATGCGCATCGCATGTCCCTGCAGGACATCCTGGCCATGGCCGAGTATTACCGCCGCAGCGGGGCCGATATCATCGATCTGGGCTGTCCGGCCCGGGGCGGGTTCCGGGGAGTGGGAGAGGTCGTTTCGGAGTTGAAGCGGCTCGGGTTTACGGTCAGCGTGGACAGCTTCGATGCGGACACCATTCTGGAAGCCGACAAAGCGGGCGTGGATTTCGTACTGAGCTTCAACTCGGCAAACCTGCATCTGGCCCGCGGCCTGAGGTGCAATGCAGTGGTAATCCCCGATTCCGGGGAAGGGCTGGAGTCATTGGAACGAAACGCCGCCCAGTTGGCCGGATGGGGCGTGCCGTTCGTACTGGACCCCATCCTCGATCCCGTAAATTTCGGTTTTACCGAGGCGCTGCATCGCTTTTACGAAACACGCCGGCGTTATCCGGACGCCCAAATGCTCATGGGAGTCGGCAACCTCACCGAACTCATCGACTGCGACAGCATCGGTATTAATGCCCTGATGGCCGGCGTGATGACCGAACTGAGGATCGACTACGTTCTGACCACGGAGGTAATAAGCTGGACCCGAGGCGCGGTCCGCGAATTGGACCTGGCCCGCAGACTGATGCACTATTCGAATACGAACCGGGTGCTGCCGAAAAATATAGATTCGGGGCTGATCACGGTCAAAGACCCGCCGTATGAAACATACGGTGAAGCCGAATTGCGGCGTATGCACGAGCGGGTGAGGGACAAGAACTTCCGTATTTTCACCGGTAAACAGACTATTTATGTTTTCAACCGCGAGGTCTTCATTTGCGGCACGGACCCATACGAGATTTTTGCGCAATTGAAGCCTGAAAACCCTTCTCATGCGTTCTATCTCGGGCGGGAGCTGGAGCGTGCTTCCCTGGCCGTCCGCCTGGGCAAGAAATACACACAGGAATCAAACCTGCGCTGGGGTTACCTCAGTGAAAGGCCGGGTGCGCCATGAGCGGATTGAAGCGGGTTGCCGGCATCGATCCGGGCACAAAAAGCTTCGACGTTTGCGGACTGGAAAGGGGCCGGCTTTTCCTGGACAGGTCCATTCCCACCGGGGGTGTCAGCGAAAACCCGCAACTGCTGGTTGACCTGCTGAAGTCGGCGGCCCCGCTGGATATGGTCGTCGGACCTTCGGGCTATGGATTGCCATGGGTCGCGGCCCGAGACCTGGTGAAGAGGCAGGTGGATCTTATGCTCCTGAGCGAAGAGCGTGATTCCGGCCGGGGTGCGGTCATAGGAGGAATGCGCGCAATGCTCGATTTACTAAAGCGGAGCGGCCTGCCCGTTTACTTCGCCCCGGCCGTTATTCATCTTTCCACGGTCCCGCCTCAGCGCAAGGTGAACCGGGTCGATATGGGGACTGCCGACAAACTGTGCGCCGTTGCGCTGGGTATACGCGACCAGTCGATGCGGTTGAATCTGGACTATGGGAAGACTTCCTTCATCTATGTCGAACTAGGCGGCGCGTTCTCTGCGGTGATCGCGGTGGAAAACGGGAAAATCGTGGACGGCCTGGGAGGCACTTCGGGTCCCATGGGATACATGGCCCCTGGGGCCATGGACGGCGAACTGGCCTATCTGCTCGGCAGCTTTCACAAAGAAGTCCTTTGCTCCGGTGGCATGGCCCACATTGCGGGCAGCCCTGAGACGGCCCCAGAGGAGCTGATGGCCCTCAGCCGGACCGATACCCGTTGCAGCCTTGCCCTCGAAGCCCTGCTGGAGAGTATCGAGAAGTGCGTATGCGCCGAGACGGCAATTGTGCCCTCACCCCGTGAGATCCTCGTCTCCGGCCGCCTCAGCCGTATTGAGGGTCTCGCCGGGGAGGTCGTCCATCGCCTCTCGCGCTTTGCCCCCGTGCGAAGGGTCGAAGGTTTTGCCGACGTCGCCAAGGAAGCTGCGCAGGGGGCGGCCCTGATCGCCGATGGACTGGCGGGAGGCATGTATGAGGGGCTGATCGATGCAATGCGGCTGCGCGATGCCGGGGGCACGTCCCTCGATCATATCTTCGTTGACGGGGCAGAGGCCCTGAGACGAAAGTACTCTGACGAACCGCAGGCGTCGCTCGGGCAGTGACGGTCGGGATAACCCCATATGAGACCAGGATGGTGGAACTGTTGGATATCAACGGCGTAGAGATCGAAAATACCTTTGCGGAGGCCTTTGATATGTGGGCCAGCCGATTGATCGTAACGGCGGTCAACGATCGTTGGGCCATGGCCGCGGCATTGGCCGCCACCGGCTTTGCCACGTCGATTATTGCCTGCGGCTGCGAAGGGGGCATCGACGGGATACTGTCCCCGGAGCTAACTCCCGACGGCCGCCCCGGCGTTCTCGTGCTCTTCTTCACCATGTCGGACAAGGACATGGATAAAGTGCTGTTGAACCGCGTGGGACAGTGCATCATGACTTCCCCCACCTCGGCTTGCTATGACGGTCTTGGCGCGGACATCAAGGTGAAGACCGGGGGCAAGCTCCGTTTTTTCGGCGACGGATTTCAGAGCAGCAAACTGCTGGAAAAGCGGCGATTATGGCGCGTTCCCGTCATGGACGGAGAATTCGTCATAGAAGAAAGCTTCAGCATGCAGAAAGCCATAGGGGGAGGCAACTTTCTCATTCTGGCCGAAGACGAACGGGCGGCGCTGTCGGCGGCCGAGGCGGCAGTGGAGGAAATGCGCGCCGTGCCTGGAGTCATCATGCCCTTCCCTGGTGGAGTAGTCAGGAGCGGAAGCAAAGTCGGCTCAAAGTACAAGGGACAGTTTGCAGCCACCAACACTGCCTATTGTCCCACCATCCGGTGCCAGGTGGCGGCTTCCGCATTGCCTGAGAGCGTCAATTGCGTAATGGAAATCGTCATCGACGGTCTCGACGAGGCGGCGGTCAGAGAAGCCACGCGGGCCGGGGTCCAGGCTGCCTGTCGAAAGGGAGTGGTGCGCATCTCGGCAGGTAATTACGGCGGCAAGCTGGGACGCTTTCATTTCCACCTGAATGAAATAATGGGCGGTGGCCAGGTTGACGGCGGCGTTTGACTGAAAAGTTCGAAGCCTGGAAGGAGCAAATCTTGGGCTGCGTATCGTGCGCCGGATTGATGATGGAACCATTGGACCAAAGGGACACGGTGACTCTGCGGTTAAAAGAGCCAACTACTATACCCATCGAGGCCGACAGTATACGCCCGGACCTTTTTGTCAGCCGCACCCTGGCCGAGATAAAGGCCTTGCCCGCGTTTTACGGGCGTCGAAAAGTGACGCTGGGGGACCTGTTCGAGATCGTGGGAGACCGTTCCGACCGCGTGGTGGTCGAGGGCGATCTGCGGCATGTCAAAAAAATCGGGCTGCGAATGAGCCAGGGCCGCATCCTGGTGCGGGGCAACGCCGGGCTGCACTTGGGCGCTTACATGCGGGGCGGTGAAATAGTTGTCGAAGGCGACGCCGCGGACTGGGCCGGGGCGCAAATCCAGGGCGGATTCATCCGGATAAGGGGAAACGCCGGACACCGCGTCGGCGCCGCTTACCCCGGCGAGAAGCGCGGCGCCAACCGTGGAACGATCATCGTCGAAGGCAGCGCGGGCAGGGAGGTCGGCGCAAAGGCCCGGCGCTTGCTCATTGCCGTTCAGGGAGACGTGGGGGAATTCGCGGGAGCTTACATGCTCGCCGGCACGATAATAGTTCTGGGCCGCGTCGGCAAGCGCGCGGGCGCGGGGAGCAAGAGGGGGACCATCGTGGCCCTGGGCGAATCTCCCGACATTCTTCCGACCTATCGTTATGAATGCACCATTCACCCCGTGTTTTTGCGCTGCTACCTGCGCCGATTGCAGGAGTGGGGATTACCGGTGCCCAAGGCCGCTCTCGAAGGGGATTTCCGCCGTTATAGCGGTGACATTACGTCATTGGGGAAGGGAGAGATACTCGTCTATGCTGAGCCTTAATGAGCGGGCGCTGGCAATCCTGCGCCATATGATCGGAGAGTCCGAGGCGCTGGGACTGGAGGTCAGGCGACTCGACAATGGGACGACCCTGGTGGACGCGGGAGTAAATGTTCCGGGATCGCTTGAGGCCGGACGCCTTTTTGCCGAGGTTTGTCTGGCAGGGCTCGGGAAAGTGCGATTCTGCGAGACCGGAATCGGAGGGTCGTCATTCCCCGCCGTGAGCGTCACCGTCGGCCGGCCGTTGCTCGCATGCATGGCGTCTCAATATGCGGGATGGGCCGTAAAGGTGGATGGGGTTAAACCTTCCGGCGCTTATTTTGCCATGGGTTCCGGGCCGGCCAGGGCTTTATTCCTGGGCGAGCCGCTATTCAGCAAACTGGAATACCGGGACCGGTCCGAATCCGCGGTCCTGGCCCTGGAGGGCCGCAGCCTTCCATCGGAAGAGGTCGCCGCATGGATAGCCGGCAAGTGCCGGATCGATTCCAGCCGACTCTACCTCCTGGTGGCCCCCACCGCCAGCCTGGCGGGGTCGGTGCAGATAGCCGCAAGGGTTGTCGAGACGGGTTTGCACAAAATGCTGGAGGTCGGTTTCGATATCGGATCGGTGATATCCGGATTCGGGACCTGTCCGGTGGCGCCCGTCGCCGGGGACGACCTGCGGGCCATCGGGCGGACAAATGACGCGGTCCTCTACGGGGGAAAAGCATGGTACACCGTACGTGGAGACGACCGGAGTATCGAGGGCCTGGTGAAGAAAATGCCGTCCTCGGCATCGAGTGATTATGGGACACCCTTCTACGAACTCTTCCAACGCTACGGGGGAGATTTCTACAAGATCGATCCGATGCTCTTCAGTCCTGCGGAAGTTTGCATAAACAATGTGGCCACCGGGCGCTCCTTCCAGGTCGGGCGGGCAAAGCTCGACATAATCGGGCGGATGTTTGCAGAATGAGAATCGGCATCGTCGGAAGGCGTGGAAGTTGGTATACGACGGCCCTGCAAAACGTGCTGGCCAGGCACGGAATCGCTGCACAATGCTTTCCGGTCAGCCGGCTTACGGCCCGCCTGGGCGGGGGAACGCCTTGCGTGGCCTGCTGCGGCGAGTCGCTGGAGGATTGCGATGTCCTTCTCGTGCGGGCCATACCCGGCGGTTCCCTCGAACAGGTCATATACCGCATGGACACCCTGCACCGCCTTGAGAACGCGGGGGTCAGGGTCGTCAATTCGGCTTCCGCCATCGAGCGGTCGGTGGACAAATACTACACGCTCACTCTAGCCGAAGACGCCGGAGTCCCCACACCCCGGACAATTGTCGCCGAGCGCTTTGAAGACGCTTTGAGCGCATTTCATGAACTGGGTGAAGATGTCGTTTTAAAACCCCTTTTCGGCTCCGAGGGCCGCGGGATCGTGCGCATCACCGATGCGGACTCCGCACACCGGGTTTTCAAAGCGCTCGAGCTCGGCAACTACATTTATTATCTTCAGCAGTACGTGCCGCACAACAGCGAGGACATTCGAGTTTTCGTGATAAACGGAGAACCCGTCGCGGCGATGGTGCGCAGGGGAAAGAACTGGAAGACAAACATGGCCAACGGCGCTTCGGCTGCCCCGCTGGTCCTGGACGACACGCTGCGCCGGATGAGCACTGAAGCGGTCCGCGCCCTTGGCGCCGTGTACGCCGGGGTGGACATCCTGCCGTGCGAAGGCGGGGGATATATGCTTATAGAGGTCAACGGCATTCCCGGCTGGCGGGGACTCCAGTCCGCAACCGGGATCGATGTGGCCGGAATCCTTGTGGATCATATATTGAGCGGAATGCGATGATTGCTTTGAGCCCGGATGAGGTCGCCATGGCTGCGCAACTGACGTGTATTCTCGAAGCGGACGCCTGGAAACCCGGCAACGTATCGAGGAAGCATGACTTTGCCGACTGCCGTTTCGAGGATTTCCTGGTCAGCGCCGTGGCCATCGGGCCCGCGTTTCGGCAAGCAGCCGGGTCCCCGGTGGGAAAGATCATATTGCGCGCCGTGAAAGACACGCGCGACCTGGTGGGCACTAATACAAACCTGGGCATTGCGATCATGCTGGCGCCCCTGGCCAAAGCGGCCGGGACAGGGAACGCCGGTGGGCTGCGGGCGGGCGTCCTTGAGGTGCTGGAGGGACTTGGCGTCGAGGACGCGCGGATGACCTATGAAGCAATCCGGATTGCCGCGCCGGCCGGATTGGGCAAAGTGGAACGATGCGATGTGAGCGACCGGGACGTCGACGTGACACTGCGCCGGGCGATGGAATTGTCGCGGGACCGCGACTCCCTGGCGAGTGAATACGTCACCGGGTTCGAATTGACTTTCGATCTTGGGTACTCCACGCTTCTGAGACTATGGGAAGCCGGGTGCGGACTGTCGGACTCCATCCTCCAGACGTTTCTAACTATTCTTGCCGGGGTCCCCGATTCGCTGATCGCGCGCAAGAACGGAACGGCAACCGCCGCACGGGTTTCCGGCCTGGCCCGGAGCGTCCTTGAAGATGGTGGGGTTTTTTCCGAAAAAGGCCGCCGGGAACTGGAAAAGTTCGATCTCGAACTCCGGGACGGGCCGCACCGTCTCAATCCCGGCACAACGGCCGACCTGGCGGCCGCCGCAATCTTCGTCTTCCTCGTCGAAGGCGGCATGTTGAACCGCTTCAAGGACCTTCTGAAGCGCTGGTGATTTTATGGGCTTTGAGGACTCAGGGCCTGTAGATCCCGTGAGGTGATCCATCCGCGGTGCAGGGACGTGGAGATCAGAACACCGCTCATGTTCATGGACGCCAGTTGCCGCAGATCTCGAAGCGAGCTTACTCCTCCTCCGGCGATTAGCGAGAGTTCGGGGAAACGGGCGGTCGCCTCCTTCATGAGCGACCAGTCCGGGCCGCTACCCGCGCCAACCAGGTCCAGTGTCAGGATAATGAATTGAGACCATCCTTCCCGAGCCATAAGTTCGATTGCGGCCAGCGGATCGGCGTCTCGGAGGCCGGGGGCGCCGGAGCGTACGCGGCCTCCCGCCACATCGACGCTGAAAATCAGCCGTCCGGGGGGAAGTTCGCTTCGTATGGCTCTGCATGCGTCCAGGTCCAGGAGGGTTTCCGAGCATACGATGGCCCGTTCGGCCCCGGCCCCCATTGCCTTTACTGCCATGTCCGCATCGGCGATCGCCGCGTCCAGGCTCAGTTTTGCCTTTACCGCGTCGGCTATTTGCCGAACGATGCTCCACTGTGGTTGTCCCCCCACAATGGCGTCAAGATCGGCTATGTAAAATTCATCGCACCCGGTCGCATCCTGGAGAGCGCGGGCGATGGACACGGGATGCGCGTCGGGGGCGAGTACGCTCTGCACCGGCCGGTAGTTGGCGCGGTCACCTCGAATGGCCTGTACAACCTCGCCTTTCATCAGGTCTATCACGGGAATAATACGCATGCGGCGCTCACTTCCTAGGGTCCTGGTTCATGAATATGTGACCGGCGGCGGCTGGCCGGACCCGGTCCTGCCGCGCGGGCTCGCGGCGGAGGGCCGGGCCATGCTGAGCGCAGTCCTGAACGACTTTCGCGCGTGGGGGGGTGCAAGCCTCATCACAACCCTCGACGCCAGGCTTGCCGGCATTACTCTTTGCGCCGAAAGGATCGTGAACCTTCGTCACGAAGAATACCTCGGCGTGTTTAACGACCTGGCCGCCGAGGTGGATGCGGTGCTCGTAATCGCCCCGGAAACCGATGGGGTGCTCGCCCGTCTTAGCGGCCTCGTGGAGAAAAGGGGCAAGCTTCTTTTGGGTTCCAGCGCCGAGGGCGTGTCCATTGCCGGAAACAAATGGGATTGTTTCCGCCGGTTCGCGGAAGACTGCCTGCCGACGCCCCAAACGTGGCTCGTGAGTTGTGCCGGCGCTATCACGGAAATCGAAAAGTTCGGGTTCCCGCTGGTGATAAAACCCATCGACGGCGTGGGTTGCGAGGGGGTCAGCATGGTTTCGGACCGCTCTTCCCTCCGGACGGCACTTGACCTTCTGCATCCGCGGTCTGAATGTATCCTCGTACAACCATACCTTTCCGGGACTCATGCCAGTGTTTCGCTCCTCGCCTCCGAAACGGGCGTACTGCCTTTGAGCCTGAACGGGCAGGATGTGGGCGCCGGGCTGCCGTTCATTTACCGTGGCGGAACGGTGCCCTTGGATCATAACCTGCGGGACCTGGCGTTCGAGTATGCCGAACGGGCCGTTTCTCTCGTGCCCGGGCTAAGGGGATACGTGGGGGTAGACATGCTGCTGACCGAAAACGAGTGCTTCACCATTGAGATCAATCCCCGCTTTACGACTTCGTACGTGGGACTGAGCCGGGTTATCAATATCAACCTGGCGGAGGCCGTCTGGGGCGCATGTTGTAAAGGTGCGCTTCCACGGGAAATCATACTATCAGGCAGGTCGTCGTTCAACAAGGAGGAATTCGGTGCGGCCGGACGAGCTTAAAATCATCGGTTGGGACATCGGGGGCGCGAACATCAAGGCGGCATCGCTTTGCCGGCGAAAAGGGGGCACGGTCGAGGGCCAGGTGATCGTCAGCCCTTTCGAGATCTGGCGGGAACGGAAGAATCTGTCCGCCGTGCTGGCCGAAATTGGGGATGCGCTGGACGCTTCCAGCGCGAATGCCATGGCTTTGACCATGACGGCCGAGTTGTCCGATACGTTTTTGCGCAAGCGCGAGGGGGTGCTCTTCGTTTTCGACGCCATGGCCGGGGCCTTCCCGCAGACCCCGATCCATCCCCTGAGCCTGGCGGGCGATTTTGTGCAGCTTCGCGAGGCGCGCCAGAGTCCCCTGGATTTTGCCGCGAGCAACTGGGTTGCCTCGGGACTGTATGTTGCGGGCAGGCACCCGACCTGCATCCTTATGGATGTGGGCAGCACGACGGCGGATATCGTTCCTGTCCGACTAGGTCGTATCGTCAGCAGGGGCTTCACTGACCTGGAACGGCTTACATCCGGCGAACTGGTCTATTCCGGAATCCTGCGAACGAACCCCAACACCATCGTTCGCGAGGTCCCCGTCGACGGCCGAATGTGCCGGGTGGCGGCCGAATACTTTACGGTCATGGCCGACGTATATCTCATCCTGGAAATGATTTCCGCCGACGGATATACCTGCCGCACGCCGGACGGACGAGCCGGAACCCGGGAAGCGGCGCGGGAACGGCTGGCTCGCCTGGTTTGTGCCGATGGAGAAATGCTGAACGAAGAACAGACGCTCAAACTGGCCCGGTACCTGTTTGAAAAGCAGCTCCAGCAACTGACGCGCGCCTTGTGCCAGGTGCTTTCGGGATTGGAAAACGGCTATCAAATGCCGCTTGCCCCGGCGGGAGCAGGGTCCTTTTTGGCCGTGGAAACGGCGAGGCGGCTGGGTTTGGAGGTCCTGGACCAGGGGGCTGAATGGCGGGAAGAGGGCGCAGCAGCTCTGCCCGCCAGGGCCGCGGCGTTTCTTCTGGCGCAGAAAATTGACGGGGAAGACTCATGATCGATGTCGTGGCCAAGGTCGGGGGAAGCTTGAGCAGAGGGACCGGGTTGCGGGCCTTGTGCGTGCTGCTGGCTGAACTGGGGCGCAAACACCGCATTCTGGTGGTGCCCGGAGGTGGTCCTTTCGCGGACACGGTGCGTGAATGTGACGGCCGATACGGGCTGAGCGACGCCGCTTCCCACTGGATGGCCGTTCTGGCCATGGATCAGTTCGGCTGCCTGCTTTCGGACCTGATTCCGGGGAGCAAACCGGCCCGCAACCGCGATGCGGCCCGGCAAATCGCTCTTTCAGGGAGGGTCCCGGTTTTCATGGCATTCGACCTTCTTCGCAGGACCGATCCGCTTCCTCACGGATGGGCGGTTACTTCGGATTCCATCAGCGCATGGGCAGCCGAACTGGTCGGGGCTCCCATGCTCGTCCTTTTAAAGTCCGTGGACGGTCTGACGGATTGTCTGGGCCGTGGGGCGGGGGACAAGAGATTACCGGGCCTGGTTACGCTGAAGCAACTGGCCGGATGGGAGGGCGTGGACCCTTACCTCGCAACCATCCTGGCCGGCAATGGACTTGACTTTTGGATTATAGACGGGAATAGGCCGGAACGATTCAAAGAGCTGCTGGAGACATCGACTACCCGTGGGACCCGTTTGCAGAGATAAGATCTTTCAGGCGCCTGACTTTAAACCCGTCCACGCGGCCATTTATCCGGTCGCCCCGGCAGACCGCGGCCCTGACGCCCACAAGGTCGGCCCCGAACTCGCATGCGTGCTCGATATCCCCTGCACCCAGCGAACCGGCCAGGCCGCAAATAAGCCCTGCTCTCCGGCATTGGGCAACAAAATCTCGCAACCGGGCGTCGTCCAGGTTCGTGAACAGAGTCCCGTCACCCTTGACGGCGGTGTCCAGGAGGCATCCGCCGGCGCCTGCTTCGGCGGCCGCGCCGGGCAGATCGAGCGGCGGCAGGGCGTTCACCTTGCGCGCGTCCGCGTAGGCTGCTGCAATGATGCGAATGGAGGGACCGCACGAATGCACCGCACGGCATGCCTCCCGAAGAAGGAAAACCGCTTCCCGCCGGGTTCGCACGCCGAGCAGCCCCACCTTGACATATTGGACCCCGCAGACCGCCGCGCCGAGTGCGGCCAGGGACACGGTCCCGGGCAGGTTCGGCACGTCGCCGACGGTCGCGCTGACTTCAAGATCGATGGGTGTAAGCTTGCGTACTTCCCGGATCACGTGGGGAAAATTTGCGCCCATGGCGCCTTCCGCGGGATTCTTCACGTCAATGATATCGGCCCCGCCTTCCACGGCCGGCGCAACTTCCCCGGCATTCACCACGCTGACCAGCAACTTCACTTCGGACCTCCGGGCACTGATACTTGCTCAACCATCGAACCGGCATGGATGAAAGATATAAAGCAGAGTATAGAATCAGTTCGGGAAGCGGTCGAGCCTAAACTTGGCGGCTCGATTCGAATACTCGGAACGGGTTTCGCTCTTGAGCGGGATTTCCTCGATTGCGCTGCCGAAAAACCCGTTTGGGAATCAAGTGCAAGCTATGGAAACGCTCGAAGCGATTGAGGGATTTGCCGTTGAAACCGTGGAAGGGCTGATCTTCACCGTAAAGGGCCTGATCCACCCTCCCGGCCGGTTGATCGCCTATCTCCGGTTCGTCCCCGACCCCGAGGGGGACCGGAAGCGCGGAGGCGTATTCTATCGGCGCGTGTACGGGTTTGAAGAGCAACGGCAGATACTGCACGGCCGGTTCCCGGATTATATCGGCTTCGATCCCGTTTTCGGATTTGAGGTGCAGGGAGTGCCGGGGCGGTGCGCGCAAAAGATTTACGATCCATGTCTGCGGCTAAGACAGATTAGCGAAAAAGGCGCCCGGGACCCGTTGGAGGAAAATGCCCTGGCTTTTGCGGAACTCTTGAAAGAGGCAGCCGGCGTTTCCATAAGCAGCCTTGGTGTCTCCGGCTCCGTGCTGGGCGAACTGCATCGGCCGGGATCGGACATCGATCTGGTAGTCTACGGCGATGGGGAATCAAGGGCGGTGCACCGTGCGTTAGGGCGCCTTCTTGAGAGCAGCCGGGGACCGGTTCGGCGCCTCGGCGAAACTGAGCTGGCCGCGCTGCACGCTTCCCATAAAACAGACACCCCACTTTCATTTCCGGACTTCGCCCGGCTCCAGTCGCGCAAATCCAACGAGGGTTATTTCGAGCAAGTCCCCTATTTTATCCGTTTCATGAAGGGAAAAGGGGAAAGTGAAGAGCGATACGGCGATTCGTATTTCGAGCCGCTTGGGAGGGCTGCGATTCGATTTCGAGTGGCGGATGACTCAAGTGCGATCTTCACGCCCTGCCGCTACGGGGTTGAGGACGTGTTGTTTCAGGACCGAGCGGGAGAGATCGATTTGCGGGAGGTGGTGTCCTTTCGGGGGCGATTTAGCGATCAAGTCCGCTCCGGAGAGCAGGCAACCGCCAGGGGGAGTCTCGAACGCGTTGTTGCCCGTGACGGAGGAGTCCATTATCGGCTTGCCGTCGGTGGAGAATCCGGGGATTACCTTTTGAGCCATGGACCGGGATAATCTCCCCCCTTTTCCGGTCGAACTGCATTGAGGAGCATCAGTGAAACCGCTTCGGACAATCGGAATGCAAAAAGGATGGATCTACGAAGTTATTGTCTCGACCTACCGGGGAGATAAGCCTCATTCGGCCCCCATCGGGGTTTGGACGGATGATTTCGTCGCTCTGAGCATGGAAATATATCCCGGTAGCGGCACTCTGAAGAGCATCATGGAGTTGAAAGACTTCGTCGTGAACCTGCCCGCGGATGTGAACATTTTCTATGACTCGCTCTTCGATGTCGAGAGGGTGCAGTACCGGGATTCGCCCAATATCAACGCTCCGATTGTAAGGGATGCCTCAGCCTTTATCGAAGCCAGGCTCAAAACGGTAGAAGACAGGGGCGACAGGTTTCGTCTGGAATCCGTGTCCGTCAACGTTGAAGTAAGCGGACCGGTAAGGCTGATCAACAGGGCGGAAGCCATTGCGTTGGAGAGCCTCATACTTGCGACACGATTGCCGCATTTGCCGGGATCGAAGGCACGGGAAGCCCTGAGAGAAAATTACCGGCTCGCGAGAAAGGTGGCGCCAGGTTCGGAGTATGAAAAAATCGTAAGGAAGCTGGTTGAGGCGTTCGATGCGCCTGCCTCCGGTTGACTCCATTCCAATGAGCGGGCGTGTTGCGCACGGCCTGCGAATTGAGACTTTGAGACTGTCTGTCTCGAAAAGATCTTTGGAATCTTTTCATGGTTTCAGTGTGTCCCAACAGGGACGTGAGTTACTGTGTCACGAAGACCGGATGTTTCGTTTTTTCCCCTTTCCCTAAAGGGGGATTTTGATGTTCTCATCTCGAAGCGAATCGTCCATCCCATCGCCTTTTGTGTGCCCATGAATACAACTCCCCCATGAAGATTATTTTTAAATTTATAAAGATATCTATCGTGGTATTGAGTTTTTCATAGAGATTATTTGTTTTCATTTATTATCAGGCGCGACAGGATGCCCCTGTCGATTCATTCCAAGTCGTGTCCATACGGGCAAGGATTGCCGATTGGAACCCCTCTTTCCTGATAAGGGGCAGGGGGGATTTTTTGAATGAAGGTTTTACATCTTTGGCTAAGACTTGGTATCAGGTGTCGGAACTTGCGTGTTAAGTATCTGGAAGCTTCAATGCGCTTCCATTCCACATGAAACAAAAGTGTATCAATCGTTGTTGAAATGGTATAACCGGCCTTATTAAATCGATCGGTTTGAGTCATTTTGTCTTGTTTCGGCTGCTAAACACTAGTGAATCGAAAAAATATCACTTGCATATCCGAATCGAAAATTGTATTGTCCGCAACTTCGCGGTTGTTCCAGAAACTATTAAGTTGAACGTCTTAGAATACCTTTCAGGACCACTAGCGTACAAAATCAGATACATTAATGAGTTTTATTTTTTTAGAGGAGAAACCTCATGAACAGTAGTTTTCCCTTCTCCATTGATGCTCTTTTGCCAAAGGACATCGCAATCAAGGTTGAAAAGATTGCGATTTCGAAAGCAGCTCTTGGCACATACAGAATGTTCGCCCTGGCAATTCTTGCCGGTGCGTTTATAGCCATGGCGGCAAATTATGCAACCACCGTATGGGCCGGGCTGGCCGGGGCCGGTGTGCCTTATGGAATTCAAAGGCTTCTGGGAGGATTGGTTTTCGCGACCGGCCTTATCATGGTGGTCATAGGCGGTTCGGAGCTTTTTACGGGGAATTGTCTCATACCCATGGCTTGGGCAAGCAAAAAGGTGACCACGGCGTCGATGATGCGGAACTGGATAATAGTCTATGCCGGAAACTTCGTCGGTTCCGTTTTGACGGCATACATCGTTTTTCTGGGGGGCCAGCACAAATTCGGAGCCGGTTCGGTCGGGTTGAGCGCGCTCAACATCGCCGTAGCCAAGATAAACCTGGATTTCATACCTTGTATCGCGCTGGGCATGCTTTGTAACGCCCTGGTCTGCATGGCGGTTTGGATGTGTTTCGGCGCCCGCAGCAATACCGATAAGGTCCTGGTGATCCTGACGCCCGTCTCGGCATTCGTTGCGTGCGGTTTCGAGCACTGCGTGGCCAACATGTATTTCATACCGGCGGCGCTTTTTATAAAAGACTTCGATCCGGTATTTTTTGCAACCGTGGCGGAAAAACTCAAGGATGGGGGCCAAATACTCACCTGGGGCAATTTCATCGTTCGAAACCTGATACCTTCCACTATTGGGAACATCATAGGCGGTTCGGTCATGGTCGGTTTCGTGTACTGGTTCATTTACCTCAGGCCGAGTTGGTCCGGCAAGCCCGCCATGGACGAAACCGCGGATCAACTCGCAAAAGAGCGGCTTTGAGGGAGCAGGAAGCAGGAAGCAGGAAGCGGGAAGCAAGAAGTGGGAGGAGAGAATGTTTTCTTGCCTCTTGAATTTTTCGGGATTTTTGGGAATGATGCTCCATTGGACTTTCAGGAGTAGTCCGTGACCCTGAATAAAGGCCGGATCCGAGCCTTTTGGGTCAATGTCCCTTGCTTCAGTTTCATATCCGGAGGCTTCGATGCTGTACAGAAAACTCGGCAAAACCGGTTGTGAGGTGTCTGTCCTTGGTTTTGGATGCATGCGTTTCCCCATAGTCGGCGGCGGCAGTGCCGTGGATCTTTTCGATCCGAGCAAACCCATCGACGAAGCGGCGGCGAGCGCGATGATCCATTATGCCGTCGAACACGGCGTCAACTATTTCGATACGGGCTACCCTTATCACGGCGGGCAAAGCGAGACTTTCCTCGGCAAACACCTGAAGCCGCACAGACAAAAGGTTTTTCTTGCAACAAAGCTTCCGGCATGGCTTGTTCAAGGCCGACAGGATTTGGAGAGGTTTTTGAGCGAGCAACTTGAAAGATTGAAAACCGACACCATCGATTTCTACCTCCTGCACGGTTTAAACCGCCAGTTGTGGGCCGGTATGAAAGAACTGGGCGCGCTCGATTTTCTCGACAGGATTGTGGCCGATGGCCGTATCCGGTATGCAGGGTTTTCTTTCCACGACGACGTGAAGATATTCAGGGAGATTGTGGACAGCTACGACTGGGCTGTTTGTCAGATACAGTACAACTATTTCGACGAATACTATCAGGCCGGGAAAAACGGCATGACCTATGCCGCATCCAAAGGGGCCGGAGTAGTTATCATGGAACCCCTTCGCGGAGGGAAACTGACGGACCGAATTCCGGAACAGGTCCAAAAGCTTTGGGATTCGGCGCCGGTAAAAAGAACTCCCGCCGAATGGGCGCTGCGATGGGTCTGGAATCATCCGGAGGTCTCAACCGTTCTGAGCGGGATGAGTTCCATGGACCAGTTGGTCGAGAATGTCAGGATCGCGGAAGACGCCGGTGCGGGAACACTTTCATGGGCCGAGCTGCAGGTAATCGCCGATGTTTGCGAAGTCTATCGCAACATGCTCCGGATCGGTTGCACCGGGTGCGCTTATTGTATGCCATGCCCCAACGGCGTGAACATTCCTTTGAATTTTTCCCTCTACAATGACATTTTCATGTTCAAGGATGAGGACATCAGTTTCATGCTCTATAACCACATGCTCACCCCGGAACAGAGGGCCTCAAATTGCGCTGAATGCGGCGAATGTGAGGATCACTGTCCCCAGCAGATAAGAATCCCGGAGGAATTGAAGAAAGTGCATGCCGGGCTGGCTCAATAAATGATCGGGATCAGAAAGCCCCCAACTCGTCCTCATCGAAAGGGATAGCTTTAGCCGCCGTGGAATTGCGTTGTATAAGCCCTTTCTGACTTCCGTTTGCCTTGTTAGTCTTCAGCGCGCCCTTGGCGTTGTTCCACCCGAGTTTTGGAAGACGCCGGCCCGGTGACGTTTGCCGTTTCGAGACCGGCCCCGTGGTTCTTCCTTCCGCCGTATTGCCGATTACCTTTACGAGATCCTGGACGAATACTTTCAGTTTCCCGGCTTGGGCGTTCATTTCCTCGGAAGCGGAAGCAGATTCTTCCGCGTTTCCCGCGTTGAGCTGGACAACCCTGTCCATTTCACTCACCGCCTTGTTTATCTGTTCAATGCCTTGGGACTGGTCGCTGGACGCCGCCGCGATCTCGGCAACCAGTTCGCTCATTTTCTCGGAACTGGCGGACACCCTTGAAAACTCGGCGCTTGTCTTTCCGACTATTTGCGATCCCTCGTTAATTTTCTTGACCGTGCCCTCGATCAGGATGGCGGTATTCTTTGCCGCATCGGCTGCGCGCATGGCCAGATTTCTTACCTCGTCGGCGACGACCGCGAATCCGGCCCCGGCTTCACCGGCGCGAGCGGCTTCAACGGCCGCGTTCAGCGCCAGCAGGTTAGTCTGGAATGCTATCTCGTCGATCGTTTTTATTATTTTTGACGTCTCCTCGCTTGCCTTGGAAATTTCGTTCATCGAGCAAGTAAGTTCGGACATGGATTTATTGGCTTTGGAAATTACTGCGCTGGTCTCAACCATCAGATGGTTGGCCTGATTGGCGTGATCGGCATTTTGCCTGGTCATCGATGACATTTCTTCAAGAGACGAGGATGTCTCCTCGATGGACGCCGCCTGCTCGGAGGCCCCTTCGGCAAGCTCCTGGCTGGAGCTGGACAACTGGCTGGAGGAGCATGATACATGTTCGGAGGCCGCGGTCAGTCCTTCGACGACCATTTTGATGGGCCGGGTTATGGACACCGCAAGGAAGAGCCCGAGAGACAGGGCCAAAGCTGTTCCGCAAAGGGCGGCTATCCATGTGAACCATACGGCGTGGCCGGCCGTTGCGAGATTGTTTTGCGAGGCATCGCCGGCCTGGTTTATTTTGAGTTCGAAAAGCTTTTTTATGGCCGCGTCAGCCTGCTCGGCAACATGGGCCCCTTCGGTGCGAAAAAGGGTCAGTGCTTCATGTTTTTTACCTTCGGCGACAAGGTTGAGGAATTTTTCCCTGGTCGGTGCATATTGAGCAAAGGCCGACTTGAGCGACTCGAATTCTTTGCGGACTTCCTCGGTACGGATCGAATCGCTGAATTTGTTCATGGCATCCTGGATTTGCCGCTCGGCTGCCTTTACGCCTTCCACTGGAGCGTCTATATCATTTTCGAGGATAAATTTAGCTACGAGAGCGTCCTTCAGAGAACCCCGCATTTTTTGAAAGTTGGTCGCAACCTCGCCCATTTGCCCCAGAGGTTTGGTATTGTACTCATACATGGCCATATCGGCTTCCTTGATTGCATTTATCCTGGATGTCCCGATGTAGCCGATTACGAGCGCGACGAAAGAACCCACGAGGAACCCACCTATAATCTTCACGCTTAAATTTATTCTCATCTTTATCCTCTTTATCCTCTCTCGATCCAATTCAGGGAAAGCCGAACGCTTATTCACAAAAGGTTACAAGTCTTAATCGGTAATAGAGGGGAGCAGGATGATGCATTTTAGAGCGGACAAAATGCGTACTAAGTGTACGCAATGTGCTTTAATGGAGGGAATGAAGGTATGTTTGGAGGTTCGTCTTCTGATTGGTCAATGCGAGTTTTTTCCTTATGCGTTCTCTATGTGTTCGGACAGTGCCGTGGCTGATGGAAAGCAAATGCGCAATTTCTTTTGTGCTCCTCCCCGCTCTTATCATCTCGGCAACCCTGATCTCGGCAGGGCTCAGCCCCTTGCCGGACAAAGACCTCGGAGATGGAGAAATGACGTTTTCGAGGCAATTCCTGATTTCCCTGATTAAGGCATTGAGTTGTTCACTGGAGGAAATGCCTTGTTCGATCCGGTCCAGGTTGGGAAAAACCAGTTCCCTGATGTTATGGGTGACCGACTCCTGGATTTCCGTTCTGTCCTGTTCCCAGTGTTTCAGAAGGACCCTCATGGCGATATTTGACTCTTTGAGGTCCTCCGCTTTTTGAACCAGTTCCGAGGTGCGCATCGCCACATGCTGCTCAAGCCTTTCGTTCGATTCACGCAAGGCCGCCTCGATTTCCTTGAGATGTGTAATATCACGGGCGACATGAATTCCACCCATGAGATTATTCTCATCGTCATAAAGCGGAGAGACGCTGACAAGAAAAATCCCGTCCATATTCTTTTCCAGAATTTCGGCGGAATGTTGTCGGCCGTCTTTGAGCATCAGCGACAAGGGGCAAAAATCCGCAGGCATCGACAGGCCATGGACAGCCTCATAACACGGACGTCCAACCAGGTCCCCGGGGTTTGCTCCAAGCCGGTCGGCCATTGTTTTGTTCACATACTCAAACCGATGGTTCAGGTTTATAATGGAAAGCGGATCGGGAACAGCGTCAAAGATATTCTCCCATTTCTTCTTTGTCTTAATCAGCGCCGATTCCGTCCGGTTGCGTTCTATTGCATACTTTATGTGCTGCTCCAGGAAATTCCCTGAAATTCGGTCGCTTACAGTTGATTCAGCATGTTTTCCCGGGGCCGTGTGAATATCGTCGGTTCTTGGGCCTGCACCGCAGGTTAAGATTACAATGGGTATTTTCCCGGAAATTTCCAAAAGCAGTCCGGCCGCATCGTGTTCGCCGATTCGTTGTGGCGCAAAGCAGATGTCATAGTTACGGCGCTGCGCCATCGAAAGAGCCGCCGAATAGGAAGGCGCGAGGTCGAGTTCATAATGACCGGGCATGTATTCCAGGAACAGACCGTTGATCAGTTGACGGCTGCTTTCGCATTGCTCTATCAGCAGGACACGTACGGGACTCCTGTCCTTACCCAAGGACTCACCTCATTCATTCATGGATAAAATATGGATATGATGAGTTCAGTCTTTATTCCAGGACCCCTGGTTTGTCAATCATGTCTTTGAAAACAACATGGAAAGCGTTGTGCTTTAATTGATATAACGTGGCGCCTGAAAGTCCTGAATTCCAGGGATTGCATTTCTTTCGTCTTTGAATCTCTTCCGGACTGCATGAATTCCAGTCGACAAAATCGGGCTTTCTTATGATGACCAGAGCTGTACTCCATTTGATCTATCCAAGGGACTTACCGTCGATGCAGCGTCCAGTAGATCGGGGCGAAGAACTCTATTGTGTCTATACAACGCATTGGTGTAGTCTATGGATATAGGTTTTCATTGCTATGCGTTCCAGTGATGGGAAGGGTGAGCTATTGACTCTGCTTTCAGGAGAAGGAGGTTATGAATTATGGCCACGGTGAAATATGAGAAGCGGGACGGGGTCGGATACGTAACCCTTAACAGGCCTGAAGCCTTGAATGCGCTGGACGATGAGACTAACGGCGAGCTTTGGGAAATCTGGGAAAGCTTCTCGGCGGACGATTCAGTCGATGTGGCAATATTGACAGGCGAAGGGAAGGCATTTTGCTCGGGGGCCGACCTCAAGACCTTTATCCCAAGGTGGGAGAAGGCCAGCATGCTCGACCTTCGCAGAAACATCCCGACGGGCATCGGAGGCGGCATTACGCGTGGACAGCACAGGATGACAAAGCCTGTCATCGCCGCCGTGAATGGGCATGCCATCGGGGGCGGATTCGAACTGGCGCTGGCCTGCGACATTCGCATAGCTTCTGAAAATGCAAAATTCGGTGTATTCGAGGTTCGCTACGGCCTGCACCAGGGCGATGGGGGCATAGTCAGGCTGGTGGCTATTGCCGGGATGGCCACGGCCCTGGATCTCACTCTTACGGGCCGGGAAGTTTCCGCAACGGAAGCCTACAGGCTCGGTCTTGTTTCGTGCGTAGTGCCGCCCAATCAGCTTATGGACGCGGCACAGCGGTACGCATCCATGATTTTGAAAAACAGCCGGCAGGCTCTCCGGTCCGCCAAAGAGACAATCCTGGACGTGGTGGGGCGGACCCTCGACGATGCCCTCCGTTTGGAAACCATAAATGCCTACTCGTGCCTGGGCGATTTCACCGAGGCGAGGGAACGGCTGGGTCAATTCCACGCGAAAGGAAAACGGGAGACGCACCTTTGATGGCGCCGGACCGCTGCTTTCGAGACTGTGCCGCAAACGCGATATGTTTCGTATTTCCCCCCTTTCCCAAAGGGGGGCAGGGGGTTTTGATTCTCTTGCCCTGTATAATAAAATTCAATGGCTTACCTGCTTATTTCAAGCGACACACCGGGGGTAATCCTCATCTTCGCAGGCGGAAGCGGTTAGCCGCCGGGCTGAATCGCGATGCGGCATATCGCGAGGTCTTCGCTGCATTGTAAAGATGTGGGCATGGTCCAACTGTGTCCGTCCCTTGCTATAAGGATGTCAGCCCCTTCAGGACCCCAGCTTCCCGCCTGGTAATTGGGAAAATCGGTCGGTTTAAGCGATTTCCACGTATCCAGGATCGGAGATATTACCGACCATGCGGCCTCGGTTTGGTCCAGGCGCATGAACTGGGTGGAGTCACTCCGGATGATATCCCCCAGAAGCGTGACGTACGCTTCCGGGGAGCGGACCCTGAAGGTCTCGCGGTAATAAAATTGCATCATCACCGGCGTAAGGGCCACATTATCGCTTCCCGGGTGCTTTACCTCGAATCGCAGGAAGATGCCTTCCTCCGGCTGGATGGCAAACAGCAGCCGATTGGGACGGGAGTCCAATAGCGCGGAGGGTGGAAAGCTCTGGTGGGGAACGGGTCGAAAGTGAATGGAGACCTCCGAGATCCTGGATGGCAGCCGCTTGCCGGTTCGCAGGTAAAAGGGCACATCCTGCCATCGCCAGTTGTCCACGAAAAGCTTCACGGCCGCAAAGGTCTCGGTGGACGAGTCGAAGGCCACACCGGTCTCGGAGCGGTAGCCGTCGACGTGCATGCCCTCGATCCATCCGGCCCCGTACTGGCCACGAACCGCGACTTGATTGACCTGTTCGGGAGGGATGTTCCGTATGGCGCGGAGCACGTCCACTTTCTTGTTGCGGATTTCATCGCTGTCAAACGATACAGGCGCCTCCATGGCTATGAGGCAGAGGATTTGAAGAAGGTGGTTCTGGACCATGTCCCGCAGAGCGCCGGCATTTTCGTAATAGCCAGCCCGGTGCCCGACCCCGTCGCCTTCCGCCACGGAGATCTGGACGTGGTCGATATAGCGGCGGTTCCAAACCGGTTCGAAGAGCGTGTTGCCGAAACGGAAGGCAAGGATATTCTGTACCGTTTCCTTTCCGAGGTAGTGGTCTATGCGGTAGATTTGGGACTCGTTAAAGAATTTCGAGAGGAGACCGTTGAGTTCCCTGGCTGAATCCAGGTCATGGCCAAAGGGTTTTTCCACGACGATACGCGCATGTTCCCTGTCCGAGTTGAGTTTTGCGGATGCCAGCCCCTGAGCGATAGGCTTAATGAGCTCCGGGGATACCGCCAGATAGAAGATCCGGTTTGAGCGTGCGCCCCACTTTTTATCACGGGCTGAAATCTCTTTTGCGATGCCGTTATATGCCTGTGGATCGGAGAGGTCGGCGGAGAAAAAAGAGATCTTTGAGGCAAAATCAGCCCAACTCTGGTCGTCCGTTATGCCCCTGCTCGAATACTTATCGACCCCTTGCCGCAGATGATCCCGGTATTGGTTCTCGTCCAACTGCCTGCGGCCGATTCCGATGACGGCGAATTTGCCCGGCAGCCGCCTGTCCAGGTAGAGGCTGTACAGGGCCGGTATGAGCTTTCGCCATGCAAGGTCGCCGCCTCCTCCAAATACGACGAACAGGGCGGGGCCGTCGATTTTTCCGGCCTGTGTCGAAGATTTGCTCACGTTTCGCTCCACTCGGTGTGAAAGATCTTTCCAGGCATGTCTCTTCGTTCGTATGTGCGAGCCCCGAAGTAGTCGCGCTGGGCCTGGATGAGGTTCACCGGAAGCAGCGCGCTTCGGTATGCGTCGAAGTAGGCCAGTGCCGCTGAAAATCCCGGCGCCGGCAAACCCGGTTCCGCCGCCTCGGCGACCACGACCCTCAGGGGGTTCCGCCTTTTAGCGAAATCTTGGGTATAGAAGCTTTTCAGTTCAGGGGCGTGGAACACTCTTCCTCCAGGTTTTCGGCGACTCCACGGCAAGAGCTCAGCCCAAGGACCTCCAGGGCGGCCCGGGTCGTTTCACGGTCAGTATGATGAATCCCATGGATGCCCAGCCTGGCGGCGGCCTCCACGAACAAGCCCCTGTCATCTATGTAGGCTATTTCTTCCGGTCTTGCCCGGGCGCATTCCATTGCAAGAAGATAGATCTGCGGATCCGGTTTTCGAAAATGCACGAAACAAGACGAGATAAAGAAGTCGATAATAGATTTAAGGTTGAATTTTTCGATGCGGTATTGATTAAGTTCACGGCCTTCATTGCTGACCGCGACTACTTTGAGCCCGTTGATTGTCTTGATCCGCCCTATAAGATCGAACATTTCCGGCAGCATCCGGGACTGGCTGAACATAAACGTCTTGAAATCGTCAATCGAGAAGGGCTGTTTCTTATGAAAAACCACCCTGTCCAGGTATTCTTCCAGGCTGAGCTTGCCTACTTCATAGATGTCGAAAAGCAGATGATGGCGCTCCTCCATCTCGGAATAATCCAGGCCGAATACATGGGCCGCCCTCTTCCGCATCTCCCGGTCCCACCCATTGGTTAAAATGACATTGCCGATATCCACGAAAAGAGTGGTAATCAGGGCCGAATTCATAGCACTACCTCTTCCAACGGATTTCCTTCCGTCAACATGCCTCGGACAGACACCATGCGCGCCTCTTCTTTTCCAGGCTCGCCATAAGGCTGTCGTAGGGTTTATTGAACTTTTCTATCCCTTCCTCTTCGAGTTGCCCGGAAATCTTGTCCATATCGACCCCGAGTTCGGTCAGCCGATGCAGATTGTCGTACGCCTCATCGAGATCCTGCTCCAGGCGGAGAGCGGGGTCGCCGTGATCGCGGTAGGCATCCAGTGTCTCCATGGGCATGGTGTTGACGGTATCCGGCCCGATCAGGGCTTCAACATACTTCGTATCCGAAAATTCAGGGTTCTTGGTGCTGGTGCTGGCCCACAAGACACGCTGGGTGCGGGCGCCCAGGCGGGCGAGATTCGTGAATCTTTCACTTCCGAAGATTTCCTTGTAGATCCGATAGGCGATCCTGGCGCAGGATATGGCGGTCCGGCCGCGAAGGCGCCCGGCGAGCTTATCGTCTCCGTGCGGGTGTTTTTCGAGCAGCGGGTCCACCAGAGTATCGATACGGCTGAGGAAAAAGCTCGCCACCGAGGCCGTGCGGTCTATGGGAAGCCCGGCGGCGGCCCGGTCCTCAAGCCCTGAGATATATGCGTCGGCAACCATCCGATAGCGCTCCAGTCCGAACAGCAGGGTTACATTGATGTTAATCCCTTCGGAGATAAGCCTCCGAATGCATTGCAATCCCTCGATGGTAGCCGGCACCTTGATGAAAACGTTCGGGCGGTGAAGAACGGCCCAGAGTTCGGCGGCCTCATTCATCGTGGCCGAGAAGTCGCGCGCGAAATGAGGATTCACCTCGAGGCTCACGAACCCGTCCCTGCCATGCAGTTCGTCATAGACAGGCCTGAAGAGATCGGCGGCGTTGCGCACATCTTCCGTAGTGATCAGGCGGGCTATCTCCGGGACGCTCATGCCCTTTCGAGCGGCCTCCCTGATGGATTCGTCGTATGCGTCGCCGCCCTCCAGCGCCTTGTCGAAGATGCTGGGATTCGTGGTCACTCCGCGCAGCCCGTCCTCTTCTATCAGCCGCTCCAATCCGCCTGATTCGATAAGGCGGCGGTCGATAAAGTCAAGCCATACGCTCTGACCGTACGCCGCCAGTCTTCGCAAAGGATTTTCACTCAAGTCTTTTCTCCTTCAAAAGAATTGAAAAAAAGAGGGGACTTTGCCCAAAGCGTCGCGGAGAATGCGAGCCCGAGGTAAATCCATTTCCTCTTTTTCCAACCGTTTCCTATCCGAAGGATGAGGATGCTTGTCCACGTCCCATCTTCCAGATAATCTCCTTTACTTTCGCGACGATGGCCTTGTGAGAAATTTCTTCGTAGTCGAGAAGTTCCTCCGGTTTGCCGCTCTTAGGCCTCTTGCGCACCGTCAAGGAATATATGGGCACAACGGACGGGGTAAGGACGCTTCTCACCGCTTCGCCTATGCCCCCGGCGGCATAGTGGTCTTCCACGGTCAAAAGAAATCGCGTGGTGTTTGCCGCATTCCTGAGGGTAGCCGCATCCAGGGGATTCACGCTGTAAAGATCTATCACGCGAACCGGGATTCCTTCACGGTCGAGTTCCTCCCAGGCCTTCAGCGCCTCATGGAGCGTTATGCCGGCGGCCGCCACGGTAGCGACGTCCCTGTCTGTTTTGCGCAGCACCTTACTGCCGCCTATGACAAAAGTCTCCTCCGGACCGTAAACGATCGGCGTGGCCTCCCTCGTGGTCCGGATATATACGATCCCGAGGTGCCTGGCCGCCTCTTCGACCAGCCGGTCCGCCGAAACCGCATCGGATGGATAGAGCACTACGCCGTCCAGAATCGAACGAAACATGGCGATGTCTTCGAGGCCCATCTGGGACGGTCCGTCGGGGCCTATGGACACCCCTGCGTGGGAGCCGACGAACTTGATGTTCGCGTTTGAGTACTGGCTCATCCTGATCTGATCGAACGCCCGGCTGAGAAAGGCCGCGAATGTGGATACGAACGGGATCTTGCCCCGCCTCGCAAGGCCGACCGCCGTGCCGACCATGTTCTGCTCGGCTATGTACATTTCGAAGAAACGATCGGGATAGGTGTTTTTGAAGGTTTCGGCGCCTGTCGAGTTGCTCACCTCGGCATCGAGGCTCACGATCTCGGGGAATTGGGGATAAATGCGCACCAGGGCATTTCCGAATGCCTTTCGCGTGGCGACGGGCTTATCGACCGGATAATTCGGCTTTTCGGGTATCCGTGTGGCTGCCGGCATCGGCCTTACCGCCTTGGGCCTGGAAATCTCACCCCTGACCGATTTGTCGATTTCGCCCAGTTCGGCCAGCGCGCGCTCAAGTTCGTCCTTTTTCAAAGCCACTCCGTGCCAACCGTTGCGGTCTTCCAAAAAAGAGACCCCTTTGCCCTTGATGGTTTCAGCTATGATCATGACCGGTCTGCCGGCATGAGGCGCCTTGTCGTATGCGGCAAGGACCTCCGGATACGAGTGGCCGTCTATGACAATCGTCTCCCAACCGAAGGCCCCGATCCTGTTCGCGTAATCCCGGAGGTTATGGCCATACATGGTCTCGCCCCGCTGGCCAAGCCGGTTGACATCGATAATGCCTACCAGGTTTTCCAGCCCGTAATGGGCGGCTAATTCCATGGCTTCCCACTGAGAGCCCTCCGCCATCTCGCTGTCCCCCAGAAGAACGTAGGTCCTGTATGGAAGCTTATCGAGATATTTTGCATTGATGGCCATCCCGACGCCGATCGAAAGCCCCTGGCCCAACGATCCCGTGGCCGCCTCCGTATAGCGGAATGCAACCGTCGGATGTCCCTCCAGGATGCTTCCAAACTCCCTGAAAGTCATAAGCTCTTTTTCGCTCAATGCTCCGGCGGCGGCCCACAGGGAGTAAAAAAGCGGCGATGCGTGACCCTTGCTGAAAATGAGGCGGTCGTTATTCGGATTTTCAGGCTTGTCGAGATCATACCTGAATGTGCCGCCGAACATCAGACCGACCATTAGTTCTGTTGCCGACAAAGATGAAGTCGGGTGTCCCGACCCGGCCCTGGTGCTCATGGCAAGGCTGTAGTAGCGGATCAGCCTGCTCAGCTTTTCGAGTTTTTTCACCTTTTCGCCATCCTGCATTTCATAGCCTCCATTCGAAACTTTCCGCGCTGATCCATAAGTTGCGTTTCAAACGCAAGAAGGGCCATTGAAGGGCCGATTTCGTATTTGCAAGAAGTCCTTGCAATTCTTCTACATTCAATAATAAACATCGCGGCGCAAATTCGCTAAGCGGACGTAATTCAAATTCGGGCCGCCCCAAAAAGCAAAATCCCCGCATGGGCGGGGATTTTGCTGTAAAGGACGACGATTTAGCTCAATTAAAGGCCTAAGACATTCCGAGGTTATCGCATCCACCCGTCAGAAGGTCTGCAATCTCATCGGGCGTCAATTCGATATCATTTTGCTCTTCGCGCTCATTTTTTTGAATTGTTTTGCGGGCCATTGGAAAATCTCCTCTTATATAAGAACACCTACTACTGAATGATCGTTCTCCGTTATGGACGAAATTAACCACTTGCCCCCCCTTGTCAATTGGGAGAGCGAAAATATACTCAGCGATGATGGAAACAAGGATAAGGCTCAGTAATACTCATGGGAAGACCTGGATGCAAAAGCCGAAAACGGAGGGATCGGGCCGGCATGTCGTGAAACTGCCCGGCGCCATATCGGTCCTATCGGCGATTTTTTTCGGGTAGATCGTCAGACCGGGAAATCGGGAAGCTATAAGCGGTTATTGGACAGGCGGGCAATCTCTTCGACTAATTCGTAGCACTCATTCATTACAGGGATATTCATTTTCAACTGTTCGGCAAGAACACCTATATGCGCGAGCGATTCTCTTTCGGTGAGGATCATTCGTTCACATTCTTTGAAATTTGCGAAAAATTTATCGATTTCTTCACTTAGCGTCAGCAGCGACTTTTCCAGTTCGTTGTCCGACATGGCGGCCCTGTGTTCTATCAGTTCAATCATTTTGGCCCGAACGGACCTGTAGACGCCGATTGCATATTCAGGATTGATGAAACTTCTGTATGTCAGGAGCCTTTCTATTTTCAGCCGCAGATTGTTCAACGAAAACGGCTTCGATATATAATCGAATGCGCCGAGTTTGAGAGCCTCTATGGCGGTATCGATCGTCGGGTATCCGGTCATCATGATTACTTCGGCGGATACGGGCTTGGAGCGTATCTGCCTGAGCAAATCGATGCCGCCTTCGCGGTTTCCGTCGACCCCCGGCATATTCTTGTCAATCAGCATGACGTCATAATCGTTCGAATCGATCAGTTGGGTGGCGGCGCTAACGCCGTCCGCGATGTCGATACAGTAGCCGTCGCTCTTTAGAAAGGCATCGAGCATATCGCGAATGTCTTTGTCATCATCAACGAGGAGGATCTTTCCAGCCATTTGTGGACCTCATCACGTTCAGGCTTCACCGGGGTTCAGCGCCCGGTTTTTGATTTGGAGCATGTGGAAGTCTAGATATGCGGCTTATAGGGGATCTCCGGGCCATTGTCAACGTCTTATACTTGAGTGAGCGCCATGTACCGGTACCGGGCGGCCGCGGGGTTAGAATTCCGCGTGCCCGGGTGTTCTCGGGAAGGGAATAGCCTCCCGGATGTTCGGGATCCCGGTGACGAACTGCACAAGCCGCTCGAGGCCGAGGCCGAACCCCGAGTGAGGCACCGAGCCGAACTCACGGAGTTCGATATACCAGCGGTAGTCTTCGGCTGAAATCCCTTTGACGCGCATTTGTTCGAGCAACATTCCGGTACGCTCCTCGCGCTGCGAACCGCCGATTATCTCGCCGATGCCCGGTACGAGGATGTCCATGGCCGCGACGGTTTTTTCGTCATCGTTGACGCGCATGTAAAAAGGCTTTAGCGACCTTGGAAAATTGATGATCCCGACGGGTTTTTTGAAAACCTTCTCTGTAAGATAGCGTTCGTGTTCCGCCTGGAGGTCGGTTCCCCACTCGACGGGAAAGGCGAATTGCTCTTTGGATTTTGTCAGGATATCGACTGCTTCGGTATAGGTCAGAACCTCGAAGGGTGATTCGGAGACGGTTTGGAGTCGTCCCATAAGTTCAGGTTCGATATAGCGGGTGAAAAACTCCAGGTCCTCCGCGCATTCGTTCAAGGCGGTCCTGACCAGTTCCCTGATGAAGGCCTGTGCAAGATTGAGGTCGTCTTCCAGGTCGTAGAAAGCCATCTCGGGTTCAACCATCCAGAACTCGGCCAGATGCCGGCTGGTATTGGAATTTTCAGCCCTGAAAGTGGGACCGAAGGTATACACTTTCCCGAGGGCCATGGCATAGATTTCGGCCTGAAGTTGACCGCTCACGGTGAGAAAGGCGGGTTTAGCGAAAAAATCGTTCAGGTATGGATCTTCGCCATTAGCCAGGTTTGGCCGGGCCGGGTCGAGCGTGGTCACCCGGAATGTTTCTCCCGCGCCTTCACAATCGCTCGAAGTTATTATCGGCGTATGTATATAGTTGAAGCCTCGATCTTGAAAAAACCGGTGAATGGAGTAGCTCAGATTATTCCTTAGTCTTGCCGCCGCCCCCAGTGTGTTGGTCCTGGGCCGCAGGTGAGCGATCGTGCGCAGGTACTCGAAGGAGTGCCTCTTTTTCTGGAGGGGATAGAGCGCCGGGTCCGCCCCGCCATAGAGCTGGAGCCGATCGGCCTGGAGTTCGATGCTCTGCCCTTTGCCGGGAGAGGCCGAGACGGCTCCTTCGGCCAGGATAGCGCTCCCCGTTGTGATCTTTGGAAGCATTGCGCCGTAGTCCGGGTGGTTCGGATCGGCTATAACCTGCAGGCTTTTCAGGGAGGACCCATCATTTAACTCGATAAAGCTGATACCGGCCTTGGAGTCACGCCTTGTCCGGACCCAGCCCTGCACAAGCGCCTTTTTGCCAATGAATTCCGGCTCGTTTTTGAACAAGTCGGCAATGCTTACACCTTTTTCCATATTCGGGGCCCCGGAAATGATATATTAGGTGCGATATTCCAGCCTTTGTATTTTCATTATAACGGTTTTCTTTCCGGTGTGCATCGAGTGTTTTAACGCTTATGCGCCCGCGGCGACGGAAACCGTGTGTGACGGGCAGCGCGGCTGCCGGTCGAATGGAAGAACCGGTCGCGGCTTCAGGCCGGGCCCAGGTGAATCAAAAAATCATGGAGTCGGAGAATGCGTCTGAATTCGAAAAAATTTGTGGTTGTGGCGCTGTTTTTGCTTGCGGTTCTGGTGGGATGCGCGGGCAAGGGGAAGATCGAAACCGCTTCGCCGATGGGTAGCGGGGGAAGCGTGATTTCGATAGAAGTCAGGAACCACAAATTCCTGCCAAGCGAAATCCGGGTAGAAAAACCGGGTCTGCTGGCCCTTGAAATACGCAATGCCTCCGGGTCGCAACACAACTTCACGCTGAAGGACCCTCGGGGAAAGGTCTTGAAGACAGTGAATATTAATCCTGCCGTGAGCGCCATAGTCAACGTAGAACTGACTGATCCCGGGGTCTATCGATTTTATTGCAATAAAGCTTTTCACTCGTTTCTCGGGATGAAAGGTCAAATCGTCGTAGGTCGTTAATCCGGCGCTTTCCCGTTTAAAAGAGCGGGTAACCGCGCGGTTTGACATATATTTGTCTATGCTTATCTTTTGAGAGTTGAGGACTGATAAATCGAGGGCATTTGAATGCCTCTTGAAAAGAATAGCAACGAAGTGTCGCGACGATGGAGATCCCCATGGACATGACAGAGCATGAGCTTAATATTACGGAACTTAGAAGAAAGAAAAGACCCTTATGGATGAGCGATCTTGGCATCGAGGACTATGCCGATATTGTTGGCGGCGGCGGCGATATATATACTGACAGGCTTCCGCCTGCTTTTCCCCGGCACGAGGGTATGGATTTGAGCGAGCAAGAGGAGTTGGAACTCGGCCCCGTGAACTTGAAAGAAGAAAAATGAAAAAGTGTCCGGCGGCGGCTTTAGACCGTCGGCGCGGCGGGGATTTTGTGGTTGCCAAGTCTTTGCGTGGGGTCTATTATAATTAGGTTCGAATGAATATCCAAGTCAGGCTGTCCGGTAGGCGCAAGCGGCTGTTGAAAACAGCGGGTTTTTGCTGCTTCGGGCGGCCTCTCTTTTTGTTTTTTTGCGGAGACCGGAAAGTAAGGGAGTGCTGCTGATGGCTCGAGTAACGGTAGAGGATTGCCTGTTTAATGTGGACAGCCGTTTTACCCTTGTGCACCTTGCGGTGCGGCGCGTTCTTCAATTGCGCCACGGCGCGCCTTTGATCCTGGAAAACTCCAAGGGCAATAAAGAGGTAGTCATGGCGCTCCGGGAGATCGCGGCTGGTAAAATAAACCAGGAAAACATACGGGTAATCGAAGAACCTCTGCCTGCCATGGCCGAGACTTCATTGCCGGATGCTGAGATCGACAGGGCCGAGATCCGTGAAATCATGGAAGAAGCAACCTCATACGATGCCGCCATCGAATATGAGGTTTCGGATCAGTTTGTGACGGAAGAACCGCCGCCGGATGAGATCCGGGAAGAGTAGCGGCAAGCCCGAACGGGGAATGTTCAATTGGGAAAGCCCAATCTGCTTAGCTGTCTTGAAAAACGTGATATGCTCAATAGTTCCGCTGTTTCCGCAGACCGGCTTGTGGAATGGGGGCGAACCTTCGAGGAACAAGAGCAGATAAACGACGCGATAGATTTCTATATAAAAGCGGGCTCGTCGGACGCGCTTCAGAGGTTGATTCCCGCGGCTATCGAGGATGGAGACGTTTTCCTTTATACACGGCTAACCAAGGCCCTCCGCGTCCCGGTGTCGGCGGGTGAGTGGATAGCGCTGGGAAACAGGGCCGCTGAGCTTGGCAAGGACGCTTACGCACGCGAGGCGTTCAGAAAGGGCGGCGTCGAGACGGAACGGCAAGCTGAAACTCAAGGGGAGCCGGCGCCCGAGGGGGGGGCGAAGTCACGTCCTAAGCCTGTTCAGGCTTGACAGTGGCGGATTTCGTGTTTACGAATTTAAGCCTGCTAGCTAATTCATTCCTACTAAATTGAATTTTGTGAACTCCAGGAGGAAGCCGGTTTAGATGGCGAAGCGAGATTACTACGAAATTTTGGGGGTTTCACGGAGTGCGGGTGAAGAAGAGATCAAGAAAGCTTACCGCCAGGTTGCGCTGAAGTGTCACCCCGACCGCAATCCGGGGGACAAGCAAGCCGAAGAGAATTTCAAGGAAGCCGCCGAGGCTTACGAGGTCCTGCACGACCAGCAAAAGAGGCGCCTCTACGATGCATATGGCCATGAAGGTTTGCAGGGGGCCGGCTTCAGTGGTTTTCGCGGCTTCGAGGATATATTCAGCTCATTCGGGGACATATTCCAGGACTTTTTCGCGTTTGGCGGCGGCCAGGCGCGCCAGCGTACAGCGGCAAGGCCGGGTGACGATCTTATTTACACCCTGGACCTTACGTTTACCGAAGCTGTTTTCGGCACCGAAAAAGACGTCGAAATAGAAACTTTCGGCAAGTGTTCCCGGTGCAGCGGCATGGGGGCGGAGCCCGGGACCAGGGACTCGGTTTGCCCTTCCTGCCAGGGGGCGGGTCAGGTCGTCCAGTCGCAGGGATTTTTCCGGATCAGTACAACATGCGTCCGGTGCCAGGGCACCGGAAGGGTATTGACCTCTCCGTGCAAAGACTGTCACGGCCAGGGGCGGATGAAATATAAGAGGCACGTTCAGGTCAAGGTTCCGGCAGGGGTCGATGCCGGAACTCGGCTGAGGCTGAGGGGAGAAGGTGAGAGCGGCTACCGTGGCGGAGCAGCCGGCGATCTTTATGTCAGGATCGAAGTCGCCCCGCATCCGGATATCGAGCGCGACGGCGACAACCTATACTCCAAAGTTTCCATCTCTTTCATGCAGGCCATTCTCGGAGACACTGTCGAGATACCCACGCTGGACGGTGTAAAATCCATGGGAATCAAGCCCGGGACTCAGCCCGGGTCGGTTATTCATTTCCCCGGGGAAGGTGTTCCCAAGTTGAGGGGCTACGGCCGGGGGGACCTGTTCGTGGAGGTGGAGGTGAGGATTCCGAAGAGCATTACGCCACGGCAGGAAGAGCTTTTGCGCGAGTTCGTGGAGCTGGAAAAGGAAAAGGTCGAAAACAAGGGCAAGAAGTGGCCCTGGAACCGGCGCAAACAGCCTGAAAAAGACCAGACCTCGGCAGGCCGGTCGGAAGCCGGGTCCTTGTAGCCGGGCTTTGGGAGTCCTGACGTGAAGTCTTCGGCCGCAGCAAGACAGTTTGAAGAATTCAGGGCATCGGCCCTTTATTGCCCGAGATGCAAAATGGCTATGCCGGTAAGAAGCAGGCTTTTACTCGTATTGCCTGACGGCGAGTTGTACGAATATCTATGCAAGGCCTGTGCGACGTCACTTGGGACCAAAACGGTCCGGGAGATGCGTCAGCAGGGCGTCATCATTCCGTAAGCTGCCTGAACCGCAACAAATCCAATCAAAATACTAGTCAAGAGCATGAAATAGGGATAAAAAAACGGCCAACGCAAGGACGCCTTGACTGGTATCGGATTTTCCGGATATTTGAAATGGGGGAAAAAAAGAAATGCTCATGCGGCGCAGTGCGGCAGGCTGAATTGGAAATATCGGCATCGGGTCTATCTATACTTGGAATGAACGGAAAGGACTGCGGACAGCATATGATCGAAGCCGAAGGACTCACGAAGTATTACGGTCCCATCGGGGCCATTCGGAATGTTTCGTTTGAAATCGAAAAAGGCGAAATAGTGGGCTTCCTTGGGCCCAATGGGGCCGGGAAATCGACGGCGATAAAAATCCTCACGTGTTATATGCCTCCAACCTCGGGCCTGGCGAGGGTGGACGGCCTCGACGTAATGGAGGATTCTCTCAAGATCAGGCAAAGAATCGGCTATCTGCCCGAGAACGTTCCACTATACAACGATCTTACGGTGAGGCGGTTTCTTCGTTTCGCGGCCTCATCCAAGGGGGTCGAGGCAAAAAGGATCCATGCCGAGACCGGCCGCGTCATATCGGCGTGCGGGCTCGAAAAGAATGCCGACCGAATTATCGGTAACCTGTCGAAGGGGTTCCGGCAGCGGGTGGGGCTGGCCCAGGCGCTTTTGAACGACCCGGACGTGCTGGTCCTGGATGAGCCCACGATCGGCCTCGATCCGACACAGATCATCGAAATGAGGCGCCTTATAAAGGACCTGGGAGGAAACCGCACGGTTCTTTTGAGCAGCCATATCCTGCCCGAGGTCGCCCAGCTCTGCCAGCGGGTTATCATCATCAACAAAGGCGAGATCGTTGCCACGGACAGTCCGGCCAACCTGACGAGCCAGCTTCAGAAGACGGCGAAGATCATTATGGAGGTGAGCGGCGCGAGCGAGGCGCTCCAACAGGCCATTGAAAGCATGGCGGGCGTCGTGAAGGTTTCATGCGTGAACAACGGGACCAGCCGGTTCGTGATAGAAACCGATCCGCACATGGACATGCGGTCCCGGATCGCGTCGCTGGCGATTGAAAAAGGGTGCGGGCTGCTCGAGTTGAGAACGATGCAGCTTAGCCTCGAAGACATATTCATGCAGCTTGTAACCGAAGATCCTGCCGTTGAGGGAGTCGAGTCATGAGAGGGTTTTGGGCCGTTTATAGAAAAGAGCTTTACGGGATGTTTATGTCCCCGATTTTTTACGTGGTGGGCTTCATGTTCCTGTTGGTTTCCGGGGTTTTTTTCAACTATATCCTGTCGCAGGTCATGCTTTTCAGTTTTCAGATAGCCCAGCACCCCGAGATTGCGAAGGGTATGAGCATGCTTGAATTATTCTTCCGCTCCTTCATGTGGAATATAAGCATAATCATGCTCTTCATAGCCCCGCTTCTTACGATGAGGCTATACGCGGAAGAACGCAAAAGCGGCACCATAGAACTGCTGTTCACCTATCCGGTAACGGATGCCGCGGTTCTCGCGGGCAAATTTACCGCGTGCCTGAGCGCCTTCGTTATCCTGCTCGCCGGGACTCTTCCCGGAGTCATCGGGGTATCGCTTATGGCAACGCCGGCCTGGAAGCTCATTGCCTGTGGATACGGGGCGGTGTTCCTGCTTGGATGCGCTTTTTTCTCGCTGGGCATCTTCGCCTCGACTCTTACGCGCAACCAGATCATCTCGGCCGTGATCTCATTCGGACTGCTGCTTGTGCTCTGGTTCATCGGCGAGGCGAAGAGTTCGGCCGGGCCGCTCCTTGGAAGCATTCTCGAATACGTGTCCGTTGCTAAACATTTCGAAAACCTGTCCAAAGGTTTGATAGATTCCAGGGACATTATTTTCTATGTGGTCTTTTCGGCCTTCTTTTTATTTCTGACACTGAGGCAGATGAGTTCTTACCGCTGGAGAGGTTAGGCGCGATGGAGGCGACGACGGCGGGTTGCGTTCGAAAACGGACCGCTACGGCCCCGAAGCGACCAAGGACAGATAACTAACCGAAAAAGAAGTTGGAGACATGAGAATGCCGGCAAAAGGAAAACGCAGCTCGAAATGGGCTTACGGTGCAAATACGATAGTCTCGGCAGTTATTTTTTTGGCCATCCTGGTAGTGATCGCCCTTATCGCCGAACAGAAGCCGTTGAGGTTGGACGTTACGCAAACCGGGTCCTTCAGTCTTTCGCCGCAGACCCTGAACCTGCTGAAATCGATAGACAAACCGGTGCAGGTTAAGCTCTTCTTTTCCAACGCGGGTCCGGGCGCCCAAAACAGGGACAAGGCAAAGGAACTTCTGGACTCCTATCAATATCACAATAAGAATATCAAATACGAGTTCGTGGACCCGGACACTCAACCGGAAATGACGCGCCTTTACGACGTAAAAGTCTACGGGACAATAGTCCTGGAAGGATTTGATAAAAAACAGGTGATTCAGACCACGGATGAGGAGAGCCTTACGAACGCGATCCTGAAGCTGACCCGGAAAGAGAAAAAAATGATCTATTTTCTCACCGGCCATGGCGAGCGTTCTTTTGCAGCCGATGCGCGGGACAGTTTTTCAATCGCTAAATCCGCCCTCGAAAAGAGCCTTTATATGACCGCGGAGTACAACCTGCTCCAGCATGACGACATCCCGGCGGATGCCGCCGCATTGGTAATTGCCGGGCCCGGAAAGCCGATTCCTCCAAGGGAGCAGCAGATAATCGGGAACTTTCTCGCCAAGGGCGGCAAGGTTATGCTGATGGTCGATCCTCTCACCGACACGGGTATGAAAGATTTTCTAAAAGGTTACGGCATCGAGATCTCGGATGATGTGGTTATCGACCGGCTCAGCCGCCTGTTCGGCGCAAGCGAGCGTGTTCCCGTAGTGATGGAATACGGGCAGCACAAAATCACCGAAAATTTCAGCCAACCTACGTTTTTCCCGGACGCCAGGTCGGTCGTGCCGGAGGAAAAAGTCCCGGCCGGAATCGACGTGCAGGTGCTCGCGGCTACTTCCGTCAACGCTTGGGCTGAGCGGAACCTTGCGATGCTGGAGCAGGGTAAGGCGGCGTTCGACAAAGACGAGGACCTGGCGGGGCCGGTCCCACTTGTGGTGCTTGCAACCATAAAGGAGCAGCAGAAGAAGCCAGACGCGGGGCAAAAATCGGAAGACAAACCTGAAAAGGACGGCGTACTCATCGTTTCGGGCAACTCGATGTTTGCCTCCAACTCCTACTTCAACCAGTATGGAAACGGGGACTTTTTCCTGAACATGATCAGCTTTCTTGCCGATGACGCCTCCCAGATAACCGTTGCGAGGCCCGACATTGGCAAACCCCTGATGTTTACCAGGGACCAGGCCGGCATGATCTTCTGGATCGTTCTGGTGATAATGCCGCTTTTGGCCATTTTCTCCGGGATCGTTGTCTACAGGGTCAGGAGGTCGCAAAGATGAAATGGCGCTCAACCGTCATATATCTGCTCGTTTTCGTGCTGGTGGGCGCCGTCTACCTGGTGATGGAGAAAAAACAAAAGGAAGCGGCACGGGTGGAAAAGGATTCGAAACGTGTTTTTGCGTGCGACCCTCAGTCCCTCAAAGAAATTGAGATCCGCTCCGGGGACGCGGCCCCCGTTCATATTGAAAAAGGGGAGGATTGGCGCATTACCGGACCGGTAGCCGCGGATGTGGACAGGGTGGTGTTCTCGGGTTTCTTTTCGACGCTCCGTGACGCCGAGCGGGAGCGCACGATAGAGAAAAGCTCCGACAAACCGGCCGCATTCGGACTCGATAAGCCCAGCCTTGTGATCCGGTTGCGCGCGGACGGCGAATGGATCGAAATGCGGGCAGGAGCAAAAAACCCCGCGGATACCTCTCGATACGCCTCGATTGGAGGGGGCTCCGATGTGTTCATGATATCAAACACTGCTTATGACGATCTGAACAAGAGTTTGAAGGACCTGCGCAAGAAGGAACTCTTTGGATGGATGCCCGACCAGATTGGCGCCGTGGAAATAAAATGGCGCAATGCGGGGGGCTTGAGCCTGGAACGGCAGGCGGGGGAAGAGCGGTGGAAATCCCTTGACAGTCCCGAGGTCCGGATCAAAACTGGGAAAGTGCGCAATCTGCTCGATGAGCTGCATTGGCTGCGGGCCGTCGATTTTGCCGCGCAGGACGCCATGCCTTCTCCCGCGCAGGTGGAGGTGAAGCTGAAATTGAAGGACGGGCGCACGGCGGAGTTGAAGATCGCAGACCCGGACCAGGCAAAGAAGCAGGTAATCGCCACCAGCTCTGAAACAGGCACGGTCCTGATTGCCCCTCATATCCTCGAGGCGATCCCGAAATCGGCCGCATCGCTTGCCGATCTTTCCCTAACGTCGCTCGATACGGCGGATATCGCGCAGATCACGTGGAAGACCGCGGATGGAGCCGGAAACATCGTACGGACAGGCAAAGGCTGGGGGACGAAGGAAGGCGAGACCCCCGTGAAGCCCATCGAGAATTCCAGGGACGTCAGGAGTTTTTTGGGCTACCTGGAAAGCACGGAATACATCGAACTTGTGGCGCCGCAATCGAAGCCGCCGGAAAGCGCTCCCAATTCGATCAGGCTGGTGGATGCGGTCGGAAAGAAAGGCTCAATCGTCTGGGAAGGACCGCCCTCCGAGTCCGCGAAGTCTTCCGTTGTCTGGGTGGAAAAAGAGGGAGCGACGCTGGCGGTAAAGGCGAAAGCCGAAGATATAAAGCGGTTGAGCGAGTCATTGACTCGATTGAACGCGGGAACTCAGGCAAAGCCTTAGGGACTTAAGGCCGGTTCTCGCGAAGCCTGCCCCGGACCCCGATCCGGGGAGTTCGAAGAGTCACGAAGATTTCGAAGAAAGAAAACGATAAACCAGGCCAGTCCTCAAACTTGTGACTCTTCGTGATCCCTTCGCGAGTCGCTTGATAAAAGGGTGTCCTTTAAATTATTGGTTAGTGGGAACCGCGAAGGCGCGGCAGACGGCTGAATCCGAAGAATGCACCCTGGTGGTATGAGGGATGGATTTCCAGAGTGGATGCAAAAGAATCTATGACCATAAGCCTTGAAAACATCATAGCCCGGCAAAGGAACCTGCAAAATGTGCTGGACAACCTGATGGAAGGCATAATAGCCCACGACCTCAACCGGAAGGTCCTTTTTTTCAACCGGGCCGCTGAAAAGATTACGGGGTATTCGCGCCAGGAAGCGCTCGGGCGCGATTGTCACGAAATTTTCGGAGGGCCTTTTTGCGGAAGCAAATGCACCTTTTGCGGCCAACCCCCCGATTCTTTAGGACACCACACATACGTCATAAACGCGGCTACCCGGGCGGGCGATTCGCGGCAAATCGAGATGTCGGTGACAGGCATGTATGATGAAACGGGCGCCTTCGTCGGCGTGCTGGCCGCTTTCCGCGATATTACGGAAATTACGAGTCTTCAGCTTCGTCTCGGAGAGCTTACGAGCTTCTCGGGAATTGTGGGCAGGGACCGAAAGATGCTCGAAGTATACGAGCAGATCAGGAACCTTGCGGCTGCCGATTACCCGGTTCACATCACCGGGGAGACCGGGACCGGCAAAGAGATGGTGGCGGCGGCCATTCACAACGAGAGTCCGCGGGCCGGCGGTCCCTTTGTCCCGGTAAATTGCGGCGCACTTCCGGAAGGACTTCTGGAGAGCGAACTTTTCGGCCATGTGAAGGGTGCTTTCTCGGGTGCGATTCGCGACAAGAAAGGCCGATTCGAGCTGGCTGACGGCGGGACCCTTTTTCTGGACGAGGTGTCCGAGCTTCCCCGGCACATGCAGGTGAAGCTCCTGCGTGTCCTTCAGTCGAACACCTTCGAGCGGGTGGGCGGCGAGAAAACGATCCGCGTGGACGTGCGCATCATCAGCGCGACGAACATGGACCTGAAGCGGGAGATGGAGCGCCGGAATTTCCGTGAAGACCTCTTCTACAGGCTCAGCGTAGTCCCGATCCGCATCCCGGCTCTTCGCGAGCGCCAAAACGACATACCGCTCCTTGCTTCCCATTTTTTGAAGCTGGCCTCCGAACGTGGGCAGAAAGCCGCCCTGCTTTCCGAAGATGCCCTCTCGCTGATGATGGACTACGGTTGGCCGGGAAACGTGCGCGAATTACAAAACGCGATCCACTTCGCCCTGGTAAAGTCACGAGGCCGAAACATCGAAGCCGAACACCTGCCGCTGGAAATAAGGCAGAGCGAGTGCGCGATTTTGAAGCCCGGACCGGCCCCTCGGCTCACACCCGAGGCCGTTGCATCGGCTATCGAGAAGGCCGGCGGAAACAAGTCCAGAGCGGCGAAGCTTCTGCGGGTCGGCCGCGCGACCCTGTACAGGTTTATGGAAAAAACACCGGCAGTATAAAATCGAATCTAAGTCCAGTAGGGTGGAGCGAAATGAACCTGTGGGGACAAATGGTGGTTTTCACGCTGGATGGCCGGCGATATGCCTTGCGGCTGTCTGCGGTACAGAGGATTGTTTATGCCGTGGATGTGACGGCATTGCCTTCAGCGCCGGAAATTGTACTTGGCGTAATAAATATCGAGGGAAGCATTGTCCCGGTTATAAATATTCGCAAGCGGTTCTCGTTACCGGACAAAGAGATCGGCCTGAACGATCACCTCATAATAGCAACTACGGCGAAGCGGCCCGTGGCGCTTTTGACCGACTCCGTATCGGGGGTCGTGGACGTTTCGCCGGATGCAGTCGTCAGTTCCTCCAGCATACTGCCCCGGGTCGATTACATGCAGGGCATTGCGAAGCTTCCGGACGGGATGGTCATAATTCATGACCTCGATACGTTCCTGTCCCTGGAAGAAGACAGGGCGCTCGATAAGGCAATGTCTCAAGTTTAACCGGGTTCCTGGTTTGAACTTCCTGCTCCGTACCCAGAATACGGGTAGCTATTTGTGATATATTGATTGAGGCCTGCAATTGCCGACGGTGGAAACCATCGGCGGAAACCTTGTCGGTGCACAGGATGGCGGGCATTTCAGAAGAAAATTTATCGCGGCTCAGTAAATTCGTTGCCTCCAGGCTGGGCCTGTCTTTTCCAGAGGAGCGCCGGCGGGACCTTGAAAGGGGAATCAGTTCCGCTGCAGGCGAATTGGGTTTCCAAGACGGCGCCGCCTGTGCGGAATGGCTCCTCTCCTCTCCCGTGAAAAGAAGCCACATCGAAGTGCTGGCGGGTCATCTTACGATCGGGGAAACCTATTTTTTTCGAGACAGGAAAACATTTCAGGCCCTTGAAGACAGCATTTTCAACGAACTGATTCAAGTTCGCCGCAAAGATGGAAAGCACATCAGGATCTGGAGCGCGGGCTGCTCCACGGGAGAAGAGCCGTATTCGATCGCCATGCTTCTGAGCAGGATGATCCCGGATCTGGGCGGCTGGAATATCACGATCCTGGCAACCGATATAAACGTCGGATCTTTGCGCAAGGCCGCCGAAGGCCTGTACGGGCGCTGGTCGTTTCGCGGCATGGAGCCGCGGATCGAAGGAGAGTTTTTTAATAAGAAACCCGACGGCCGGTTGGAGGTCCAGTCCAGGATCAGGAAAATGGTGACCTTTTCTTACCTAAACCTGATCGAAGATACGTACCCATCGCTTTTCAACAACACCTCGGCCATGGATATCGTTTTTTGCCGCAATGTCCTGATGTATTTGGTCCCCGAACTGGCGATGAGAGTCGCTCAAAATTTTCATCGCTGCCTGACAAACGGCGGCTGGTTGATAGTAAGTCCAAGTGAGCTGTCCGCTCAACTGTTCCCGCAATTTGCCTGCTTGAATTTTTCCGGCGCAATGATGTACAGGAAAGAAAGCGATTCGTCCGGGACGGAAGGATGTTTCCCTCGCGCTCCAGGCGGACCGGTTGTTCCGTTTGCGCAGGCCGGGGAATTTAATGCCGATTTGAGCGCGGATCGGTGCAGTGAGGCCGGAGAGGCTCGGGTGGTTCCGGATGAAAAATCCGGTTTCCCAATCGCCGTAGAAAGCGTGCCTTCTCAGGTTCCCGAGCGGGATGAAATTTATCGCGAGGCCATGGGTTTGTATGAAGCCGGCAGTTATGCGCAAGCCGCGAAAAAAATCGAGGGTCTGCTGTCGCGCTATCCGTCCGATGCAGGGGCTATGGTTCTTGCGGCTCGCATTCAGGCCAATTGCGGCAAACTTGCGGAAGCGCTGCAATGGTGCGAGAAAGCAATTGCGGCCGATAAGCTCAGGGCCGGTTCTCATTACCTCACTGCCACCATTCTGCTTGAACTTGGGCAAGCGGAGGATGCAGCAGCTTCCCTGAAACGAGCGCTCTATCTCGATCCAAATTTCATTGCGGCCTACGTGGCCCTGGGTAACATCAGCAGACAGCGCCGCAGGTACCGGGAGTCCGTGAAGTATTTCGAAAATGCACTTTCGCTTTTATCCGGCCGGGCCGCTGAAGAGGTTTTGCCGGAACCCGGGGGTGTAAACGTGGGAAGATTGACGGAAATCATTGAAAGCATTCTGCTGGCTGGAGGCAAGAGATTGGATGAGCGATAAGAGCATCGATTGGGACCGGATACATAGACGAGTCGCCGGAACCGGCGCCGCAATCGAAAAGGGGTTTACGCCCGGCCCGGAGGAGGTGCAAAAGATCCTCAAGGCGAGGGCCGGCGAGCTGTCGCGGGAGCCCCGGAGGGAAGAAGCCGGGGAACATATCGAACTGGTTGAATTCATGCTGGCGAAACAGCGCTACGGGATTGAGTCGCGATATGTCGGCGAGGTTTATCCTCTGAAAGACTATACTCCACTTCCTTGCACCCCACCTTTTGTCCTCGGGCTGATAAACGTGCGGGGGCGAATAATTTCGGTGGTCGATATCGGGAAATTTTTCGATATGCCCGAAAAAGGGATCGGTGAGTTGAGCAACGTTCTGATTATCCGTGACGATAAGATGGAATTCGGCATATTGGCCGATTCAATAATAGGCGTTCGAAAGATTGCCGTGGAGCGGATTCAGCCTTCCCTGCCAACGCTGGGCGGTATTCGAGGCGAATTCTTGCAGGGAATTACGAATGAGCCGCTGGCGATTCTGGACGCGGGCAAGCTTTTGTCGAACGGCAATATAATCGTGCATGAGGAAGCGTGACTATAAGGAGGAGTGCACATGAACTGGTTTGGTGACCGACGCAGGAAGCTGGAGGAAGAACTGCGAAAAGCATCATCGTATACCCGAAGCCTGATCGAAGCGAGCCTGGACCCCCTGGTGACAATAAGCCCCGAGGGAAAAATCACAGACGTCAACGAGGCCACGGTAAAGGTAACGGGTGTCGGCCGAGAAGAGCTTATCGGCGCCGATTTCTCGAACTACTTCACGGAGCCCGGAAGGGCGCGCGAGGGGTACCAGCAGGTTTTCCAGCAAGGCTCGGTCACCGATTATCCGCTTACAATCAGGCACAGCAGCGGCAAATTGACGAGCGTCCTTTACAACGCCTCCGTCTACAAAGATGTGGCAGGAAAGGTCCTGGGTGTTTTCGCCGCCGCACGGGACATTACCGAACGAAAGCAGATGGAAGAGGAATTGCGGGCTGCTTCGCTATACACCCGAAGTCTGATCGAGGCCAGTCTCGATCCACTTGTTACAATCAGTCCGGAAGGCAAAATCACCGACGTCAACAAGGCAACGGAACTCGTCACCGGATTTGACCGGGAACGTCTGATCGGAAGCGACTTTTCCGACTATTTCACAGAGCCCGAAAAGGCGAGGCAAGGGTATCAAAAAGTCATATCCGACGGGTTTGTCCGAGACTATCCTCTGACAATCCGCCACACGTCCGGCCGCCTGACGTATGTACTCTACAACGCCGCCCTTTATACGAGCGAGTCGGGCAAGATCCAGGGCGTCTTTGCGGCTGCCCGTGACATAACCGAGCAAAGACAGGCCGAGGAAAACCTGAGGGCTGTGAACCGGGAGGTGCAGGAAGCCGGCAACGTGCTTGCCTCCTCAGTAGGTGAAATCCTCATGATGACTACTCAATTGGCTACCGTTTCAACCGAAACCGCCGCCTCGGTGAATGAGACAATCTCGACAGTGGAGGAAGTCAAACAGACGGCGAAATTGTCCTCCCAAAAATCCAGGAGCGTTTCCGAGACTGCGCAGCAGGCGGTAACCGTGGCCCAGCAGGGCAATATAGCGGTTAACGCCACGGTGGAGGGAATCAACCACATCAAGGCGTTAATGGAATCGGTCGGCGAGAGCATTGTGCGGTTGAGCGAACAGACTTTGGCCATAGGCGAGATCATAACGGCGGTAAGCGATCTTGCTCAGCAATCCAATCTGCTGGCTGTGAACGCCGCGATCGAGGCCTCGAAGGCGGGGGAACACGGGAAGGGATTTGCCGTGGTGGCCCAGGAAATCAAGAGCCTGGCCGATCAGTCGAAACACGCCACCGAACAGGTGCGGGCCATACTGGGTGACATCCAAAAGGCGACCGGCGCCTCTGTTCTGGCCGCGGAACAGGTGAGCAAAGCGGTGGACGCAGGCGTTATGCAGGCCGCCGAATCGGGAGAATCCATCAAAAAGCTCGCCGGCAACATAGCGGAATCGGCGCAGGCAGCCTTGCAGATTGCCGCCTCCAGCCAACAGCAATTGGTCGGAATGGACCAGATAGCACTGGCCATGGACAATATCAAAGTGGCGGCCCAGCAGAACGTGGAAGGAACGAAACAGGCGGAAAAAGCGGCGCAAAATCTGAACGAACTGGGATTGAAACTCAAAGAAATGATTGGGAAATATAAAGTCTAAGGGCGGCGTCATTGGCCTCATGAGTGGGAATTTTTCAACCGGCCGTCAATTGCGACACTATCTCGAAAGCCGGGGCCGGTGATTTTTGGAGAGCAGTTGCGGCAAAGCTGACGTGGTCGCCGGAATAACGAATGAGGGCTTCCCGCCGGCCGGAAACACGAAAAACAGGGGATGAGCATGGATCGGAAGGAAGAAGAGCTTCTCGAACAACTCCTTCCTATGTTCAGAGCCGAGGCGCAGGACCATCTCAAGGTCATTTCGTCCGGGCTGATCGAGATTGAAAAAGATCCCGGAAGGCAGGCTGAGACAATCGAGGCCGTCTACAGGGAAGCCCATAGTTTGAAAGGGGCCGCCCGTTCCGTAAATCTGACAGGCGTAGTGGGGATTTGCCAGTCGGTGGAAAATGTATTTGCGTGCTTCAAACGCAAAGAGCTTGAACCCTCTGCGCAGGTCATGGACCTGCTTCATCGGGCGATCGACTGCATGGCAGGGATCGTTGCCGGTGACGTTTCCCTTTCGGATAAATCAGGGACAGGTGGGCTGATTCATAAACTTGAAGAGGTGATACGGAAGCGCGAGGCTGTAAGTGAAGATGAGGGGACGGACGTCTCCGGGAAAATTTGGTCAGGCGAACCGGAGCGCTTCGGTGACGAACCGGCTTCCGAAACCGCGGCGGCATCGACAGCTCCGGATTCCCCCGCAATGCCGGCTTTGGGACCAGACGGGACGATCAGGGTATCCGCGGCCAAGCTGGACGAGCTTTTGCTGCTGGCCGAGGAGATGCTTGCGATCAAGCTCGCCGCAGCCCACCGCGCTTCTGAGCTGAAGGAATTGAAGAAGATATTCGTGCGATGGAAAAAAGAAACGGCGAAATCGCTTAAACCGGCCGTGGGACAGGGAGCCGGGCGGAAACCCGCAGACAGGGGACCCGAGCCGTTTGTGCCCGCTTTCGAAGCCGGATTGACGAAGCTTTTGAAGGGGATCGAGAGCGATCAGCGGTTTCTCGGAACGATGGTGGACGCTCTGCTCGTTGATGTGAAAAAGACCATCATGCTCCCCTGTTCGTCTCTTCTCGAATTATTCCCGAAGCTTGTGCGGGACCTGTCGCGCTACACCGGCAAGGACGTCGAATTGAGCGTCGAAGGCGGTGGAATCGAAATGGACCGGCGGGTGCTGGAGCTGATCAAAGACCCTCTTATCCACCTGGTGAGGAACTGTATCGATCATGGCATTGAAACTCCTCGCGAGCGGGAGAAAAATAACAAAGCGCGCAGAGGAAAGATAAAGATTGCAGTTTTTTCAAGAGACAGCAGGATCGAGATCTCGGTTTCCGACGACGGCGCCGGGGTCGATATGTCGCGTTTGAAATCCGCTGCGCACAAGAGCGGCCACATTTTACAGGATGAAATCGACGGGCTTGGCCAAGACGATGCGCTGGCCCTTGCTTTTCGCTCCGGGATCTCCACCAATCGAATCGTTACGGATATTTCAGGCAGAGGGCTCGGGTTGGCGATCGTAAAGGAAAAAGTCGAAAAACTGGGCGGGACCGTAAAAATTGATACCCGGCCGGGCATCGGAACGACCGTGGGAATGGTGGTTCCTCTCACACTGGCTACCTTCCGGGGCGTTCTGGTAATGGCCGGCAAACACCTTTTTATCGTTCCGTCCGCTAATGTCGAGAGGGTTTCGAGGATAAAAGAAGAGCAGATAAAAACCGTGGGAAACCGCGCGACTTTTTCTTTCAATGACCGGCCCGTCTCGCTTGCGCGGCTCCGTGACGTGCTGGGGCTAAAGAACGGTGTTACAATACCCGGGGCGGGCGATTCTCCGATTGAAGCAATGATGCTAGTCTCAGGGGAAAATCACATGGTTTTCCTGGTCGATGAAGTTTTTCATGAGCAGGAATTTCTGATCAAGGGACTGGGGAGGCAGCTTTCACGGGTTCGCAACATTGCGGGCGCTGCCGTCCTGGGAAACGGAAAAGTGGTGCCGGTCTTGAATGCTTCCGATCTGATGATAAGCGCCTCGAAAATCGATCTCCCGGTCGCGGCATCGGCTGAAGAACCTCAAAAGGCGAGGTGCGTGCTGGTGGTGGAAGATTCGATCACGGCCCGGACCCTGCTCAAGGGCATTCTCGAATCCGCCGGCTACGAGGTGGCGACTGCTTTTGACGGAGTCGATGCGTTTACCGCCCTGAAGACCGGACGATTCGACCTGGTGGTTTCAGACGTTGAAATGCCGAGAATGAACGGGTTCGAGCTTACCGCGAAAATACGGGATGACAGGGGCCTCGCGGAGTTGCCCGTGGTGCTGGTGACCGCGCTCGAATCGCGTGAGGACCGGGAGCGCGGAATAGACGTGGGCGCAAATGCATATATTGTAAAAAGCAGTTTCGAGCAGAGTAACCTCTTGGATGTTGTGCGAAGACTTATATGAGTGTCAGGACCCTGATAGTGGAAGATTCGGCGGTCGTCCGCGAGCTTCTCAACCACATTCTCGGCTCCGATCCCGCCGTGGACGTCGTTGGAACGGCAAGAAACGGAATCGAAGCCGTGCAGGCCGTACGGGCGCTCAGGCCCGACGTAGTTACCATGGACATCAACATGCCTGTGATGGATGGGTATGAAGCTACCCGTCTGATCATGGAGACCGATCCCCTGCCCATCGTAATAGTGAGCGTGAGCGTTGACCGGCGGGAAGTGGCGACGACGTTCCGCGCATTGGAGGCAGGCGCGCTGGCTGCCGTCCAAAAACCCATGGGGGTCGGACATCCGGATTACGAGCAGACGGCAAAGACGCTCGTCGAAACCGTTAAACTGATGTCCGAAGTCAAGGTGGTGAAGCGGTGGCCCGTGAGATGCCGGGAGACAAACCGCGCATCGGTCCCCGTAACTTTGAGTCACTGCCCGCCCCGTGCAATCGAGATCTTCGCAATGGGGGCTTCGGCCGGAGGGCCTCCGGTTCTGCAGACTATTTTGTCGAGATTACCGGTGGACATACCTGTGCCGATTCTTATCGTCCAGCACATGTTCACCGGCTTCATAAAGGGTTTTGCCGAATTCCTCGAAGATGCCTGCAACCTGCCGGTGCGCGTCGCCGTTCAGGGTGAGCAACTCAAGCCCGGGCATGTCTATCTTGCACCTGACGGAACTCATATGGGCGTGATGGAAGGCGGCCTGGTCGAACTCTCCATGGATGCCCCCGTCGAAGGCATGCGCCCCTCGATTTCCCACCTTTTCAAATCCGTTGCGCGCGTCTTTGCCGATAGGGCGGCCGGAGTGATTTTGACCGGCATGGGAAAAGATGGGGCCGCCGGGCTCAAGTGCATGCGAGACACCGGAGCGGTAACTATCGCACAGGACGAGGAGAGTTCCATGGTCTTCAGCATGCCGGGCGAGGCGATCAAACTTGAGGCGGCAACTCATGTCCTTTCGCCTTATGGAATAGTGGAGATTCTATCCAATCTGGTGAAAAGGCCATGAAGCCGTCTTCCGGAAAAAGCGTTGCGAGCGTCGTTTGAGAACGGCATGGGATTCGAGTCTTAATTTGTTGAACCAACGCTGAATCCCCTTTAGAATGAGTGGCTTCCGGCGCACTTTTGCCTTGGAGCGTTTCTGCGGATATAAAACTACCGGCTTTTGGAGTCGAACGCGATGTCTTGTGCAGACAAAACCGCTGCAGGCGGCCACGAGATCCTGATCGTAGAAGACAGTCCAACCCAGGCCATGGAACTCAAACTTAGCCTGGAGAAACACGGCTACCGCACTTCGGTTGCAGGCAATGGAAGGGAAGCCCTCGCATATCTGAGGAGAAACAGGCCCTCCATGGTCATCAGCGATATAGTCATGCCGGAGATCGACGGATACGATCTTTGCCGGGCAATCCGGAACGACGAAGAACTGGCCGGTATTCCGGTTATTCTGCTCAGTTATCTTTCGGAGGCCGGCGATATCCTCAAGGGACTCGAAAGCGGAGCGGGCAATTTCGTCGTCAAACCTTACAACGCCGATTCCCTGGTGTCCTATATCCGGGACGAGCTGTGCGATAGGGGGACGGAAAGGCAAGAAGATCAACTGCTGCCCGCATTCGAGCTGGAATTTGCCGGCAAGCCCTATATGATCAGTTCCAGTGTCAGGCAGATACTCCAGATCCTGCTCGCAACCTACGAGACCGCGGTCCGCAAAAATGAGGAACTCATCAGGGCGGAAACCAACCTCAGGGTGCTTAACGAACTACTGGAAGAAAAAGTCAGAGAAAGGACCGCCGCGCTTACCGCGGAAATTGCGGAGAGGCGCCGGGTGGAGGAGGAGCTTCGAAACAAAAGCAAGGTGCTCCAGGCCTACTCGGAAAAGCTGGAGCAAAGCAACCAGGAGTTGCAGGATTTTGTCTTCGTTGCTTCTCACGATCTCCAGGAGCCGCTTCGAAAGATACAGACGTTCGCGGATCTGGTTGCAACCCGGTGTGGCGACTCGATCGATTCTCAGGGAAAAGACCACCTCAAAAGAATGCAAACCGCGGCAAATCGAATGCGCTCCCTGATACGCGGAGCACTGGAGTATTCCCGCTCTACGGAAAAAGCTGATTTTTTTCAAAGAGTTGACCTTGTTAAGCCCGTTCAGGAGGCGATGGCCGATTTAAAGCTGCTGATCGAAGAGACGGACGCTGCAATAGAGATTGGAAATCTACCCATTATCGATGCAGAGGAAGGTCTGATGCGCCGGCTTTTTCAGAATCTTATAGGGAATTCTTTGAAGTTCCGCAGCAAGGAGAACCGGCCCGTAATAAAAGTACATGGCGAGGAGTTCAATGCGCCGGCCTCGAATGGACAGGCCTTCTGCCGTATCGTTGTCGAGGACAACGGGATAGGCTTCGATGAAAGATTCCTCGATCGGATATTCAAAGCATTCCAGCGGTTGCATGCCCGGGATAAATACGAAGGCACGGGAGTGGGGCTTGCAATCTGCAAAAAAATCGTTGAGACCCACCACGGTGACATTACGGCGAAAAGTGTTCCAGGAGAGGGGGCGTCCTTTATAGTCACGCTGCCCCTTAAACAGAATCAAGAGCGAGCAGGCAGCGAGTAGCAGGGAGCAGGAAGTTTCCCGCGTCTCCGCGTCCCCGCGTCAGTTCTCCCTCTGTCTCATGATACAGATATGTCTCAGGTTATATCTAGAGACACATGAGCCGCCCTCCGGCATCGATCTTGCCTCAATTAACTGCGCTTGGGACTAATTCCTTATTCCAACAAATCTTAAAGAAGTGTCTCAAAGTTGTCCCCAATTGTATCGGGCAAACTCCGCCTATTTAATAAGTACTTGAAAATGCAACATAAATTGTACCGTATGGAACACGGAGCGAGTTGGTATGTTCATTGCTCTAAAGGAGACCAGCGCCTGGCCTTCGGGGGATGAAATGAAGAAATGTGATGAAATACTTGAAAGGATTGTCCAGTTGACGGCAACGATGGTGGAGTTGGCCGATCTGGGTGACGAGGCAAGGGAAGACGTAGGCTGTGGAGTTCTGTACGGACTTCTCAGGGATTCGGCATTCAAGATCAGGAAGGTTGCCGAACAGGAAAAGGAAGATCATATGAGGAAGCCATCCCGCTGCCGGCCCACGGGGCGTGACAAACCATCTGAGCGGGACGCCTTCGGCGCTGGGCGAGATACACCGCCGAGTGATGCACCCGGGCACTTTAAGAGGTGATTTCGTAGTGCCGTCGGCGAGTCTGTAATACGAGGGCTGGTGGCCGGAAGAAAACAAACCCCGTCCGGGAGGGGCCCGGCTCGCGGAAGCTGGATGGCGGCTGTGGGAATCGGGCGGGACAACCGAAAATCGAATTTTAATCAGGAGATCGAGATGAAAAACAGCACCGAAACCGAGATGAATCTGCTGAAGGCTTTTGCGGGCGAGTCCCAGGCGAACCGCAAATATCTGGCTTTTGCGAAACAGGCGGAAAAGGAAGGCCACCACCAGGTGGCGAGGCTGTTCCGGGCTGTTGCGCAGGCTGAAACAGTTCACGCGTTTTCGCATATCCGGACGCTGGGTGAGATCGGGACCACGGTGGAGAACCTCAAGACGGCCATGGCCGGCGAGAAGTACGAATACCGCGAGATGTATCCTCCGATGATCGAAAAGGCTGAGCAGGAAGGAAATCTCGCAGCCCTGAAGAGCTTTACCTACGCCAATGCCGTAGAGATCAAACATGCATCGCTCTACCAGGAGGCGATCGATCAGATGGGGTCGCTCAAGGAGACAGATTATTACGTCTGTTCGGTTTGCGGTTACACCTGCGCCGATGGAACTCCCGAGGTCTGCCCGGTGTGTGGGTCTGCCGCCAAGGCATTTTCGAAGGTGGATTGAAGATTTGTCAGTGGTTGGCGGGCGCCTTCAGGCGCTCGGCGAAGTGCTTCTCGGAGGGGGTTTCGCACCACGGGCCGTCTTTGTTCGGCTTGTAAAATAAGTTTTCGTGCGAGGAGATGGAATTGAGCCTGCAGAGCATTGCATATTCGTCGGGAATACCCATTTTATCGATGGCGCCGAAATACCTTCAGATTCATGGCCCGTTCATTCAAAAGAGTACTGCATTATTCATGATCTCTGCAAAGGCACAGTTTCAAAGCGGGAGACTTTTCTTCTAATCGTTAATCCTATCACATCAAAGGAGAAGGCATATGGACACCCTTATGCTATCCAGACTCCAGTTCGCGGCGGCGACCTTTTTTCATTTTCTGTTCGTGCCGCTGACTCTCGGTCTTTCCGTCCTCCTTGCAATAATGGAGACGGCCTACGCCAGGACCGGCAATGAAGAGTACAGGAACATGGCCCGCTTTTGGGGCAAGATCTTTCTGATCAATTTCGCCATAGGAGTGGTCACGGGTATAACGCTCGAATTTCAGTTCGGGACAAACTGGTCGCGCTACTCGGAATACGTGGGGGATATCTTCGGTTCCCTGCTCGCAATCGAAGCAACGGTGGCTTTTTTCCTGGAATCCACTTTCATCGCAGTGTGGGCGCTCGGGTGGAAACGGCTCTCGCCCCGTGCGCATGCGGTAACGATCTGGTTAGTGGCCATTGCATCAAATCTTTCAGCGGTCTGGATCCTGATCGCCAATTCGTGGATGCAGCACCCGGTGGGTTTCGTCATCAGGAACGGCAGGGCGGAACTCGACAGCCTCACCGCCATCATAACCCAGTCATTTGCCTGGCATACCATCGTGCATACGGTTTCTGCGGCCTACATACTTTCAGGCTTTTTTGTGATGGGCATCAGCGCATGGCATTTACTTAAGAAGCGGGACGTTTCCTTCTTCAAGAAATCTTTCCGAATTGCGGTCAGCTTCGCGATGATTTTCGCGATTGTGGAAATCGTGCAGGGGCATATGCACGGAGGCGAAGTGGCAAAATTGCAGCCCACGAAATTTGCGGCCATGGAGTCGGTCTGGAATACTACAAAATCCGCCCCCCAGTACCTCCTGGTCATTCCCGACCCGGATCATGAACGCAATCTGGTCGAATTCGGTGCGATCCCGGGCGCTTTGAGCATGCTGGCCTTTCATGATTTCTCCGCGGAGGTCAAGGGCCTCAAAGATTTTGCGCCGGAGGACAGGCCCCCGGTAACCCTTTCGACGGTTTCCTTCAGGGTGATGATCACTTTGGGCTTTTTCTTCCTCATAGTGGCGATCATCGGATGGCTAAGGCGAGACACGATCGAGCAGAGGCCGGCTCTGCTAAAGGTGTTTCTCTTCTCCATTCCGCTTCCCTATATAGCGAGCGAATTGGGATGGATGCTCGCGGAAGTGGGGCGGCAGCCATGGGTGGTCTACGGAATGATGAAAACTTCGCATGCCGTATCTCCGATAGCGGCATCCCAGGTGGCGGTATCTTTAGGCGCATTTGTGCTTGTGTACACTTTTCTCGGCCTGGTGGCTTATTACCTGATATGGACTCATGCGAAGAAGGGGCCGGCAGCCGATGCGGCCATGCCCGAATCGGGCGACGAGGAGGTGGGATATGCTTGAGACGATCTGGTTTGCGCTTTGGGGAATCTTATGGGCCGTCTATTTCGCCCTTGACGGCTTCGATCTCGGGATTGGGACTCTGGCGCCTTTTCTGGCGAAAAACGAAGACGAGAGTCGCAGCATCTATAACAGTATGGGACCTTACTGGAACGGCAACGAGGTGTGGCTCATAACGGCCGGTGGAGTTACCTTTGCGGCATTCCCCAAGACCTACGCCGTAATGTTCAGCAGTCTCTATTCAGCCCTGCTCCTGATCCTGTTTTGCCTGATCGTGCGCGGAGTGGCGATGGAGTTCAGGTCCAGGTTCGCATCCGGCGGTTGGAAAAAGTTCTGGGACCTTATGCTGTGGATCGGAACCTTCGGCCCGGCGCTGTTGTTCGGCGTAGCTTTCGCCAATCTCTTTCGAGGTATCTTAATCGATGGAAGCGGCGTCTATCAGGGCACTCTTTTTTCTCTGTTAAACCCCTACGGGCTCGCGGGAGGCGTTCTGTTCGTGCTGATCTTCGCGGTGCACGGGGCCTTGTGGCTGGTGCTACAGTCAGGCGGGGACCTGAGGCGCCGGACCGAAATGCTGGCGGGCAAGCTCTGGTTTGCGCTTGCAGTGGTTGCGGTCCTGTTCCTGCTGGCAACCTACTTCGCAACGGGTCTTTACAATAACTACCTCCGGGCCCCGGTCCTTTTCATTATTCCGCTGGCAGCCGTGGGCGCGCTGATCGGGACCTTCGTCTTTATCCGCGGCGCGCAATGGCTCAAAGCATGGTATTGCTCCGCGGTCTTCATTGTTATGGTTACGCTTTTCGGAGTAACGGGAATGTATCCCAACCTGCTCATATCCAGCATCGATCCCTCGTACAGCCTGAGCGCGTTCAATTCATCCTCGAGCCCGCTGACGCTGAAAATCATGCTTGCCGTAGCCCTGGTGTTCGTGCCGGTCGTAATAATCTATCAGGCATGGGTGTACAAGTTCTTCGGGGTGAAGACAGATGGCGTCACCGTTGCTCATTCCACGGGAGGCGTGGCGACAAAGCGCGCCGGGAGAGGTATTTAGAAATTCTCGGTGCGTTCGAGAAGCTGGAAGCGGGAAGCAGAAAATACGCTTAAGGGGTGAGCAACCTTACCGGATGCTGTAATTTCTCCCCCCTTTCGTAGGGGTCTACGAAAGGGGGGTAACCCGTATCGCAGTTTTGGTTTTTTCTCCGTGTCTCCGTGTCAGTTCCACCCTACGTCAGTCCTCCTTCGTATCACTTCACGGCGCGGCGTTCCGGATGATCGCGCGGAGGGCCTTTTCAAGCGATTCGATGCTTTCCGTCAACCGGAACTGGGCGAGTGCCCTTCTGAGGTTGTGCTCGCGATCTTTGACCTTGAAGTAGATATCGCCTGCAAGGTAGTCCGTAAAAAACCTCATCCCAAGTTCGTACGCTATCAGGCGAATCGAATCGTATATGAACTCATGGTCGGATCGGGTAAGAAAGCCTTTTGCCACTGAAAAATAGCCCTTAAGCAAAGCCCGGCAAAGTTCGGGCTCGAAGCGGACGCGATCCGGCGAGTTCGGGTCTTCTCCGAGCGGATTGCAACTGGATCGGAGGCAGTCGCCTATGTCGTAATGAACGAGCCCCGGCTTTACGGTGTCCAGGTCCACGAGACTCACGGCCAGCCCCGTGCGGGTATCGATCATTACGTTGCTTACTTTCGGGTCTCCGTGTATTATCCGCAGGGGCAGCGTCCCGTCGGCTTTAGCATTTTCCAGGACTGTCGCGAACCCCTTGCGCCTGTCGATGAAATCCATGCAGAAACGCACGTCGGCGGACAGGGGTCCGTCGGTTTTCGAGAGGACCTTTTCATAGCTCAACACGTATCGCGGAGTGATGTGGAAGCCTTCCAGGGTGTCCTTGAGGCTGTCGGCGGGCAGGTCGCTCACAAGATCGTGGAAAAGCCCGATGGCAAAGCCGACTTCGGTTGCATGGGCAGCGTCCAGGACCGTGTCGAACGATTTCGAATCTTCTATGAAACTCATGGCGCGCCAGAAAAAGCCGGCCGGGTCGATCCAATGATCGCTGGAATCATCTGTGAGCAGAGGGACCGGCGTTTCCCACCGGCGGCCGGTGGTCTGGTTTTGGATAAACCGCTTCGAGACATGGCTTGTTAAGGCGCGCAAGTTTTGCGTTATCAGCTCCGGCCTGGAAAAGACCCGCCGGTTTATTCGCTGCAGAATGAAGCGGCTTTCGCGGGTTGCACCCGCTGACACCAGAAACGTGTCGTTTACGTTTCCGGTCCCGAATGCGCGGACCTCGGCAATCCCGGTCTTGGCGAACCGCCGCGCTGCGGCACTGGTGTAATCGGCGGTCCTGCCTCTTGAGGTGTATCCTTTTGTCATTAGTTTTAAACTCGATTCCGTTTCACATAGCGGGCGCCCTTGTCGGGGCGGGATCAAATATGCTGGAGCGCGGCTTCAATGTCAATGGCCCCGCAAAGCAACGGTCCGGTGAGCCGGTCCGTCATCTAAAGATCGAAGGCCGGCGTCGTATGTCATTCAACATTATTGGAAGGAGCGTGTAATGATTTTTCTCGGCAAAACATTGTTCGTAGCTTTCGTATCGTGGTGTGCATTGCAGAGTGTTTCCTGGGCGGCGGGTCCCGAAGAAAGTGCGAAGCCTGCAAATCCCGTGGTCGTCATGAAGACTTCCGAGGGTGTCATCCGGGTCGAGCTGTGGCCCGACAAGGCGCCGGCAACAGTAAAAAACTTCCTCCAGTACGTGGATGAGGGATTCTATAACGGAACGATTTTTCATCGCGTGATAGACGGTTTCATGATCCAGGGCGGTGGATTTACACCGGACATGAAACAGAAGCCGACTCGCGATCCTGTCAAAAACGAGGCGAGCGCCGACTCTAAGAACGATAACGGGACCATCGCGATGGCAAGGACTAATGTAGTTGACAGTGCGACGGCGCAATTTTTCATAAATGTTTCCGACAACGCGTTTCTCAACCACCGGGACAATTCTCCAAGTGGTTTCGGCTACGCGGTTTTCGGCAAAGTCGTTGGTGGAATGGACGTTGTCAACAAGATAAAGGGCGTGGCCACGGCAAATTCGGGGCAGTTTCAGAATGTGCCCGTAAAGCCCGTGATTATGGAGAGCATCACCAGGGAATAGCCGTTTCGGCGCGGTCTCCGGGTCCGGCGGCTTCTTCGGATTCGGACGCGATTGTCAAACAGGATTTCAACCTCCGGAGCCCAAAAAGAAAGGAGAGCCAGGAGGGGGGGTCCTGACTCCCGGTAGTAGGACACATCGAGGGGACTCATGGGGTTTTTGAGGCGGGATAACTGGGAAGTAATTTAGCCGCAGGCTCGGAACTTTGAAATGAGGTATAAACAGTAAATTCGAGGGTGGGAGAACAGTATTTGAGTTATGTTTTTCGCAAGCGGAGGGGCGGAAGCATCGCGGTTCCCGTCAGCGGGACCGCAAACTTCCGCCCCGTCTATATCGTTAATTCTTTTCCAGCTTCTTCGCCTCTTTTTCATCGAAGATGAACCCGTGCTCCGGGCCCGGGAAAATCCCCCGTTCCACTTCCTCTTTGTATTTGACAAGGGCTTCGATAATCATCTCGTCAAGTTTGGCGTATTGCTTTACGAACCTGGGCACAAACCTGTCGAAAAGCCCCAGCACGTCATGGATAACGAGCACCTGACCGTCACAGGCCTTCCCTGCGCCTATGCCGATGGTCGGCACAGGGACGGCTTCGGTGATCATCTCGGCGATGGAGGCAGGAATGGCTTCCAGGACTATGCTGAAGCAGCCGGCCTCGGCAAGCGCCAGGGCGTCATCGATGAGCATCTTTGCGGCTTCGGCGGTTTTGCCCTGTACCTTGAAACCTCCGAATTGCGCTGCGCTCTGAGGCGTAAGACCAAGATGTCCCTGGACCGGAATCCCGGCCTCGACCATTGCCTTCACCTGTGGGACGACTCGTGCTCCCCCTTCGAGTTTTACAGCGCTCGCCCTTGCTTCCTTCAAGAATCGGCCCGCATTCAAGAGCGCCTGTTCCACGCTCGCCTGGTAGGACATGAAAGGCATATCGCCGATCACCAGGGCACGTTTTGCTCCCCTGCTGACCGCCAGGGTGTGATGGAGCATCTCCGTCATCCCCACGGACAGGGTGTCCTCCTGGCCCAGAACCACCATGGCAAGCGAGTCGCCGACCAGCAACATATCGACTCCGCTCTTGTCCGCCCACAAAGCGGTAGGGTAGTCGTACGCGGTCAGCTCGCTGAGTTTGCGCTTTCCTTTGGCGGCCATTACCTCCGGAACGGTCACTTTCTTGATCATCTTGCTCTCCTTTTTGGACTCGGGCGGCCCCGGGGCCTGCCCGGTTGATTGGTGCCCGGGGGACGGCGCGCCGAAATCAGCATGATCCCCCCACGTCGGCGGCGGGATTATATATCATCGGGAGTTTAGTACAAGGGATAACGCCCGGGCAGCACGCGCAAAGTCCGGCAATAAAATGCCAACCAAAGGTTCTTGTTTAGCTCTCCGCCTTTGCATCGCGTGAAAATACTTCCTCGTAACGCCCCCCGGTTGCCCATGCCGCAGGCTGGGTCAAATGGGGTCGCTGCCCATGTACTGAGCTTCGAGAATCTTGACGAGCGCCGTGAGGGTCCTGTTGACCGGGGTGGCAATTCCGGCTTTCTCCGCAAAGCTCACCACCGCCCCGTTTATCGCATCGATTTCCGTCCTTTTCCTCTTATCTACGTCCTGTCCCATCGAGGAGCGATTTCGCGCGGTGGCCCTGGCAACCCCGATCACGCGCTCCACCATCTCATTTTCGATCGGAAAGCCGTTTGCTCTGGCAACGGCAACAGCTTCCATGACAGCCCAACCGCACAGTTCGGAAGCCTCCTTCATTTGAGCAATGAAGCCGTTTCTAATGCCGGTCAGACCCGTGATGGCGTTTATCCCCACGTTTATTATCAGCTTTTCCCAGATGAGGCGCTGCACGTCGTCACTGGATTCGGTCACCAGTCCGGATTCCCGGAAAAGTTCGACCACGCGCACGACCCGATCGGAGGAGGGACCGCAGGGTTCTCCGATATAGGTAGGTCCGTTGCCGCCGTGGCGTATCAGGCCGGGGCCGAGCAAAGTGGCGCCCTGGGCGGTGCTGCCAGCGAGGACGGTCTCAAGCCCTGCAATTTCAGCTATTCTTTCCCAGTTGCCCACTCCGTTCTGGAGAGTGAGAAAAACCGTGGAAGGCGAACAGATGGGGCGTACGAGCGATACGGCGTCCCGGGTTGAGTATGTCTTTACCAGCACGAGCGCCAGATCGGGGTAAGGGGGCACTTTTTCAAGTTCGCAATAGGCATTCAGCCGGAAGTTGCACACGCTCCCATCCAGTTCCTCGATGTCCAGTCCTTTGAGCCGTACAGCTTCCATATGGGCGCGATTTATACTGAAAAGGGAAACGGATGCGTGAGTCCTGGAAAGTCTCGCCCCGATCAGGCTGCCGATGGCCCCGGCGCCGACGATAAGAACGTTCATGATGTACCCCGTTGTCCATAATCTGGAGGGTCGTCGTGTGACAGGCAAGCCTCAAAAATAGAAAGCGAAAAAAATGAAGGCCGCCGCGACCGTCAGAAGGACCGAACTCAGAAGGAAAGTGTCAGGCAAAACCGAAAAGTCCGTCGATCCGTCGTTTATGTGTTTCCGGATATAGTAAAAGCGCCATCCGGCGAGGAGGATAATGACAATTCCCAGCCCAAGGGCGATCATCCCCATATACCGCGTAGAAGGCACATGGCCGAGATGATCCTTCATGCCCGGGAGCGCAATGGTCCGCATTTCACGGATCAAAACGTCGAATCTCTCGATCACGAAGCCGAATCCGATCAGTGAAATCCCTGTCCGGCACCACGAAAGAAACGTGCGCTCGTTTGCCATATGATTTCGCTGCCAGGCGAAAAAGGTGTTCTTGTCGCTGAGGTCGCAATTTATCCGGCTTCTTCGCGCAACTTTTCCATCCGGGTCAGAGCGGATCATGGCAAAGAGAGTTGATTTCAGGGACGAACAACAGTTCCCCACAGCATTACGTATTGCGTGAAAGGCCATTGGAGTTCTCCACGTATGTGCTGAGTCCAAAAGGGGCATGGATTACGGGTGTCTGGAAGAAATTATCGCAACTTGAGAGTGGCAAGAGAAATGAGAGCAAGAATACCCGCAACAATCCAGAGACGGATCACGACCTTGGTTTCGGCGATCCCCTTGTGCTGTAAATTATGGTGCAGAGGGGCGCGAAAAAAAATCCGCCGGCCGATCCACTTCACGCCTATTTTGTCCTGGACCTGGCTGCTGAGGGCTTCCGTAATAAACAGGGCGCCCAGCAGCGGGAAAAGCATCTCCTGTTTTAGAAGCACCGATATTACAGCCATAGTGCCTCCGATGGCAAGCGCTCCGGTGTCTCCCATGATAATCTGGGCAGGGTAGGCATTGTACCACAAAAAGCCCAGGCCCGCCCCTACGAAGGCGGTCCCGAAGACCGCCACTTCACCGGCCCCGCGCAGAAAAGGATAATAAAGATAGCTGGAATAGATCCGGTTTCCTTCCACATAAGCGAAAATACCCAGCACGGTCAGAACGAAAATCGAGGGCATAATGGCCAGCCCGTCGAGACCGTCGGTTATGTTCACGGCATTGCAGACAAAAACGACGAAAAGAAATATAAACAGACCATAGAACCACGGGCCTGCGTCGATGAGCGGATATTTGTAGAACGGGATGAAGACTTTGGTGGCAAGCGCGCTTCCAAGGGGTGCGAACGGTCCGACGCAAACCCAGGCGAAGACAAGGCTGAAAAGACTCTGCAAAAGGAGCTTCGCGCGCTCGGACATTCCCTTGTCCCCGCTTTTCCTGCGCACCTTTGATACGTCGTCCCAAAGGCCGAGCAGCCCGAACCAGACCATCCCGGCGACAGAGCAGAGCAGGAACGGACTGCGCCAGTTACCCCAGACAGCCATAGAAACGAGCACGGCCCCGATTATCAGAACTCCGCCCATTGTTGGCGTGCCGCTCTTGTCGAATGCCGATCGGACCCCGGTCTCGCGGACCTGGTCAAGATAACTGTGTCTATGGACAAACAGGATAAAGCGCCTGCTGAAAAAAAGGACGAGGATAACGGCGGTGAGCGCCGACATTATGGCCCTGAAGCTTATGTAGTGCACCAGCCGGCAGAACGAAAGCGTTTCGGAAAACGGCAGAAGAGAACTGCAGATTTCGTAAATCATTGGATTTTCCTGGCGACACGATCCGGGGCCGCGGATTTGCCCCGTGGAAGGTGCTCGGCTTTGCAATTCGATTTTACATAATTCCGGATGGCCGCATATGTTTCCTTTATCTGGAAATGCGGCCTGAAATCCGTCGAGGTCAGTACGAAAGAGGATGCTTTGGCGAGCAACTCATCGGAAGGATCGAGCACTCTGCGCTCGATCATCCGCTTCAGGCCGTAGAGCGCCGCGTTGCGCACCTGCCAGTAATGAGATTCCTTCGTGGACAGGAGCGCCTCGACGGCCCTCGATTCGGTTCCTATCTCGCCCAAAGCCTTCAAAGCCTCGACCACGACCTCGAAACAATCATCTTCCAGCCGATCCAAAATTTCATGCACCCATTTTCTTTTTCCCTCCAGAAACGGACCAAAATGAGCGGCGCAACGGCATGCCTGGGAGCGCACTTCAAAATAGGGGTCCTGCAGGGCCGTCAGCAGGTGCTTTTCCACCTCGGGGTCCAAATACTCCATAATTTCTAATGCCTGGACTATGTTTCGCCGGATAAAACCAACCTGTTGGAAATCTCCTCCGAAAAATCTTTTCACAAAACCGACAGGCGTCCTGTCGCCAAGCATTTTAAGCAAAGTCGGGATTTTTTCCCTATATTGCGTAAGACCGATGAGTTTGACGCCCAGATTGCGTTCCTGCCAAGGTTTATGGCTGAGAAGACCCGCCGCCCTGTGGCGATAGTAAGCCAGGTCGTCCGGGTCGCCAACCGTGGAAGCCGGGTCAAATTTGCGAGCCGAGCGGTTGTGGGCCCTTGAGAGCATTTCCAGGAGTTGCGCGTTGCTGAGCAGGTCCCTGAACGGGGTCCAATTGGAGCCGTTACCGTCCGCGAAGCGATTGTCCCCATAGATTTCGCTCGTTATCCGTTCGATGGCCCTTTGCCTGAGAAAGCCCCTGCTCCTTTCCCCCATCTGTTTCAGGCGGTCCCGGTCCTTGAGCAGCGCGAGAATCTTCTCGGCCAGAACCTGTCCGTCGAGTTTTTCCAGCAGCACCCCGTTTTCCATGACGGTATCTTCGAACAGCACTTCGGCAGCGCCGGCGCTCTTCATTGCCCGTGCATTCATGACCTGGTGGTCCCCGGGCAGATTGACCTTCGGGACCAGCAAAGCAGGCTTTCCAATGCGGGAGATCTCGTTGAGGCTTCCCGCGCCGCTCCGGCAAACCATAAGGGAACTGACGGAATAGATTTCGCCTATATCGTGAAAATAGTCCTGCCTGTAGTAGAAACTGTCCAGCAAAGCCTTTTGTTCGGGGTGAAGGACTTTTTCGATCCGTTTTTCGGAGTCAGCCGCCGCGGCATAGTCCGAAGAGTTGGCGAGGCCGCTGCCGTGTATTATGAATAGCTTATCCCTGTATGGGAAAAGAAACGGAAGAGCGTCGATAATTGCCCGGTTTATCGTTCGCGATCCCTGAGATCCACCGAAAGCGAATATGACGTCCCGATCCGGCGGGATTCGGAACGAGAGCCTTTTCCTGGCCTCATCAATGGTGAGAGGAACTATCGAGTGGCGTATGGGGTATCCCACCAGCGTTCCGTTGGAGAAAAAAGAAAGGGTCTGTGGAAATGTCAGGAGTACCCTGTCGGCCCACCTTCCCATTAAGGCGTTCAATTGGCCGGGGATGCTGTTCTGTTCGTGCAGAAAAATTCGTAGCCGCGCAATTTTCAGCTTTTTCAGCACAACCGCGGCAATTATGACCGGGGCACTGACATAGCCGCCCGTGGCAATTATCCATTTCGGGGAAAACCAGGTCAGAATAAAGATGGATTGAACAAAGCCGAGGCCGAGTTTGCATAGAAAGCGCAGGGTTCGAAATGAAGGGAAAATGCCGGGATATCCTTCGGAGCAAACGAATCGAAGTTCGTAGCCCGCCTTCTTAACGATCACGCTTTCAGCCTTGTCCTTAACGCCGATGTAGAGAAAACGGGTTTCCGGCTCACGTGATTTTATCCCCTCGGCGATGGCCAGCGCCGGATTGACATGTCCGCCCGTGCCGCCGCCCGCGAGCACAATGCGGCTATGGGTCCGCTGCAGCTTTTCCCATCGCCTTGAAGCTGCAAAAGCGCACAGCAGGGCCACAAACAACACGCCGACCGAAATCAGCAGATACATCGAAATCACCGGTTCCGTCATTCAGATACCGCCGTGTGAAACCCTGGTTCGAGAGCGCGCCGCACCTTTTCCCATGGGACTTGACCCGCCCTTATCAGCGCGGCCGGGCGGACGGTAACATCTACTATAGTCGAAGGAAGAGCGCCAGGCAAATCTCCCGAATCGAGGAGCGCGCCTGCCGACTCGAACAACTGTTTCCCAATGTCGCCGGCCCTGCTCGGGGGCGGTTCGCCAGCCGTGTTTGCGCTTGTTGAAACTATAAGTCCTCCCGCCGCACGCGCCAATAGCGAGGAGACCGCATGGGAAGAAACGCGGATCGCGATTTTGCCGGTTCCGGCGTGCAGGGAAGGGGGCAAAAAAGCAGCGGCCGTTACGATGATACTGAGAGCGCCGGGCCAAAACATCCGCGCCAGCGCTTCGGCCTCCTCGGGCCACTCGGCCGCGGCCCTGAGAACGTCCTCTCGATTGGCGGCGATGAGCGGCAGGGGCTTGCCAAAATCCCTGCCCTTGGCCTCGAAAACCCTGTTCACCGCTCGTGCATCGGCCGGATTAGCGCCGATCGCGTAGAAGGTCTCGGTCGGGTAGAGCACCAGGCCTCCGGCCCTTAATATGGACGCCGCCAAGCCGATTGTCTCAAGGCTGATTGAAGCCGGATCGATCCGGAAGGTCCTCGATTTCGCACTCATTGTGTCCGGTAGGTGATCTCCATGGGGTTAAGATACGCTAAACGGGCCCCGGCGCTTTCCATCCGGATGCTCATGCAAAAAGAATCGAATCGGTTTAGCGGGGTTTGGCGCAAATCACCGAATGGCGGTGCTTGAAAACGCAATACAGGCGCGCAGGGAATCATGCCCATTTCAGCGGGGAAAAAAGAAAGCTCGATCGGCTCAGCGTGGACGGATGTGCCTGCCGGCTTCGCTGTCCGAGCAAAGCGGCGAGCCTATTGCCTCTTCAATACGAAAACCTGCTTCACCGGCATTGCGCCCACCACTTCACGGGCACCTGCAAGCCGGGACGGCTCCGATTCCAACTCATCCCAGGAATTCAAAAGCTCGCATTCCCCATCTTTTTTCACTATGATGGGCACGGTCTTTTTAGACGGCTTTTTGCCTTCGAAAACCATGCTGCCGGGTTCCTCCGGCCGAACAAGCCTGCACTCGACGCTGAAAGAATCCGTCGCCTGGTAGAGCGTGGAAGCCGTATACTTATCCGCGGAAAACGGTTGGATTCTCCCGTTTTCCAGCAGAAAGACGTTATTGCCGTTTTCCTGTTCGGCTGTCTCCATTGTTTCTTTTTCCCTGTTTTTTTCAAAAAATGAAAGCTGGTTCCGGATGGCCTCGATGCTGTCCTTGCGCTTCATAACAAAATACTCCTTGAATCTTCCGGAATTCCTGAGGACCTCGAAAGTCCGGCTTATCTCACCCTCCCGGGCCCTCCCGCGAACTTCATAGCAGTCCATCCTGCAAAGGATGCATCGGAATGCCGGTATCCTGCATTCCTCATTTTTGCACCAGACATATTGGGTCATGAATCGCTCAGCGTGGGATTTAATGGTCGTAAAATATCTTACCCGATTCGATATCCAAATCATACTCAAATAGAAGGCAAAAAGGTAATTTTTGATGCCCGGGGCCGCCCTTCCAGTTGCCTGCCGAATAAATGATTTGAATATTCCGGCACCCCGCCTTCGTCGTGCTATTTTCTGACAGGCACGAATTAGCTTGATCGGGCAATTTTTATGTTGGACAATATTGCAAGCCGATACGATCCGTTCAGCAAACCCGGTTGATTATGGAGAGACTATGACGCAGACCCTGAAATCCACTTGGAGCAAGTTCGATGTCCCAATTGTCGTAATTCTGGCTCTAACCCTGGCGGCATGTGCGTCGATGGGGGGGGGGCGAGACGAAGCCAAAATAGAGGAAGCGCTCAAGGCTTCGGTCGAGGCCTTCAACGGCGACATCAAATGGGAGGATTACCAGGGGGCTTCCAGTTTCCAGCCTGCCGACAAGAAGGGGGAATTCTGGGCTGAAATGGACAGGTTCAAGGGCAAGATCCGGATCGTGGAATACCAGTTAAGGGAAGTCGAATTTAAGGCGAAGAGCTGTTCGGCGACTGCGATTCTATCTTTTCAATACTGGCGTACCGACGCGCCGACCATCCGTACGGTGACGCTGAACCAGAAGTGGTATTTCATCGAAAAAGAGAGGCAGTGGAAGGTGCTGGACAGCGGTTTTGGGGCCATCACCAAGCCCAGGCCATCACTTTAACGGAGGACGGAGGACGGAAGACGGAAGCAGACCTCTATTTTACTGGTTGGTCTTGTTTTCCCGGTCTTCCGATTTGACTAGCTCGATTTCGAAAAGAAGAGGCCAAAGCTTGCCGGTAACGAAAGTCCTGCCTTTTTGCGCATCGTAGGCTATCCCATTCAGGACCTCAGCACCGCTCCCGGAAGGCAATCGTTTCCGCAGGTCCGAAGCGTCGATCCAGGCGGTGACCTGACCGGTTTTCGGAGATATCGCTGCGATGAAGTCCTCCTGCCAGATATTGGCGTAGATTTCTCCCTTTATATACTCCAGTTCATTTAAGAAACGGACGGGACGGCCCCTGTCAAGCACCTGCAGCGAATTCCGCCGAGCCAGCGTTTGAGGGTCGAGGAATATAAGCTCCGCCGTACCGTTGCTCATTATGAGGTTTTTCCCGTCGTTGGTAAGCCCCCAGCCTTCCCCGGAATAGCCGAATTCACGCTCGATCGAAAAACTTCCCCGATTATATATGAACCCGGTTGCGGACTTCCATGTCAACTGTATCAGAGACCCGTTCCAAATAGTCAGGCCTTCTCCGAAATATCTTGAGGGCAGATCGTATTTTTTCAGCACGCGTCCCGTTTCCGGTTCCACTTGCCGCAGGCTCGACCGCCCATTGCCCCCGGTGCTCTCGTAGAAAAAACCGTCGGCAAACACCAGTCCCTCAGTGAACGCATCCGGATCATGCGGGTACTCTTTCACGGCTCTGGCTTTAAAAAAGATGGGAGCAGGGCTGGATGCCGGGACGTATGCTCCGGCCGTTTGCGCTTGTACCGTTGCGGCCCGGGCCGCTCCAGTGCACAAAAGCCCGCCCGATGCGAGCGGGGTTGTCTTCAGCTCGATTTTTGCCATGAGAATCAAACAACAGCTCAGCAGGATCGCCGTGTATTTACAAAGGGATGTTGGGGGCATTTACCGGGCTTCTTCCGACGCTATAATAGCTGAATCCGAGTTGGCGCATGGCCGCGGGCCTGTAAACGTTGCGAAGATCGACGAACACGGGAGCCTTGAGCGCGGCTTTAACGCGAAGCAGGTCCAGCGCGCGGTACTCGTTCCATTCCGTCATGAGGACCACAGCATCGGCACCCTGGCAGGCTTCGTACGCATTTGAGCAAAACTTTACTCCGGCCAGCAGTTTGGATGCCTCATCCATCGCCTGTGGGTCATGAGCCCGCACCAAAGCACCGTGCTCGACCAGTTTGGAGATAATGGTCAGGGCTGGGGAGTCCCTTACATCATCGGTTTCGGGTTTGAAGGCCAGGCCAAGAATGGCGATGGTCTTTCCGTCCTCATGTCCTCCGAGGGCCTGACGGATTTTCCTGGTCATTCGCGCCCTTTGTGCGGCGTTGACTTCGATTACGGCTTCGACGATCCTGCAGGCGACGCCGTGTTCCTGGGCTATCCTGAGCAGTGCCTGGGTGTCTTTTGGGAAGCACGAGCCGCCGTAGCCGGGGCCGGCATGAAGGAATTTCTTGCCTATCCGGCCGTCAAGGCCTATCCCCTTGGACACGTCCTGAACGTTAGCGCCGATTTCCTCGCAGAGGTTCGCAATCTCGTTTATGAAACTGATCTTTGCTGCCAGAAAGGCATTGGCCGCATATTTTATGAGTTCCGCGGTTTCGATGGTGGTAATGACAAAGGGGGTTTCGATTAAAAACAGCGGCCTGTAAACGGATTGAAGCAGTTCTTCGGCCTTTTTGGAATCTACTCCAAGAACCACCCGGTCCGGTCGCATGAAATCGTTTATCGCGGCGCCCTCCCGCAAAAACTCGGGATTGCTGGCAACGTCGAAATTGGCGAGAGAATTGGCTTCGGAGATGATCCTCTTGACCTGTGCCGCCGTACCGACCGGCACCGTGCTCTTGTTTACCACAACGGTGTAGTCGGACAGAAAAGGAGCAATCCTGCGCACGGCTTCATAGACGTATGAAAGATCGGCGTATCCGTCGCCGCGCCTTGACGCCGGGGTCCCCACCGAGATGAAAACGACTTCCGCTTCCGGGATCCCCGGAGTGTACTCGGTTGAGAACACGAGGCGTCCGGCCTGCGAATTCTTCTTTATTATTGCGTCCAGACCCGGCTCATAAATAGGGATTTCCCCGGCCCTCAAACGCTCGATTTTGGAATCATCGTAATCTATGCAAGTGACCTCATGGCCGAATTCGGCAAAACAGGCCCCGCTGACGAGTCCCACATACCCTGTCCCGATAACTGCAATTTTCATAAAAATAACCCTTGCAATGGTTTGTAGGCCGGCGCCGAAAGGCCGTGCCGTGAAAAGTGAAGCAAATGGGCGAAACCACTACAGCCCGAAAAGCTAATCGGGGAAGCAAGTTAACAATTTTATGAAATAAATACAAGAATACTCACAAGAATACTCGCTCGAGTTTAGGAGCGAGAAGCGAGAAGCGGAGAATCGCACGAACAACCTGCTCGGTCATGGGAAAAGGCAGTGCAGTCTACAGGGAGGGCCTCAGGCGCTCCTTGAGCAAGGTGAACCTGGACTGCATCTTATTGTTCCTGATTGCGATCGCCAGCGCTTTTTTCGAGCCGACTATAACGACGAGCTTTCTTGCCCTGGTCACGGCGGTGTAGAGGAGGTTGCGCTGGAGCATGATAAAATGCTGGGTCATAAAGGGGAAGACCACGGCGGGGTATTCGCTTCCCTGTGACTTGTGGATGGTTATGGCGTAGGCGTGAACCAGTTCTTCAAGCTCCCTGAAATCGTATGCCGCGGTCCTTCCGTCGAATTCAACCCGGATTTGCCCGTTCTCCCGGTCAATCGAGCGGATCCGGCCTATGTCACCGTTAAAAACGTCCTTATCGTAATTGTTCCTTATCTGCATTACCTTGTCTTTAACTCGGAAGATCCTGCCCCCGATCTCCAGGGTTATGCCGCTGGGGTTCAGGGCTTCCTGAAGCGCCAAATTGAGGTTTTGCGCACCTGCCTCTCCCCGGTTCATGGGGCTGAGCACCTGGACGTCGTCCACCGGATCGAGGCCGAAGCTGCGTGGAATCCTTTCGGTGCAGAGCCTGACAATGGTATCCAGCACCTCTTGTGGATCTTCTCTGCCTATGAAATAGAAATCCTGCCTGGAGCCGCTTTCGGCCCTCAAGTCCGGAAAAGCGCCTTGCCTGATGAGGTGAGCGTTTGTAATGATGCGGCTCTGAGACGCCTGCCGGAAGATCTCCGTCAAACGGATCACGGAAAACCTGCCGGACTGGATGATATCGCTCAGCACGTTCCCCGGACCGACCGAAGGCAGTTGGTCCGAATCGCCCACGAGGATGAGAACGGCGTGGGAGGGCACCGCCTTCAGCAGGTGGTTGGCGATTACGATATCCATCATGGAAGTCTCGTCGACGACCACCAGGTCGGCGGAAAGGGGTTTTTGCTCGTTTCTTTGAAACCCGCCCAGTTGGGGGCTGAATTCGAGAAGCCTGTGAATTGTCGCGGCAGGGCGCCCGGTGGTTTCGGAGAGCCTTTTTGCCGCTCGGCCGGTGGGGGCCGCGAGGCTGATACGAGCGCCGATATGTTCGTATATGGCGAGAATAGCCTGGACCACGGTGGTTTTGCCGGTTCCGGGACCCCCGGTTATAATGATTACCTTTTCGCGAAGCGCCTGCCTGACCGCTTCTTCCTGGAGGGGGGCAAGCGAAAAATTCAGGCGTCCTTTTACCCACTCGACTGCGGCTTGCACGTCCACCTTCGCCTGAAGTCTTCTGTAGCGTTGTATGGCGGCAAAGCGTGCAGCCGCGCCGGTCTCGGAGACATGCATAGGGCGCAGATAAATCGCCCGATTATCTCCGAACTGCTCCGAAGTGGGGAGTGAAAGGGCTTCTTCTCTTAGGCGGGTATCGGCCTTGAGGCGCTCTATGGCTTCTTCCAGGATCTGCTCACCTATGCCGAGAGTTTTTGCGCTCCGTTCAATGAGCAGAGAATGGGGCATGCACACATGGCCCTCGTCAGCGCCCTCGTTTAGCACGAAAAGAATGCCGGCCTCGGCCCTCATGGGGGAATCGGCGGCAAATCCGAGATTCTCCGCGAGCCTGTCCGCGGTTAGGAACCCCACTCCCGTTATATCCATCGCAAGACGATACGGATTTTCACTGACAACCTCGACGGATTCCTGTCCGTACGTTTTGAAAATGCGGGCGGCCAGCGCAGAACTCGCCCCGTTTGATCGCAGGAAGATCATCAGCGCGCGGATCTCTTTTTGCTCCTCCCATGCTTTCCTGATCTGGCCTATGCGGTATTTGCCGATGCCGTCGATTTCGAGCAGACGCTCTATCCGGTTTTCTATTATGTCGAGGGTTTTTTCGGCAAAACGGTTCACAATGCGTTCAGCCATTTTAGGGCCGATACCTCGGATAAGCCCGGATCCGAGATACTTCCTGATTCCGTGGACCGTCGACGGCGCGGCCGTCTCGTAGCGATGGACCTGAAACTGTTTACCGAACCGCGCATGGGTGCTCCAGGTCCCTTCCATTAGAAGGGTTTCGCCGGGGCACAGCGAGATGAACTTTCCGACCGCGGTGACAAGGTCCCTGTGTCCCGGCGCCCGGACCTTGATAACACTGTAGCCGTCCTCTTCGCTGGCGAAGGTAATCCTTTCGACCAGACCCTGAAGCTTACCGCCTGCATTTTTGCAAGAACCCTGATTTTCCATTTTCAAAAAGCTGACAAAAGAATGCTAAAAGTTGTATAATAAAGCCGTGGTGAAAAATTTCCTGGTTTTGACAAACCCTGGTAATTTGTTAACATATGAATGAGAGGGAAGGCCACGGCAGAAAAGGTCTTGCTGCTTCGCGACGTGGTTTTTTCCTGACGATCCGGAGTCCGCGCGACGGGGTCTCCGGGTTCCGGTTTCCACCAGAGAGGTTGCGCATGTCTCTTTATATTAAAACCGACGATTATCGCAAACATGGGATAAGCAAATATTCCGACCCGGCCCTGATAAGGGCGGTAGTGCAAAAGGAACTCAACATAGATCGGGTTTTTGTCTCGTTCGTAAATAAGCATGAATATATCAGGGTCGATTTCCTGCGGCCAAGGCCGAACCGCAGATTCCATAGAAGACCAGGCGCGCGGGCCTCCTCAAAGTAAAAAACCGGGGCGCTGTGGAGCGCCCCCTTCTTTTTCCCGGCACACGGTACGGCACTCCCTTTTTACATCCGTTGCGTTTAATTGTCTATCGGCATAGGTTTGGTCGGCTGGAGTTGAAAGTCCCGGCCATGCAGCGCTTTCCTCTTAGAGCGAAAAAGGATGAAATCCGAACTACGCATTTTTGCCTACGGGACCTTGAAGAAGGGTTTTCGCAACCATGACCGGTACTGTGCGGGTGTGCTGCGCGTTTGTCCGGCATGGCTCCGGGGCCGGCTTTTCAAGCTTAGCGCCGAAATCCCGGTTATGACCATTCCCGAAGAGGACATACTGCTGCGGGGAACGGCAAGTCCCGCCATCGACATCCAGGCCCGGAAAAGGTTCGAACCCGCTTCGGGTGGCAAAGGAGCAGAGGGACCGGCATCATCCGATGGGGCCGCATGGAGGACGGTCCGGGGAGAACTGCTGGTGTTCGGCGATGCCGAAAAGAGGCTGCCTCTGCTGGACAGCCTTGAGGGGTTTTGTCCGGGTGGCCGTTCGGAATACATAAGGGTACTGGTACATGTTAATCTTGCCGGCGGTACGCAAACATCGGCCTGGACTTATATAGCCGGATTCGACCCCGCGGGTCTCGAAGATTATACCGGAGAAAGCTGGGCTCACTTGCCCTTCTTCAGGGCGTAGCCCCTTGGGACTGCGAACAGCGTCGGGTCCAAGGGCTTCTGTTCGACTTTTTTCAGAGTACTCTCAACCGTTCCACCCATTACGTGGTTGACCGTGTAAACCGGGAAACCGTCGAGCTTTTCGACCATCCCCGCGATGTTAAACTGCCGGAGCATCGGGTTGCGGTCCGCTACGGAAGCCACTTTAGCGCCTAGTTTCCTGAGTTCCCCGCAGCCTTTTACGTCCCGTGAAACCCAGTATTCTCCGCTCACCAGGGGAAGGTTCACGTTGTATTTCCGGCACTTATAACCTTCAATCGTTTTCATTTCATCTGTGGCGTGAATCTGGATCGCGAACACCGCGGCCATCGCTTCGTCCATGACCTTCTGCTTGTCGGAGCCGGAAACGGTGGGAAGCCCCGGCAGTTCGCCCGCTATGTTGAGCTCTGTGAAAGTTCTGGCGTTGGGATCGAGTGAAAACAGCTTCATCGCGTCGTAGTCGAGGATGTAGACTTTGCCGTTTCCCAATTCGACTCGCGAGGCTTTGGAATTGACATAGTACTTCATGGTTGTGGCGTTTTTCGGCTGATGAGAAAGATTGGTGGATACGTTTACGGTTTCGAAATAAAGATCGGCGTTTGCCCATGGCGCCCATAATCCGGCAAATAGAACCATGATGCAGGCGCACAACGTCCATTTAGAGGATTTCATGCAATTTTCTTCCATTTCTCCGGTTCAGGGACCGACCGGTTGCTTCCGGGTCTGCTTTCCGGGATTTCTACACCAGTCCGTCACGATTGACAAGCCGTCAGTGCTCAATCGGGTCTTTGAAACCGGTTCGGGTTCGGTAGGGTCTTCGAATTTTGCCTGTCGGCGCCTGAGGATTGAGAGCGGGTGTCCCGGAGAAGTGCGTTTGTTTTCTGCTTCCCTTCCCGGATCGGGCGGGAGAAGTTACTTACCGGAGTCCGGGTCAATCAGAATAAGGCCTGTTTCCTTATCGAGCTGTTTTTGCATGGCGTTGGGATCGACCGTTACCATGACTTCCAATGTCGGAAACACATGTGCTTCGATAACGTGTCCGCCGCGCGCCGTTCCGTCGGGAAGTCCCACCACCATGTGCGTATGCACTACGGGTTTGCCCTGGTAGAGAGCGATGTCGCCGATCATCGACAACACCTCCACCTGCGTGTCGATGGGGATTTCCCTGTACATTTTTTTCTCCGGGTCGAACCATGCCAGTATAGCTCCCTGCAGGGCTCCGATGGCGGTAAAATGAGCGCTCTTCACGCCATACTTATCCGCAAAGTCCAAGAGTCCGGAAAACGCCTCATCGCCTTTACTGAAGATTACCGCATATTCTTTGGTCTGTTTGTCGTCGCTCAGTAACTTCACTTTCATTCCAGGCGCTTTGCCTCTTTCAACGGGTTTTGACGGAGATACGAAAGTTGCAGTCGTGTCCTCTGCGGAAGCTATTTCACAAGTCCAGGCGCACACGGTCGCCAATGCCGCAAGGATCAAAGCCAGTCTTATCAGGTAAGCCGGACGGTTTGTCTTCATTTTCTCTCCTGTGCCGGTCGCATGATCTTGTGCAGTGCTTTTTCAAGAGGCTTGCATTCGATACTCTGAAGCCGGGCAAACGATTTGGGCTTTTTAACTTCTTGAAAAGTATCGCATTGAGGCAGCGTGTCAAGACACTGCGCCTTGATTTGCCCGGGTGATCGGGTGGGTGATTTGCTGGGGCTATTTTGCGCAACGCTTCATAATTTCCCTGAAGATGATAAGTTTCTGCACATCCTGGGTGCCTTCCCCCAGGGAGGAAGCCCACGCGTCCAGGGGGTATTTATGGACCGGGTGTTCGAAGATGACGGAAGCCGCGCCGAAAAGGTCGGCCGCCCAAGTGCCCACAGCCCGTGCCAGATCGACCGAGAGGTACTTTGCAATTGACGCGCTCAGCCGGAAATCGAGCCCCTGGTCCTTTTCCCAGCATGTCTTCCAGAGCGTCAGCCTGACAGCTTCCAATTTGCTGTAGAAATCGGCCGCTTCGAAAGATTTTGCCTGGAAATCGATCAGCCGCCGATCGAAAATCCTTCTTTTTTTTGCGTGTTCGATACCGCTTCGAAACGCCCCCCGGGCTGTGCCCAATGTCAGCGCGCTGATAGAGATGCGGCTGTTCGTAAAGATTTCGAGCACCTGCTGGAGTCCGCGACCCGGTGTGCCGATGAGGTTCGATTCCGGGATGAAAACGTCGCTGAACTGAATGCGCGTCAAATCGGATGGGATCCAAACCTCCTTATGGAGCTTCGAGCGGGCGACACCTTTCGAGGAAAGGTCGACCAGAAACATCGAAATTCGGCTGTTCCTGGCTGCTTCCGGATTCGAGACGGCCGAAACGAGGGCAAAATCGCTTATCCAGCCGTTAGTCACGTAAGACTTGGTGCCGTTGAGCAACCATCCGTCATCGACCTTTTTGACCGTTGAAGCTATCCCTGCAACGTCACTTCCGGCGGTCGGCTCCGTATTGCCCAAACAGATCAGGGTTGTTCCGCGGGCTGCGCGAGCAAGGAAAAGATTTTTCTGGGCCTCGTTTCCGAAAAGCGTTATTCCCATTGTCCCGAGTGAGGCGTGCACCAGCAGGGCCACGCCTACGCCCGGCGAAACGGCGCCCAGGTGTTCCATCATGACGGCCTGTTTCAGCGCAGACTGTTGCCTGTATCCATCTCCGTCCGGTTCGAGTCCGAGCCAGTAACGGGCGCCGAGGTCCAGGAAAAAGTCCCGGGGTATTTCTTTTTGGGCATACCATTTTGCCAGGTTCGGGGTGAGGCGTTCGGATACGAACTGCTCGAAGTTCTTTAAATTCTGAAGAAATTGCGGAGGTATCGCAAAATCCATTTTGAAGCCCTCCCATATCTGGAAACGAAAAAATGTTACAAACTTTCGAAATTCGCGCATGCCTGATTTGAATTGCAAACTAGTTATGCTGATCCGTTTGCTCAATACGGCCCGGGAAAAATAAGCGCCAGCCCGTATCCCCGCCCCGGAACAAACCCCTTGAATTCCGGGATCTCCTGCAATAATAAGGTGAACCGAGGGTCGACATGGGCGCGCTCCAAAGTCGGCGCCGCACGCGTTTTTTGGATCGACCCCGGAGTGGAGAACCGCGTACAAAATGAAAGACCGATTCCGGTTCGTATACCTGGTTCACAGCGGATGGGAGTTTCACAAGCAAGCGGTGCTAAGCATCTCTTCGCTTGTCGAAAAGAGGCCGTTTCCGGGGGAAATCCTGGTCTATACGGATAGACCGGAAGCATTCAAAAATCTGCCCGTCGAGCCGGTGCTGCTTACAAAGAAACTGATCAAATCGTGGCAGGGGCCCTACGGATTTAATCACCGAATGAAAATAGAGCTGCTCAGGGGTTTGTTCGGACAGGGCGAGGGCCACCTGGTCTACGTGGACAGCGATACATTCTGGACGGAAGGGCCGGAGAGGATAAGTGAATTCCTCCGGGGCGGCTGTGCCGTCATGCACGAGCGAGAACAAGATTTATCGAAGGCTTTTTTCCCCGAGTATCTTGCCATATTAAGCGACGCCGGCCTTCTGGAAAAGGCGGGCCTGCCGGTCACGACCAAGAGGCCCCTCTGGATGGTGAACGCAGGCGTGCTGGGGCTGCCTTCGACAATGGATCCGGAGCTCCTGGAAGATGTGTTGAGGCTGTGCGATTTGCTTTCCAGGGCCGTGCCTTTCAAGATGACGTGGGTCGAGCAGACCGCCTATACGTACATCTTTCAGAGCCGCGGAATGGGGATCAAAACGTGCGGCGCGGAAGTGTACCATTACTGGCGCGACAGTTTTGAGTTCAACCGCCTGATAAGAAAGTGCCCGGAAAAGGAGTTGATCGAGCTTGGCAAGGCGCCCGAGCGGGTTTTTGAGTTGATCGAGAAGGGGAAAAAAAACAGGAGAGGTTTCCGGAACCAATTCCTTCTTCGCATTAAAAGACTGGAGAGATCGATCGACAAACGCAAGAGGGAGTTTCTTGTTTTTCTGGACAGACTGAAATTCGGAGTACCGCGCGACTCAGGCCCGAAATAACATCAGCGGGGGCGGTGGCCCCTGTTGATTGTGTCACCCGGCGTTCCGGTGTTCATGGCCTTTGAGGAGGGAAACCGTAAAAATTGCTTTGGAATCGCGTTTGTCGAAAGAAAGCGCTCCGCCCATTCCTTTTAAAAGTTTGAACGTCGAGGAAATTCCCGTCCACTTTGCTCCTTCTTCGAAGGGCAGAAGCATGAGTTCGGGATCCATCAGCCTGTTTGAGGCCACCGAACTGATCATGTCCACGAAAATTTTGTGCTCGCCGTGATATGTCTTGAGGGTTATCTTTTTTTCCGTGTCCATCATCCGCACGGCGTTTCGAATCATTAAGACGAAGACCTGCGTAAGGACTGCAGGGTCGACGTGGGCCGTGGGCAGGTCCGGCAGAAGATCGAGATCGACCTTTACCTGTTCCTTTTCCAGGTCGGGTGCGAGGAGGCCGACCGAATCTCTGAGGATAGTATTCACATGGGATTCGCGCGGCTTCATATTCACCGGGCGCAGATAGTCGTTCAGCCGATTGAGGATGGTTTCCAGCCGTTGGGTCTCACGCAGAATGATATCAGCCTCCTGGGAATCGGGATATTTTTTGTGAAGCCTCCGCGCAAAACCCCCCAACGAGACGAGGGGATTTCTGATCTCGTGAGCGACCTCGGCTGCAATGGCGCCCAGCGTCTTGAGCTTCTCTCTCTGTACCAGCGCAATCTGCGCCTCTTCGAGTTCACTGGTGCGCTCATGCACCATCTCTTCCAGATGTTCCCGGTACTTTCGGAGTTCCTTGTCCGCTTTCCTGCGTTCGGTTATGTCCCGCAAGATCCCGACATGCCCTACGATTGCGCCTTCCGGTCCGACGATCACCGAATAGGTGCCTTCGACCGGAAAAATCGTTCCGTCTTTTTTCTTCAACTCCCATTCAACCCTGAGATGTTCCTGTCCAAGGGCAGGGTAGGCGAGGTTGCCGAAGCTTATGAAGCTTTCTTCCGATGGGTGTAAGATCCTGACGCTTTTCCCGATGACTTCTTCCCTCGAAAAGCCGAAAAGATCCAGCATCGCATGGTTGACTGAAACTATGTTGCGGTCGACATCCACCATAAGGATAGCGTCCGATGTGCCTTCGACCAGGACCTTGTAGACTTCCTCGGACCTTTTCAGGGCCTCTTCGATGCGCTTTCTCTCGGAGATATCCGCCACGAAGCCTTCGACTGCGAGTAGTTCGCCCTTTTCCGAGTAAATGCCAAAGCCCTGCTCCCATGCCCATTTGATCCGGCCATCGGCGGTCCGGAGCCGGTAGATGAGCTCAAACGGCAGCTTGGCGGCCAGGGCCTCCGCTATTTTGGACCTGACCGTCTCGCGGTCCTCGGGCAAAACCAGATCGGTCAGCTTTTTTTTGAGGCTCAGCTCAGCCGTTGGATATCCCGTTAATTCGACTGCTCCGGGACTTACCAAATCGAGCCGGCATTCGGGATCGCTTCCGCAGCGGTAAACCATTCCGGGAAGGTTCTTGAAGATTGTGGACAGCTTCCTCTGGCTTTCGCGCAGGTTTTCTTCGGACTCTTTTATCGACAGAGTAGTCCTGCTGATAAGCAGATAAATGAGCAGGGCTGAAATAAGCACGAAAAACCAGCCCTTTATGGTTTGTGCAAATTGAGCCGCCTCGGAGCGGCCGAAAAGCAGGTTAACGGCCAGATCGGAGGCAATAATCCAGAGCACCCCTGCCGTCGCATAAAACAGCGCTATTCTGAGTGCGCCCTTAGCGGGTGATTGCTCAGACATGACTTAAAATCTCTTGTAAAAAACCGGAAGCTATATTGACTTCCGGTTTTTTCCCGCTTTGGGATACGGCCTCGAATCGATTCAAAGGGCTAGAGGACCGGCACCTGGTTGTCGATTTCCCAATTCCCATCTTTGCAAATATAGCACGAGGTCTTCTGGCACACTTTTTCAAGATTTTCAAATTCCCGGCCTTCGCACATACACGAAGTGTTTTCTGATTTGCTTTCCATGTCAAGTTCCTCCCTGGCCTCAGGTCATATAGAGACTTAATGATAATAATCATTCTCCACGACCATCGCCACCGGAGTCTTACCGCCTACGCTTTCAATATCCTGGCATCCACCACAAGCATGCCTTCCGGATAGGCTAAAACCGGATTCAGGTCGATTTCAGCGATGTCCGGGTGCTCTTCTGCGATGGCGGCCATTCGCATGATTCCGTCCACGACGGCATTCTCATCAATAGGCGGACGGCCGCGAAAACCCTTGAGAAGGGCCGCTCCCTTTATTTGAGAGACCATTGCACAGGCGTCTTCGCGCGTCAGCGGAAGAAGGCGCATCGAGATGTCGCGGAAAAGCTCAACCGTTATTCCGCCCAATCCAAACATGATCACCGGCCCGAACTGCGGGTCTCTGCTCATTCCGATAAGAAGTTCAAGGCCGGGGGCAGCCATTGCGCTCACCACCACGCCGTTCAATCGAGCGGCAGGGAACTTGGCGGCGGCGACTTCCAATATCTTGTCGTAGGATTGTCGCAAATACACGGCAGACTGAATGTTGAGGCGCACCCCGCCCCAGTCCGATTTGTGCAGAATGTCCGGCGAATCGATCTTGAGCGCCACGGGAAACCCCATCCTGTGCGCAAGGTGGACCGCTTTGCCGGGACTTGCGGCGGTGCGGGCAAAAATGCACTCAAAACCTTTAGACTCAAGAAACTCAAAGCTCTCGCAAAGTTCCATCTGAGAGCGCCCAGCGGCTTCGGGGAAGGTGTATTTTGCCCTGTGCCCTCTTGCGGCGGCCGGGATGAGTTGAGAAAGCGCCAGGATGGCCCGCTCGGGAGTAGGGAAAACCGGGACGCCCTTGCGCTGCATTTTCAGTTTCTCCGATCTTTCGACTCCTGCGCCCCCGAGAAACATGACGAGTTCGTTTTCACGCGGGGTAACCGCCTCGGAGGCATTCTGAATCGGATCGCCGAAGATCACCCCGACGGTATCGAAATCCCTGCGCACCAAATCAATGACATTCTTGAACATCTCCGAGGTTGCGTCCCCGGTTAGATCGACCGGATTAGATCGTATCGCGTGCCGGGGTACGACGGCCCGAAGGGAATCGGAGAGTTCCGTGGAGAGAGGCGCTGTTTGAAGGCCTTCTTTCTCGGCCGCATCGGTAGCAAGAATGGCAGCCCCTCCGGAAGTCGTCACGAAGACGATCCTGTTTCCCGAAGGCGGTTTGAGGTAGGCGAAGGCCTTTGAAAAATCATAGAGCTCTTCGAACGTTTGCGCCCGGCATATGCCATAGCGGTCAAAAAGCGACGAGTAGATCGCATCGGTCCCGGCCAGGGACTTGGTGTGTGATTCGGCGGCTATCCGGCCCCGTGGGGTGCGGCCGGATTTGAGCATGACGATCGGTTTGGTGATGTTTTCGAGCGTAGTTCGAAACCGTTCCGGCTCTTTTATCCCTTCCAGGTAGCATGCTATCACTTTTGTGTCGGGATCGGATTCGTAGTGCTCGATCAACTCCACTTCATTGATATCGACGCGGTTTCCCAGGCCGACGAAACCGGACACTCCGAGTTCGTCCTCCTGGAACCAGTCGAGCATCGCGGCCCCGACGGTGCCGCTTTGGCTGATCACTGCCACGCGCCCTTTTCGCGTAAGAAGCGGCCATGTGGCGCACATAGGGTGGTAGGGGTTGTTTACGCCCTGGCAATTCGGCCCGAGCAGTCGAACACCTTTTTGGGCGGCGATCCGTGCAAGTTCTTTCTGGAGTTCTTCGCCTTCCGGGCCGGCTTCGCTGAAACCGCCCGAGATAACGATTGCGCCCTTAATCCCATGGTTGCCGCAGTCCTGGACCGCCTGGCCCGCGATTTTCGCCGGGACTATCACGAGCGCCAGGTCCACAGATCCGGGAATTTCCCTGACATTCTTGAAGCAATTCAAGCCGAGAATGCGTTCGGCCCTGGGGTTCACGGGATAAAGCGCACCCGGAAAGCCGCACTCGATAAGGTTTTTCAAGATTTCGTGACCGTATTTTCGAGGATCGTCCGAAGCCCCGATCACGGCGATGTTTGCCGGATTGAATATAAAGCCGAGCTTTGACGACATGATACCCCTTTCCCGGAGCGGCGCTAAAATCCAAAGTACGATCAATGAGCCGAGTGATCGCCTGCCTTCAAGACCTGCCGTCTAGAGCTTTTTGGCTTTCTCGGCCACTCTTGCGTTGAACTTGTCTGCCACGATTATAAAACGTTCGTGAGTAGCTTCCCCGATCTTTTCCATGTCGTCGAAGGCCTCCAGCTTAAAAGTGAGCTTTCTGCCCTCGACAGCGACGACTTCCGTCCTAACCCGAACCCCCATGCCGATCGGAGTGGCGGCGCTATGCTTCAGATTCATGGAAATCCCGACCGATTGTTCGCCGGGATTGAGATGCTCGTCTATCAGTTCGGCCGATACTCGCTCCATGAGTCCTCCAAGGCAGGGGGTGCCGAAAACGTCAGGGAGATTGGGGTAAAAACGCCTGGCGGAGTCCTCCCGGGTGGTGACAACTGTCAATTCCCGGCTCATTCCTGGACGAAAAGGTGAACTCATAACCTTGGACCCTCCTTGTTGAATGTGAAGTTAAGGACCGCTAACGATTCAACCATGGAAAAGATTGAAATCCGCCGATTGCCTGGGCCGCTTTAAGGGATCGGAGCACGCGAGAGATTGGACGGACATGCGGCTTTGCTTGAGCGAAAGAGGCGGCGCGCGACTATTTGAGTTGTGTTCCGTTCCGGCTGAAAAATCAGTCCCGAGCGAAGAATGCTTCCCGCTGCAAACCCGGCGAGATCGGCAGATCTCGCGTAGCGGGCGCCTCCCGCGCTCTGCGAGGTATGCCGTCGAGTGGTGTTCGCATGATGCGCCATTCTTTTCAATATGTAACTCTACACGTACGAAGATTACATGTTTCCATTTTGCGGTCAAACCAAAAATTGAACGCCTGTAGGTCGCTCGTTTGACATCGGGCTTAGTCCTCATTACTTTTAACGTCCGACCGCATTCTAATTACAGGAATTAAACCTCGCAGGAAAGGAGGATACGCAGGCAAAAGAGCCCGTGTGGCCGTCTTCCTGAACCGCCATTACCTTAAACCGGGAGCAGAAGATGTCGAAGACAGAAAAGGACCTGATGGATGCGTTTGCCGGTGAATCGCAGGCAAACAGAAGGTATCTGGCCTATGGCCAAAGGGCCGAAGATGAATTTATGCACGGAGTGGCGAAGCTTTTCCGTGCAGTCGCCGAAGCCGAAACGATCCATGCTCTCAAACACCTGCGCACGGCCGCCAGGGTCAAGAGCACCAGGGAAAACCTGGAGGATGCGATTGCCGGCGAGACCCATGAATTCAAGAAAATGTATCCTGAGATGATAGCGCACGCAAAAGAAGAGGGGCAAAAGGCTGCGGAAATCGGCTTCGACTATGCCAATAAGGTGGAAGCCGTTCACGCGGAACTATACAAAAAAGCGCTTTCCGATCCTGATAAATTCCCGGTGCAGGATTATTGGATTTGCAAAATCTGCGGCTACACGGCAGAAAAAGAAGCGCCGGGAGTGTGTCCCGTATGCGGAGCAAATACGAAGGCTTTTTTCAAGGTTTGATCTTTCGGGGCTGGTTCCAGCCCCCGGGTCATCGACCGGGCGGTTTTAATTGCAGCCGTGATTCATAATTGCGGCATGCCAAGGTGAATTCCGTCTACTGCGTTTGACGGGTATTTTTCTTCCTGAACGATAGCAGGCGGCAAGGCCCTCTATTGGCAACACCTTAATATTACTATCAAAAATACTTGGAATCCGCAAGAGGAGGCCGGGGTCGGAAAAAGCCCCGGCTTCCCTGCCTCCGCGTCTATCCTCATCAGTTTTGGCAACTAAAAATTGAAGTTTCCAAAGAACGCGTCCGATTGGTTATATGGCCGGCGTTGAAATCACTGGCAGGTGACGCCCCGCCGAAGCTTGACGAAGCGATTACTTTAGTATTGTTAACAAGTCTGTCATACGAGGAAGCGCCTTGTCCGGTTAAACTCCAGACCTTATTGAGATCATCGACCTTTCATGCATCGACACGGGGTCGATCTATGCATGTCCAGCCGAAAATCTCCGGCAATTCCGCGAGGTTTTCGATTGGAATTTCTTGATTTAAAGGTTATCAAAAAACGATAAATTTTCCCTACGGTCATGAATACTTCCGGCGTGGGAAATTTTTGGTCTCCAGGGCGATTCGGTCGATACCGTTAGTTGGGGAAAATATTTTTCCCGGCCAAAGAATCCGGACCGAATAATTCATCTTGGCATTGACGGAAATTGGAGCATAAAATATTGTCTTTATTCTTGTTCCTTTAGAATTCCGGCAGGCCCGGACGATAACGGATTGAAGCCGAGAGCATCGAATGGAGAAAGAGATGAAGAAAAGAGGAGCTTTTTGTCTTTTTTGGGGCGTGGTTTGTGCACTAATTCTTTTGCAGTCCAACAAGGCTGTTTGTGCGGGTCCGGCGGAACAGGTTCCCGCGGCGAAGTTCACGATTCCGGCCCCTGATTCCGCCCAGGCGCAGAAGTATCTTGGTCTGAAGGCGATGGAGCCGTTCGGGATCCCCGATATAAAGGCGTCACTGGTAGTCGTCGAATTCATGAGCGCCCTGTGTCCGCACTGCCATGCCAACGCTCCCATATTGAACAATATCTTCAAAACGATTCAGTCTGATTCACGTTTAGCCGATGTAAAGGTTATAGCGATAGCGGTCGGTAGTGAAAAGCCGGAACTCGAGGCTTACATAAAGAAGTTCAAGGTGCCTTTCCCGGTCTTCCTTGACGATGATTCCTCGATTTCGGTCGCCATGGAGGGTGTACCGACGCCTACGACGATGATAATTGCAACGGAAAACGGTAAAGTGCTCTTCAGCCATACCGGAGTAATTCAGGACCCGGACCAGTTTCTAAAGCAATTGAAGGCATTGCACAAAAAGAAATAAGCCGAAATGAGTCTTGCCGAACCGGAAACAAGAAAAGATGTGCTGAAACGCTCGATCTTGCGGGATTTGCCTCCCGGCGAACTCGATGAGCTTTCACAGACCCTCGGGATCAGGGTCATGAAGCCGAGTGAGATGGTCTTTAGGGAAGGGGACTCGGCGGATGCTTTCTATATTATCGGTTCGGGTAAGGTCAGGGTTTTCGTCAGGCATGAGAACAGGATCGAAAGGGAGCTTTCCATATACGGACCGGGTGAGCACTTCGGCGAGGTAGCCCTCCTGGCCGGAGCGACGCGTACCGCCAATGTCGAAAGCATTGGCGAAACGCAGCTTATCGTGTGTCCCAAGGAGCGATTCGAACGGCTGTTGCACGATCACCCGGAGCTGTCCGTAAAATTCGTAAAGGATATGCGCGACTGGCTCATGAAGGACCAGGAGATCATAGAAGAAGAGGCCAGCGCGGTATTCAGGGCATCCAAAGTCTCCACGCTCGATTTTCTGCTTCTAGTCGGGGTGAGCATTCTTCTGGCGATAACATTCAACATCTCCAATCCATATGGAATTCCACTCATCCCCGAGCGTCCCGATGAGACCATTCCTTCGATCAGCGCAGCCGTTGCGATGCAGGAGTACAGGCAGGGACAGACGCTTATCGTGGACGCCATGCCGAATAATTTTTACCAGCAGCGTCATATAAAAGGCGCGGTCAATATGCCGATGGCCCTTTTCGATATCGTATACCTGATGAAGTTTTCCGAAGAGGACAAAGCCAGGAAGATAGTGGTGTACGGAAACACGATCAGCAGGCCTTATGACCAGGAAATAGCGGGCAAACTGCTTCTCCGGGGATATTCGGACGTAAAAGTCATGGACGGTGGCCTGAAGGCCTGGGAGGCCGACGGGTATCCGGTTGAGGAACAGGTTTCGAAATGATGCGCTCTTATATTAAACGGGTGATGACGAGCGAGTATCTTTCGTTTGCGCTCAGGGTTTACCTGGGATATTTTTTCATCTACGCAAGCCTTAGTAAAATACCTCATCCCGCCCAGTTTGCCGAAGCGATAGCCAATTACCGGCTGATTCCCTATATGGCCCTGAACCTTGGGGCTATCATTTTGCCTTGGATCGAATTCGTCACGGGACTGTTTTTGATCATCGGCTTTAAGTCGAAGGCATCGGCGGCCGTCATCGGACTGCTTCTGATAATGTTCGACGTAATGCTTCTGATAAACATGTACCAGGGTGCTCCGATTACCTGCGGATGTTACGATACGGTTGGTGAGCCGATCGGATGGAAAAAAATACTGGAAAATGCGCTTATGCTGGTTTTCTCCGTCCAGATCTATTATTGTGACAAGCCTGTGTTTCTGGGTAGATTAAGATCTACCATTGGCGCCGGGAGTCAGGTCGTCACAAGCCAATCGTAACGGGTAAAGGGGAATGCGCTTAAAGGTACGGTCTTCGGTTCTTTTCCGGGTCTTTTCACTATTTCTTTTTCTTGCCGTGGTGATCGGTTGTGGAGCAAGAACGCCGCAACTGGGGACCTATGTCTCCGACACCAAGGACCCGCGAATTCATCGTGAAGCCTCCCTGGAATTGAAGGAAGCCGGAGTCGGCGTATGGAGGGTGGGAGACGATGAGGTCACTTTCTCCTGGTACTCGAAGGGCAACGAACTGAGATTCCACACCAAAACCGGTGGAGTAATCGTTGCACATCTGGATAACGAGATTATACACGTCACTATCCCGGGATCAGAGGACTTCTATTTCAAGAAAGTCAAGTGACGGATAACGGAAGACAGAGGACAGAAGACGGAGGACAGAGGACGGAAGACGAAGGACGGATTCCCGCTCGGTGTTTTTCCGTTCTTTGTCCTCCGTCTTCCATTATCCGTACCAGGAACCGCACGATGAGCGCCAAATTCCCCGCTGGATTTCAAGGACTACTTGTACGGATATCTATTTGGGCTTTCATCCTGGCTTTGCCGGGCTGCTCCATCCAAAAATTCGCGGTGGATCGCTTGGGCAAGGCCCTGGCTGAAGGTTCATCGGTGTATGCAACGGATGATGATCCCGAACTGGTCGGCGCGGCGCTGCCTTTTGGTCTGAAAACAATCGAGGCACTGCTGGTTCAGTCTCCGCACAATAAAGGGCTGCTGCTGGCGGCCACGAGCGGTTTTACTCAGTATGCCTATGCCTTCGTTCAGACGGAGGCCGATTTCATCGAGGACAGCGACCTTACGAGGGCGATTTATCTCAGGGAACGTGCGGAACGCCTTTACCGCCGGGCTCTGGGCTATGGCATCCGCGGTCTTGACGAGGTCCAGCCCGGCTTCGCCGATTTGCTGAAAAGCGATGCTTCAAGGGCTCTGGCCCCATTCGAAAAAAAGGATGTCGCGCTTCTTTACTGGACTGCGGTTGCCTGGGGGGCCGCTATTTCGCTGGACAAGACCAACTCGGCTCTCTCGGCCGGCCTGCCCGAAGTCGAGGCGATTATCGGCCGTGCAATGGAGCTTGACGATAAATTCGACGGGGGCGTTCTGTACGATTTCATGATCTCCTACGAAGGTGGAAGGCCGGCCGCGGGTGGAGGATCTATCGACCGCGCGCGCGAGGCCCTTGCGCGGGCGGTGCGGCTATCGGGCGGACTAAGGGCCGCTCCTATGGTTTCCTTTGCCGAAACGGTTGACATTTCGACGCAGGACCGGGCTGAGTTCAAAAAGCTGCTGGATGAGGCGCTTGCGATCGATATCGACGCCGCCCCGGACCAGAGGCTCGCAAACGTCATTGCACAGCGCCGGGCGCGATGGCTTCTCGGCAGGATGGACCGCCTCTTTCTGGATTGATAGGGGGTGAATGGAGCGGGAAGCGAGAAGAAGATCTTTGTTTTTGTTCCTTGCTTTCGGCTCCCCGCTTCTTGCTTCCGGCTTTTTGCGGATTGACAGGGGTGAACGAAACTATATGAAAGCTGATCAGATGAAAAGTTGGAAGCGTGAAGAACTGAAGCCCGAAGCGGGAATAGGAAGCAGGAAACTTCTTGCTCCCTGCTTCTTGCTCCTTGCTTCTTGCTTTCTCCTTTTGTGCTTTGCGGCTGCTTTTCTATTTAGCTCCTCGTCTTCGGCGCTGGCTGCCGGCGAGATCGTCATAAAGGTCGCCACGCTTGCCCCTCAGGGGTCCGAATGGCACAAGATTCTTCAGGAGATGGGGGCTGAATGGCAAAAAGCTTCAAACGGGCGGATCGCATTCAGGCTTTATCCAGGCGGGGTTGCCGGAGATGACGCGGACCTGGTTCGAAAGATGCGGCTTGGCACATTGGACGCGGGGCTTTTAACCGTTAACGGCCTCAGTGTGATCGACCGCGGAGTGCTTGGGCTCGAAATTCCGCTGGCGTACTCCAATTACGGGGAGTTGGATTGCGTTCTTGAACAGATGGGGCCGGATCTGGAGCGGCGCATGGAGGCCAAGGGCTTTGTTCTGCTTGGCTGGTCGGAGGCAGGTTGGGCCCATTTCTTTACGAAGTCTCCCGTGAGGACGCCCGACGATATGAGAAAACTTAAGATGTTCGTCTGGGCGGGTGACGACGAATATGTGGAACTTTGGAAAAAAGCCGGCTTCAATCCCGTGCCGTTGCCTTCCACCGAGATTGCGACCGCCCTTCAGACCGGGCTGGTGAACGCGGTAACCGTCAATCCCCAGGGTATTCTCCTGCTGCAGTGGTATAAACAGGTCGGTTATATGACCGATTTCAACTGGGCCGTATTTCTCGGAGGCATAGTGATATCGAAATCCACCTGGGAGAAAATCCCGGCGGATATTCGTCCCATTGTGAAGCAGGCGGCGTTCAAGGCCGCTCAGCGTCTCAAGGATTTCTCCAGGCGAACAGATAAGAGCGATATGGAGGCGCTTAAGAAAAACGGGGTCCAGGTCGTGCCGGTTGACGAAAATACGCTAAATGCATGGAGGCGACTGATCGAGGGTATTCTTCCCCAAGTGCGTGGCTCCTATTTACCTGCCGATATTTTCGACACCGCCCTAAAATTGAGAGACCAATGCCGGAGGCGGGCGGGTGAGGCGGGAAAGTGACGCCTCTTTCCGCGGTCAGGCTTGTTGGGAAAGGTCTGCCGGTCGTCGGATTCTTACTGCTGACGGCCCTGCCGCTCGTGGATTTTCTGGGCCGTCCGCTTGCGGGGTTCCACATCCCGGGGTCGGCTGTTTATACTCAGCAGTTGACATTTTTTCTCACTTTCATCGGTGGATTCGCAGCCACCTTGACGGGCAAACATCTGACGCTTTCGACGGCGAACCTTTTGCACGGGGTGCGGGCGCGCCGGGAAGCTGAATTCTTTTCGAGCTGCGTGGCCGCCTCCGTAACCGCAATACTCGCCTATGCCGGTTTCTGCGTTATCGCCGCAGAACGTATCCAGGGCCAGAAACTCACCTTCGGCCTCCCGGTCTGGGTCAGCGAAAGCGTGATGCCGATCGGCCTCGGGCTTATCTCAATTGCCTACATTTTGAACTCATCAGACCGTTTATCGGCGCGGTTTTGCGCCGCGGCCGTCGTCGGCGCAGCGTTTTGTCTGAGTATGATACAGCCGTCGAATTTGCTGGTTTGGGCGCTCGGCGCGGCGCTCATAGCTGCAACTGTTCTCGGCTCGCCGGTCTTTGCGGCAATGTCCGGGCTGGCGCTCATGCTTTTCTGGAGGGAAGGCGCCCCGATTTCGGCCGTCAGCGCCGAGATCTATAGACTGGTCGGCTCACCGACCCTTCCCGCCATACCGCTTCTGACCGCAACGGGCTTCGTCCTCGCGGAGACTAACGCCCCCCGGCGGCTGGTCAATTTTTTTCGGGCGCTGCTCGGGTTTATCCCGGGGGGAGTCGCGGTGCTCGTTGCGGCCGTCTGTGCGCTTTTTACGGCCCTGACCGGCGGATCGGGCGTAACGATCATAGCCCTTGGCGGGCTTGTATATCCTATACTGCTAAACGACGGCTACTCAGAGAAGTTCTCGCTCGGTCTCGTGACGGCGGCCGGGAGCCTCGGCTTGCTTTTTCCTCCGTGCCTCGCCGTGGTCCTCTACAGTGTGGTCTCGAACACTCCGGCCGACCAACTGTTCATAGCCGGAATGATACCGGGGATGTTGCTTCTCATTCTTGTGGCGATCTATGGAATAAGCGTAGGACTGAAGACCGGGATCGAGCGCCAGCCCTTCAAATGGAGAGAAGTGCTCGCCGCCGGGCGCATCGCCAAGTGGGACCTCTCGATCCCGGTTGCGATGGCCGTTTTGTTCGGCGCCGGACTGGCCTCGCTGCTTGAGACCTCAGCTTTCGCCTGCGCCTATACTATCGTAATCGCGTGCCTCATTCACAGGGATTTAAACCCTATAAAGGAACTGCCGGGAACTCTGCTCAGGGCCGCCGCCCTCGTCGGGGCGGTTTTGATCCTTCTTAGCTGCGCAATGGGCCTGACAAGCTACCTCGTGGATGCCCAGATCCCCGACGCACTGCTTCAGGTGGTCAGGGACAGCATACACTCGCCCCTTCTATTCCTGCTCACATTGAACGTCGTGCTGCTGGTGCTCGGGAGCGTACTGGAAATATTTTCGGCGATAATCGTTCTGACTCCCCTCGTAATTCCGCTTGGAGCAGCCTTTGGAGTTCACCCTGTGCACCTCGGCGTCATTTTCCTGGCCAACCTCGAGCTTGGTTTTCTGTTTCCTCCGGTAGGGCTGAACCTGCTCCTGTCTTCATCCCGTTTCGGACAGCCGATGACAGTGCTCTACAGGGACGTTGTCCCTTTTCTGCTGATACTCGGTCTCGGAGTGCTGCTCATTACATATGTCCCGGCCATGTCAATGGGTGTGCTCAAGCTACTGGGACGAGTCTGAAAAAGAGGCGCCGAAAATGGAATCAGTTTTTGTTCTGTCGTGTTTTTTATTATTTGAAATCAAATGGCACCACGGAGAATTCCCATGATTTCAGCCGTTTTATTCTTTTGCGGAGCGACCTTGCTATACACGGGCTTCCTGGCGCTGGACCGGGACCTTACCATAGCTCTCGCAGTTGCATTCGCGGGCCTTCTTCTCGTCATAAAACCCGCGCTGGACGCTTTAAAGTATTGGAAGACCCACTTTAGCGCCGCTCAGAGTCCGCACAGGCCGCAAAAAGAACAAAAAGTCCGGCCTGCAAAAACTCACCTCAAAGTCGTGAAGGGCGAAGACGACGACAGGCCTACCATTCATTGAGCGCCGGTTATTCGCAGGAGTGGGGAAATATTTTGCATGTGAAAAGAATCAGGATAGTGCAACTGATTGAACGTGAATTTAGAATATGTTCAAGGGCAGTCGCAGGAATGGTGCAGCGCGATAAAAGGGCGACGGCCTACGGGATCTTCAATACGGGATACGGGCTGTTTTGGTTTCTGGGCAGTTTTTTGATGGGTGCTCTGTATGATTATTCCATTCCGTATCTCGTTGCGTTCTCTATGGCCGCTCAACTGGCATCGGCGCCCCTGCTCGCGACAGTAAACAGAAGGTCGTCTCCGGCGAGTTGAGATGCCATTCCGTCCCGGCCTATTCTTCGCCGCCGCAATGGAGCCGGGGCGTGATGCCCGGCTTTCCTTATCTTACGACGACCACGCTGCATTGCGCATAGTCAATGACGCGTCTCGCTACAGATCCCAACCTCCAGCGCTGCAGAAAGCTTCCTCCACCGCGGTGGCCCATTACGATCATCTGGACGGGCTCGTCGTTGGCCATTTGCAAAATTTGCTGGGCCGGGTGCCCCACTCTTATTTCGCATTTTGGATCGATACCAGCCGACTGGCCTTTGAATTTCAACCCCCCGTGCCTTTCCTCGAAGTATTCGCTCGCCGCGTCGATCACCGCCTGAGTCTCCACAACTATCGGCGGCTCCGGAGGGCGTGCAACGGATAGGACCAACATCCGTGCCGAATACTTCAGGCAGAGATCGAGCCCCAGGTCAAAGGCCTTCTCGGATTCCTCGGAACCGTCGTATGCGATGAGTATTTTGCCGATTTTCATGAGGGATTTCCTTCGTAGACTGAAGTCACTTCAGGTTCGGATACGGTTACTTTCTTTTCTGTATATATAAGATGGCGCGGCAGAAAAAAAGCATTTGCGATGAGGGTTGGAACCACGGCACTACCCACCACGGCGGCTATCAACAATGAGTACTGGGAAGTGTCGATCAGGTTGTGCGTCAATCCGAACAGTGCCGATATGCTGCCGAAGGTCAGCCCCGTAGACATCAGAAGCGTAGTATACATCGGTTCGCTGCCCTTGTTTTGGAATATTCTCGTAATGGGATAAACGGCAACGAATTTCGAAGCCATTTTACCGAACAACAGAATGAGAAAGACCACCGGAGCAGCGGCAAGGGCCGAGATGGAAACAAAGGCGCCCGCCCGGATGAAATAGAAAGGCGTAAGCAAACCGAAGGTCAAGGTCCTGAGGCGCCTGATGAGCGCATGATCTTTTCCAACCGTGCCGGCCAGCATCATCCCGATCACGTACGCGGGCAGGACCGCTTCGCTGCCCGCCCATCCCGCAAGCGCCCCCAAACCGAAAAGGAACAGCAGAAGGTACTTGGTTTCCATCTCCGAAGGCCTTCCGCCGTAACGCTTGAACACCTTGGGCGTGCAGTATTTCAGAAATGCAAAAGCAGCGATGCTGCCAACTACGAAAATGACCGTCTTGAAAGTAAATGGCGAGAAAATCAGCCCCAGTGCGAGGACTGTTCCCAAATCGTTTATAAAGCAGGCCGCCAGAACGGTTTTACCAAAAGTGGTCGTATTCAATCGAAATTCGAGCATCACGGCATAGACCACGGCAACCGAGGTCGTGGAAAGGGCAACCCCCGTCAGCCAACTTGCGTTGGGGTCCCAGTGGAGTACATAACGCGCGAGCGCCGCACAGCCAAGAAAAGGAGCAATAAAACCCGCAAGTCCTATACCGGTGGCTTCGCGCCATCTCATCCGGAACACGTCGGGATCGAGTTCGGCGCCGGCCAGGAAAGTCAGCACAATCGCGCCCGCACCGGCCAGGAACTTTACCCACGGCTCGTTCAATCCGAGTACGGAAGTTCCGATCAGCGCGGCCAGGAGCAACTGCCCCAACGTGCCGACAACGATTTCCGAAAGAGCGGTTGCAATCCGGAACCAGGTCGAAAGAAGCGTCGCTAAAAATGCCAGTCCAAGCCACAGTGTGGCGGTCATCCATGTTTCGGTCATGTCCTGAGTCCTCGTATGACATGCTTATGGTTAACAATGAACAAAAAATGACGTATCCAGGGAACACCCCTCGACGACGTGCCCGGCGAAACGCCGGGCGCGCGCGCCGAGCTGGGTCCGCCAATCGCGTTGGGTTTGCGCGGCGAGCCTTCTTGCAATTGGGGATGGGAATTGGGGGGTTCAGGCCCCCGGCAGCAGTAGGACGAAGCCCTGCTATTTGACATTCCAGTTTTGTAAGCGAAGCGATGGATTACATTCAGGTTGGAACCAAGAAAAAACTGACGGGACGCAAGGAGCCGGCACGGACCGCCCAAGCGCATAACTCCGCGCTCCAAGAGGAAGATCGAGCCCTTGTCACTCCATGGAGAAGCTCCTGCACATGAATCTGTGCGGGAGGCGTTGTTGATGCCTTCCACCCTGTGATACTCCTACCTGCATTGATATTCTTCAGTAAGAGTCATCAACCCATTCGGGTGGTTCAGGCGGACTCTATCACCTCGATTTTTGCATGATAGCAGGCCATGAATAGCAAATCAAGCCGCTATTAAACGGTCTACGCCTTTGGCCGGGGCCGGTACGCATGTTCCCGCAATATGATTGACTGCAGAAAAACTCGTGTATATTATCAAGACCGGTGATGAAGTTCGCCGTAACTGCCCTTTCGAGGGATGATGACTTCTGCTTTCTCAATTGGAGGCGGAAGTTTTTTTTTGATCTCGAACGGGTGTGCCTGAGCAGGGTGAACCGTTGGTTTTGGGAGGTCGTTTCATGTTCGATTATTCGCAGGTAAGAGAAGTCCTGTTCGGCATCGCGGCGCAACTGGAGGGCGCCGTGCGGGGCGCGGGTTCCAAATCCCTGAATGAAATCAGGACTAAACTTGAAGAGGAGGCGTTTAACCTGGTAGTCCTCGGTCAGTTTAAACGGGGCAAATCCACTTTCATCAATGCCCTTTTGGGCGATGGGATTTTGCCCGCCGCCATCACGCCGCTTACTTCCGTTGTCACGATTGTCCGGTATGGTCCAAAGCTGAAAGTCCTGGTGGAATACCTGAGCGGCCGATTGCAGGAAATAGAACTCGCCGATCTTCCGGTCTATATTACCGAGCGCGGAAATCCTCAAAATAAAATGCAGGTAAAGGAAGTCACGGTTTTTTATCCTTCGCGGTATTTAAAAGGCGGTGTCCGCATCATCGATACGCCGGGCGCCGGCTCGGTATACAGCCATAATACCGAGGCGGCTTACGCATATCTTCCGTACGTGGATGCGGGAATATTCGTCGTCTCCGTGGACCCGCCTCTTTCCGGAAGCGAGCGGCAGTTTTTGAAGGACATCCGAGCGTATGTGGATAAGATTTTTTTCGTTCTGAACAAAATCGACCAGGTAAGTGAAAGTGACCGGCAAGAGTCCTTGGAATTCACGGCCCGGATTATCGAGGACGACGTCGGGCCGGGCAAAGCCAGGATATATCCCTTGTCGGCACGCTGGGCGCTCGAAGGAAAAAAAGCAGGCGACGATCTCCTTTTGGAGCGCAGTCTTCTTCCTGAATTCGAAAAACAATTTCTCGAGTTTCTCGCGCGTGAAAAGGGCAGGGTCTTTTTGCGATCGGTAGTCAATAATTTGCTCAAGCTGATTTCAGATGAGACTATCTCGTCTGAACTCGAACAGGAAGCCATCAAGCTGCCTCTCCAGGAGCTTACGGCAAAAATCGGACGCTTTGAGAAGGAACTGGCAATCATAGAAAAAGACCGAGAGAACAATCAATTTTTACTCAAAGGCCTTCAGGGCAAGGTCCTTTCCGGGTTGGACGCAGAGATATCCGGGTTCAAGAGAGATAAGTTCCCATCACTTGAGCGGGGATTGGAAGAAGAGTATCTGAAGCTGGCAAATGAGGGCGGCGGCGGTTTGAGGGAGAAGCTCGAACAGTTCGTTTCCGATGCGATCCGTGACACATTCAACCCCTGGCGGCAGCAGCTCGCTGAAAAGATTTCCTCGCGGCTCGAGGAAGCCCATAATGAATTCGCCCGCAAGGTAAACGAGATCATCGAGAGAATCTTGAGCTTGACGAGTGACATTTTCGAGCTGGAATTGAAGCCTTTTACCTCCGTGGAGGGTCTGAGCAGGAAGAGTGAATTTTTTTTCATGTTAAAAGACGATCCTGTCGGACTTGAACTGGTCCAGCTTGCCGTGACTTCCGCCCTGCCTTCGTTCATTGCTAAAAAGATGATTCTAAAGAACATGAAGGCGTCTGTTGCGGAACTTTTGGACAGGCATTGCGGAAGGGTGCGCTATGATCTGGTCAACCGGATAACCGGGACCATGAAAGATTTTCAGAATTCATTGAACGAAAAGATCGATTCCACTCTTGCCGGAATCCGAAGCTCGTTTCAAAAGGCCGTGGCCCTTCACGAGGCAGGAAAAGACAACGTGGAAAAGAGCCTTGGAGAGCTTAGCGAAAGACTGGGTTCCATCGCCGGTTACCATTCAGCGCTGCTCGGCTGTGCGGCGCTGCTCGATGATGGTGGCACAAAGGAGGTGCCGGGGCTGGTTTCGGGTCCCGGCGGCAGTTCCCGGGGAGAGAAATAGTAGTGGCCGCCGCATTCGCGTCCGGATCGGTCTACCCCGGTTACCCGTTCGGCGAAAAGATTGTGGGTAGTGATTGGTAACGCGCCTCTATGTAATGTGGCTGGGATTTCCAGCTATCCACTTCCTTATGAAACTAATGTATTCAGGGACAGGCATGAATTCCAAATCCCTGTCTTTAAAACCATCCCTCTCTCGTTCTTCCTGAAAATCGGCCATAAATTCGTTGAAGCGCTCCCATATTCTGGTCGCGCTCGGGGCGTTTGCCAGGCCTAGCTCCGTAAACCAGTTGCGAACCTGGAACACGATGGTCTCCGGATCGTTGTTATGGTTTTTGATGTCCGAGCTTGACAAATCGGATAATGCCTTTTGATATCTATACTTCTCTTTTTCCAGAATAAGGCAGGTTTTCGATTGCAAAACGCCATCATTGCCAAGTCTGCAACCTATGTCGATTCCGAGTTCAAGGGGCATATTCAGTCTATAATATTCGCCTCTCTTCTTCGATCTTATGCGGGAGATGTCATGGATACTGTATCTGGAACACCTGATGAGTTCACAGATCTTGTTGATTCTTGCCTCCCCCGAGTCAAACCTCTCCGATGCTATTCTTGGGTTATGATTGAGAAAAAGGACGGTAAACAGGAGGGGCCTCAGTAGTGGGAAATATTCAGGATCGAAAGGGCAGTTTATGAAGACATTCCTTGAAAAATCCGGGTCCGGGGAGTTCATGACTCCTTAGGAGACCTCTCCCATCTCTGGATAGATCCGTCTTTCTTATGGACTATAACATCATGGCCCTTTGAGAGCTTTCTGGCACCCTCCACTGCGGCCTCTTTTTGGCCGAAGAGCTTGCTTGCCTTCGTATTGCCCTCTTTTTTAACGGCCCAACCATCTTTCCGTGAAATTACATGAACTCTCTGGTTTTTGGGGCTGGCTGATGTTGATCGTTTTGCCATTTTGACGCCTCTTTCTTGTTATCCCCGTCTGATTTCAGGGACTTCCACATGCCTCAGCCTCCGGCCAAAAATGGACCCATAAAACTATAATGCATTCTCTGCCCAAGTCGAAGAAAATTCAAGCTGAATTATCCTCGAAGATGTGCTCAGAGAGATACGGAGAGGCGGCCCTCGACGGCTCCATGAAGGAAAGATTGTGCCCGGGTTTCCCGGTGAGTAATCGGGCGGTGCTGTGCCGAGAAGGCCTTTCCCCACATTTTGCCGTTTGGCAAGTAGATGCAGGCTGCGATATTTTTATTCTCCGCGCCCTCTGCGTCTCTGGGGTGTACTCTGCCTGAAAAATCCGGAAACCCGGCAAATGGAGCATTTCATATCGTCCCGCTCGTCACTCGCCACACGTCGCCGGCCTCCGAAACACCGATTTCCGCACTCCACCTCCGTTACAGGCCAAAATTCTTCTTCCATTTCCTCAAAGATGTGATACAAAGTTCAGCTAGTTAACCATTTCATTTTGAAAGGTTAACAATTGCCTCCAGGAAAGGTTTTAACCTATGGAAACCCAGGAATTGAAAGCAATTAGGGAAGCCGCCGAAAACGATAAGTCCCTGTCCGCGGAACTGGCCCTTAGCGTTTTGCGCTCCGCCGCCGCCGATCTGCCCCGGATTTTCGCCGCGGCCAGTACGGTGCGCCACCGGCACTTCGGCAACACGATTCGCCTTTGTTCGATTTTGAATGCGCAAAGCGGGGCATGTTCCGAGGATTGTGCTTTTTGCGCTCAGGCATCCTGTCACGATACGCAAGTAGAGACGACTCCGCTCTGTTCGAAAGACGGGATGGTGAATGCGTTCGAACAGGCTCTCGAGCTACCGGTGACTCATTTTGGTCTGGTCACCAGCGGTTGCGCTCTTTCAGAGCATGGGATCGAGCGCGTATGCAGCGCGGTGCGTGAAAACCCTCATGATCGCGTGGACTGGTGCGCTTCCCTGGGCTGCCTGGATTTCGACCAACTGCTCGCCTTGAAGGAGGCCGGGCTGAAGAGATTTCATCATAACCTCGAGACCGCGCAGAGCTTCTTCCCGCAAATATGCACTACTCATAGCTGGGAGCAGCGCCTGGAAACCCTGAGGGACGCCAGAAAAGCGGGCCTGGAGGTTTGTTCCGGGGGGATTTTCGGCCTTGGGGAGTCGCTGGAGCAAAGGGTAGAGTTTGCCATGACGCTGGCGGGTGAAGCCGTTGATTCCATTCCTCTCAATTTTCTCGTTCCAATTCCGGGCACGAGGCTCGAGGGAAGAGAACCGATGAAGCCCTTCGATATCCTGCGCATTATAAGCATGTTTCGCCTCACCAATTGCCGGGCCGAGATTAAAGTTTGCGCCGGCCGTGTCCACCTCAACGATTTACAGTCAATGATATTTCACGCCGGGGCAAACTCGATGATGATAGGCCATCTTCTTACGGTTGCCGGCGGGGAAGTTGACCGTGACCTTCAGATGCTGCGCGATCTCGAGGTCGAATATGCGTTCTGAGGAATGGATCGAAGACGAGCTTGCAAAGCTGCGGGAGAAAAGCCTTGATCGACGTCTTTCGGTTTTCCGGGAAGCGGGCGGGAAAATAAAGATCGACGGCAGGACGTTTTTGAACTTTTCATCCAACGATTACCTGGGGCTGGCGCACCATCCGGAGGTAATGTCCGTAAGCCGCCGGTATATGGAGTCGTTCGGGTGTGGGGCTACGGCTTCCAGGCTGGTTACCGGCACCCTTGAACCATATAGTGAACTCGAGCGGGTGATTGCCGCCTTAAAAGGATATCCCGCGTCCCTGGTCTTCGGCAGTGGATTTCTTACCAATGCCGGTGTCATAACAGCCCTTGTCGGCCGGGACGACTTCGTATTTGCCGATAAGCTGGCTCATGCCAGCATCATCGACGGCATCATTCTAAGCCGTGCAAATCTCAAGCGTTATCATCACAACGATCCGGACCATTTGCGGTTGCTTCTGAGGCAGTGCCGAGGCGCCGGCCGCAAACTCATTGCCACCGAGTCCGTTTTCAGCATGGACGGGGACATCGCTCCTCTGCCGGAAATAGCCTCCCTGGCCGTCGAACACGGCGCGATGGTGCTGGTCGACGAGGCTCATGCCACGGGTGTTTTCGGCCCCGGCGGAAGCGGCCTGATCCGGCAATACGGCTTGGAAGACAGGGTCAACGTTTCGATGGGGACGCTGAGCAAGGCGTTGGGCGGATATGGAGGCTTCGTAGCCTGTTCCCGGGCTTTACGCGAGCTCCTCATCAACCGGGCCAGGTCGATTATCTATACGACCGGCCTGCCTCCGGCCGTCGTGGGCAGCGCTCTTGGCGCCCTGGCCGTCGTGGAGAAAGCCGGCGACCCGGGGGCCGAACTGCTTCGAATGGCGGCGATTTTCAGGGAGCGGTTGCAGCAAGCCGGCCTCAAGACCCTGGGTTCCGAAAGCCAGATCATACCGGTGCTTATCGGCGACAACTCAAGGACCCTCGCAATAGCGGAGCGTCTGAGGGCAAAGGGTATACTGGCGGTCGCCATCCGCCCGCCTACAGTCCCGGAAGGAACGGCCCGGCTGAGGCTTTCCGTCACTTTAGACCATACCCCGCAAGACCTGGAATGGGCCGCGGAGCAAATTATCGCCGAGACGGCCGGAGAGGGAAATTGAGGGATTTTCCGATTCTTTTTATCTCCGGATGGGCGCACGGGGCTGAAGCAGTGTTTCCTTTAGCCGAGGTGGTAAAGGGCTCCCATCCGATACATTGTGTTTCGATTGCCGAACTTCTCATAGAGGGAAACGGAGAGGGAGCGGCCGGTCCGGGAACAGGTTCGGCCCCGATTTCCTCTTATGCCCGCGCCGTTTTGCGCCACCTGGAAAGGTTCGAGGGGCCGTCGTGCATCATCGGCTGGTCGACCGGCGGCATCGTGGCGATAGAAGCGGCGGCGAGCTGTGCACGGAAAGTCGCCGGACTCGTCCTGTTGAGTTCGACCGCGCGTTTTTGTTCCGCGGACCAAGCCGAAGGCCCTTTGACGGAAACATATACCGCGGGAGTGGAACCGGCTGCCTTGCGGGCGATGATCCGCAAATTGAAAAGGCGTCCTGAAGAGGCTATCGGCGAATTTCTTTTGCAAGCGGTTTTCCCCGTTAGTTTGGCGGCGGATGAACTGGCGCGCAGAACGCAAGATGCCCTGGAGCCGGGAAAGGATTGCCTGGTCGAAGGGCTTGAGTACCTGGCGCGGGCGGACCTGCGCGGAGCTCTACGATCCATAGCCAAGCCATGCCTGGTAATTCACGGCGGGCAGGACAGGATAGTGCCATGGCAGGCGGCCCGGTACCTGGGTTCGAATCTGCCTTTGTCCAGAGTCGAGTTGCTGCCTTCCGCCGGTCATTTGCTCATCGAGCAGGGGGGCAAAGATCTTACCCATCTCATCGCACAATTTGTGGAATCACTCCGATGATCGACCAAAGCACTCAATCCTCACATTCGGTTACGGCACGCTTTTCCGCCGCCGCTCACACCTACCATGACCAGTCCAATCTGCAGCGGGAGGTCGCGGGAAGGCTTGCAGCCTGGATGCCGCCCCCGGGCGAAATAGACTCTATCCTGGAGATAGGGTGCGGCACGGGTTTCCTAACAGAACTACTGCTTGAACGTTTCCCGGCCGCTGTAATTCATGCCCTGGACATAGCAGGCCCGATGGTGGATCGGGCCAGGGAACGCATCGGCGCAAATGGGCGCATGCGCTGGCACGTCGCCGATGCCCGGCAGTTTCGAGCCGAGGTGAATTTTCCCCTGATAATCAGCAGTTCGGCCCTGCATTGGATGACTCCCATACCTGAAACCGTCGGACGTCTGGCCGGCATGCTGGCGTCCGGAGGTCAACTGGTCTCCGCGCTTATGGTCAATGGGACATGCGAGGAGCTCCATAAAGCGCGGGCTCTGCTGTTTCCTAACAAAACCGGTCCGGTTTGCCTGCCGCGCGCCGAAGACGTACTGGAAGCAATTGCCGCGGCAGGACTGGAGATCGAAAGCGACAGCCGGGAAATCCTGCGGGAGCACCATGATTCCGCATGTGGATTTCTTAAGAGCCTCAACCGGCAGGGGGTTACGGGCGTTGCCGATACGGGTTGCACTCTGCTCAACCGGACAGAATTGCGCAAGCTCATCGGATATTACGACCAGAATTTCGCCGAGCCTGCCGGTGGGGTATTTGCGAGCTATCGTATTCTTTATGTGAGAGCGCGGAAGAGATGAAGCGGGAAGCCGGAAGCGGGAATAGGGAGTAAGAATGATGAAGCAGGGAGCAGGAAGCAGGGAGCAGGAAGCAGGCGAGAGGGAGCAGGAAGCAAAAGATAATTCGTGCTTCTCGCTCTGCGCTTCCAGCTTCCCACTTAATGGGGTTTTCATCACGGGCACGGATACCGATGCGGGCAAAACGGTTGCGGCCGCCGCAGTGCTGGTATCGATGCGGGCAGCCGGCATCGATGCCGTCCCCATGAAACCGGTGCAGACGGGGGCAATGTGGCAGGACGGGAGAATGCGAAGCCCCGATCTCGCGTTTTGCCTCCGCATGGCTGAATTGCGGCCGGACAAAGAAGAACTTGACGAAATGGTGCCGTGCATATACGAGCCGGCATGCTCCCCGCATCTTGCGGCGGCTAAGGCCGGCCGTGAGATTTCGTTCGATCTCATCTCCGAAGCTTTTCACCGCCTGCTTGAAAAGCACGAGAGTGTTGTCGTGGAAGGCGCCGGGGGGCTGTTGGCCCCGATTGACTCCAGCCGGACAATGGTCGATCTGATGTCCATGCTGAAGCTTCCGGTTATCCTGGTTTCGCGTCCAGGCCTGGGTGCAATCAACCACTCACTGCTTTCCATCCGGGAACTCGAGCGGTCAAACCTGAGCCTGCACGGGATAATTTTTTGTGAAACAACGGGCGCCGGGTTTGGGGAAATAGAGAGAGACAATATTGAAACAATCGCCCGGATGGGCAAAGCGAAAGTACTCGGGTGCATCGGGCACATGCCGGGGTTGACTGAAATTTCTCCTCGAATTTTTAGAAATCTAGCGGCTGAGTATTTGCCGATCCAATGGATTGAAACACGGGACCAAAAATGACGATGAATAACAAAACGGAGTATTATCGGAAACTCGATCAGGCGAGTCTCTGGCATCCCTACACCCGGCACTCGGCCGTGGGGGAAGGTTTTCCCGTCATCACCAGGGGCGAGGGGGTGTACCTTTTCGACAGCAACGGGGATAGATACCTAGACGCGATTTCTTCCTGGTGGGCCTGCAATCTGGGCCACAGCCATCCGAGGCTCATCGCGGCAATACAGCGCCAAGCCGGAGAACTCCAGCACTGTATTTTAGGCAATCTCAGCCACCCCGGTGCGGTCGAGCTGGCTCACAGGCTGCTGGGGACTTTTCCCGACAGCCGAAGAAGGGTACTTTTCGCAAGCGACGGGGCCAGCGCGGTTGAGGCTGCCTTGAGGGTCGCCGTTCAATACCGGCACAATATAGGGGAAAACGGCCGATGCCGGTTCGCCGCCTTCGAAGACGCCTATCACGGCGACACCATTGGAGCAATGGCGGTCGGATACCTGCCGGCTTTCCATACCGCTTACCGCCCACTGCTTTTCCCGGTGCACAAGGTAAGAACGCCCGACTGTTTCGCCTGCCTGCCCGGCAGCACTCCCGAGACCTGCGGACTTGAGTGTTTTTCCGCCATGGAACGCACCATCAAAGAAAACGGAAGCGAACTTGCGGCCGTTGTTGTCGAGTCAATGTGCCAGGGGGCGGCCGGCATGAAGATGTACCCCGCCAAATACCTCCGGAAACTGGGTGAACTTTGCAGGGAAACCGGGGTCCTGCTCATTGTGGATGAGATTGCCATGGGTTACGGACGCACCGGCAGGATGTTCGCATTTGAGCATGCGGGCATCGACCCCGACATAGTCTGCGTCGGCAAGAGCCTTTCGGGCGGATATCTGCCAATGAGCGCAGCAGTAGTGAAAGAAGAAATCTTCAATACTTTTTCCGACCGGCCCGAGGACCACACTTTTTACCACGGCCACACTTTTGCCGGAAATCCGATAGCGGCAGCGGCCGCGATCGAGTGCCTGAACATATACGGTGAAGAGAAGATAGTTGAGAGGGCCGAGGGGCTGGGCAGGGTCCTTGCCGCTCGATTCGAGGCTTTCAAGGGTCTGGCCGGGGTAACGAAAGTTCGCTGCCTTGGAATGATCGGCGCATTCGATTTGACCGAACAGGGCGGCGAAACAGGGGCGAATCGGGCCCAACGGCTCTCCAGGGCCATGCTGAAAAAGAAGGTCCTGGTGAGACCGCTTGACGCCACCATTTATCTCATGCTGCCGTTGATTACCGATGAGGAATTGCTGGCCGAGACCGTCCAGCTTCTGTTCGATACGGTCAAGGACATCTAGAAGCGGGAAGCGAAAAGTTTAAGCATGGACTGGGTTTCGACCACACGCGCAAGCGGTGTGGTCGAAACACCACATCAATCTTCAGGCTCTACCGGTCGGAGAAGAGCGCCGGGGCGCAACTCCCCGTGTTCCACGCTATTTGGTTTGAAGAATTTTCGGTGCGTGTCAATTTTCAGAACGCTAGTTCCATGCGGTTGTAGGCTTTTCGTCGTAACCTGCCAACAGCAGGTGCAGGTCCTCGAGGGACAGCTTTCGCACCTGATCGGGCTCCCACCCGTATTTGTCGATAATATACCTGTGAACGGCCCGCATGCCCCTCAAACCTATGTAGCCCTCTTTTTCGGCCATATGGTCGCCTATTTTTTCAAATACTTCTTCAGTCATGTATGCACTCCTTTTGACGCAATCCGAACGTTCAAGTTCGGCTCAACAATAGCTGATGAATCAAAGATAATTCATTGGACATGCTGAGGAAAGTGGGTGCCGAAGCAAAGGGGTGCGGCCCCGTCGTTGCAGCCTGAATCGGACTTTAGTTATATTTTTGCGAGGAAAGTTGAGAAGACTGCGCCGAGGAATGCGGAGAATATTTTCGGCTCTGGCGCCCGATTCCGTGAGAAAACCTCAGGCCATACATCGATTTTCTTGACACAGTAACTATTTTATGCCATACGAATTCTGTACAGTGAAAAGGGCCATGATAATACATTTAGTAATGGGACTTCTTTCATTCTGAATGGCCTTCAGTCTACATGTACGACTTCTACTCCAGCTCTCTTAGCTGATCTTCGAGCTAGTGCTCTAAATCATCCGATACTCTTTTTTCAATCACAGCCTTTGATTCTTTATTCAAAGGGGGAAGGGGGTGGTGGCTTTCCTGGCGCATTGATGACTTGCGCGGCCTGATTTCAATCCTGTATTCATGATTCAAAATTTTGCTTCTTATGAACTCAATGCATTCATTATTCAAGGGGGGTTGGCTATGGCAGGACAAGCACAAGGAAATCCGGCAGTAGTCGGCTTGGCAGGCTTCGGCATGACCACGCTGTTGCTTCAGTTTCATAACCTTGGCTGGATGGGAACCGGGGTTGTTTTTTGCACCGCTGTAATGTTTGGCGGTGGCGCGCAGTTGATAGCAGGGTTTCAGGAATTCAAGGCCGGAAACAACTTCGGCTACAGCGCTTTCGTATCATATGGGGCTTTCTGGCTCGCCCTGGCGGCTATTTTTCTCGTAATGGATCTGCAGCACGCTCCAGGCTCTTTTATCGGGGATCATCTCAAAATCTCCGCAACCGATCTCGGATTGTTTCTCCTGGGATTCACGCTTTATACGGCAATCATGTGGATCGCTTCTTTTGCAGTCCACATGGCGATGATGCTCACCTTCCTCACACTGTTGCTTGGCTTTATCGGCCTTGATCTGGTCTTTTTGGCCGGCATGAAAAATCTTCTCATCATTACCGCCTGGGACCTGGTCATTTGTGCGCTCCTTGCGTGGTACATGATGGCCCATGTGATCTTTTTGCAGGTTTTCGGCAGGAACGTACTGCCGGTGGGCGGCCCGCTTGCCAAAAAGCCGGCGTAGTCCAAGCCCTTTTTGATTGGTTTTTCGATTATAAAACCAGCAGCCGGTTCAACAAATCAATGTTGTTCCGGCTGTTTTCTTTTGGTTCCATTCCGAGTGAATCCGGCCCGAAATCGGCAGTAAACGCATGCGGAAAGCAGGGGAGTAAAGACGGTTATTTGAACTTTGCCAGGGCCATGCGGATAAGATGCTTGCGCGTATTCAGTTCCGGATCGGCCAGAACCATTTCGAACAGGTAGTTGAGGATTTTCCCCACTTGCGGCCCGGGCGGCAGATCGAGCAGCTTCATTAGATCGCTGCCGCTCAATGCAAGCTCACGCACGCTCATGGCCGAAATCGTTTCGAGCTGCGTACGCATCCTGACCCCAAGCTGACTTATACCATCGATCGGGCTTTGTTTTGCCCGGTTGCTCCCGGCCCAGCCGGCATGCCCGGCCGGTTCCTGCGAATCCGCCGCTCTGGCTCCCACGATTTTATCAATCGATCCCCAATCTTTCGCGCAGAGTACTTCGGCTTCGGCAAGCGCCAGGAAATCGTCGAGCAGCCCCGGCCGGACCGTGGTTATAAACCTTCTGATTTCTGAGTCGCTCCATGCCGGGGCCTCGGGTGGAAGCTGATGGGAAATGAGCGAGGAAATCTCATCGATGCTTTTGTTGGACATATTCCATTTCTTCATTACCCGCGTGGCTGCAAGGGCGCTCGCAACGCGGGAATCCACCGGGAGGGCGCCCGCGGCGCTATGCTCTACTGGACAGGCCAAAATATGAAAGAGAGCACCCAGCCTGATCCGCACTCGCTTTGGGCAATTCAGAATACAACAAAGAGTATGCTCATAGATATTCAGGCCCGTTGATTCGCGGGTTTCGTCCGGACCGTTCGCCAGGCCGGGAAGCAGTTTGTCCAGCGCCCCGATGTTTTTCAGCAGATCGAAGGCCGCCAATGTATGTTCGGCCGGCAATATCTTCAAAATCTCATCGCGCACCCGCTCGCCCGAAACGGTTACCAGTTCTCCAGCCCTTTGCCGCATGGCTTCGAATGTGGCGGGGTCGATTTTGAAACCGTAGACACCGCACATCCTGGCAGCACGAACGAGCCTCAGCGGGTCTTCGGAAAATCTGGCCGCGGGATTTGCGACAGCCCGAACCAGACCGGCTTTCAAATCTTCGCGGCCGCCGTTCGGATCGATAAGGAAGCCGTCCGGATATGAGAGTGCAAGCGAATTGATGGTGAAATCGCGCCGTCCCAGGTCTTTCAGTATTCCGGCCTCACCCGGAGACTCGCAGCTTGTCACTTCAATGTCCCGTGCGCGCGTATGCACCTGGACGGTACCGTGCCGGATTCCCACCGGAATGACCTTTGGAAAAATGGAGATGATGTTTTCGGGACTTGCGCTTGTGGCAAGGTCCCAGTCCTTCGGCTCGATCCCCAGAAGAAGGTCCCGCAGGGCGCCGCCTACGACCCACACGCCGAATCGCGCATCGTGGATCCTTTTCATGACCGAGAGGACGTCCCCTGGAACCAAGGAGAGGCCAGGAGTGGCAAATTGAACCGGCATCGGAAGAGAAATCCTGAATCGCTGAATCTTTTTAATTGCCCGTCCGTGACTGTGACGGGTCCGCTTCGACGGCCAAAGCCGATCGAGCGACCTGCCGGCCCAGTTCAAAGCACTTTTCAAGGTCCTCTTTTCGGGGAGAATACTTGACGCGCACCCCATCGCTCACCATGTCGATGTTCATTGCGCGCATCGCTTCCGAAATGATTTTGACCGCCTCGCCGCTCCAGCCATAGGACCCGAAGGCAGCGCCGACTTTTCCGGTGGGCCGCAAACCCTTCATATAGCTAAGCAGGTCTGCCATTGCGGGCATGATCCCGTTGTTTATTGTCGGGGAACCCAGAACGAGCGCCCTTGAGTCGAGCATCTCGGCCATAATGTCGCTTCGATGATTCAGTTTCAAATTGAGAAGCTTGAAATCGACGCCTTCGGCTTTGAGCCCCTCGCCAATGGCAGTGGCCATTATCTCGGTTGCCTGCCACATCGTGTCGTAGATCACCAGGGCTTTTCTGCCGCTCTCCTGCCTGCTCCACCTTTGGTAAGCCTGGATTATTCCTCCGGGGTCCTTTCTCCAGATGATGCCGTGATCCGGGGCTATCATATCGATTTCGATCCCCATATCCGCAACTTTCGCGATCAGTTTTTGAACGAGGGGGGAAAAAAGCAGCAGGATGTTCGCGTAATACTTGGCGGCGTGGTTGTAAAGTTCCACGGCCTCGACTTCGTCGTCGAACCGCTGGCTGGAGGCCCAGTGCTGGCCGAAACCGTCGCTCGAGAGTAAAAGCTTGTCTTCCGGTATGTAGGACATCATGCTGTCCGGCCAGTGGAGCATCCGCGTTTCGAGAAAACTGACCGTCTTTTTGCCCAGCTTGAGCGTCTGGCCCGTTTCGACGACGTGGTACGGCCAGTTGCCGCTGTGGTAATGGTCGAGGAGGGCCTTTTTCCCCATCGGGGAGCATACGACCTTCTCGGGTCCGATCAGTTCTACGATGTCCGGCACCGAACCGGAGTGGTCCATCTCAACATGATTGACCACCAGGTAATCGATGAGCCTCGGGTCGATAATTTCGCTTATACGTTCGACCAGTTTGTCTTTGAAAGGTTTCTTGACCGTATCGAAGAGCGTGATTTTTTCGTCGATAACCAGGTAAGCGTTATAAGACGTTCCCTTGGGAGTGGAATAGCCGTGAAAGTCGCGAATGTTCCAGTCCAGGGCCCCGACCCAGTAAATGTCTTTTTTTATTTCCAACGGTGCCATCGAAATCTCCCTTCTGATCTGAGCTTCGTACGATAAAAACACAGCCGGGACTGCTCTTGGAGGAGCTATGCGAGCTTTCCCCGACACCTGATAATAGCCATCATGCAAACCGAGCGCAATTTGAATCGAAAACTCGACTCCATCTTCCGGTATGGACTAATCGGTTATACTGATACCCGGAGAGCAAATCACAGGGAGAGGAAAGCTACAAGGATGGGAAACGGCGAAAATGCACGTAAATACACCGAAGCCGAGATAATGGAAGAAAACAAGCGAATCAGGCATCTCAGGCGACTGGTCGATTTTGCCCATGCCCTTATCGCCCAGTCGCCTATGTCCATAGACGAGGCGCAACGGATCGTTCAAGCGGTCCGGGAACAGGCAATACAGCTTTTTCCAGGGAAAGAGGAAACTTTCGAGCTGGTGTACACTCCTCGATTCAGGCGGCTTATTGCGGAAAAATTCGGCCTGCTGTAACATGGCGGTGGCGGAAGAATATATAGCCGCAATAGCTGGTTCTGCGCGGCAGCGTCCCGGCGGGGTCCTCCGGGGGCCACGGCGGTCGATCTGCTCGCTTCACGAGGTGTGCTGACAGCATATGAATGAAGTCGCCAGTAAATTGCAACGGGAAGCGGAGCGAATCGCCTCGCGACATCCCCTTCCCGAGTTCTACATCCGATTCAGAGCACCTCTTGCCATTGCCAGGAGGCTTTTTTACAGTTCTCCGGGCGCTGTGCGCCTTCGAACGATGGTTGAACCCTGCTATCATGAAGAACTCGGCCACGGCATTTACCACAGTACGCGAGTCAGCATAGACTGCGCCGCCCTGGTTCATATCGAGACGGATGACGACCATATGAAACCGATGGCGGTCGAACATCTCATGGTCATTGCGATTTACGCCGGACTGCTGCACGATATCCGCCGCAACGAACCAAACCACGCCGAATGCGGTGCCCTGGAATCAGAAAGGATACTGCGCTCCTTTTCACTCAGCAAGAACGAAATTGCCTGTATAAGCAACGCGATAAAAAACCATGAGGCGTTCGTGCCCGTGGTTCCGGCCGGACGCCAATGGGTCCAGCTCATAAGCGACTGCCTGTATGACGCCGACAAGTTCCGATGGGGCGCGGACACGTTCACTCACACACTCTGGCATATGATGGACCATCAGGAACTCAGCCCCCGGGAGCTTATCGAAAAATTTCCCTGGGGGATGTCCGGACCCCTGCGCATTATAGAGACCTTCCGGACCCCAACCGGGCGGCAATATGGTCCTGAGATCATCGAGACAGGCATGGAAATAGGAAAAGAAATCTACCGCCACCTTCTGCAGCACTATCAGCAAAGCTGACGGGTTTATGCCCGTTGAGTTTTTTGCGTTATGGAAACGAAGGGACTGCCGATGCCGGATAAGAATCGGGAAGTCGAATTAGAGGCTGAAATCAAGGCACTGCGGGCCAAGGTGTCGGAACTGGAGGCGGTTGCGAAGGGCTGCCGTGAAATCGAAAAGACCCTGCTTGACCAGCTCAGGTTCCTGCAGACTTTGATCGACACTATTCCGAACTCGATTTTTTTCAAAAATAAAGAGGGAAAATACCTGGGATGCAACGTGGCATTCGAGCGTCGCATGGGGATGGACAGGGGCGACATCATCGGCAAATCGGCCCTCGATCTTTTTCCCAAGGATATTGCCGCGCGATACGAACAGCACGACTCCGAGCTTTTCGAGCATCCGGGTGAAAAGATGTATGAGACGAGATTGACTTACCCGGACGGGCAGCATCATGACGTAATTATAACGAAGGGCATTTTCAGGGACTCCGAGGGCCATGTCTCGGGCCTGGTCGGGGTAGCGCTCGATATAACGGAGCGCAAACGGGCAGGGGAGGCATTGCAAAGGGCGCACGACGAGCTCGAAATACGGGTGGAGAAAAGGACTGCTGCGCTGGCGGAGGCGAACATCAGGCTGGAAAAGGAAGTTGCCGAGCGAAGCAGGATCGCCGAAGAACTTCGGACAAGCGCCGAGAAATTGAAGATATTTGCATATTCGGTCGCCCATGACCTGAAAAGCCCTTCCATTGGGATTTATGGGCTCGCCAGGCTTTTGCAGAAAAATTTAGCCGGGACCCTGAATGAGAAGGGGATCGGCTTTTGCGAGCAGATAATGAAGGCTTCGGAGCATGTGGCATCCCTGGTCGATGCTATCAATCTGTTCATATCCACTAAGGAAACTCCTCTCAAAATCGAGGCCATGAATATGGAGGACGTCTTCCGCATGTTGAAGGAAGAGTTTTCGGCGAGACTGAGGGTGCGCCGGATAAGCCTGCTTGAGCCAGACGATGTGCCGCTGGTGTGTGCCGACAAGATTTCCATCCTCAGAGTTTTTAGAAACCTGATCGATAACGCCCTCAAGTATGGAGGCGACGGTCTGACCACTATTGAAATCGGTTATACGGGAACGGATGATTTTCATATTTTCACGGTAAGCGACGATGGGGTCGGTATCGAGGAAAAAAACAGCAGGGATATATTCAAGCTGTTTCAGCGCCAATGCGCATCGGACCAGATCGAAGGCACGGGCCTGGGGCTCGCAATAGTGAAGGAAATAGTGGAACTGCACAAAGGCAAAGTCCGGGTGGAGCGAGGCTCGGAGGGTGGAACGCGTTTTCGGCTGAGCATCAAAAAGTGCCTTTGATCCAGCCGCCGTGATTCAATCAACACTGAAGGCATCCCGCTGACAGACTAACGCGCGTGACGGACGAGCCGGGTGGAATGCCTTCCGCGCTGCTCGAGATACACCGCCAGGTGACGCCCGAGCACTGGCGAAGCAATCGCTCAGTGCTGTTACGGGGCGAGGACTGAGGAGCCGGGTTGATGTCCGTATTTCTCCTGATAAGACATGGAGCCAATCCTGCCGTGGGAAAGCTGCTGCCGGGAAGAATGCCCGGCGTGCACCTGAACGAAGAAGGAAAGGCGCAGGCTGAAAAGCTTGCAGAACGGCTCGGTCGCCTATCCATAGATGCAATATATTCGAGCCCTCTTGAGCGCACCTATGAGACGGCCCTCCCCCTGGCCGAACGTTTGGGCCTTCAGATCCATACCAGCCGGGAGCTGTTGGAGGTCGAAATCGGCGGTTGGACCGGAATGACGCTTGAGATGGTGACGCAAGACCCACTTTGGCATTTCTATAAAGTGTTTCGTACAGGAACGAGGCCTCCGGATGGAGAACTCATGGTGGAAGTGCAACAGAGGATGGTAGCCGAAATTGAAAGGCTTCGGAAAGAATACCCGCACGGCACGCTTGCGGTAATAAGTCATGCGGACCCAATCAAGAGCGTCCTTGCACACTATGTGGGTATTCCCCTGGACTTTTTCCTGAGGTTGGAAATCAGTCTGACATCGGTCAGCGCTATCGCAATCGGCGATTACGGCCCCAAGGTCCTGTGCATGAACTGCCTGGGTGAGATCCCCGATTTTCTGCTGGCTCTACATTTTTGAAATCCGTGGTGTACACTGCGATATTGCTTCCATTGGATTGAACCAGATCGGTTTTTTACAAAAGATCCCATTATCGAAGGTTCGTTAATATGGCGCATCCGCGTGTTTGCCTCATCACTCTCGACGGGGTGGGGATCGGTCCGGCCCCCGATAGCGCGGCTTACGGGGACGAAGGCGCCGATACCCTCGGGCATATTCTTGAGAGAAGCGCGGGTATTGCGATACCTAACCTTCTGGACCTGGGCATTGCAAGAATGCTGAACCGGAATTCGGCGGCAGATTTTGTACCATCCGGCGCCTACGGCAAAATGGTGCAAAGATCGGCGGGAAAAGACTCCATTACGGGGCATTGGGAAATTGCGGGCATTGTTACGGAAACCCCCTTCCCGGTTTTCACGGGTGGCTTTCCTCCGGAGCTTATTGTGGAATTCGAACGGCGCGCCGGAGTTCGCTGTCTTGGCAATGTCGCTGCCTCGGGGACTGAAATAATCAGGGAACTCGGACTCAAGAGCCGGGAAACTGGCAGCCCGATAGTGTATACGAGCACCGACAGCGTTTTTCAGATTGCCGCGCACACCGACGTTATCCCTGTCGAAGAGCTGTACCGGATTTGCCTGGCTGCAAGGGACATCCTGCAGGGTCCATGGGCCGTGGGCCGGGTTATTGCGAGGCCCTTCACGGGGAGCCCCGGCAATTATGTCCGTACCGATGAAAGGAGGGATTTTGCTCTTCCACCGCCCGGAAGGAGCATACTGGATTCAGTTCGGGACTCCGGGCGCGAAGTTGTGGGAATAGGTAAAATAGAAGACCTTTTTGCCGGGCGAGGGCTTACGCGGTCGGTTCACACCCATGACGACGAGGACGGGGTTCGGGTGGTGATCGAAGAGCTTGGGCGCGATTACTCCGGCCTCATTTTCGCCAATCTGGTGGATTTCGACATGAAATACGGTCACAGGCGGGATATCCCGGGCTTTGCCGGGGCGCTCGAAACCTTTGACCGTCTCCTTCCGGCTATACTATGTTCGATGAGGGGAACGGATTCCCTGATCATAACCGCCGACCATGGAAACGATCCGGCCCACCACGGCACCGACCATACACGGGAACAGGTCCCGCTGCTTGCGGTCGGGCGGGGTTTTGCCCCGGGTCGCGATCTGGGAATGCGAAGCACCTTCGCCGACGTGGCGGCGACCGTGGCGGATTTGCTCGATGTTCCTTCAGTCGGCGAAGGCAGGTCGTTCGCCGGCCGGGATTGAAAAATCGGGCGTGAACATGGTTGTGCCACAGGCAAGACTCAATCCGGCACGGGCTGTTTCCAGGCTGCGGCTGTCTCACAAAGGGGAATAGGATTGGGCATTTTTGATTTTTTCCGCAAAAAGAAGCAACGGGGACTCATGCCGGAATCGTTATCCGAGGTGGGCTTCGATGCGGAAAGGATATGGTGCAGACGGCCCGACAAGCCTGAGCAGTCTTTGCCATGGTCGGAGTTGACGGGTGTTGTGATCGGGACCGGTGACAATGGCCCTTTGGGGTCCGATGTCTTCTTCATTTTAGAAGCCGAAGTTGGGGCATTGCTTTTTCCGCAAGGCGCCGTGGGCCATGCGGGGGTATTGCGACAGCTCCAAAGCCTTCCCGGGTTTGACAACGAAGCTTTTATCAAAGCGATGGGCTGCACTGAAAACAGGATTTTTGTTTGTTGGAGGAAGACCTACAAGACATCCGTTGCGGTTGAGGCCAAGGAAGACCGGCACGACTGAACTCCCGGCCTGCCGATCTTTCAGTGTACCGATGGATGGAAGAGGGTGGTTCGAACATGTCCTCCGTTCCCCCGTCCTCCGTTCCCCCGTCCTCCGTCCTCCGTTCTCCGTCATCCGTCATCTGAACACAGGTTTTCTCTTTTCGGCAAATGCTCTCAGCCCTTCCATTCCTTCAGGGGTTGCAGCACAGGCGGACAGGCCTTCGCGCTCGCGTTCCATGTGAGTTTCGAAAGAAGTATCGAATGAGTCGGTGAGAAGTTTTTTTGACCAGCCGAAAGAAGCCAGGGAGCCGGCTGCAAGCCGACGAGCCATATCTGTTGCCTCTTCCAGGGCGGTTCCGTCCTTAACGACCCTGGTCACCAGACCCCAGGCCAGTGCCTGTTCAGAGGAGATCGGCCCGTCAAATGCCAGGACCTCGAGTGCGCGGGCAAGCCCGATTATTCTTGGCAGCGTGAAGGAGCCTCCGCCGTCCATGGAAAGGCCGTTTGACGTATATGCCTGGCGCAGGACCGCGGACTGGGCGATCACCCTGAAATCACAGGCCAGGGCGAATGAGAAGCCCCCGCCTGCCGCCACGCCGTTTATGGCCGCAATTACGGGTTTCGGCATCCGGCGAATCTCCAGGACCGCCTGGTGAAAGGGGGCGGCAAGTTTATGAAAAGCAGCCGGGGGCCCATCCGGGGATGAAACAACGCATTTCAGATCTCCGCCTGCGCAGAAAGCCTTTCCCTCTCCGGAGATGACGATTCCGCGCACACTGCTGTCCGACGCAAGATCGACCAGATGGCCGGCAAGGCTCTCGGTGAGTTCGAAATTAAAGGCATTGAACGCCTCGGGCCTGTTCAACAGCACCGTGGCAAGACCGTCGGCTTTCTTTACTATCACCACCTCCGCCATATATTCCCCCTCCATGGTTGAAAGACACTTCTGCCTGGTTCCGGATCCCGTGGCGATTGAAATAGTTTTACGGACCGCTATTTTATTTGCAGAATCTTGCGCGCACAATCTGTTTTTGTTTCAGATCGCTTTTGGTTTGCGAGACGAGGTCATGAAGATCTTATATGTAAGATCTTGCCGGTGGGTGTCCATGTGGTTTTCCTGACGGGCATCACGTCGTAGCATTCGATGAAATCACCGACCTGGCCCTGGGTCGAGCCTGCAACCTGCACGCCCACCTGTTGGCCGGCCTTGGCTTCCTTTACCTGCTGTTTTTCGATCTGGAGCGATTCGATCCGCGCGCTGTGGACCGGTCCCATTGCGGTTACCACCCGGAAGCGCTTGCCGACCTGGACAGCGCCTTCAACGACCGAGCAGCCCAGAATCACCCCTCCCTTTTTGGATTTGAAAGTGGCGATAATCTCGCATTTTCCGGTAACCTTCTCTTCAGGTTCGGCCGGGGCCATGGTCTGGACTATGGTTTTGAGGTCATCGGCCAGTTTGTAGACGACATCGTAGAGCCGCACCTCGACGCCCTGTTCCTTTACCCACTGGTCCAGTTTGGGGGCGACCTCCACGTTGAACCCGATGACCAGCCTGCTTCCGGTCAACGCCATCAGCAAATCCTGTTTGGATATGTTGCCCACGCCGGATTGGATCAGCTTTATTTGAGCCTCGGGGGCCTTGAGATTGGCGATCAGGGCGGAAACGGCTTCAACGCTGCCGTCTGTATCGCATTTCAGCACTATCTCGAGTTTGGGCTTTTGTCCCTCGCCGGCCGTAAGTTCAAACGGGATTTGCTTTGGTGAAATCTTCCTGGATTGCTTTGTCTCGGGCATCTTATTCTCCATACCGGTCCGAAATAATCCGGTCCGATGAAAAAAATATCCCTACAAAGCTAATGACTCATGAGGTGAGAGACCAGTGCCCGTGAGAAGAAAGTCACGACGGCACGCGGGCAGGTGCGCGGCATTTCGGGTATTACCGAAGGAGCCGAGCAGGCGCGCCGATATTGAGTGAACAGCAGGCGCTTCTAAGGCTCGCACCCGCTGCCGTCAGGCAAATCTTCATCCGTACCCCACTCATTATTGGGCACAATATCGTAGGGCAGAGGAAAATTCTGCTTCATTAAACTGAAATTGGTTGGCTTGGTCGAGTGTGGACGGGCATAATCGACGATCCAGAAATAATCGTAATTACCTCCGTACCAGTCTTCAGGGACATTGGGTAGTGTGTCCAGATTAAGCAGTTGGCGCAACGTCACTTTCTCGCCGGGAAATTGCTTCTCCAAACTCGCCTTAGCAATGTGATCGTGCTCCCACACCACGACTACGGTCTTTCTGTCCCATCTTGGGTCGGTGAGGAGGGATTTCGCCGCCTCCTGCGTTCGCTGGTTTAGTTGGACCGTTTCCTCCCATGCGGTCTGGCCATTGATCGGCACCACGGAGTAGAGCTGAATCGGCAAGTCATAGCTTTGCGCCACAGGGTTGATCAATTCCAGACAATGCAAAGTCGTGGCAAAAATAGCAGCCGGTGTGTCACCACCGGGGAACAGGCTTTTGGCCGCACCTTTTCCGAGGTATCTCGCGCACAAAGCCAATGAGCGCTGCTGGCCGACAGGGCAAAGTGCATAGTTGTCCTGCTTCTCGCCATGGCGCAGGATGATGATCCTCATCGGCACCGCATAAGCCGCAGGCGCGATGAGCATGATTAGTAAAACCGCTCCCAATAAAGCCACCGTTAGCCGGAAGGTGATTTTGTGACGCCTGCGGTCCCACTTGGTGCTCGTGGGGTTCGTCTCCAGATATGGAACTCTGATCATGCACATACTCTGCCCCTTTTTGAGTGCTCCTTCACAGCGCATCATCCGATTTCCGCCGTGATTTTGTCCCTGTAGAAGTATTTCGGAAGTCCGGCGAATTTGGTTGAGTGAAATATCTCCGACAAAGCGCAAGGCATTGGATTTATCTACCTCTCAAGGCTGTTGCAAACCATTGGCCGCCTGAGGGAGTCACCATTACGAACTGGCGCCGGCAAAGGGGCTCCATGGCAAGGCATATATATGTTCTCGCGAGCATTTGTATCAGGCATCCAGGCACAACGGCGTGTGGTAGATCGTCTCCGGCGGTGCGGGCGCTCCACTGGCTCCCCCGAAGTTTGGCGGTTTTTTCCATTACGGCGTCTTAAAGATCCCCATGAAAAGCGCCGCCCCACCCAAGCTCACCATTGTCGGCATAGACGGCGTCGTAAAGGATGAAGTGATGCTGGAGTAGAGGCAACTTTCCGCAGTAACGTGATTGGTTCGCAGCGGAATGCGCAAGGTTGACGCCACATTGGCACACCGGAAGCCCCCATCTTGGACTGCTTCGGCAGGACCGGGTCGACGGCAAAGAAGCTTGGGGCCGTAAGGATGTGAGGTCTTGCATCAGTAACTATCCCAACCTGCATGTCGAACCCATGCGAATGGCTGCGGCCGATGATTTGCAGATACTCCTCCACGTAATTGAATCCCTTGTTTGCGGACTTGTGGGATCCCGTGAAGGTCAGGCTATCTCCCTGTCGAAGGTGACGACCATGGCCCTGACCGGGCAGGCCTTCACGCAAAGTTCGCAGGCGCTGCACCGCTCGGATTCGAACGCCACTTCCATCTGCGGCCTTACTACATGAAGTGCCCCCGTAGGGCACACGGCCGTGCAGGCGCCGCACTGGGAACATCGGTCATCGTTTCGGTGAATACCCTGGCCGACCGGTTCCACCAGGACGCCAATCTTTTCGAGATATTGGACCCCATTGGTGAAATCATGCTCATCGCCAAGCAATTCCATTACCAGCATGCCCTCTTTTCGGGGGAAAATCTTGGCCTTCAAAATGTTGAACGTCAGGTTATAGTCGCGCACCAGACTCGTTATGATGGGTTTATCGACGATTTGCTTTGGAAACCTCAGTACAAGCGTTCTTGAATACATTGGGCTGCTCCTTTTCTTTTCGAACGGAATAAAAATAACATTACCACGCAAAACTCCAAGCATTTTCCGCAGCATGGAACGCAGGAGATGCAGATTGCGCTTTCCGTTTACCTCTCGAAACTTTACTATTCTTTATAAGGGCGTTCCCTGCGGGCACTCGTCGGATGCCGGTCAATTTCGATGAGCACGGGTGCCTCGTCCACCGGGTTAGCGGTTATTGGCGTATAGGGAATGAGAGCTGGGGTTTCGAATGAAAATCGTTTCAATTGCAGTGAGCAAGAGCAAGGGCACGCGGAAGGAACCGGTCGAGCAGGCATTGCTTGTGAAGGACCATGGCATCGAGGGCGATGCGCACGCGGGGGCGTGGCACAGGCAGGTGAGCTTTCTTGCGTTGGAGAGTATCGAAAAAGCTAAAGCCGCCGGTCTTTCGGTGGGTTTTGGAGATTTTGCGGAAAACATCGCCACGGAAGGAATCGACTGGGTTAAAATGCCGGTTGGCGATAGGTTCAGACTGGGTGGGTCCACCCTGGTCGAAATCACTCAGATAGGCAAAGAATGCCACAAGAAATGCGCTATCTACTATCAGGCGGGAGACTGCATCATGCCTCGTGAAGGCGTTTTCGCCAGGGTCCTTGAAGGAGGGATTATTCGCCCCGGAGATGAAATTGTTCGGGTCGGCGCCTTGAACAATAGTGAGTGAAGCAGATCCGCGTTTTTCGTGAATCAAATACGCCCGCCAAATTCCGTTTGCATGGGATGGGGCGGGCGTGTATTTTTAAAGTTTTTAACCCCGGAAACATAGAGGTAGACAGGAAATGACCCAAACGAAAAAATCCCATTTCGACTATACCGAGACAATTGAAAAAATCCGGGCGAAAAAGCGTGAACTGGGCAAGGAACTTGTGATCCTCACGCACCATTACCAGCGAAAAGAAATTGTCGAATTGGGCGATTTCGTTGGGGATTCGTTCGAACTTTCCAGGAACGCCGCATCCGACCGGGATTGTCGCTACATCGTTTTTTGCGGCGTGCACTTCATGGCGGAAAGCGCCGCTATCCTGGCGCAACCGCACCAGGTCGTCCAGATCCCGAAGGTCGAAGCGGGGTGCTGGATGGCGAGCATGGCGGAGGCCGAAACGGTCAAATCTGCCTGGGAGCAGATCGAATCGACCGCCGGACGGGGGTCCACGATACCGGTGGTCTATATGAACTCGGATGCGGAACTAAAGTCCTTTTGCGGCAATCGGGGCGGAGTTGTCTGCACTTCCTCGAACGCTCCCAAGGCCGTCAAATGGGCGTTCGGACAAAAAGAAAAGATCCTGTTTTTCCCCGATCAGCACCTTGGCAGAAACGTCGGCCACGACATGGGGCTCACTTCCGAAGAGATGGTGGTATGGAACCCGGACAAGCCCCTGGGAGGAAACGATCCGGAAGCCGTCAGGCGGGCCAGGATTATACTCTGGGACGGCTATTGCCTTGTCCATACAAGGTTCAGCGTCGATCAGATAAAGAAAATGAGGGCCGAGTTTCCGGGAGCCCGGGTAGTCGTGCACCCGGAGTGCAAGCGTGAGGTCGTCGAGCAGTCCGACGCGTGCGGGTCTACGAGCTTTATAGTGAAATACGTGAAAGAAGCGCCCGCGGGTTCGACGATTGTCATCGGCACGGAGATTAACCTCATCCATCGCCTGGCCCTGGAATATCCGGACAAGAGGGTGCTGGATCTGCACCACTCGCTCTGCCCGAACATGTTCAAAATCAATTTGAAAAATCTGTATCAGACCCTTGAACGCCTGGGCGAGATGAATGTGGTGAGAGTGCCCGAGGATGTGAGGGCAGGGGCCAGGCTGGCTCTGGACCGGATGCTGGCCCTGGCGTAGACGATGTTCAAGACGCTCAAACCCTTTGTGCTTGCCTCGGCGTCCCCTCGCAGAAAACATCTGCTGGAGAGCCTCGGGATAGAATTCCTGGTTGACCCCAGCGGAATGGACGAATCGGTCGAACCCGCCGGGGCTGGCGAAGCCGGGAAAAGTCCCGCCCAAACCGCACAAACATGGGCCCGGCTCAAGGCCGGTTCGATCTGCGCTTCCCATCCCGATTCATGGATTTTGGGGGCCGACACAATTGTCGTGCTCGACGGCCGCATTTTCGGCAAACCTTCCGGGCGTCCGGAAGCCGTCGAGATGCTGCAGGCCCTCGGCGGGAGGACACACGAGGTAGTTACGGGCATGTGTCTGCTGCAACCGGGTGGAAAAGTCCGCAGGAGTTGTTCGGCTGTTACGCGTGTTCATTTCAAGGACCTTTCGCTCATGGAAATAGAGGCATACGTCAGGACCGGCGAGCCGCTGGACAAGGCCGGGGCATACGGCATCCAGGGTATCGGGGCTTTTCTGGCAAGGTCGGTGGAAGGCTCGTATACGAATGTCGTTGGCCTCCCGCTCTGCGAGGCCCTTGAGTGGCTGATCCGAGAAAATATTATCGAGCCGGCATAATCAGCGGCGACTTGCCTTCGTTTTTGCGAAGCAGTACGTAAAAAGCGCCCCATCCCCCATCGAAGGAGCGGGCCGAGGCGAAAGCGAGGATCATCCGTTTGAGGGGCGCTCGGGTGAGCCAGATGGGCAGATTATTCTTCAGTACAGGTTCCTTGTCCTTGGAATTGAGGCCCCTTCCGGCAATGATCAGCACGCACCTTCGTCGGGCCGCAAAGCATTCCGTTATGAAGTCCCTGACTTCACCGCGGGCCTGCAGCCTGTTGAGTCCGTGCAGGTCGAGGCAGTCCTGGTAGCTGAAGTAGCCGTCCCGCAATTTCTTCAGGATTTCGGGCGATATGCCCAAAACGGCGCCGTCGATGTACTCGTCCGAATAGGAAAGCTCGAACGGTCCCTCCCCCGCAACAAGATCGACCAGTTCCGTATAGGCCTCGATTTGTTCCATTTCCAGAAAACGCGGGTAGTCCCTGCTTACGGGCCTGATCGGGACCCTTTTCGAGGACTCGTCGGGCAGGGGGGCCACACCCGTCATTGCCGAACGAAACAGTGATTCATCATCCGCCTGCGCGCCGGCCACGACGGGAGGGGACAAGGTTTTTTCGGAAAACGGATCAACTTTTTCCGCACGATGTTTGCGTCCGGTGGAAAAAGTTCGTGCAAACAGTTGATCTAACTCCTTAAAGGGGGTATAGAATTCAGAATGTGAGGTATGCCGTGAGGATTGGCGCATTTCTTTGGGCTCTTTGCCCTTGCGTCTGTTCATTTCGGCCTCGCTTTCCTGCCTCAGAATAACACGGGAGAAAAGGGCGGAAAACTCATATCATGAAATTCGACTCAGTTGCTGTAATCGAAAACCAGCACGATTTCTCAAGCTTTATCCACAATCTTGAAAAAACCGATTACGTAGCTGTCGATACAGAGTCAAACAGTTTTTACGCCTATTTTAACAGGACCTGCCTCATCCAGGTATCAACCGAGCAACAGGACTACATCATCGACCCGTTCTCTTTAGACGGGATCAGCCCTTTCGGGGAGGTCCTCGCCGACCCGGCAATAGAGAAGATCTTTCACGCGGCCCCCAACGACATCGCCGGACTCAAGCGGGATTTCAAGTTCGTGGTGCGCAATATTTTCGATACTTCGATTGCCGCCAAGATGCTTGGATACAAGCAACTGGGGCTTGCCCCCATTTTGTTCGAGCATTTCGGAATAAGCCTCAACAAGAAATGGCAGCGCTATGACTGGGGAAGACGCCCCTTGAGGGACGAACAGATCGAATATGCGCGTCTCGACACCCACTTTTTGATTCCGCTCAGGCACAGGCTCGTGGCCGAACTCGAGGAAAAGGACCTGATGGGTTCGGCGCAGGAAGCCTTCGAGAAGCTCTGCCTCCAGGAAATTACGGAGAAGCAGTTTCGCCCCGGCGATTTCCTCCATATCTACGGGGCGCAATCGCTTGATGTGGTGGGCAAGCGCGTGCTCAAGGCGCTCTATCTTTTCCGTGAAAAAGAGGCGCGGCGTCGAGACCGCGCGCCGTTCAGGGTCCTGACCAACGAAACGCTGCTCAGGCTCGCCATGCAGCGGCCGAAAAACATACAGGATTTCAATAAAATAAAGGGCATTCCCCGTGCTTTAACCAATTCACGGGCCGCCGCCTCCCTGCTGGAACTGATCCGCAAGAATGAAGATCAAGAAGAAGAAGCAGTTGTAAACTGACCCCGGTAGATTCGCTCAGCCTCACACCCTTGAAAGTTTCAGCCACATCCTGCGCGGCAGCTCACATTTGTCGTCCGGCAGCGCTGGTGATATTTTCAGGAGATATTCGATGAATTCCAAGGTTGAAATAAAGGACAGTTTTAAAAATTACAGCCACGACCAGGATAAAACCAGGAGGCCCGAGCAGACGATCTCATGGGTGCGGGAGCGTTTGGCCGGGCTGGATATGAACATTCTTGCCAGGACCGTTCGGATTGACACCGGCAGGCTCGACATACCCGTATATATAAGTTTGTGCGGCGAAGACGCCACCCGGTTTACCGGAACGAAGAAACAGATGGGCAAGGGCGCCACTCCGGAGCAGTCCGAAGCGAGCGCTCTTATGGAGCTGATGGAGCGCTTCAGCTTCTTTTCCTTCATTCACGATTTCCCGTTTCCCACATTCAGACCCGGGGACCTCGACGGATTTGCCGTTTCGGCGGAGGATCTGAAAAAATCGGTTTATGACGACCGAACCCCGACGGAGCTTTGCAGGCGGTTTCTCGATGACCTGCCGCTACGATGGGTGAAGGCCTTGAATCTTACGCTCGGCAAAGAGCAGTGGGCGCCCATCGACTGGTTTTATATGATAAACGAGTACAATGGACCGGCGGGTGGAAACACCCTGGAGGAGGCAATCCTTCAGGCCCTTTGCGAGGTGGTCGAAAGACACGTGGGATCGATCATCAGCGAAGAGATGATGGTTACCCCGGAAATCGACCTGGATTCTCTTCGCGATCCCGCGGCCATCGAACTCGTCGAAAAGTTTCGCTCAAAAGGAATCGAAATTTATCTTCGCGATTTTTCGCTGAATACCGGGATACCGACCGTCGGGGTCCTCGCCTATGACCCGTCGACCTACCCGGAAAAAAGCGAAATCGTCTTTACCGCAGGGACCACTTCCAATCCGGAAAAATCCCTTTGCCGGGCGCTGACCGAGGTGGCCCAGCTTGCGGGGGATTTCCAGAGCCGCACCACCTATCGGCCCACGCTGCCCAAATATGCGACCCTGGAAGAAGCCGCCTATATGATGAAGAGCAACGGGAAGGTATCGATTCAGAACCTTCCGAACCACGACGACGACAATATGCGTATCGAAATCGAGCGGTGTACGGCCGCCCTGGAAAAAATCGGCCTCCAGGTACTGGTGGTCAACATTACGCACCCGCAACTGCAGGTCCCCGCGGTCTACACGATAATCCCGGGGGCGCACTTCCTCGACCATACCCGCAACACCGATTTCCCGCAGCATGCGGCGCGAACCATGCTGAGAGGGCTTGCCGGCGGGCAGGCCGTCCCGCAGATGCAGCGGCTTCTTGCCACGTTCGGCCCGCGCTACGATCTTACGTTTTTCCTCGCCCACACCCTGGAGGTGGAAGGCAACCCGGAGGCCGCCCTCGGGCTTTTCCAAAACGCCCTCGAACAGTCTCCCGATCCCGGGGAAGTCGGCAGCATCCATGTCCATATTGCATCCTGCTTAAAGGAGATGGAACGCTATGAGGAAGCCCTGGAGGCGCTCGATCTTGCCGAAAAGGCCAACCCGGAGCTAAAGGAGATCTTCAATCTACGCGGGTTTTGCTATTTTATGCTGAAAAAACACAACGAATCGATAGCTTCTTTTGAACGGGCGATAGAACTGGACCCGGGCTCCGCCATAGACTACGCCAATATCGGGTCCAACCTGAGAGAACTGGGCCACAAAGACGAGGCGATCCGGCTCTACGAGATCGCCCTCGAACTCGATCCCGACATAGAATTTGCCAGGATCGGACTGGAAAAATTGCGGGAGGGGAATTAGCAAGCGGGAAGCGGGAAGCGGGAAGTGAAAAAACAGACGCGGAGACGCGGAGTGTGAGGAAACGGACGCGGAAACACGGGGACGCGTAAGAGAGGCAAAGAGCGGAGAAACGAGATAGGAAGAGCAAAGCATGGAACGGGGAACGCAAGATTTCTTATTCCCGCTCACCGCTCACCGCTCACTGCTTCCGCGCATTTAGGAGGGTTTAATGAATAGGGCGGCCAAAGTAATAAAACTGAGTGCGCCTTCTTGTGATGGAAAACTTTCGATCGAGGCGGCCTTAAAGGGGAGAAGGTCAACCAGGGACTATGGGGAAGGGCCGGTGGCCCTTATGGAAGTTTCCCAGCTCCTGTGGGCTGCGCAGGGGACTTCTCGGCCAGGGCGCCGGACATGCCCTTCGGCCGGGGCGCTCTATCCCCTTGAACTTCAGGTGGTGGCGGGCAAGGTAGACGGGCTCCCAGCCGGGATTTACAGATACGATTGCGCAAATCACTCACTCAGTTTGGATGGCGAAGGGGATGTCAGGCCCGATCTGGCCAAGGCCGCTCTTGGCCAGTCGATGATCTCTTCGGCTCCGGTCACGATCGCGATTTCCGGTGTATTTGAACGGAGCAGGCGCAAGTACGGCGAGCGCGGGGTTCGTTATGTCTTTATGGAGGCGGGCCATGCGGCCCAGAACATCCACCTGCAGGCGGTGTCGCTCGATTTGGGGACCGTCGTAGTCGGCGCCTTCCATGACGACCAGGTCAAAAGCGTCCTGGGCCTGCATCACGACGAAGGTCCTCTTCTGCTGATGCCTGCCGGAAAGCGGCCCATGGGGCGGTAATACCAAGTTGCGTTTATGCTGCAAGGGCCAAAATCCCCCTCAATCCATCTCAATCCCCCTTTAAGAAAGGGGGAAGCCATGCGGCTCAATTCCCCCGGGTAAGGGGGGATTTTTACTGTCTTGAACGCAAATCTGTATAAGGGCGGGTTTTGTCGTATTCAGGCGCGGGGATTTGATGGAAAAAAACTATCCGGAATTTTGTGAACTTTTCGGCCTCATTTATTCTTGCGCCACCTGGCGTGGGTTATACCGTGCTTTTTGATCATATAGTTGAGTTTGCGCGCGGTGACTCCAAGCCGGCTTGCAGCGTCTTTTTGCACCCAGTCGTTGAGTCTCAGGGCTTCCAGGAGCAGGTCTTTCTCGCTTGATTCAAGGTCTTTCACCGGTTTCGGCGTGAAATCCGATTTTTGAGAAAAGCCTGAAAGGGAGATGTTTTCCAGGGTTATACGGTCGCTTTCTTCAAGCAGAACGGCCCTTTCGATGGTGTTGGAAAGTTCACGGACATTTCCGGGCCAGTGATGGCGTCTGAAAAGTTCATTTACCTCCGGATCGAAACCGTCGAAATGTTTCTTGAGTTCGCGGTTCGCCTTGCGAAGAAGGAAGGCCGCGAGAGGATCGATGCACTCTTTGCGGTCTCTAAGCGGGGGCAGTGGCACCCTCAGAACGTTGATCCTGTAATAGAGGTCTTCCCTGAATGTCCCGGCCTCAACGTTTGCTTCCAGGTTCCTGTGTGTCGCTGCGATTATCCGAATGTCAGATCTGATGGTCTGGTTGCCCCCGAGCCGTTCGAAGCATTTTTCCTCCAAGACCCGCAGAAGTTTTGCCTGCAGAGAGGGGGTCAGCTCACCTATTTCATCCAGGAAAACGGTGCCGCCGTTCGCCTGTTCCAAACGACCCGTCCGGGTCTTTGTCGCCCCGGTAAAAGCCCCTCTTTCGTGTCCGAACAGCTCGCTTTCCAGGAGGGTTTCCGGAATATTCGCGCAGTTAATCTTTACGAACGGCTTCGTGCGTCTTCGGCTGTTAAAATGCACTGTGCCTGAAAGAATGCTTTTGCCCGTCCCGGTTTCTCCGGTGATCAGAATCGTAGCTTCCGAATCCGCTATTTTCTTCAAAGTGGAGATGGCTTTCTGCATGACGGGGCTGATCGCGATGATCATGTCGAAATTGTAGGTTATGTCCTGGGTGCGCCTGAGGTAGTCGATTTCATTTTTTAGGGCTCGATTTTCGACGGCCTGTTCAACGGCAATCTTCATCCTGCTCGAAGAGTATGGTTTGACGATGAAATCGAAGGCCCCGGCCCTGATTGCCTGGACTACGGTCTCGGTCCTGGTCTGCCCGCTGACGACCAGCAGGGGTGTATGGGGAGGCAATCTGTCTTTTAGAGTTCGTATGTTGTCGTCGTAATTCGATTCGATGCTCACGGCTATGGCATCGAACGCATCCTTGCTCAGCCGCTTGTAGGCTTCGCTGAGATCCGGGCAGAACTCGACCCTGTGAGTACTCAGACCTTCGGATGCAACATCTCTCCAGACCTGGTCATGTTCAACAAGGAGCACTCTGGCCATTTTCAGTACGGCACCGCCTTGTAAGGAGTTATTAAGAACGCCGAGAGCCGGTAGCCAAATCCGGGCCGCCCCGGGGAAGTCCGGAAAATTACGCGCATGCCTCTGGAATCCAGATTGAGCGCCATAATAGCTCATTTTGGGTTAAATAGCTAATTTATTGCACTTAGTGGCGTAGTTTGGTAATAAGTACCCTAGTCTGTTCTGTCTGCGTTCGTCTCCGGACAGTATTTACGGATGGAGTCAGCAAGGAATCAAGTTGAACTGAGTGCTCTTTGTGTAGAATTATCGATGGGTTGTCATTTTCAGCCGATCAAGGGGTTTTAAGCCTGTATCCCGATATACTGCCGATTCATTTTCGTCTGCTGGGGGCCTTTGAGTGGAAGTAGACGGTTTGGAAGTTTTCAAAAATTCCAGGGTGACGATAGTTGACGACGATCCGGTCATCGGCGAGAACCTCACCGAGATGATACGCTCGTGGGGTCTCAGCGCGAAAGGCTTTACACAACCGGAAGCGGCCCTGGCGCACATTCGGGAGAAGAAGTGCGACGTTGTCCTGCTCGATGTCTTCATATCGGAAGTCAGCGGTTTGGACCTGATCCCGCAGATCAACAGCGACTCGTCGGACGATCTCAAAATCATCATCATAACGGGGTTCGCCGATAAGGATACGGCGATCCGGGCGCTGAAGCTGGGCGCTTTCGACTTGCTGGAAAAACCTTTCCAAAACGAGCTTCTCTACCATTCCATATTGAGGGCGCTGAAAGCCCTCGAAAACGAGAGGGGTTTCAGAAGACTCATAGCCGATCTGAAACAGAGCCGTTCGGAGTTGCTCGCCCATCAGCAGCGGCTCGAGAATTTGAATACGCAACTGCGCGATACCAACAGGGCCCTGTCGATTTTCGCCCAGAACATAGAGCGTGAAAGGGCTGAAGTTGAGAAACGAATCGCGCTGAAGCTGAGAAACCTGATAATACCCATGGTTATCAAGCTCAAGAAGGACAGGGCTTTCGTGAAGTACGAAGGCCAGCTCGACATGCTCACCATGCAGATCGAGGACCTTACTTCCGGTTTCACGATGGATTCGCGCATTGCGGCGGTCCTTTCATTTACCGAACTGCGTATTGCATCCCTCATAAAAAACGGCATAACGACCGAAGAGATAGCGAGGCAGTTGCATATCTCGGAGAGTACCGTGCGAACCCACCGGAAGAATATCCGGAAGAAATTGAAGATAAATAACGTTCAGTTCAGCCTGAGAAACTTTCTCAACTCCAGGGCATGATTCCGAGCAGGGTGATGAAAAAGGATTGGAATTCCCACATAGGGCGAAAAACCCTATAGACGTCGCCCCGACGAAAGTCGGGGAAGTCGGAGTCCATGTCTTTTGCTTTAAAATCGATTAGTTGGTAAAATGTCCGGATTCCGGTTTCCGAGGCTGTGTCACAAAGGCGACATATTGCGTATTTCCCCCCTTTCATAAAGGGGGCAGGGGGGCTTTTGATTCACCTATTCTGTATAAGCCTTTAAAATCCCTCTCAATCCCCATTTACAAAAGGGGGAATCAGAATTGGCTCTGTCAGTTTTTCCGAAGCATTTCTGAAATGCGACACAGCCTCTTCCGTCGAAATGACGAGGTTTGGAAAAGAACATATGTCTCAATGTGTCAGCCTTGCAAGAGAGCTCATCGGCAAGGAAATATCGGCCCTGGAATCCCTTTACGCCAGAATCGGCCCCGAATTCGAGAGGGCGGTGTCGTGTATCAGCGCGATCAGGGGGAAGGTGATCACGACCGGGCTGGGCAAGTCGGGAATCGTCGCCGGCAAGATTTCGGCAACCCTTTCAGGTACGGGAACCCCATCGATTTTCATCCACCCGGTCGAAGCGATGCACGGGGACCTGGGAATAATACAGCGGGGGGACATCGGGGTGTTTCTGAGCAACAGCGGCGAGACCCCCGAGGTGCTCCGGTTTCTCCAGATCTTCAAGCGGATGGGCCTGAAGACGATAGCGATCGTCGGGAGATTGAATTCCACCCTTGCCGGAGATTGTGACATCAGCCTGGACGCAACGGTGGAATTCGAAGCCTGTCCCCTCAATTTGGCCCCTACCAGCAGCACCACTGTCGCAATGGTCCTGGGGGACGCATTAGCCGGATGCGTTCTGACGCTAAAGGGGTTTTCCAGTGAAGATTTCAGCAAGCTGCACCCCTCCGGGGCCCTTGGCCGCAGGCTGCTTTACCGGGTCGAAGACATAATGTGTTCGGGAGAAAATCTACCCGTGGTGATGAGCGGGACCCGGATGCGGGATGCGCTTATAACGCTGACGGAGAAAGCGGTTGGAGCCGTGGTGGTTGTTTCCCCGGGCGGCGGTCTTTTGGGGATTTTCACCGATGGAGATTTGCGGCGGGCGATTCAGCAACATGAAAATCTGCTGAATATGGAAATCGACAGGCTGATGACCAGAAATCCCGTCGTGATCCACGAGGGCCGAATGGCGGCCGAGGCCCTGAACCTGATGGAAAACCGCCCTTCGCAGATATACGTTCTGCCGGTCCTGAACGGCGACAGCAAGGTAACCGGAATCATACGGTTGCACGATCTGGTGCAGGCGGGAATTTAGCCCTACAACGACAGAAAGGCTTTTTGACAGGATTAACAGGATTTACAGGATTGAGGAAATGACCGCGCAGAGCGCCGAAATCTTTTGCCTTGGAACGAAAGGAGAATTCTCCAGCCTAAGAAGCGAGGGGCGGGAATGAA
>Ga0326728_10000438_pt1 | contig 162981 bp, 133 predicted proteins | sample MB3enrmetagenome_FD_207602 | JGI IMG/M metagenome (GOLD analysis project Ga0326728, IMG submission 207602) | Lab enriched peat soil microbial communities from McLean, Ithaca, NY, United States - MB31MN | ecosystem: Environmental > Terrestrial > Soil > Wetlands > Peat | place: USA: New York... | reverse complement strand
GGATCACCGATGAAGAGTTCGCCCATGTCAATCTCAAGCCCAACACATTTCACGGCGAATGGAACTACACGATCCATCCCCACTAATGTCAGTTGTAAAGCTTATTGATTTACGCCGCCTAACCGAGCCGCGACGGTGACGGAGCGGTCCATGGTCACAGATCCCGATAGCGCACCAGCGCGACGCCGGCCTCCGCCAGGGCCTGCCGGACCTCCGCCGATACCAGCGCCTCCAGCTCCTTCTGCCGGCTCTCCTTCAGCCGCGTGCGCGCCGCGCGCAGCTCGTCGGTGCAGACGCCCGGGTGGGTCATCAGCTCGGTGACGCCATCGGGCAGGGCGCGGACGAGCGCGCACAGCTCGGCCGTGTCGTAGCGTCCGGTGATGCGGAATCCCGCGAAATGATCGGTGGTGCGGCACCCATAGCGCCGCAGCACGCGATAGAACCGGCCGCTGAATGTCCCCAATGTCCGCGCCACCACGCGCCGCGACAACGGCACGCCGGACGCCTGAATCGGGAAATCGAACGGCCGCCGCACCCAGGGAATGCCGTACTCGCGCGACAACTCGGCCACGCGCCGCAGCACCGGCGGCAGCAGATGGGTATGTTTGTGGGCGTCCAGATGCCGTGGCCGGATGCCCGCCGCCAGCACTTTCTCGATCTGCTCGCGCAGCTCGCCCGCGACGTCGATGCGCCGCCGCGCCATGGCCACCAGCAGGGCGGGAACCGTGGCCGGGTACCGCGGCGCGCCCACCAGCGTCAGATGCACGCCGATATCGAGATCCGGCAGATCCCGCGCGCGCCCCACCGCGTCGTCGAAGGCCGCGCCGTGCGCCATGAGTGTGGTGGCGGTGAGAATGCCCTCGCGATGCGCGCGCACGATGCCTTCGTTCACGCCGCGCGTGAAACCGAAATCGTCCGCGTTAACCACCAGCTTCGTCAAAACAGCGCCATCTTGATCCGCAGGAACTTCTTCGGATTGGCGCGGAAGTCCTTCATCAGCGCGTGCATCTCCGCGGCGGTGCCGTTCAGGTTGTCGTAGAGCTGCTGATTCACCAGCAATTGCCCGAGGGTCCCCTGGCCGGCATTCACCTTGTCGAGCATGACATCGATCCGGTTGATGGTCTCCGAAAGCTGATTGCTCAGCTCGTCGCTCTTCAGCAGTTTCCCCGCCGTGCCCTTGCCCGCATTCACATCGGCGATAATCTGTCGCAGATCGGCGACGCTCTTCTGCAGATCGCTGTAGACTGTGGGGTCCTTCAGGAACTTGCCCGCGGTGCCCTCGCCCTGTTGCAGTCCCGCCAGCAGGCTGTCCAGCCGCTGCAAGTTCCCATGGACGTCGTTATACAACTGGGGGTCGTACACCAGTCTTCCCACCGTTCCCTGATTGCTGTTCACCGCGACCACGATCTTCTGGGTTTCGGTCATGATGGCCAGCACGCGATTGTACAGCTCTTCGTCCACCAGCAGCTTGCCGATGCTCCCCTTGCCGTTTTCGATGAGGCCTATAATCCGGTCCGCGCGGTCCGCCACAGCCTGCAGAGAGGTGAGCACTCCGAAGCTCTGTTTCACTACATCCTCGAACCCGCGCGTGTCCAGGCCGGGCAGGGTGGCGTTCGGTTTCACCGCGGTGCGGCTTGCGCCTTTGATGATGTTCACGAATTTCGTGCCCAGCAGGTTGGGGGCGGTCAGCTCCGTTTTGGAGTCGTCGGGAATGGCGTTCAGGAAACGATCCTCGATCGAAAGGGCGACTTTGACCACGTGCTGCGGGTCGGACATGCCGGACAGTTCCACCTTCGACACCGTGCCGATGGTGATGCCGTTCAGGGTGGCCGGCGCACCGTCGGTCAGTCCCGTGGCGTCGTTCATGTAGGTGTACAGCGTCGTATGTCCCTCGAAAAGCGGAGTGTCGCCGGTAATCAGCACGATCACGACAGCCAGGATGATCATTGCCGCGATGGCCAGCAACCCCACCTTCAGCCGCGCCCAGGTCGTTTTCTTCTGCACAGGCATGAGTGATCAGTGGCGTACGAATCGAGCCACATACGGGTCGTTCGACGCCTCCAGCTCCTTCTGGCTGCCTTCAAACACGAGACGGCCTCCCTCCAGCACCATGAACATCGTCCTGAGTCGGTAACTTCCGGAAGCGTACGCTATCCGCACGAGTTGCCCACTGTGGGGATTGTAGCGAAAATTGGCCATGATTTCCCCGTCCTGATAGCGATACGTGACCATCAGGTTCGCGGTGTCCCGCAAATCGCGCTCCTTGGCGATCAGCTCGACGATGGTGTTAGCGGTGATGGGGTCCAGACCGGCGGTCGGCGAGTCGTACAGCACCAGCGGCGGCTCGGTGACGGCGGCTCGCGCGATGCCCACGCGCCGGCGCATCCCGCCGGACAGCTCGTCCGGAAACTTGTCGAGGGTTTGTTCCAGCTCGACGAAACGGAGCGCCTCCTCCACCCGCCGCGCGATTTCCTCCGGCGCCGCCGCCTTCCCCACCTGCTGGTTCTCCAGCGGGTAGGCGACGTTTTCGCCCACGGTCAGCGAGTCGAACAGTCCGCCTTCCTGAAACAACACTCCCACCCGGCTGCGAATGCGGAACAAGTCGCGCTCGCTGCGGCCGGTGATCTCCTCGCCCAGCAGCCAGACGCGGCCCGAGTCGGGTTGGAGCAGACCGATGGCGGTCTTGAGCAGGGCTGTCTTGCCGCTGCCCGCCGCTCCCAGCAACACCCGCGTTTCCCCGGCGGCCTGCTCGAACGAGACATGGTCCAGCGCGATGGTCTCGTCGAACGCGAGGCAGACATCCTCGAATCGGAGAACGCTTTGCGGCGGTCCATTGGCGGCGGCGCTCATCGGCTATCCCATGTGCACGAAGATACGGCCGATGAAAAACGTCAGTACGAAGATCCAGACGCTCGCCACCACCACCGCCTGCGTCGTCGCGCGGCCTACGCCTTCCGTTCCACCAGTGGTGTGCAAACCGTAGTAGCATCCCACCAGCGAAATCACGAAGGCAAATACAAAGGGTTTGAGCAGCCCCTGCACCACGTCGTTGTATTCCAGAGTCTGATACGCCGGCGTCCAGTACTGTCCCGACGTCAGCCGCAGGGTGAAGTACGCAATCAGGAAGCCTCCGAACATGCCGATGAAATCGGCGATGACGGTGAGCAGCGGAAGCATCACCGCGGTGGCGATCATGCGCGGCGTCACCAGCTTCTGAATCGGATCGGTGCCCAGCGCGCGCATCGCATCGATTTGCTCGCTCACCTTCATGGACCCCAGCTCGCTGGCGATGCCCGCCGCCGTCCGTCCGGCCACGATCACCGCCGTCAGCACCGGACCCAGCTCGCGCACCAGGGTCAGCATCACGATGGGCCCCACCTGGCCCACCGCGCCGTAGTTGGACAGGGCGCGCGACATTTGCATGGTGATCACCAGCCCGCTGAAAAAGCCGATGAGCATCACAATCGGGAGGCCGCCCACCCCGATGTAGTTCATCTGCAGGAAGACATCGTCCCAGTAATGCGGCGCGCGGAAGACGTTGATGAGGGCTCGCCCCGACAGCACGAGGAAGTCCTGAAACTTCGCCACGGGCTGCTTCAGGAAATCGAACAAGCGGACCCCTCCATGCAATCCGATGCTACCATACAAACTGCATAAGTCATGTTAACAAAGGGGCTTACGGACATCCCCGGGGTACTGACAGGCCACCCTCCGACTACGTCGGGCTCACCGGTTGCACCGGCAAACTACGTGATAACGAAACCGCATTAGATTCAATACGGTTCACTTGGGGAATGGCATCCCGACACTTCTCAAATTGCCGTTTCGGATGAGCCACACAAGTCCGCAATGCCGACGATGCGGGGACCGTAGGCTATCTACCAGAGTGAACGTATCCACAAAGGGAAGATCTCGTTGCAACCTGCACCGAACGCACGTGGGGCGTATCGAACGCGGCCAGCGGAACCTGGCGAACGTTTGAAGCCGCATGCCGCGGCTCCGGGATGAGCAGACACCGTGACGGGTCTTTCGGTTGTAGGATTGAACGTAGCGGCATGCGGGTGTATGTTCGTAAGGTTCGTCTGGTGCTGGGGCGCTGCTCGCTGGCGGCGATGATAGCCACCGGCACGGCAGTCGCGCAAATCGATAGCTGGGTCGCGCCGATGCCACAGCAAACGGTTGTACCTATCGACAACTTCCCGGCCAGTTCGGCCGCGGTGTATCAGATGTGGATGAACTACCTCACCGTCCGTTCCCAGGTGGAGACACCCGCGAGTGCGGAGAGTATCTACGTCGCTCCGGTGACCGGCGCGTATCCGTCGGACTCCGGGCCTCACACGATCTACATAACGCCGACCATTAACGGCTCGGCACAATTCCCTGGCAACATATCTTGGGTCAGCTGGATGCACGAGACCGTTCTTGCGAACGACCTCCCGATCGCTACGTGGAATATGGTTGAACAGACGGAATATGTGGCCAGCGCCCTCGAGGACTGGATGGCTATGGCCGTCGACAAGGCCAATCCCGGCCTCTTCAGCCAGTCGCCATCGCAGGCAACGTGTGCTGGACAATTCGCAAGCTTCGCCAACCGGCGGGCGGCAGTATTCGGCGGCGCAGGAACTATTGCTGCCCCGCAGTATTACTGGAACTCCGTTTTTGACAACGCAGGGTGCGCTCTATACGCGTTGTTCGTAAACAAAACCGGAATGAACTTCATCCCGCTCACAAACGCGATGAATGCGACCCCGCCAACGGACACCACAGAACTCTTTGCGCTGTTCGATGCTCTCGTCCCGGAATTCGAAGGTGTTCCGCCTTCGACCTGGTTCGACAAGAACGACCCGGTTGCGTTCGGCGGCATGCCGGACGGGACCTATCTCGGCGTCGCCGAAGAAGGGCTCACTTGGTTCGGCAATTCTCTTGCTGGTGACTACGGCTCCGGGATCAACCCGCTCGGGTTGACACCAACGCTCATCCAGTGGGCGACGGACACGGAGGGCAACAGCATACCAACGCCGATTAACAATCAGCAAGTATGCTGGAGCATGAAGAACGCTTGGGGCGTGGAGGTAATCCCTCCGCAACTCGGCGGCGTGAACCAGGACGGGGTGTATTTCGACATCACCGGCAGCCAGGGCGCCTTCTGGTACAACCAGTATCCCACCGGCAGCTATCTTGTGCCGGTTGCGGCAAGCCCGACCGATCTCACCACGTGCTCTGCCGATCCGCGGCAGAACGTGGCCTGGATCGTCACGATCGTCGACACAAACCTCGTGAGCACGCCGAAACCCGGCGACCTCGTGGTCTCGATCGACGGTCCGCGGCAGGGACAGCTTCCCCTGCCGGGAACCTTCCAGCTCGAAGTCGTTGCTCCCACCTCCGGTGCGGCGCTAACGTTCCTGGCAGACGATCTTGCGATCATCCAAGGAATTCCTCAGCGGCCCGACGGGTCGTTCGAAGAGGTCACGCTCAAGATGACGTACGCAGACGGTACGGTCATCATCCGGACATTCCAACCGGACTGGGCGCAGCCGATCAAGCGGCTCATGGTGGACAACAACGAGCCGACGCTCTTGGTGCTGTCGCGTGAAGCGCGCGGACGTGGGGGCCTGATCCCGGCGGGCACGCTTGCAAGCGCCCCTCCGGCAGTTCCGCCGATGATCACGCCGGGTGAAGAACTTTCCCTCTTTGGGAAGAACTTTACTGGAAACGCTCCATGGGTGTGGGACCGCACTGGTAGCGCTCCCGTCGACGGGTGCTTCGGTACTGCCCTGAACAATCAGGGTACGACGAGCGTGCTCTTCACGGTTACCGACGGCCCGAACGTCGGCCAGCAGTTCAAGGGCGGCATCCTTGACTGCACCACGAAGCAGATCGACGCTCTCGTGCCTGGGCTCCCGCTCGGCGCAACCGTCTCTATTCAGGTGGTGCAGAACGGAACGGCATCATTCCAGGCGATCACCGCCGCCGTGGAGTCGCCCCGACCGCCAACGAGGGGAGGAGCGCCGAGGTAAGTAATCAGGTTGGGGCGATCAAGAAGCCTTCTAAGATTAGGGCTACTGGCACCCTTACTAAACTAAGTCAACAGCGTTGGCCTCAGATTAATCCGGCACCGCTCAGCGGTAGGCCTCCTTGCGGTTGCGGACACGGAGGATCTCGATCCAGTCGCCCTGATCGTGAAAGCGGACGCGCCAGTCCCCGACGCGGAGACGGAACTCGGGCGGGTGAATACTGCGGAGCCCCTGGACGTTGCCGGCGCCGGTGGTGGCGAAGCGGCTGATGGCTCCGGTGATGCGCAAAGCGACGGCACGATCCAAGCCCGCCAGGTCGGCCTGGGCCTGGGTGGAGAGGACGACGCGCCTGGTCACGAAGGGTCCTGGTAGTTCTGCACTTCCTCCACGGTGAAGCCGAGTTCGGCGACCACCTGTTCAAAGGGAATCCCCGGGTTGTGCTTGAGCCACTCGCGGGCCTCGGCGATGGCGCGCTCTTCTTCTTCGCTGATTTCTTCATCCTCGATGGGCGCGTTGGCAAGAGCGAGGGAGACGGGATCGAGCATCACTTCCAGCAGCCCGCGGACGGCGGAGACTTGCGCGTCGGGCAAGTGATCGAGGTAGGAATGCGCCTGCTGGCGTTCCCGCTGTGTGTTGGAATCCATGAGTTGCTTCCTTTCGTCACCGTTCGACCGGCAAGCCTAGTGTAGGTGAATCATGCCTTCAAGCAAAGTTCCCATGCAATCCGATGCTACCATACAAACAACATAAGTCATGTCAGCAAAGGGGCTTACGGACATCCCCGGCGTTCTCGTCGGCCACGTGTCCGACTACGTCGGGCTCACCGGTTGCACCGTGGTGCTGTTTGCCGGGGGCGCGGTGGGCGGGGTGGACATCCGCGGGTCGGCCACCGGAACCGAGGAGATCGATCTGCTCAACCCGCTGCACCTCACCGAGCGCGTTCACGCCGTGGTGCTGGCCGGCGGCAGCGCGTTCGGCCTCGAGGCGGCGTCCGGCGTGCGCCGCTACCTGGAACACAAGGGCATCGGCTACGAGACCCCGGCTGCCAGGGTGCCGCTGGTGCCCGCGGCCATCCTCTATGACCTGGCTATCGGCAAGGCCAGCGCGCGGCCCACGCGGGAAATGGGCGAAGTAGCGGCCGGAGCCGCATCGAGCGCGGCCGTGCCGGAGGGCGCGGTGGGCGCGGGCACCGGGGCGACCGTAGGCAAGCTGCTCGGCATGGATCACGCCATGAAATCCGGCCTGGGCACGGCTACCGTGGAGATGCCCGGTGGCGTGCTGGTGTCGGCGCTGGCCGCGGTGAATGCGCTGGGCGACGTCATCGACCCGAAGACCGGCCGCGTGGCGGCGGGCGCGCGCACCGCCCGCGATTCCATGGAGTTTGCCAACAGCGCCAGCTTTCTGGAGCAGCACGGCGGCGTGCCCAACACGACGCTGGTAGTGGTGGCCACCAACGCGCGGCTGAACAAGGTGGGCGCGACGAAACTGGCGCAGTTTGGCAGCCTCGGCGTGGCCCGGACCATTGCGCCGGTGTGGACCACCTTCGACGGCGACGTCACCTTCGCCTTCTCCTGCGGCACGCTCGACGCCGATCTGAACGCGCTGGGAGTTGCCGCGGCCGAGGCCGTGTCCCAGTCCATCCTGCGCGGCGTCCGCCTGGCGCCGTCCCTGGGTGGCCTCCCGGGGCTGGCAGGCCGGTAATTCGGGGACGTGTACGTCATAGCGGCAACCCGGACGCCGAAGTCCAGGCGTCGATTGCGCTCTTCACCCGCGTGGGCTTCGGGATAGTGCGGACCCGCCCGTGCTTGCCGACGAGCGTTTCATCTCGTTTGTTTCGGGTAGCGTACTCCATGCAGCCACGCTGAGAAGAGCGCCAACCAAATCACCAGGAGCGCGATGTTGGGCCAGCCTGCCTCAGGCTGGAGCCCGATGCAGAATCAGTCTACCCGATGGCCCCGGTGGTTCAACGCCGCCAGGATCGTGGCCGACCCGTTGTGCCTGATGAAAGAGTATGCGACGAGCTTGAGAACAGATAAATGAAGATGGTCGCGATTCAACGGGAACTATGTGCCGGGTGCCGTCGTACTTGCGTGCAAGAGGGGCCCACATGACGAACGACCTGAGAATTGCGTTACGGCAGTTGAGGAAGTCGCCGGGATTCGCGGTGACGGCGATTCTGACGCTGGCGCTGGGGATTGGGGCGAACGCGGTGGTGTTCAGCGTGCTGAACGCGCTGGTGCTGCGACCGGTGAATGTGCCGCGCGCGCAGAATCTTTACATGGTGCAGCGTTACCAGTACCCGTCGCAGTCGTATCCCGACTACCTGGATCTGCGGGACAAGAATCGGACGTTTGAGAGCCTGGTGATGTTCGACATCGTGGGACCGGTGGGGGTGGACACCGGCGGGTATCCGTCGACTGCGTGGCCGTACCTGGCGAGCGGGAACTATTTCGACGCGCTGGGTATTCAGCCCCGGCTGGGGCGGTTCTTTCATGCGGCCGATGAGCACGGGCCGAACAGCGCTCCGTATGCAGTGCTGAGCTACGCCTACTGGCATGGCCATTTTCATGACGATGCGGGTGTGGTGGGGCGGATGGTGCGGATCAACAAGCACCCGTTCACGATCATTGGAGTGGCACCGCCGGAGTTTCGGGGCACCGAGCTGTTCTTTGCGCCGGCGCTTTGGATTCCGATGGTCGAGCAGCCCACCGTCGAGGGCTACAACGCACTGCAGTATCGCGGCAATCACTCCGAGTTCGTGGTGGGGCGGCTGAAGCCCGGGGTGACGGCGGCGCAGGCGACGGCGGACCTGAATGCTCTTGGGGCATGGCTGGCGAAGACCTATCCGGCAGATGACGACGGCGTGAAGTTCACGCTGGCTCGTCCGGGGCTGGTTGGTGACATGCTTGGAGGACCGGCGCGGGCGTTCATGGCGGGCCTGATGCTGCTGGCGGGGCTTATTCTGCTGGCGGCGTGCGCGAACCTTGGAAGCCTGTTTGCGGCATGGACGGCAGATCGGGCGAAGGAAACGGCGTTGCGGCTGGCGCTTGGATCGCCGCGCGGATTGGTCCTGCGGCAGATGCTGACGACGGCCGTGCTGGTTGCCCTCGCCGGGGGAGCGCTGGGGCTGGCAGGAGGCGTCGCGATCCTGCACCTGCTGAGTGCGTGGCAGCCTATCCCGGATATTCCGATCAACGTTCCCGTTAACCCGGATGCCGCCACATATATTGTGGCGCTGGCGCTGGCGTTGGGGAGCGGCCTGCTGTTCGGGATAACGCCGATGCGGCAGGTCATGCGGGCGGATCCGTGGCAGGCGATTCGCACCGGAATGGCGGGAGTGGAAGGGCGGCGGCGAATCGCGGTGCGGGACGTTCTGCTGGCGGTGCAGATTGCGATTTGTGCGGTGCTGGTGACGTCTTCGCTGGTGGCGGTGCGCGGGCTGGCGCGATCGCTCCACAGCAATTTCGGTTTTGTGCCGCAGAACGTGATGCTGGTGGAGAGTGATCTGCACATGGCGGGCTACACCGACGAGCGGATGCCACAGATGCAGCGGCGCATGCTGGATGCGGCGGCGGCCATTCCAGGCGTGACCGGGGTGGGCTATGTGTCGGACCTTCCGCTGGGCCTGGGCGGTGGCGACTCCTATGTCTACACCGACAGCACCACCGATTACCGGCCAACCAATGAGGCCGCGGACGCCATGAATTACAACATCTCGCCGGGCTACCTGGAAGCTGCGGGCACGACGCTGCTGGCGGGAAGAAGCTTGACGCTGCACGACGACAGCAACGCGCCGAAAGTGGCTCTGGTAAACCGCCAGTTTGCGCTCAAGGTTTTCGGGTCGGTGGACAAAGCGATCGGCGGACATTTCAAGTTCTGGGGCGGAACGCGGGCGGAAGTAGTTGGCGTGGTGGAAGACGGGAAATACCGGACGCTGACAGAGGATCAGCAACCGGCGATGTTCTTTTCATTTCTGCAGCATCAGTCGAGCGGCACGTGGCTGCTGGTGCGGTCGGGGCGCGATCCGGAGCAGATTTCCAGGGCGCTGGAGCGCACGCTGCACGGGCTGGACGCGGGGTTGCCTTTCGTCGTGAAGACGTGGAACCAGGAAATGGGCTCAGCGTTGTTTGCCGCGCGGGTGGCCGCTGTGGCTCTGGGTGTACTGGGGCTGCTGGGCGCAATGCTGGCGGTGACGGGAATCTCCGGCATGACCTCGTATACCGTGAGCAAACGGCTGCGCGAACTGGGAATCCGCATGGCGCTGGGGGCGCGGCGGCAACAACTGCTGCGCGCGGCACTGGGGCGGGCGTTCGCATTGCTGTCGGTGGGCTCGGCCGCGGGCTTGCTGCTAGGCATTCTGGCAACGAAGGTGCTGTCGTACATCGTGTACCAGGCGTCGCCAAACGATCCGCTGGTGTTGGGCGGCGTGGTGCTCACGATGCTCGTGCTGGGGCTCGCGGCTGCGTGGATTCCAGCGCAAAAGGCGCTGGCCGTAGATCCGATGATTCTGCTGCGGCAGGAGTGAGGGCGCGAGGGATCAGGATCGATCCGGGAATAGAGTAAGGACAAACCAGAAGGGGCAGGCCGGGTGCGGTCGTTGCGTGACCAGCGTAGTCCGCGGCAAGCGCATTGGCAGGAGCGCGATATCCTCGCCATTCCTGCAGCTCTCGACAAAGTTCATGAGAACACGCACCGGATAATGCGGCGACGGTCACCGTATTTCGATCCCCAGTTGCGCGCACTTCTTGTAAAGATGACTCCGTTCGAGACCCAGCGCGCGGGCCGTCTCGCTCATGTTGCGGTGGTGGCGCTTCAACTCAGCCATGATCGTTTCGCGCTCGAATCCTACCATGCGGGCCTCCAGCGTTCCGGAGGCGGCCGGCACGGCTGCGCCAGGGGCAGCCTGGGGTAGCGCGAGGCCGACGGTGGTCTCATCCACAACCTGGTCGGCGAGCAGCAGCAGCCGCTCCACGCAGTTCCGCAGCTCGCGCACGTTGCCCGGCCAGGAGTGCCGGTCCAGCATGTCCACCGCCTCCGCGGTGAACGGTTTCGGCTTCCAGCCGTTTTGTTCGCTGATTGCCGCCGCGAAGTGCTCCACCAGAACCGGGATGTCGCCGCGGCGCTCGCGCAGCGGCGGCAGCACAATGGGAAACACCACCACGCGATGATAGAGGTCCTGCCGGAAACCGCCGCCCGCCACCTGCTCTTCAAGATTGCGATGCGTGGCCACTACCACGCGCACGTCCACCTTGATCGGCTGGCTGCCGCCCACTCGCTCGATTTCGCCTTCCTCCAGCACGCGCAGCAGCTTGGCCTGCATCACCGCGGGCATGTCACCAATCTCGTCGAGGAACAGCGTGCCGCCGTTGGCCTGTTCGAACTTGCCCGCGTGGCGCACAGCCGCGCCCGTGAAGGCGCCCTTCTCATGGCCAAACAGCTCGGATTCGATCAACTCCTGCGGCACCGCCGCGCAGTTCACGGCCACAAAAGCCGCACCGCGCCGCGGGCTCTTCTCGTGCACCGCGCGCGCCACCAGTTCCTTCCCCGTGCCCGTTTCGCCAAGGATGCAGACACGCGATTCGCCGGCGGCCACGCGTTCCACCAGATTCATCACGCGCCGCATGGCATCGCTCGCCCAGACGATTTCATGGCGGCCCATGCGCTGGCGCAGTTCCCGGTTCTCCCGCTCGAGGCGGGCCAGGCGCATGGCGTTGTCGATGGTGAGCAGCAGCTTCTCGGTGGAAAGCGGCTTCTCCAGAAAATCGAGCGCGCCCAGCCGCGTGGCGCGAACGGCCATGTCCAGCGTGGCCTGGCCGGAGATCATTACCACTGGCGTGGTCACCCCCAGCGCGCGAATCTCCGACAGCAATGCGATGCCGTCCTTGTCCGGCATCACCACGTCGGAGAAGATCAGATCGAACGGCTGGGCGTGAATCAGCTCCAGTGCGCGAGTGACGTTGTCGGCCACGGTCGCCTCGTGACCATTCATGCGAAACGCACGAGCGAGCGACGCCAGCGTGTTCGGGTCGTCGTCGATAATCAGCAGACGGCTCATACTTCACTCCGCGGGGGCAGCTCGATCATGAATGTCGCGCCACGGCCGGGCTCGCCCGTCGCGGAGATGCGGCCGTGATGATCGCTTACCACCGACTGCACAATCGCCAGGCCCAGACCGGTGCCGTGGCGCTTGGTCGTGTAATAAGGCGTGAACAGCCGTGCGCACTCCTCTTCACTGAGCCCCTGGCCGGAATCGCTCACCGCGATCCGCACCATCCCGTCCCTGGCCTCGGTGCGCACACGCAGCGTACCGCCTTCGGGCATGGCGTCCATGGCGTTGAGCACCAGATTGCGGAGCGCGCGCGAGAGCTGCAACGGGTCCGCGGAAATCTGCACGCCGCCGCCGGCCAGCTCCAGCACGGGCTCGATTGCCGGCCGGCCCTCGGCGTGAAACTGCGCCTCGAACAGCTTCATCACCTCGCGCACCAGCGCGCTGGCGTCTACCGCCTCGAACTCCGGTTTCGGCATTTTCGCGAAATCGCTGAACTGCCCGACGATCGTCTTCAGGTTCTGAAGCTCGGTCAGCAACGTGGCGGTGCTCTCGCGGAAGACGTCGTCGAACTGGTCCGGATGCTGCTCTCTCGCGCGCTGCAGGTTCTCGATGGTGATCTGCAAGGGGAAGAGCGGATTCTTCAGCTCGTGCGCCAGCCTTCGCGCCAGTTCGCGCCATGCCGCCACGCGCTCCGCCTGGATGGCGCGGTCGCGCTGCTCGATGAGCTGCTCGGTCATTTTGTTAAAGGCGTCCGCGAGTTGGCCGATTTCATCCCCCGATTGCACCCTCACCCGCGTGCTCCAGTCGCCGCACGCCACCGCCTCGACGCCGGACACCAGTTGCGCCACCGGCCGCGTGACGCGCAGGGTGGTCCAGAAACCCATCAGGACGCCAAGCAATATGCCCGCGCCGCCCACCCCGGCCCCGGTCCACAGAATCGCCCGCTCCAGCAGCACCTGCTCGCGCAACGAAGTGCCGACCAGCAGCGCGCCCAGCAAGTTGCCGCGGTGAACCAGCGGCAGGGCGACTACGGATTCGGCGCTGGCGCGGTCCCCGGTCCACTGTACCGTGGCGGAGACCTGCTGCCGGGTGCGCCGGATCGTATCGAGGAGGCCGGCCAGCTTCTGCGAATTGGCGACGGGCCCTGCGGCATCCATCACGTCTCCACTCGCCAGCCACAACATTGCCCGCATGCCCGGCGCCACGCCAAGCGAAGCCAGGAACGCCGGGTCGAGCTTGCGCGCGCCCGCAACCAGAATGCTCTTGTCACCCGCACTGACCACGCGCACCGCCGCGAAGGCCACCGCGCTGCCGTTGTCGCCAGGGACCCCCGTCAGGAAGGGAGTTGTGACGGCGGCATCTTCGGGCGCGATGAGCCAGTCGCTCCTGTACCCGAATCGCGCCGGAGCAGCAGCGGACGAGATGATGGTGAAATCGGGCTGCAAAATATCGAAGAAGTCGAGTGCCTGCGCGTCGGCCTGTGCGCGCGCCTCATCGACAAACGTGGAGAAATCCGGCTCGGGCTTGTTCGCCTCCACGGCGATCTGCAACACCGCGGGGGCGGCGGCGGCGCGCTCTACTTTGTCTTCCACCTCGCGATACTGCAATTCCACTTCGCGTTGGAATTGATCGAGCACGCCCTTCCACCGCTCCTGGGCGATGCGGTCGAAGGCCCGCCGCGCCGCCGCTGACACCCCTCCGCTCACCAGCGCCACCGCGCCGGCCACGGTGAGCGACGAAACCAGAAGCAGACGGGTGCGAAACGTCATGGCCTGGCGCTCTCCAGCCACACGTCTTCGAGCCTCCAGTTGCCGGTCGGCCCGGTGGTCCACGCATGCACGTTCGAGCCCATTTCGTAAGCTATCGGAAGCTGAAACAGCGGCACCATGCGCCGCGACTCGATCAGCGCGCGCTCGGCTTCGTACAGCTTCAATGGATCGGAGGCCGCCGCGCCGCCCAGGGCCTTGAGAGCATCCCCGGCATCGTCGCTGGCGATGCGCAGCACCACCAGGCGTGCGTCCGCCTGTGAACCGGCCGTGGGGCGAAGCGTGAGGCCGGCTTCGGCCGCGTTCACCACTATGCGTTCGGCAATCGACCGCAGCAGCGCGTCCTGGCTGTCCCATGCAAACGAGAGCGGCGCAGCCAGCGTGGCCAGTTCCTTCGCTCGCGCCACGTCGCGGCCCGCGGGGAACAGGAATTCGTAGCCGCTCAGCCATGCGGGCAGCAGCGCTCCGGAGATTTCGCCCTGCCTTTGCAACAGCACGTTGCGGATGGCCGGCCGGTCGATGGTCAGTGCGAGGGCCTGCCTCAGCCGGTCGAGATCTTCCCGGCGGCCGTTGAAAACCAGCGCAATAACGCGGCACGGCGCGGACTCGCTGGTATGGCCGCCCTGCTGTTGAGCGCGCCGCAAATCGGACGGTGGCAACTCAATTACGTCGGCCCTGCCGAGTTCGAAATCAAGCGCCTGATCGCGCGGCGAGCGGCCCATGTGGATCTCCACCCGGTCCAGATATGGACGCCCACCCTGAAACTGCTCGTTCGCCTCCAGCGCGAGCGCCTTCATGGGTTCCCAGTTCGCGACGCGGAATGGACCCGTAGCGCCCGCGTTGTTGAACACCTCGCGCACGATGTTCTCCTTCAGCGCCGCTTCGGCCGGGTCCGTCGGCATATCGGCGGGATCCAGCGAGCCGATCGCGCCGCTCACCTCGATGCGCAGCGTTCCGCCGTAGTGCGGCCGGCGGGCTGCCTCCAGCGCCGTGGCCGCAAGAAGACAACTAACGGCCGCAATTGAGCGTGAGACTGTAGGCCGCATAGCGTCCTGTAGGGAGATCCCGCGCGATGGCGATGGCGCCGCCGGGTGCCGGCCAGAGCGCGGTCAACGGCCCGGGAAACTCGGCGGGGTCGCCGATCGCCACCGGCTTACGATCTACCATCTCGAAAGCCGTGACCGAGTCGGCCGCGTCGCGCCCGCTGGTGGACGAAGCCAGAATTGCCCGCGCCGCTCCGCAGCCATTGTCGACTGCGGCGAAGTCGTCGCCCCATGTATCGAACGCCCCCACCGGTCTCCTCGCGCCGTCGTACAGATGAGTGCGCCCATCCAGCTCGGCCGTCAGGTATAGAGGCCGCGAACGCTCGTCGATCTGTGCGAACGAGAACACCGGCGGCCAGTCCTGCACCTGCAGCGTGTTGCGTGCGGGTGTAAGCCTCGCCTCCGTGCCGCCGGATTCGCAATGAACATCGAGCGCCGGTTTCCAAGCCCCGCGGCAAACCGCGCCCGGCAGAAAAGCTGTGTACGATTCGCCCGACTCCTGAAGCTGGCCCCGAGGATCGCGTACCGCCACCGCGCCATCGAGCGGCTTCGCCTCGGCGCGCTCCCAGCCGGAGGGACGGCGAACGTAATCGACAATCTCGGTGGGCTCCAGCACCAGCATGGTGTCCCCGTCCACCCGCACATCCAGCATCGGCTCGTCCTGTTCCCAAAGCAGGCGCTTGTCCAGCAGCGCATGAGTGGAGCGCACCGGCGCCGCGGGAGCCGCGTACTCCACCATCTCCACCTGCCGATCGTCGCCGCGCTCGATCTCGGCCACCAGCAGCAGCCCGCGCGGATTATGCGAAATGGTGAACGCAATGTCCACCGGATGCCCCGCTCGCGTCACCGGCTGCCGCAAAGCGCGTTCGAGTACCGTGCGTGCTCGCGTCGTATCCGCGCGTCCCAGGGGCGACAGGTTGCGCATCGTGGTCACGCGCGCAACTTCCCCCGGTGCAAGTTGCGCGGTGATCTTCTTCGCCAGGCCGCGCACCGCCTCATCCAGCGTCTGAGCCCCGCAGATTGCGGTCAGAAGCAGGCACAGCAGGATTCTCCCGGACACCGCTGGAATGATACCAAAGTGGGCGCGCCCCCGGCCATCCGCGGGCGGTCACCAGGGGACACCAGCCAAAACGGAGGGCGGACGCTGTCGCCCGCCCTCGCTCCACCGTCCGGTCTTACCGTGCGTCGCTGGAAGAAACCGGGTGCGTGGAAGTCTCCGCCGGCGCCGCCTTCAGCACGTCGTTCGCGAAGAAGAACTTCCCGTCGTTGGGCACCATCATGATCTGCACCTTGTCGGAAAGCTTGTCCGCGATGATTTTCTGAATCAGCAGCGGGTTCCCGCGGATCACGTCGGATTCCAGCTTCAGCCGGTCCGCGTCGGCGCCGGCCAAAGTGCGAATGTGGTCGGCATCGCCCTGGGTCATGAGCCGCCGCCGCTCCAGCTCCGCCTTGCCGTCGATCACTTTGGCCTGGGCCATCGCCTCGGCGTTCATAACGGTGGCCTCCTTGCGTGCTTCCGCTTCCAGCCGGCTCTGCTCGATCTGCTTCTGCTTCAGGGGCAACGTGTGCTGCATGGCGTCGGCCTGGGCCTTGGCCTCCAGCACGGTCTCCTCCGCCTTTCCTTCAGCGGCCTTGATTTCGCGCACCTTGTCGGCGTCGGCTTCGAACTCCGCCTCCTGCACCATCTTCTGTTTCACTTCCAGTTCCACCGACATGCGGTCGTTCTCCTGCTCCTTGAGCAGCAGGCCTTCGAGCCCCTTGGCGTACTCTTCGGGAAGCCCGATATCGGTCACCATAACCTCTGTCACTATCACCCCGTCGGGAGCCAGCCGGCGGGCGATCTCTCCGGCCACCCCGCGCACGATCTCGTCCCGACGCGTCGCGAACAACTCACGCACCATGTAACCGGGAGTGGCGTCGCGGAACGCCGTGGCCACCACGGGCGGAACAATCTCCGTCTCCACCGGCTGCGCAAGGTTGCCCTCCATCCAGGGCAGGCGGCGGGGATCGAGCCGGAAGCGAACCGTGACCGCCAGACCCACGCTGAGCCCTTCCTTCGTCTGCACGCGAAGCACCTGGGACTTCTTTGGGTCCTCAGGAAGCGTGGTGGTGAAGATGTGGTCGCGAGTGCTGAAAAGCTCGACGTGATCCACCAGCGGTGCGATCCAGTGGATTCCAGGATAGAGCGGGCTGGGCCGGGCGCCGCCGAACTGGCTCACCAGCACGCCCGCTTCACCGCTCGGCACGAGCACGATGCTCAGGCCCGCCAGCAACGCGACGAAACCTGCGATGGCAAGCCGTAGCGCGGGGCGCCACTCGACGGGGCGCGGCTCCGCGGGTTGTTCACCCCGCTTTTTGAAGATCCGGTAAAAGTCATGGATCAGGATTCCCGCTGCCGCCAGCAGCAATCCGACTCCAATTACACTCAGCGAGTATTTGACGAATAACATGGTCCTTCTCCTTGTGACTAACTGACTAACTCAATCCACTACCGCCGCGGAGACCTTCGCCACCTGCTCCGTTGGCTGACCGACCAGTTCCACCGGCGTACCCACCGGTACGCGTTCGAACAGGTCCTCCACGTCGCTGTTGCGCATCCGAATGCAGCCGTGCGAAGCGTACTTACCGATGGATTCCGGAACGTTGGTGCCGTGGATGCCGTAACCGGGGATGCTCAGTCCCAGCCAGCGTGTACCCAGCGGGTTCGCCGGCCCTGGCCGCACCACGTTGTGCGGACCGAACCAGGTGGGATGCACAACGCGGCTCACCACGCGATACTCCCCTTCGGGACTGGGCGTGGAGAGCTTGCCGGTGGCGACGTCGTAAGCGCGGATCAGTTTGTCGCCTTCAAAGAGCGCGAGCTTGTGATCGGGAATGCTGATGACGATGCGCCGGGCTGCGGCTTTCTCTTCGGCGAAGGCGCTGAGGCCCGCCAGCAGGAGCAGGATCGGAAGTTTGCGGTTCATGCCCGGAGCAAGGGCACGGATGCGTCCAGGTCGAACGTCCTTCGCCCATCAGTCACTTACGCGCCGGACGCCGGTGGAACGGCTGTGGGCGCCTGAACACGTTGTGTCAGCACGCACACGCCCGATTCACGATGATCGGCGCCTATGTCGCCAATCCCAGGTGTTTGTTACTGGATATCTTTGGCGCCGACCCGGATCTCAGCGGTCGGGCGTTATTCGGGATCGAGACCGTGTTTGAAGTACAATTGGCCAGACCGTATGTCTCTGGTGCCGGGTTCCAAACTTGGCCCTTATGAAACCCTCGCTGCTATCGGCGCGGGTGGCATCAAGACGGCGCTCGGCGGCTTCGGCGAGCGCTTCGAGCACGAGGCATGGACCATCGCTGCGCTGAGCCGGCCTTCAGCGGGCGACGGCCGGGAGCGTGCGCCGCGATGAAGGCTGATTCAGGTTCAGATAACATGCGTTGCGTATCCGTTGCACTCATGGCGATGTGCTGCCTCGCCGCTTGTGGGTCGAAACCCGCTCCTCCAGCCACATCGCGGACTATCAGTCCGGCGGCTTCCGCGAAAACCGCTCCAACTCCAGCCAGGTCGGGCGGGACCCGGTTCGAGGGCACGGTCGGACAATTGGAGGACGGAGGCGCGTTCATCAGGTTCATCGCCGACCACGAGAAGCAGGTGGTCACCCTCGACGTCCAGTTCCCTGCGGACAGTTTTCAAGGCGGCGAAGATGGCGAGAGCGCGTTCTTCGTCGTATGGGAAGACTGCGACAACCTGCCGGAGGGCCAGAAACCTAACGAAATGGCTTGCACGGGGTTCGAGTACAACGTGCCGAAGGCCGCCAGCGCGGAGCGTCCACTGGTGCAGGAGGGTGGCGTGTGGCGACTGCGCGGGCAATTCAAGATTGTCAACGCCGGCGGTCCTCTGCAGGGCCAGATGATGGTGCGGCTCGAGCCCGTGCCGAAGCAAACCGGGGGCGCCGAGTGAAGAGGGCTGTCGTTCTGCTGCTCGGCTGCCTGCCGCTCGGCGGCCAGCAGGCAACCCATCGTCACGCGGCGGGGATGGATGAGCAGGGCAATCAGCTCACGGTGATCGAAAGGCAGTTTCCGAAGCGGGCGCCCAACAGCAAGCGTTGCATCCCGAGTGAACAGTACCTGCTGGAACAATCCCGCGGCGGACGGGTGGCAGGCTCCGAGCCGGTGGTCACGGTGTGCCGAATGGAGGATTCCGCCGAGATCAGCGTCGAAGTCAAGCCTAACCTGATCGAGGTCAGCGAGAATGGCGGCGTGCTGGGCGGCTATATGGTAGTGCAGAGCTACCAGCTCTCGCCGTGGAAGGCCGTGCAAATGGAGTTCTGTTCCTTCCCCGGCGCCGACGAATTCACCTTTACGCGGTGGGACCTTCGCAAGCTGCGCGGTCAGGCCTGGGCCGGCAAATCCGCGGACGCCGGCGGGTTGTGCGTAGACAGCCCCGAAGTTCCCACGTACCTGCTGGCGCCCATCCTGGCATACGATGCCAGGCGCCTGGAGGCCTCGCGCGTGAGCCTCGGGTCGTGCGCGTCGCGGTTGGACGCATCGGGCAGGAACGGGTTCATCACCTGGGGCAGACCGGACCCGCAGGATCCGCTGGAAGTGAAACTGCTGTGGACTGGAGATCGCACGCTGGTTGCGCAGGTGGCAGATCCGGGGCGTAACACCAGGCCCGCGGCTTCCTGGGTGAACGCCGACCACTTCGAAATCTGGATGGGCGCCCGCGACGAGGATGCGGCGGAAGGCCTTATGTGGCAGTTCGGGATCCCCGTGGATGAAGGGCCGGTGCAGGTGGGTTACGGCAAGCCGGCAAAGCTGCCGGTGGTCCGCCGTTGGACGGCCAATCTGGAGGATGGCCGCGCTGGCACGGTGCTCGCTGTCGAACTGCCGGACTGGCCGGACCGCGCCGCCGCAGGTGTGACTGTGGTCTACAGCCAGAGTCTGGAGGGCCGGGCGCAGAAGCGGCTTATTGCGACCAGCCGGGTGAAGCGGGGCGACAGTATGACCCTCGGGGCCAAGGGTGCACTGTTGGGAAAGGACTTCACCTGCGCCCCGGTAAAGGGAGCGCTGGACGTTACCGGATTTACAAAGAAACCGCTTGAGGTGCCGGAACCGGATTCGGGGAGCAGCCAGTGAACAATAGTGTCCTGCTGGCGCTCTGCCCGGTGCCGGTGTTTCCGTAGAGCCAAATGATCTTGCGAACGATAGGCAATCTCCGTGTCGGTCTGGCCGTGTTGCTCTACGCCATTCCCCTGCCTGTTTTGATCTCAGAACCCCGAAGCCATGACGGCGGGCAAAGCGAGGCGTGGGGCCTTATCTTCTTGCTTCTCTTGTTGTGGTTTTGCCTGGCTGCGGCGCTATGCGTGAGCGCCGCCAATGGCGGACTCGACTGGCTGTCGATGGCGAGGGGTTCGCAATATGCGCTGGTGGTGGTGATCAAGAGAACGGCGGCCCAGCCCGGTTACTGATCACCCAGTGGGGCTCAAATCGAAGTGGGGCGAAAAGCCCGTCGGACACGCCAACTACTTCGGCGTCAAATGCGACTCCCGCTACACGAAGCCTGTTGGGCCGGAAAGTTGACCTCGTTTTCAAAGAACGGCCTCAAGCCACTGAGTATATACACCGAAGCGGACTTCGATTTGATCGATCTCCTGTCGATTACTTTGATCATCGCTTCACAACTTCTCAGGTGGTGACGGAAGTGAGCAATCTCGGCAAGCTTGACGGCCGCGAATTCTCCGGGTTCAGGGACTTGCTCAAGCGCACGGTCGAGGTCTGGGAGGAGCACTTGATCGACAGCCGAACCGCCACCCGGCGTCCCACCCTCGCGCGGCTCGGTGTAACCGATGCCGCAATTGCCGTCTCCTGTTCGCAGGGGCCGCTTGTGCTCACGGACGATCTGGATCTCTATGGCGCGCTGACCACGAGAGCGATGCCCGCAATCAACTTTGACCATTTGAGAGATTGGACGGTCTGACCTGCTCGGTCACCGCCCCAGCGCGCGGCCCACGATGCTCAGCTTCTCCCACACCGGCAGGCTGATGCGGCGGTCCAGCACGTCGTAGTTGGAGCGCTCGATGCGCTCCAGCAGGCGCGAGTAGATGCGCATCAGCGCCCACAACGACGGGCGGCTGCGGCGCTGGATCAGATCCAGCAACGGCCAGGATTGGTCGTAGTAACGCCGGGCGCGCGCGGCTTCGAAACGCATCAGGGCCACGAAGCGCTGGTCGTGCGCCAGATGCGCCGGGTCCACGCCGAACCGCGCCAGATCCTCCGCCGGCAGATACACGCGCCCGCGCTGGGCATCTTCGCGAACGTCGCGCAGGATGTTGGTCAACTGGAAGGCGATGCCGCACTTCTCGGCCAGCTCCAGCGCGCGCGGAGATTCGAAACCGAATATGTGGATGATGGTCAGGCCCACCACGCTGGCAACCTTGTAGCAGTATTGGTAGAGCTCGTCGAAGGTGGCGATGCGGCGCGGTTCGAGATCGGAGCCGACGCCTTCGATCATCTGCTGGAAGTACACCGGCGGAATCGCGTAGCGGCTCACCGCATCGTGAAACGCCGGCCAGAGCGGATTGGCCGGAAAACGGCCCGCCAGCGCCTCATCCAGTTCGGTGCGCCAGCGCTCCATGGCCTCCCGCGAACCGCCGCCCTCATCGCTGAGATCGTCGCAAAAGCGCATGAAGGAGTAGATGGCGCACATGGCGTCCTTCTGGGCGCGCGAGAGCAACAGAAACGAGTAGTAGAAATTGCGCGCGCGCGTGCGCGCCACCCGGCGGCAGTGCTGGTAGGACGCGGCTACAGTGGGGCTCATGCCGCCCGCTCGCCCATGGTTCGAAACGGGGTGCGCGTCATCGTTCGCATCACCGCGCCCAGCAGCAGCGTCACCCGCTCGACTTTGCTGACGTGGGGACGCTGGCGCAGCACGTCATACCCCTGCCGTTCGATCTTACGCAGCACCTGCAGACCGCCCCGGCTGAACAGATCGAGGTCGAACGCCAGGCGACGGTTCACCGTGCACGCCAGCGGCAGACCTTCCAGGAACAGCTTGCGAGCCACGCCGACCGCCTCCTTCATGGCCGCGCCAAACGCCGGCGTGAACTTCTTCGCGAACAGCTCGCGCTCGGAACAGCCGTGCCGTTCGAGCAGTTCGAGCGGCAGATACACGCGGTCCTTGTCGAGATCGACCGTGACGTCCTGCCAGAAGTTGGCGAGCTGCAGCGCGGTACAGGTGGCGTCGGACATCCGGTCGCGCTCCGGATCCGCGTAGCCGCACAACCGCAGCACCAGCCGTCCCACCGGGTTGGCCGAGTAACGGCAGTATGCGAAGACTTCCGGCCAGGTCTGGTAGCGGGTCACGGTCTGGTCCTGCACGAAGGCGTGGATCAGATCGGCGAACAGCTCCCGCGGCAGGCTGTGCCGCCGGGCTGTGCCTTCCAGCGCCACAAACACGGGATGCGCCGCGCGCCCGGCGTACATCGCGTCCAACTCCTCCCGCCACCAGGCGAGCAGCCGCAGGCTCTCTCGCGGATCGCCCATTTCGTCGCCCAGATCGTCGGCCCAGCGGCAGAAGCCGTACACGTTGTAGAAGTCCTGATGCAGGCGCTTCGGCAGCAGGAAGGTGACCACATGGAAATTCTCGTAATGATGGGTGGCCAGCCAGCGCGTGTAGCGTTCGGCGCCGGGCACGGACCAGTGCCGCGCCAGCGCTTCCGGCGAGTGTACGAAGTCGCGGGGCGCCAGATACTCGGGCGAGGCCGGCGCGATGGTCGGTGAGGGCATGGCCCGCTACGGGATGATGGCCGTCTTCATGTGCCCGTTGTGACTGGTCAGATGGCGCATCACTTCGAGCAGATTCGAGAGCGGCTCCACGCCGTTGACGAACTGTCGCGAGGTGATTTCGCCGCGGCTGATCATTTCCAGCGCCGCCTGGATCTGTCGTGGCGTGTGGTGGAAGCTGGCCGTGCAGGTGATCTCGGAGTAGTGCAGGAACCGGGTATCGAGGGACACGCGGGTATCGCTGGGGCAGCCGCCGAAGAAGTTCACCACGCCGCCGCGGCGCAGGATCTTCGCGGCCAGCTCCCAGGCCTCCGGCTTACCCACCGCCTCGATGGACACGTCCACGCCGCGGCCTTCGGTCAGCTCGTGTACGCGCTGGAGCACCGCCTCCGGATGTTTCGCGGAAATGATTCCTTCTTCCGCGCCCAGGCGCGCCGCGTTCTCCAGTTGCGACGGCCTCCGCCCGATGGCGATCACGCGCGCGCCCGCCACCCTGGCCATGCGCACGAACATCAGCCCGATGGGACCCAGACCCATCACCGAAACGGTGTCCCCGGCCCTCAGCCCGGTCTCGTCGATGCCCCGTATCACGCAGGCCAGCGGTTCCACCAGCGCGGCGTCCTGATAGCTGACGCCATCCGGGATCGGGTAGGTGTTCTTTTCGACAATGCGCGCCGGTATGCGAATGAATTCCGCATAGGCGCCGTTGTTGAACAGAAGGTCGTCGCACAGATTCTCGCTGCCGCGGCGGCAGTAATAGCACTCGCCGCATGGCGCGGAGTTCGCCGCCACAATGCGCTGGCCGATGTGAAACCTCGTTACGCCGGACCCAACCGCCACCACATCGCCGGCCAGCTCGTGCCCGAACAGGGCGGGCGGAACGATCATGCGGGCATGGTACCCGCGGCGAAAGACCTTGACGTCAGTGCCGCACGTCAGTGCCGTACGGACGCGAACCAGCACGTCGCCGGGGCCGACACCCGGAACGTCGACGGTCTCGACTCGCAGATCCTCTCTTCCGTACAGCACGGCGGCCATCATCTGGTTATTCACTAAGACCACCTCTGTGGCTCGACAATTATCTTCAACGATTCCGGTTGCGGATGCAGAGCGAGGTCAATGCCGGCGCCAATCTGGTCGAGAGCGAACCGATGCGAGATGAGGTCCTCCACGGGGAGGTCGTAAAACACCAGTCTGGCGGACTCCTTCTGCAAATCCACCGAAGCGCTATAAGAGCCGAACACGACTCGCTCTCCCACGCACACATCCGCGCCGGAGAGTTCGATGCGTTCCTTGTGAGACGTTTGCGCAAACAACAGAATACGGCTTCCCGGACGCGAGCAGCGCATGGCCTGCTCTACGATACCCGGCGCGCTGGCGGCCACGATCACCGCGTCCACACCGCGCCCCTCGGTCAATTCGCGAACCTGCCCCGAGAACTCGCCGTCGCGCGGATCGTACACGAACCCCGCGCCGAACCGCCTGGCCAGCCCGCGGCGGAAGGGCATGGCGTCGGTGGCCAGGATGGTGGCCCCGCTGCGCTTCGCCAGCATGGTGAACATGAGCCCGATGGGCCCCTGGCCGAGAATCGCCACCACGTCGTCCGGTTTCAGATCCAGTTGCACCACGCCTTTCAGGCAGGTGTTGATCGGTTCCACAAAAGAGGCGCGCGCGAACCCGACGCCCTCGGGGATCTTCTCCACTCCGCGCCGCACAATCCAGTCCATCACGCGCACATACTGGGCGAATCCGCCGCCAGCGGGCTCGAAGCCGGCGGTGATGCCGACTTTCTTATAGGTGGGGCACTGCGCGTACAGCTTGTGCCGGCAATAGAAGCAATCCTGACAGGGGATGTGATGGAACGCGATGACCCGGTCTGCCGGCGCGAACTCCCGCACCCGCTCTCCCACGCGCACCACCACGCCGGCGGTTTCATGACCGAAAATGCGCGGAGGCGGCAGCAGATTGTGTTCCACCTTCTTCAGGTCGGTATGGCAAATCCCGCACGCTTCCACGCGCACCAGGATTTCGCCCGGCCCGATCTCGGGCACGGCCAGCGTCTGCACTTCGACTCGGCTCTCGCCCGTATACACGGCGGCCTTCATGGTGGAAGGCGCATGGCCGTTTCCGCCAGGGCGAGCCGCCCCTGCTTCGACACTTAATTCAGAACCTGCAGTCCGCAATAAAATCTCCCAACACCGCCGAAGCGTCCCGGCAGCGGCGGTCCAGCCTCATCAACCGCGGCGCCAGCACGCCCGGCCGCCGCAACGCCGCCAGCAGAATACGCGAGCGCTGAAACCGGCCGTCGGCATCGCGCAACGCGTTGAAGTCCAGGGGGAGCGCTTCGTCCGCCGTGTCGGTCACAATCCGCACGCAGTAAAACGGAACTCCCCAGGATTCCGCGCGCTCAGCCAGCGCTTCGGCTTCCATTTCAACCGCTATCGCACCGGTCCGGGCCAGCCCGGACTTTTCTTCCAGCGAGGTTACTACGCGATCAACTGACACCACCGGCCCCGCCGCAAACGCGCGCGACACCTGCGGTGTCCGCGTGGCGCGGTTATTCACCCGCGTGGCCACGGCAATGTCGTTGGCGTCGAGTTCGCGCTTCAGGGCGCCGCAATACCCGACGCTCACCACTGCCCGGATCTCCCGCCGTTCCCGGATGGCATCCAGCGCGCACCCGGCCAGCTTCGGACCCGGCCCGTTAGCCACGGCGATCGCGGCCTGGCCATTCAAGACAAACTCTCGCGCAAATTCCACCGGCCATCGCAACGAGGCCATCCCGGCGGCCCGGCTCAGAATGCCATCGAGCTCACGCCGCTCGGCGGCGACAAACGCCAGCACGCTCACTTTGGCCGCCGGCTACACATATCCATTATCGCGAAACCACGTCACTGCGCGCTCCAGAGCGCCATCCACCGCCACTGGGAGAAACCCCAGTTCCCGAGCGGCTTTCTCATGCGTTACGAACATCTTCCGGTGAGCCATCCGCACGGCGTCCAAAGGGACGCGCGGCGGCTTGCCAGCGATCTCCGCCCATCCGGAACTGGCCACGCCGGCTGCCCAGGCCACTACCCAGGGCATTCGCCACCTCGGGGCAGGGCAACCGCTTATACCTTCCAGCTTACCGAAGATCTCGGTTAGAGTGAGGTTATCACAGCCCAGAATGTAGCGCTCGCCTGGCCGTCCCCGCTCCCAGGCCAGAAGATGGCCCTCCGCGACGTCCCGCACATCCACCAGATTCAGGCCCGTATCCAGGTACGCCGGCATGCCGCCCTTTAGAAAGTCGACGATGATCGCGCCGGTCGGGGTAGGCCGAACGTCGTGGTCCCCGATGGGCGCCGTCGGGTTGACGATAACCACGGGTAATCCCGCTCCGGCGAACTCCAGAGCCACCTGCTCGGCCGCGTATTTGGATTTTTTGTAAGCGCCGGTCATGTCCCGCGGGCCCACCGGCATTTCCTCGGTACCCGGCCGATCCGGGGGCATGGCCACGCATCCCACCGTGCTGGTGTAGACGAACCGCTCGACGCCGGCCGCGCGCGCCGCCTCCAGCATGTTGCGCGTCCCGTCCACGTTCGACCGGTACAACTCGGCGGGATTTTTCGCCCACAGGCGATAGTCGGCGGCAACATGGAAGACCGAGCCGCAACCGGCAACAGCGGCATCCAGCGATGCTCGATCCCGCAGGTCCCCGGAAACGGCCTCCACGGGCAACTCGCGGAGCTGGCGTCCCGGCCGCGTGAGCGCGCGCACGGCGTGGCCGCGCTCGATGAGCTTCCGCGCGACGTGCCACCCGATGAACCCGGTGGCTCCGGTCACCAGTACGGGTTTCATCGCCTTTTCTGGTCCGAAGTGGGGCAGGCTCGCAGCTTGCGGCGTGCCCCCGGCCCGCCTGCCGATGGGTTGCAGTCCAATGTCGGGGCCGCGGAGCCACCATCAAACAACATGGCGGCCTTGGCCACAGGCGAAAGACGAATGCCGACCTTATCCGGGGACAAGGAGACCACTGCGGCTTCGCCCCTGGTCAAGGCCGCCGCAGGCTGTGAGCCTGCCCCACTCACAGTCGCGGCCTGGCAGGTCATTGCCCTTCGTCCCGCGTCTTCAAAAACGTGTTCAACGCCAGTAACGGAAACGAATTCCGGTACATGTGATAGCTCAGATAGAAAACGCGCGGGAAGCCCGTGCCCGTAGCCAGGTCCTCGCGCCAGCTTCCATTTTCCTGCTGGGTTTCCACCAGATGTTCGATGCCATCCACTACGCTGATGCTGGTGGTATCGCCGCCGGCGATCAGGCCCAGAACAGCCCACGCGGTTTGCGACGGAGTGCTGGGAGCCGGAACGTAGGTCGCCTCGTCGTAGCCGGCGCAGCTTTCGCCCCAGCCTCCATCGGGATTCTGAATGGAGCGCAGCCACTCGCCGGCGCGCAGGATGTACGCCTCGCGGTCGCTCTCTCCCGCCGCCGCCAGCCCGCGCAGTGCAAGGAACGTCCCGTAAATGTAGCAGACGCCCCACCGTCCCCACCAGCTCCCATCCTGCTCCTGGGTGCGCTTCAGATACTCCACGCCGCGGCGGATGGCCGGATTTGAGCGCTCGACGCCCAGGGCCACCAATGCCTCCAACACGCGCCCGGTGATGTCCGGGCAGGTGGGATCGAGCATGGCGTTGTGGTCGGCGAACGGCACCTCGCTGAGCAGCGTCAGATTGTTGTCGACGTCGAAAGCCGCCCAGCCGCCGTCCTTCGACTGCATGTCCAGCAGCCATCGCACCGCACGTTCGGGCGCAGCCGAACGGCCCAGCGCCAGCAGCACCATCGCGGTGTCGTCGATGTCCGGGTAAAACTCGTTGGCGAATTCGAAGTACCAGCCCGAGGGCGGCGTGTTGGGCCGTTTGATGGACCAGTCGCCCTTGCGCCGCACTTCTTTGGTGAGTAGCCAGCGGCCGGCGCGCTCCAGAGCTTCCCGAGGCGGCTCGGCGGCGCTTGCGAGAGCGTGAGCGGCCATCGCGGTATCCCACACCACCGAAAAGCAGGGCTGGAAGAAGAACCGTTTCTCGTCCGCGACCATGAGCCGGTCGAACTGCCGCTGCGCTTCGACGCGATCCGGATGATCCGGCGCGTAGCCGAGCAAATCCAGCGCCATGATGGTGTACTGCATGGGCGGGTAGATGGCGCCCAGGCCGTCGGTGTAGCGCGTCCGGGCCAGAATCCACCGCTCGGCTTTGCGAATGGCGCTGCGGCGGATGACGCGCGGCCCCATCCTCTCCCACAGCTTCAGCAGGCGATCGGCATGGTAGAAGAGATTCCGCCAGGTGAACACGCTTCGGTCAAAGCGGTTGGGCAGCGCGGCGCCCGGCTTGAATAGCTCCTCGAGGGTGAAGCCGGCGGGCACCGGACGCCCCGGGTTGAGCGCCTGCACAACCGACAAAGGAATCACGATGGCGCGCGTCCACGACGACAGCTCGTAGATGAAGTTGCCCGCCAGAATCATCTCCGGCGGGATGGAGGGCGTGTATTGGCGCGGATACAGGCCAAACAAACTGAGATTGATCTTGACGTAGCTGTTGCACGCCTGGATGCCGCCCAGGGCGATGACACGCTCGCGGGCGCGGGTGAGCCGAGGGTCGTCGTCCGCGATGCCGGCCAGCTTCAGCGCGAAATACGCCTTCACCGTGGCGTTTACCTCGGACTGACCCGACGGGTAAATACTGAAGCCGCCATCCGGCAACTGCCGCGCCAGAATCGCTTCCACCGCACGCTGGACCAGATGGCGCGTGGGAGGGTTCCACACGCCGCCCTCGGGCGGATGCAGCCAGAGCTGCAGCAGGATGTAGTCGGATTCGAGCGTGCTGTCGGCGGTCAGCTCCACCTGCCAGTACCCCTCAGGCCGCTGCTGGTCGAGGAGATATTGCAGGGCGCGCCCGGCGGCATGGCTGGCGCCTGCACCGGACAGAGTCGCGGTTTGCGTGCTGGAACTCATGCCCTCAATTCGGGCGGGGAGATGTGGGTCAGCCGAATTGCCGACTGCTCCAGCCCCCCGGGCAGTTGGAAACGCACGTCCTCTTCCTTGAGTTCGACCTCTTCCAGCATGCCGAACCCGAAATGCTGCTTGAGCCAGTCGAGCAGCTCCTGCACCAGCACCTCCGGGGCCGACGCTCCCGCCGTAACCGCAACCGTGGCCGCGCCCTCCAGCCAGCTCGGATCAACCTCATGCGCGTTGTCCACCAGATAAGCGGGCACCCGTTCCTTCTTGCAGACCTCCACCAGACGCCGCGAGTTGGAGCTGTTCTGCGAGCCGACCACCAGCAGAACGTCGCACAACGGCGCCGCCGCCTTTACACCGAGCTGACGGTTCTCGGTGGCGTAGCAGATGTCCTGGCTCTTCGGCCCGACGATGGCCGGGAAGCGCTCGTGCAGCCGCGCCACGATGTCGCTGGTTTCGTCCAGGCTCAGGGTGGTCTGGGTCAGGAAGGCCACGCGGTTCGGGTCCGGGACATCCAGCCGGTCCACATCCTCCACCGTGCTCACGAGTATTGTGGATGCCGGCGCTTCGCCCAGGGTTCCGATCACTTCGTCGTGACCGGCGTGGCCGATGAGGATGATGGTGTAGCCGTGCCTGGCGAAGCGCACCGATTCGAGATGCACCTTGGTGACCAGCGGGCAGGTGGCGTCAATCACCTGCAGGTTGCGCTGCTTCGCTTCCGCGCGGACGGCCGGCGACACCCCGTGCGCGCTGAAAATGACGCGCGCGCCTTCGGGCACCTCGGCCAGCTCCTCGACGAAAATCGCCCCGGCGCTGCGCAGCTCGTCCACGACGTGGCGGTTGTGAACAATTTCCTTGCGCACGTACACCGGCGCGCCGTAGAGATCGAGGACGATCTTGACGACGTCGATGGCGCGTACCACCCCGGCGCAGAAACCGCGCGGCCGGAGGAGGATGATCTTCTTTGCGTCTGTGGTCTGGGCGTGAGTGAGAACGTCCATGTATAAGGGTCATTATAGCAGTGGGATAGCGGGGAACGAAGCGCGCGCGACTCACAACGAACGGAGCGGAATCCTTGATCGTCGCACGGCGACGTGCCCATATCCGGTGTTTTCGAGGAACACCTTGAGCGAGTGTTCAACCACTTCCGGTGCCAGCGTGGGCCCAAGCACAAGCTCCTTGACGACATCCTTGTTCGGCGAGAACGACATCTCAACGTATGGCACGATCATACGGGGCGTTGCACGGAATCTTGGCGTCGGACACCCGATGCGGACAAACCTCCATTCTGCCTCCTCGCAAAACGCCGCATCCTTGCAGCACACGATCAAATACAAGACCGCATACGGCAATGCTCTGAGCCAGTACTCCACCGGATCGACGCCGTCCGCAAGCCTTGCTGCCACCTGCGCAAGGCTATCAACACACGATCTGGCAGCGTCCAGTTGCTCCTCCTGTTTGTACGCCACCCGGACCATGTACCTACCTCGACGCTCGGTTGAAGGTGCATCAGGGTGGGAGCCCGCAGTTCGGAGCGCGTTGGGATCGAAACCCACAGCGATTCCGCCCCCTCGCCCATAGGCTCTCCACTGACTCAGGAGATCGCCTCCGTCCCTTGGACAGTCGCCTTCGTTTATTCCGCAGAAGCAGGAAACATACGCTCCCAGCCTCCTCGCTAGCTGGAGAACGAGACTCTCTCTGGCGCCAACATCGGACAGTCCACCGACGCATCGCTTAGCAGCATCAGGTACAAGCACATCGGACCGAAGCACGTCTGAGAAGACACCGCAGCCGTACGCCAGTTCCGATGCGTCATTGAGATACAGGGCGTCGGATGCCCAAAGGGTCGCGTGCTCGAGAATACTATGAACGCAATCCACCGACGAATAGTGATAGACGAGTGACGGGCCATCCTTCTGCTGACTCCACTGCCAGTCCAGAAGGTGGCACGCCGCCCCCTCGGCCGCGTCCTGCAAAGCTTCCTCTAATGAGAGCCTCGCGCCAAGATCATGCATCGTCAGTATCGGTTATATCGCATATGAGCAACTTGTGGAGTACGCATCAGCATCAGTTCGGATCGCAGCGCAAGACAGGTTGTACGCGGGCCAGACTGGGACTACACTGAAGTCGAGGAGAGCGAAGTGAGCCTGAGCGACGAGGACAAAAGCTGGATCAATGAGCAACTGGACCGCGTCCGCGAACAAGTGGAGCGCGTCGAGACCAGCCTGCTGACCGAATTCCACAAGTGGGCCTCGCCAGTCGAGGCCCGCCAACGCAGCCACACTGCCGCACTTCGCGCTTTCGATCTTGAGATGGAGTCCCTGTCCGATCGCGTTAAGAAGCTCGAATCCCGACCGCCGAACGGCGGGGGGTTGTAAGGACAGGAGGAACTCAGGCAGTTCATAATAGTCTCCTGGATGATGAGCGGAAGCTCCAGAGCGGAGAAATCACGATCTCCGACAGGCGCCTCCCCGGTTTCCATCTCGTCTTCCAGTTCGCTCAGGAGTTGACGTACCTTCTCAAGGCGCTCATTCATCTCTGAGCTACATTGAAGTTCCCGGACGCCATGGCCCGGCGAAGAGGCCGTGCGGGCACACTCGTACATCGGTTCGGGGGATGGCGCTGAGGGGCCGGACACCCTTGCGGGCGCCCGGCCGGTGCTTGAATCCGGCAACGTAGCGAACGGTAGAGAGGCTATCCATCGTCAACCGGGACATCAGCCGCGTACCAGTAGTCCGGCGCCCGGTATATAGAGTGGTTTCGAGAACCCGCCCGCGTGTTTCGCTGCCTTTCAAATTGAACTGTGGATGCCGGCATCGTATCCTTCGGCCGCCTCCCGTTTCGATCCGGCGGCCATAGCGACAACGAACCGCGCAGTTTCGAGGGAACTCCCCGTCACCACCTCCGCCGGTTCGCACGGAAACACCAACTCGCACCGCCTTGTGGGGCGATGCGTCAACGCTCAAGCTGGCCAGCTTGCGATTCGAGGGTGGCACGGGCGCAGGCGGGTGGGAGGTGGAAGTTGTTGAGGGGGCTGGGGAGATTGTTGTGACGACCGGTGTGTTGGGGGGCAGGTTGATAGCCAATCGCACAGGAATGCCCGGATGTGCTGCGACACTGCTGCGGACCGAGGCGAGCGGAGGGCGCCGTCAGAGGTGCGGGGATCAGCAGGGAACGCGAGTAATAATGGCAGTGGAATAGACTGGATCTTCGCCCACGCCATGCGCACTCGTTCCATCCTTTTCGCCGGCATCGCCGTGTTCGCCGTACTCGGCTGGCAATGGGCCACCGTACGGGCCAACTACGGGAGCAACTGGACGGCCCTGTTCTGCACCGGGGGCGTCCACGGCGTCCCGCCCGGACTGGCCTCCGAGCACATCTACCTGTTCCCGGGTTCCACCGGGTTCGACGGACAGATGTATCACTACATCGCCCATGATCCGCTCATGCGCGACAAGGGTCTCAGCAGGTTCGTGGACTCGCCGCGCCTGCGCTACCGGCGCATTCTGGTCCCCGCGCTGGCGTGGCTGCTCGCTCTTGGGCGCACCGGGTGGATCGACGGGATGTACTTCACAGTCAACCTGTTGTTTGTGGGGCTCGGGGTGTTCTGGTCCGCCGAGTGGCTGCGAGGCCACAGCCGCCACCCTGGCTGGGGCCTGCTGTTCCCGTTGCTGCCCTCCACCGTGATGAGCGTCGACCGCCTGGTAGTGGACGTCGCGCTGGGGGCCCTGGCGATTGCCTTCGTGCTCTATTCGAAACGGCCCTGCTGGCAGCTTTACCTGGTGCTGGCGGCGGCCACGCTGACCCGCGAAACCGGGCTCCTGCTGCTGGCGGGATACTGCGGGTATTTGTTATTCCAACGCCGCTGGGCGACGGCCGTGCTGTTTTGCTCGTCCGCCGCGCCCGCCGCCCTCTGGTACGGGTACGTCCAGTTGCATTTGGCCCCCGATCACCACACCACCAACTGGCTGCCCCTGCCGGAACTGTTCGGAGCCATCCTGCATCCGGTGACGTACCCGGCCGGTGTGCCCCTGGTCCCGCTGGTGCAGGCGGCGGACCTGCTGGCGCTGGCCGGCATGCTGCTCGCTATTGCTCTGGCGATTCTTCTTGTCGCGCGCGGCTGCTTCCAACCCGAGTGCCTGGCGGCGCTGTTGTTCGCGCTTCTGGGGATCCTTTTCCTCCTGCAGCGGTCTGAGGAGTGGCAGAACGTCTATGGCTTCGGACGCGCCTGGTCGCCGCTGCTGCTCTTTCTCGCGGTACAGGCGGTGCGAAGAAGGTCCTCCGTGTGGCTGCTGCCGTGGGCGATGATGGTCCCCCGCGTGGCCATCCAACTGGCGCCGCAGGCCCTCGGCATCGTCAAAGCGGTTTCGGCACTTCCCCGCTGAGCAGGCTGGCGAGTTGCGCCGCCGGGCACCGCAGCCCCACCCAGAACTGGCCGAAAAGCGCGTACACGGCGCTGACCTCGTCGAAGCGCATCTCGTAGATCAGCTTCTTGAAGACCACCGGATCGCTGGCGAACAGATCCACGCCCCATTCCCAGTCGTCGAAGCCGATGGAGCCGGAGATGATCTGCTTCACCGCGCCGGCGTAACGGCGGCCCACCATGCCGTGCTCGTGCATCTGGCGCTGCCGCTCGGCCATGGGCAGGGTGTACCAGTTGCGGTTCCCGCCGCGTTTGCGATCCATGGGATAGAAGCAGATGTAGCGCGCGTCGGGGATCTCCGGATACAGCCGCGGGCGCATGGCCTCCTTCTGGCGCGCGACAACGGAGGCGATCTCCGCGTCCCATTCTTCAGAGAACGGCTGGATGCCGCGGTCGGCCAGCGCCGCGTACGTCTTCAGGCTGGATTCGTAGAGGCCCAGCTCCACCACCGACACGTAGGAGTGCGCCGGCTTGAGGTAGTCCCACAGGCGCGCTCGCGCCAGGCGGAGCTCGATGGCTTTCAGGTCGTCGAAGGACGGGCGGAAGTGCAGCAGCAGCAGGTCGGACTTGTGCCCCAGGGTGGCGAACGCGGCGCTCTGGCCGGTTGCGTTGCGCTCCAGCTCCCCGAGCAACTCGGCGGCCTCCGCCGCGATGGCGCCCTGTTCCGGCGCGCCGAGCGCCTTCCATGCGGGCCAGTGAACGCGCAACATCTGGTGCAGCACGGCCGCGCCTTCCAGCGTCAGTGGTACGGCGGGCAGTTCCGCCTGCGATGGGTTGAATGATGCCACGGTTTCAGTTACCTTATGTAAGTTTATGACCCTTGATGATGCCGCCGCGCACCTTCGATCCAAACGTAACCTGCGTGTTCTCGAAAGCGGAGAGGAGGGGTTCGCCCTCCCCGCCCTGCCCGCGGGCGTTTACGGTTTCACCTGGTCGCCGAACTTCGAGGAAACGCCGCTGTTCGGCAAGAAGAGCTTCCAGGCGTTCGAGTTTCACAAGATGGCGGATGGCGCCGTGGAGCTGGTTGGCTACATGACGGCCGCCGATGCGGAACGGCTTCGTTCGGGCGAGGCGGGCATGGAGGTCAATCTTTATCCCGATGCCTGGCAGGACGCGCAAGAACCGGTGAGCGTGCCCATGGCGCACATAGTGCGCTCGAAGCGCCGTCCGGCGCGCGACAACGGCTGCCCTTACACGCTGCGGCTGGTGTAGGGTCAGGAGTTCCGCTGCGGGAGCACCGTTACCGGCCGCCCCATACAAACCCGTACTTGCAGGAGCGCTGCAACCGCAACCGCGCCTCCTGCACATCGATCCCGAGGGCGGCGTTATGTGGTGCTATCGGTAGCTACGCCGCCCCGCCAACGTGATTTGACCCCGGCCTACGGCGCCAGGGCGTTGATCAGGCCGGTGCCATTCGGACTGCCCCAGCCAGTGACCAGGTCGTAGCCCTTCCCCGCCGAATACGTGCCATTGCTGCCGCTGGTGATGTCGTGGAAGTCGGTGGAATAGCCGGACCCCAGGCCAATCGTGTAAATAGTTGGGTTGATGAAGCCGACAGGCGATTTGGTGTAGGCGACGGACTGTTGATTGACCAACGCCAGATAGCCGGCCCAGCGAGGCGCCGCAAAGCTGGTTCCGCCCCACCCTCCGGCGCAGGTGCCGTCGTAGCAGATGTAATTGTCCGTATTCGCTTCGGCGGCAACGTCCGGGGCATTTCGCAAAGTCGTGGATCCTTTGTTGGCCGTGGTGATGACTCCCGCGGTCTTCTGATAGCTGGGAATCGCGATGTTGTCCGGAGAAATCCCGCCGCCGCTGTCGCTCCAGGCAGTTTCCGATTTCCAGGCGCCGCCTGCGGCACTGGTAGTCAGATCCGTGCCGCCCACCGACGTGACATAGACATCGTCCGCCGGGTAAACGCCATTGGACCTCTTCCCGTACGCGCCGCTGTCGCCGGACGCCACAAACAGATTCTGACCCTGTGCCGCGAACTCCTTGAATATGGGGTCGTCACTGCTCGTGTCGGCCGGGCTCCAGCCCCACGAGCAACTCAACGACTTCGAAATGTTGTCCGAAGCCATCTTGTTAAAGATGCTGACATCGCTGGTGTCGGACACGTAGACGCGCACCTGGCTCATGCCCGGGGCCATGGAAATCGCCTCTTCGATGTCCAATACCTGTTCGGTATCGTCGCAGCGCTTCGTGCAACTCAGGCTGGATCCATCCGTCGAGACGCCGTTCACGGCGACGGTTAGCTTTTGCCCTACCTTGGTGAAGTACGCGTTGACGTCAGAGATGTTGTACCCCGCGAATTCAAGCAACCCGACGGACTGGCCCGCACCGGTGAGAGCAGTGCCGCCATAGTAGGCCGCCCTCATGTCGCTGCCGATAAAGTATCCACTGGGTCCCGAGCCGGTTGCGTTGCCGGCACCGTCCGAAGCTCTCCGCAGACTGGCGGGATGCGGGATCGAGAAATTATCAAGGCCCGAGATGTGCCACAGCGGAACCGACAGGTCCGCCGATGGCTCCCGGTCGGGCGAATAGAATGCGCGCTGTTCAGTCGGGTGCTGGTAGGAGGCCATGTTCACGTGGAAAGCTCTCTCGATATTCGCCACCGGCCCCGTGACGTTCAAGACCATGCGATTCGGGAAGGTGCCGGTGATCGCCAGACCGTTCTGTTCCGCGAAACGAACCACCGCGGCGTAATCCCCCTCGGTGGGACCAAACCGCTCGCTGAACTCCTGCACGCTCAGGAACTGATGGAACGAGGGGCTTTGGGGATCGAAGAGGTTTTGCAACAGATCGTCCAGCTCTGCTTCGTTGCGCAACGGAAGAGCGATGTTCAGGCGCAAGGACTGAGTAGCGGGCAGCCGGTTCAGGAACGACGCCTCCCCGCTCATCACTTCCTGACGCACATGGCGCGTCGGCATGGACTGTGCCTGCGCCGGGGTTTGCATGAAAGAGAGGAGCGTGGCCGAACACAGCACCACATACAGTCCTCGCAGGACTGCCCCTCCACAGGTTTTTTCTGATTGCTTCATCAGTTGGCTCCTTTGGCTCTTCGAGCCCCGCAGTATGCCCTAATGATACTCCTTTAGAACCGTGTGAACAGCCGGTGCGCGAGGAAGGGGTACGCGACGCAGAAGTGGGAGCACCTGCGATTTGGCGGAAAGCCGGGGCCGTCTGAGCGTAGCCCGCTACTCCGGACTCAATGGACACGCGGCGGCAGAAGCTGAAAAAGAATCAAACTCCGGCCGTTTTTCCACAGCGCGACACATTGAGAAGATTGTTGGCAAAAATGGTTTGGGCGATTGTCGACATAGCCTTTTCCACCTATGGCGGCGGCGTTGGTTAGCATGGCCTGCCGGTGGCCCGCGGGGTCCTCATCAGCTCGCGGCGATCACTGCAGCCCCTAAGCGCGCCGGGCGGGCGTGAACAGGGCGAACACCGCGCCCTGCGGATCGGCAATTACCGCGAAGCGCCCCACGCCCTCCAGGCTCATGGGCGGCATGAGGGCGCGGGCGCCGAGCTCGGTCGCTTTGGCGGTGCTGGCATCGCAATCGGCAACCTCGAAATAGAGCAGCCAGTGTGGGGGAGTGTTGGGGGGGACCTGCTCGGCCGACGGAACGCCGCCGATCATGTGCTCGCCATTGCTGATGTGCAGATAACCGGAGGGATCCTTTTCGCCCGGCTCGATCTTCCATCCCAGCAGGCCGGAGTAGAAGGCGCGGGCCGCGGCCACGTCGCCGGTGTTCAGATCGGCCCAGCAGAAGGCGCCGTGGACATTGGAGATGCCGATTCCGCGGTGCCTCAGGGGTTGCCACGCATGGAAGATGGCGCCGGTGGGGTCCTGGATGACCACCATGCGGCCGGCATCGAAGACGTCGAAAGGGGGAGCGAGCACCTTCCCGCCGAGCTCGGATGCGCGGGCCGCGGCGGCGTCGGCGTTCTCGACGGCAATGTACAGGTTCCAGTGTGGAGGCACGCCCAGTTGCTGTTCGTCCTTGCGCATGGTGTAGCCGGCGGCAACGTCGCGATCCTCCAGCTTGAACATCGTGTAGAAATCGCCCGGACCCATGGGAAAGTCGCTGGCGGCCCAGCCAAATAGCGAGGCGTAGAAAGCCTTGGCGGCGTTCTGATCGGTGGTAGCCAGTTCCACCCAGCAGAAGGAACCCGGAACAGTCGTGTCGATGTGGGCCATCCCGGCAGTATACACCAGACTGTGTTTGAGCGGAGTGACAGGAACTGGCTGGACGGCGATTACTCGGGAGCCGGCCCGGCACCGGCTTCCGTGGCGGCGTTCGTTTCGGAGCCGGCTACGTTTTCGCCGTCAACAACAGCATCGACGGGCTCGGAATCGGAGATTCCCGGCGGGGGGGGATTCTGCTTGCGGCCCTGCCGGCGCGCCAGCTTCTCCGCGCGTTTCTCCTTGCGCTGTTGCTCTTTCTGACGCTTCTGAAATGTGGTTGATCCACGACCCGCCATCGTCACCTCTTCGAGAGTGCCTGCTTCAGATTACCGCCCTCCGGCGCGAATGGGCCGGGAGTGACCCGGCCCGATCCGTTTGTGCTACCAGCGGGATCCGCCACCGCCGCCACCGCGGCCACCCCTGCCGCCGCCGCCACCACCGCCACGATGGCCGCCGCCACCGCCCTGGGGCTTCGGCCGGGCCTCGTTCACGTTCATGGCGCGGCCGTTCAACTCCGTGCCGTTCAGGCTGTTGATGGCCGTGGCAGCCTCGCCACTGTTGGTCATCTCGACGAAAGCGAAGCCGCGCGGCTGGCCGGTGTCACGATCGGTTACGATGCTGACGCGCTCGATGGCGCCGAATGCCTGGAAGGCGGCCCGGAGGTCGTCTTCGGTGGTCTGGTAGCTCAAGTTACCAACGAAAATGTTCGTCATTCTTTGCTCCTTTGGGAGAGATCATTTGTCGATGTCGGACGACGCGAGGAACCGGACCCGAAGGAGCGGAACTATGGCGGCCAGAAAAGCGACCGGACGAAGCCGGCCGCGAGCAGCGACGTTTTCAGTATATCAGGCCCGGACGCGGCGCCGCTGCGGTTTCGGGGTGCGCAACACAAAAGTGGAAGCACGCGCAATCCGGCGGCAGGCGGGGGCCCGTCCCGGCGCAGTCAATGCGCAGACTCCGCGAACCCGTGGCGGCGGCCGCGGTGATCAACCGGCCCGCAAAAAACGCGCCTGGCGCCGCGTTTCCCCGTTACTGCGCGGATACCGTGTACTTGACGCTCTCGGTGGTCATGGCGTACCCCTGCAGCGCCGTGATCTTCAGCTCGCACTCGCCGGGCCTGACCATAGTTCCCAACACCACGGGAATTGCCCCGGTGGCATCGGCCGCCGGCAGAGTGAAGGTGTGTTCCGCCACCAGCTTGCCGTCCACCAGGAACTGCACCCCGTACATGGGAGTCTCCGTGCTGGCCTTATCCGGATACACCACGAAATACACGGACGGTTGTGCGTCCTGCCGCAGAGCGGGATTGAGCAACGGGACCACGCGGCCAGTGATCAACTCGAACGGGTTTGCAGTGTCCACCTCGGCTCCCGCCGGAGCCACCCGCCGCACCAGCATGACGCTGCTCAGGCCGAGGCCCTTGCGCTCGGGATTGTCCAGCGGCAATACGCTGGCGCTCACCCGCTTTCCTTCGCGGTCCAGCACCGCGGTCTCCACCGTGTAGTGTCCGGCGGGCAGGTTGAACGGATGCGTCCACGTGATGGGCAGGGTCTCCACCGCCGCCAGCTTGTCATCCGGTATCTCGAAGGGCGAGTCCTGGCTGAACTTGGCGACAATCTGCCCGTTGGCGTCCTTTACCAGCGCCACCACGGCAACGTGAAGCCGGTGCGCTTTCTGCTCCGGCTCTGCCGTGGCGGTCACCTTCGCCGCCGGCAACTCAAAGGCGACGCCAACCTGGTTCGTCTCGCTTTCGGGCCGGAACTGATAGGCCGCGGAACGGAAATCGAAGGTGTGCGGGAGCGGCTTGTTGTTCAGCGCCGCGAGACCGGCCATTTCGAAGGGCATCAGGGGCGCGCCCCCGACGTCCGGCACGGCGAAATAACCGGTGCGGCTTTCCACGGTCAGGTCAGCGCGGGCCAGTTTCACTTCGATTTTGCGCAGATGCCCGTCGTACTTGTAGGCGGTGGGACGATACACGGCCTCATAGTGCGTGCCCACATCCTCAATCAGGTGCTGAAACGGCTTTCGGAGATCGTTGCCGCCGCCGATCAGGAAACCGCCGGTACCCTCCGAAAGCGCGCGAAGAGGCGCCTGGGTGTCGCTGCTTCGCACGGCGTTATGCACGTAATCGTCCTGCCGCGCCAGCTCGGCAATCTGGCCAACACGGCCCGTCGAGTTGACGTTGCGGTCGGGGACGGGCATGTTGTCGGGCGTGACAACGCCCTGCTGCTGGCTGAGGGAGGCGGCATACTGTACCGCCGTATTCGCGGCCAGCACGTTGGAATTCTGGCTGAGGCCATTCGTATCCAGAGCGTAAACGCTGATGTCCGCCTGGCGCGCCTTGTTGAGAACGGCATCAAACTGCTCCGGATTGCCGTTGCTGGGAAGCCCGGCGCTGAGCATGAGGACGGTCTTGTGTCCGGGCAACTGTCCGAGCTCGGCGATCATCAGCTTCATCTGGTCGATCGATTGCGACCCCTGAATCTGGCCGAATTCCCGCTGCTGGTCCGCCAGATCCCCGCGCTGGGCCGACGCGGAAAGGCTGGTCTCATCCTGCACGTCCAGGATCGCCGCGTTGTTGAGCGTGCCGGTTTGCAGCGTCTCCACAGCTCCGCCCGAGCCCCCTTTCGCGGTCACGGTCGCGAACCCCTGCACAATATCCATATTGGGTGTGCCGTTCAGGACTGCGTCCGCCATCCTGGCGAGTTGGAAGGTCCCCCCGGTGAACCCCTGTGCGGCCGCCCGCAGCAGGTCGTTGCGGTTTGCGCTGAACGGATAGAGCACGCTCAGGCGCGAGCCCAGAGCGAAGACTCCCACCCAGGTGTCGGGTTGCCAATGGCTCAGCAGGAACTCCTGGACGGCCGCCACTGTGAACTTCTTCATGCTAACGTCCAGATTGTCCTGATTGTGCAACACGACGCATACCAGGTTGACCTTCCGTAGTGGCAGAATTGGCGCCTGCGCGCCCGCGGCGGGTTTGCCCGGGCCCGGCTTCGCGGCGCCAGCCTCCTCCTCGGAAGTGCCCTCCGCCAGACGGAAGCTGCGGATCTGCTGCAGGACGCCGTCCTCGTAGATCTGCACGTCGCCAGGCTTAAGAGTCTTTACCAGCTTTCCATGCTTGTCGCGAACGACAAGGTCCAGAGCCACTTCGGTCGCTGTGGCACGGATGGTTGGGCCGGGCGCCGCCGCCGGCTGGTCCTGGGCGCCGGCGAGTGTCAGGAACAGACTGGGAACAGCCACGACGGCAACGATGAACCCCTGCATATGTACCTCCATTTCCACTCCGTGGGTGCGGTCTTTCTGAGACTCAGCACAGCTTCATGGCGAACACAGCCTGGAACGCCCAATACCACCTAACTTCCTCGTTGTCGGACACCAGCACAGAATTGTGGGGTAGCCTTGACCCGGGCGAACCCGCGGTGGCCCTGACCCCGGTTGTTCCGGCTGGACCCCCTTGTCCGGCGATAAGGTCGGCTCTGATCTTCGCCCCTGGCGGCGCGGATAAGGTCAGCATTTATCTTTCGCCTTTGGGCAAGGCTGCGGCCGGCCCCCGATCGGCCTTTTTGGGTGGGCAGACGCCCGATTCTTCGCGCGAACAGCGGGTCCGGGGGACCCGCGCAGACCGGGGGTCTGCCCCACGAGTTCCGAGCGATTCCCGATATTAGGAAAGTCAAGTAGCATTGGCCTGGAAGGCACGCCCCGAGACTCGGGGATCTACTGGTTCGCTACCGTGTACCTGACGCTTTGCGTCGCCGAAGCGTTTCCCTGCAGCGCCGTGATCTTCAGCTCGCACTCGCCCGGCTTGACCGCCGCGCCCACCACCATGGGAACCGCCCCGGTGGCATCGGCGGCCGGCAAATCGGCGGTCTGGGCCGCCAGCACCTTACCGCCCACCAGAAACTGCACCTGGATCTTCGGCTTCTCGGTGCTCGCCTTGTCCGGATACACCACGAAATACACGTACGGTTGTGCGCCTTTGCGCAAAGCGGAATTGAGCGACGGGACCACGCGGTTGGTGGCGAATTCGAACGGGTCGGCCGGGTCCACCGGGCCTTTGACCGGCTGCATTTGATGCACCAGCATCACACTGCTCAGGCCGAGGCCCCTGCGTTCGCGATTGTCCAGCGGCAGGACGCTCGTACTCGCGCGGTTTCCTTCGCGATCCACCACGGCGGTCTCGAGCGTGTAGTGCCCGGGAGGAAGGTCGAAGGGATGCGTCCAGGTGATGGGCAGGGTCTGCACTGTAGCCAGCTTGTCATCCGGGATCTCGAAAGGGGAATCCTGGCTGAATTTGTCCACGATCTGCCCGTTGGCGTCCTTCACCAGCGCCAGCAGGGAAACGTGCAGCAGGTGGCCCTTCCGCTCCGGCTGGGGCGTGGCGGTCAGATTCGCCGCCGGCAACTCAAAGGCAACACCAAGCTGGTTCGTCGCGCTCTCGGGCCGGAATTGGTAGGCCGCCGAACTGAAATCGAAGGCGTGCGGCAGCGGCTTGCTGTTGAGCGCCGCGAGGCCCGCTACTTCAAAGGGCGCCAGCGAAGACGAGCCGCGGATATCGGGCATGGCGAAATACCCGTTGCGGCTGGCCACGCTGTAGTCGGCGCGGGCCAGCTTTACTTCTATCCTGCGCAGATGCCCGTCGTACTTGTCCGAGGTGGGATGATATACGGCCTCATAGTGCATGCCTACGTCCTCGATCAGATGCTGAAACGGCTTTCGGAGATCGTTGGTGCCGCCAATCAGGAAACCGCCGGTGCCCTCCGAAAGCGCGCGGAGAGGCGCCTGCGGGTCGCTGCCGCGGACGCCGTTGTGTATGTAATCGTCCTGCCGCATCAGCTCCGCCTCCGCGCCAACGGAGCCAATGGTGGAGGTGTTGGTGCTGACGGCCGCGCTCGCGCCCTGCTGCTGGCTGACCGTGCCGGCATACTGCACCGCCGCATTAGCGGCCAGCACATTGGAATTCTCGCTGAGGCCATTCGTATCCAGAGCGTAAACGCTGATGTCCGCCTGGCGCGCCTTGTTGAGAACGGCGTCAAACAGCTCCGGATCGCCGTTGCTGGGAAGCCCTGGGCTGAGCATGAGGATGGTCTTGTGTCCCGGCAACTGCCCGAGCTGCCCGATCATCAGTTTCATCTGGTCGATCGATTGCATCCCCTGGATGTGGCCGAATTCGCGCTGCTGGTCCACCAGATCTCCGCGCTGGGCCGACGCGGAAAGGCTGGTCTCATCCTGCACGTTCAGGATCGCCGCGCTGTTGAGCTGGCCGGTTAGCAGCGTCTCCACAGCTCCGCCCGAGCCCCCCTTCGCGGTCGAGGTCGCGGTCCCCTGCACCACATCCACATTGGGAGTGCCGTTCAGAACTGCGTCCGCGACCCTGGCGAGTTGGAAGGTGCCCCCGGTGAACCCCTTCGCGGCCGCCCGCAGCAGTTCGTTGCGGTTCGTCGTGAAGGGATAGAGTACGTTAAGGCGCACGCCAAGAGAGAAGACTCCCACCCAGGTGTCGGGTTGCCAATTGCTTTTAAGGAACTCCTCGACGGCTGCCAGCGTGAACTTCTTCATGCTGACGTCCAGACTGTCCTGGTTGTGAAAGACGATGCACACCAGGCTCACCTTCCGCAGCGGCATAGCCGGGACCGGCACGCCCCCCGGCTTCGTGGCGCTGGCCTGCTGCTCCTCCACGGGGTGACCCTCCGCCAGGCGGAAACTGCGGATCTGCTGGAGGACACCATCCTCGTAAATCTGCACATCGCCGGGCTTGAGATTCCTGACCAGCTTTCCATGCTTGTCGCGGACCACAAGGTCGAGATCCACCTCATTCACCGTGGCGCGGATGGTAGGCCCGGGTTCGGCTGGAGTCGCGGTCTGAGGCGCGGCCGAGGCGGCGGGAATCAGACAGAGCGAGCAAATAAGAACGGGAATGAACTTCTGCATGAGGTTATCGTTTCGCTTTCGCGTGAAAGCGCGGCCGGAAGGCGACACCTTAGACTGCGCTCGCACGGAGTATTACTGTTCAGCTACGGTGTACTTGACGCTCTGCGCCGCCGACGCGTTCCCCTGAATGGCCGTGATCTTCAGCTCGCAGTCGCCCGGTTTTACGGCCGCGCTCACCACCATCGGGATGGTGCCGGAGGCGTCCGCGGGCGGCAGATCGGCGGTCTGTTTGGCCAGCGACTCGCCCCCCACCAGGAACTCCACCTCGATCTGCGGCTTCTCCGTATTCGACTTGTCCGGATAGACCACGAAGTACACGAATGGCTGGTCGGTCGGCTTCAGGGCGCTGGCAATGAGCGGGACCATGCGCTTGCCCTGAAACTCGAGCGGGTTGGAGGCATCCGGCTTGCCGCTGACGGTTTCGGCCCGGCTTACCAGCACCAGACTGCTGATGGCCAGTCCCTGCCGCTGCGCGTTGTCGATCTGGAGAGTGCCGGTGCTGGCGCGGCGCCCTTCGAAGTCCACCACGGCGGTTTCCACGGTGTACTGGCCCGGACCAATCTGGAACGGCAATGTGGCGTTCAGGGTTTGCGCCTGGGCGGCCTCCAGCTTGTCATCGGGAATGGTCAGGGGATAGTCGCGGCTGAGCTTGTCCACCACCTGGCCTTTCGGATCTTTCACCAGGGCAAGCAGGGAAACATGCAGCCGGTGTTGTTTCTGATCGGGCAAGGCAACGGCGGTCATATTCGTTCCCGGCAGCGCAAAGGCAAGCGCGTACTGCGAACCAGCCGCATCCGGACGGAACTGATACACCGCGGCGTCGAAGTCGAACGCGTGGGGCGGCGGATTCGTGCCCAGCGCCATCAGCGCCGGGGCGTCGAAGGACTTGAGATCCGCCGGATTGGGAAGAGCGAAGTAGGCCTTGCGGCTTTCCACGGTCAGGCCGGCGGGAGCCTTCACCTCGATGGTGCGCAGGCGTCCGTCCCAGACCTCCGACGCGGGCTTATAGACGGCTTCGTAGTGAGCGCCGAGGTCGTCGACGATGCGCTGAAGCGGCTTTCGCAGGTCGTTGCCAGCGGCGAAAACGCCGCCGGTGCCCTCCGCCAACGCGCGCAGGGGAGCCTGTAAATTCGAGCCGCGTACGGCGTCCTGCAGCGCATCGCCCTGATGCGCCGACGCCGCCGAGTCATTCAGCGTCACACCAGTCGAGGCCCCGGTCACCGGATTGACGCCGGTGCCGGTAATGGCGCGCGTGCTCGTCGCGGCGGCGTTTTGCGTCATGTTAATGCCAGCCGTCGCCGAGGAGTTCATGTCCAGCTCGTTGATGTCTATGGCATAGATGTTCATGTTCGCGCTGTTGGCCATGGTCACCAGAGACTTGAATTTTTCGGGTTCCACTCCGGTGGTGATCATGCCCGTGCTGAGCAGGATGACGGTCTTGTGGCCCGGCAGGCTGGACAGTTGCCGCATCATGGTCTGCATCTGATCGAGGGTCGTCTGGCCCGCAAGCCCCCCATATCTCTGGCGGTCTTCCGCTTGCTCGCCCCGAAGCACGGTGGCGGTCTGGCCGTTGGAGAAATCCGCTCCGTTGACGGCCGCGGTATTGAGTTCGCCTCCGCTGACCATCAGGCCGCTAGTCGTGACGTTCATCTCCGTCGGGTTGGCGCTGTTGATCAGCGCGGCGCTGGTGGCAAAGTCCGGGTTGACGCCGACATAGGCTCGCCGCGATGCCTGCAGCGCGACATTGCGGTCGGTGGTGAACTGCTGCAGGACGCTAAGGCCGCCGGCGAGGTTGAAGACGCCGATCCATGTGCCCGGCGGTAGCGGTTTCGCCAGAAACTCCTGCACCACCGCGGGAACGGATCTGCGCGTGCGTAAGTCGATGTTGTGGAGCACGATGCAAACCAGATTGCTGGTCCGCAGCGGCGCTACCTGCGCGCTTCCGCCGGCCTGCGCCGCCGTGGAATCGCGTCCCTCCACGAAGCGCAGATCCTTGATGGTCTGTTCCACTCCGTTTTCCAGGATGTGCACGTCGCCGGGCCGGAGGTTCCTCACCACCTTGCCTTTGCTGTCACGCACGATGAGATCCAGAGAGACCTCGCGCACGTTAACAATCGCGGCAGGGTGGGATTCGGTGGATTGAGCCGACACGCGAACCAGTGTCGAGGAAAACAGGCATACAACGGCCGCCGCAACAGGGAGGAGGATGCGCATGCCTATATGGTACCGCCGCTGCGAGCGAATGCGCTGCGCTGCGGTGCGCGACACAAGCGTACTCGCGAGGCTGCAAGAACGCGGCGGACAGGTTCCGATCGCGGGCAGCATGCGCTTTCGTGCCGCAGGCGCTGCGCTACACTCTCAGATAAATGCATGTTCCACGTCTGTTGGCGGTGGTCGTTGCGCTGGCCGCGCTGGCGCTTCTGGCCGCCTCCCCCGCGCTCGGCCCCATCACTTTCGAGGAGATCTCCGAGCGCGCCGGAGTCCGTTTCGTGTCCAACAGCAGCCCAACGCCCCTCAAGCATCAGCCGGAGACCATGGTGGCCGGCGTCGCCGTGTTCGATTATGACGGCGACGGATACCCGGATATCTATTTCGTCAACGGCGCGGGCATGCCTTCTCTGATCAAGGAGGGGCCGCAGTACAAGAACCGCCTCTTCCACAACAACCATGACCTGACCTTCACCGACGTTACCGACAAAGCCGGGCTCGGCGGAGCGGGCTACGGCATGGGCGTGGCCGTCGGCGACTACGACAACGACGGCTTCCCCGACCTCTACATCACCAACGTCAATGGGAATCAGTTGTTTCACAACAACGGCGACGGCACGTTCACCGATGTGACGGCGAAGGCCGGCGTGGGCGGTGGCTACTACAAGGGCCGGAAGATGTGGTCCACCTCCGCGGCATGGCTGGACTACAACAACGACGGGAAGCTCGATCTGTTCGTATCGAATTACTGCCAATGGGATCCGGACACCGAGACGCGCTGCCCCCAGAACGGCATCAACACGTTCTGTAACCCGCGCGCCTACGGGCCGCTTCCTCACACCCTGTACCGCAACAATGGCGACGGCACCTTCACCGACGTCTCTGCCGAGGCCGGCCTCAACCGGTATCTCGGCCGCGGCATGGGCGTGGCCATCGCCGACTACGATGGCGACGGCTATGCCGATGTCTTCGTCGCCAACGACGACGCCCCCAATCAGCTCTTCCACAACATCGGCGGCAGGCGCTTTGATGAGGTCGCGCTGGACGCCGGCGTCGCTCTGGCGGAGGCCGGAAATGCGATTTCCGGCATGGGCGCCGATTTCCGGGATGTGTTCAACCGTGGCCGGCCGGATATCTGGGAATCGGCCATGGAGAAGCAGACTTTCCCGTTATACCGAAACCTCGGCCACGGCCAGTTCGCCGAGGGTACCGCCTTCGCCGGCCTGGGGCTGGAGACAGGGGGAATGTCGGGGTGGTCCAACGGCATTGTCGATCTGGACAACGATGGTTGGAAAGACCTGTTCGTGGCGCGGTCGAATGTCCTCGACAACGTGGAGCTGTTCTCCGCGCGGCATTATCAGGAGCCGAACACGGTGTTCCGCAATCTGGGCAACGGCAAGTTTCGCAACGTGAGCGCCACCGCCGGGGAAGCCTTCCAGGTCCCGGCGGTCTACCGGGGGGCTGCTTTTGGCGATCTGGATAACGACGGCCGCATCGACGTCGTGGTCAGCGTGCTCAACGGCGCCGCCAGAATCTTCCACAACACCACGCGGAACGACAACCACTGGCTGCTGCTTAGACTCAGTGGCACGAAAAGCAATCGCATGGGCATCGGCGCGAAAATTCGCCTGACCGCGGCGGATGGTTCCGTCCAGTACAACCACGTCACCACCAGCGTGGGGTATGCGTCGTCGAGCGACGCGCGCGTGCACTTCGGCCTGGGCGCATCCGCTTCGGCGAAAGAGATTCAGATCGTCTGGCCCAGCGGCATCCGGCAGACGCTCCACGACGTGGCCGCGGACCGCGTAGTCCCCGTCACCGAACCGGCCCAGTAGCGGCCTCGCTGCCGGCGTCACGGCTGGCATCGCGGCCCATGCCAGCGGGGCCTGGCAGAGCGAGCGGGTCCTCCTGCGCTTTCAGGCGTACGAACTCGGCCTTCTCTCGTTGAGCATCTTCTTTGCGCCCGGCCAGACGGTAAGCTTTCTCCAGATAGAAGTGTACGGACGTGTTGGCCGGTTGCTGCTTCACCGCGGCCTCCAGTTCCGGGATGGCCTTCTCCGGCTGGCCCATGTTCAAATACGCGTGACCTATCGCGATATGGCTGACCCAACGCTGCCTGGCGGGCTGCAGTTCCATGGCCTTCTGCGCCATTTGGAGACCTGCCTCCGGTTCGCCGTTGCGGGTCCGCAGAAAGGCGATCACCAGCATGGAGGGCCAGTGCGCCGGGTTGGCCTTCAGTTCCTTTTCGAATTCGTCCAGCGCGGCGTGCTGATCGATCTCCATCTGGTACACCCCATGGGCGTAATGAACGCCGGGCTCGTCCGGATACAGCGCTACAAGTTCGTGGAACCGCTCCTCCGCTTCCGCGGAGCTCCGGGCCAGGTTGGCCCACAACGCTTTACCCGCCAGATTGGCCACAGTATGCGCACGGGCGGAGAGCGTTTCGGGCTGCCGCGCCTGCGCCAGCGCGCAAAGGCCGAGCGTTTCGGTCACCTCCGGAGAGTTCGCTCCTCGCCGGGAAAGCGGTCCCAACTGATCGATCGCCTCGTCGAAAGCCTGCTGACGAATCAGAATCAGGGCCGCGTGCTGGCGCACCATCAGCTCGAAATCGGGGTCGGGCCCGGTCCCCAGTGTCTCGCTCTTGTTGAGGTCGGCAAGCGCCTGGTCGAAATCTCCCAGCTCGTGTTCGCACAGCCCGAGAAACCCGTACGCCGTGCCGTTCCGCGATGAAAGCGCCAGCCCCCTGCGGAAGGCATCGCGCGCCTCGGCGTGACGGCGCAATGCGAACAGGTCGCTGCCCATGTAGAACCAACCTTCCACCCACTCAGGCCGCAGCGCCAGCGCTTTCTGGAAGAGGATCACCGCTTCCGCGGGGTTGCTGTCCACGTCCGCCCGGGCGCGGGCCGCCAGATCCTCAAAGCTGTCGGGCGGCGTCTGCGTCGGCAACCCGGATGCGCACGCTATGGCGCCGGCGCACAGAAGCGCAAAGGACGCGAGCCGCTGCGAATTCCTCAAAAGCCTCATGGCTGGCCGCCCCAGCCATCTGCTGGGAACGCTTCCAATGGTTGGCCCGTGGAACGAGGCCGAAGTCTGATTGTCTCGAAGATTCATTGTATCGTAACGCGATGTCCGGCGGCGAGGCGGCGCACCACGGCGAAGGCGCGAGGCTCCTGAGGGTGGTTACGAGGGCCCGAGGGAGTGCGCTGCGATACACTCCTTTACGCTGCGATACACTTTTTTACGCTGCGATACACTCTGTTATAGTTTGGTACACTCGCTTACAAATGCACGCTTCATCTCTGGCGGGACTGGCCGCTGCGCTGGGCGCGCTTGCGCTTTTGGCCGCGTCCCGCCCGCTCGGCCCCATCACCTTCGAGGAAATCTCGGAGCGTGCCGGAGTCCGTTTCATATCCAACAGCAGCCCGACACCCCTCAAGCACCAGCCCGAGCTTCTGGTGGCCGGCGTCGCGGTGTTCGACTATGACGGCGACGGTTACCCGGATATCTATTTCGTCAACGGCGCGGGCATGCCTTCGCTGCTGAAAGAGGGGCCGGAGTACAAGAACCGCCTTTACCACAACAACCATGACCTGACCTTCACCGACGTCACCGACAAAGCCGGCCTCGGCGGCACGGGCTACGGCATGGGCGTGGCCGTCGGCGACTACGACAACGACGGCTTCCCCGACCTCTACATCGTCAACGTCAACGGGAATCGGTTGTATCACAACAACGGCGACGGCACGTTTACCGATGTGACGGCGAAAGCGGGCGTGGGCGGTGGCTACTACAAGGGCCGGAAGATGTGGTCCACGGCCGCGGCATGGCTGGACTACAACAACGACGGGAAGCTGGATCTGTTCGTGTCGAATTACTGCCAATGGGATGCGGACACCGAGAAGCCCTGCATTCACAACGGCTATCGCGTTTCCTGCAACCCGCGGGCCTACGCGCCGCTTCCCAACACGCTGTACCGCAACAACGGAGACGGCACCTTCACCGATGTTTCCGCCGAGACCGGCATCGACCAGTACCTCGGCCGCGGCATGGGCGTGGCCATCGCCGACTATGATGGCGACGGCTACACCGATGTCTTCGTCGCCAACGACGTCGCACCCAATCAGCTCTTCCACAACATCGGCGGCAAGCGCTTCGACGAGGTGGCGCTCGACGCCGGCGTGGCGCTGACGGAGTCCGGAATCGCGATTTCCGGAATGGGCGTCGATTTCCGGGATGCGTTCAACCGTGGCCTGCCGGATATCTGGCTCACGGCCACAGAGGAGCAGACCTTCCCGTTCTACCGCAACCTCGGCGACGGCCAGTTCGCCGAGGACACCGCCGCCGCCGGCCTGGGGCTGGACACGGCGGGAATGTCGGGGTGGTCCAACGGCATTGTCGATCTGGACAACGATGGCTGGAAAGATCTGTTCGTGGCGCGGTCGAATGTCATCGACAACGTCGCGCTGTTCGCGCCGCGGCAGTTTGAGGAGCCGAACTCGGTGTTCCGCAATCTGGGGAACGGCAGGTTCGAGAACGTGAGCGCCACCGCCGGGGAAGATTTCCAGGTCCCCAGGGTGTACCGCGGGGCTGCTTTCGGCGATCTGGATAACGACGGCCGCATCGACATCGTGGTCACCGTGCTCAACGGCGCCGCCAGAATCTTCCACAACACCACCCGGAACAACAACCACTGGCTGCTGCTCAACCTGAGGGGCACGAAAAGCAATCGCATGGGCATCGGCGCGAAAATTCGCCTGACCGCGGCGGATGGTTCCCTCCAGTACAACCACGTCACCACCAGCGTGGGGTATGCGTCGTCGAGCGACGCGCGCGTGCACTTCGGCCTAGGCGCGTCCGCTTCGGCAAGGGAGATTCAGATTGTCTGGCCCAGCGGCATCCGGCAGACGCTCCGCAACGTGGCCGCAAACCGCATCGTCCGCATCACCGAGCCGGCCCGGTAGCGGCCTCACGGGCCATGCCTGCCAGGCCGGTCATAGAGAGCGGGTCCTCATGCGCTTTCAGGCGCACGAACTCGGCCTTCTCTCGTTGGGCATCTTCCTTCCGCCCGGCCTGGCTGTAGGCCTTCTGGAGGTAAAAGTGCAGGGAGGAGTCGTCCGGTTGCTGCCTGACCGCGATCTCCAGTTCCGGGATGGCCTTGTCCGGCTGGCCCATGCTCAAATACGCGTGCCCGACCGCGGTATGGCCGATCCAGCGGCTCCTGGCCGGCTGCAGCCGCATGGCCTTCTGCGCCAGTTGGATGGCCTCCTCCGGTTCGCCGTTCCTGATTCGCAGAAAGGCGATCACCAGGACCGACGACCAGTGCGTCGGGTTTCCCTTCAGCTCCTTTTCGAACTCGGCCAGCGCGGCAAGCTGATCGAGCTCCATCAGGTACACGCCATAGGCGTAATGAACGCCGGGGTCGTCCGCATACATTGCCACCAGTTCGTGGAACGCGTCCTCCGCGTCCGCGGAGCGCCGGGCTATGTTGGCATACAACGCTTTGCCCGCCAGATCGGCCACGGCATGCTCTCGAGCGGAGAGCGTCTCGGGCTGCCGCGCCAGCGCCAGCGCGCAAAGGCCGAGGGCTTCGGTCACGTCCGGAGAGTTCACTCCTCGCTTGGCGAGCGGTCCCAACTGGGTGAGCGCCTCGTCAAAAGCCTGCGCGCGAATCAGAATCAGGGCCGCTCGCTGCCGCACCAGCATCTCGAACTCGACGTCGGACCCAATCCCCAGTGCCTCGCCCTTGTCGATGTCGGCAAGGGCCTGATAGAAATCTCCCAGTGCGTATTCGCACAACCCCAGAAACCCGTACGCCGGGCCGTTCCGCGGCTCCAGTTCGAGCCCCTTGCGGAAGGTATCGCGCCCCTCGGCGTAACGGCGCAATGCGTACAGGTCGCCCGCCATGTAGAACCATCCTTGCGCCCACGACGGCCGCAACGCCAGCGCTTTCCGGAAGAGGGGCACCGCTTCCGCGGGCTGGCCGTCCACATGCGCCATGGCGCGGGCCGCGAGGTCCTCGAAGCTGCCGGGCGGCGTCTGCGCCGGCAACGGGGATGTGCCCAGGATGGCGCCGGCGCACAGAAGCGCAAAGGCCCCGGCGGAGCGGTCCCGGTCCGTTCTGCGCGAGTTCCTCAAAAGCTTCAGGAGTGGACTGGCGGTCCATCGGGACACCAGTTCATTGTATCGTGACGGCGCCAAAGGGGAAGCTCCGGCAATCTCGCGCAATAGGACGTGCGGCGGCTGCGGCGTATTCGCCTGGCGCCGCAAAATCGTGCCTGGTCGCCGCGTGTCCCGCGTGTCCGTTTTCATTTTGCCCTCTCCACGGCGGAGCTATGCTGAAGGTGATGCGTGCCGCTGCCGTGCTGGCATTCCTGATTTGCGCCGCGTCCGCGCAGGACTCCACGCCCGAGGGGCTTTTCCGCGAGGCCGTGGACGCGCAGCGGCGCGGGGACGACGCCGTCGCCGTGGGCAAGTATCAGGAGCTGATCAGGCTTCGGCCCGACGTGGTCGAGGCGCGCGCGAACCTGGGCGCCGCTCTGGCGCACCTGGGGCGCTTCGACGAGGCCATCGTGCAGTACCGCGCCGCTATCGTCCGAGATCCCGGCAACACCGGCCTGCGGCTGAACCTGGCCCTCGCGTACTTCAAGAAGGGCGACCTGCCCGCGGCTGCCGGCGAGCTGAAGTCGCTGCACGATGACCAGCCCGGCGACGTACGCACCGCCACGTTGCTGGGCGAGTGCTACGTGCGTCAGGGGCGCGACGCCGAGGCCATCGCCGTGCTGGCTCCCCTCGAACCGGCGCACCCGGGCGATCTCGATCTGGCGTGGGCGCTTGGGCAGGCGCTGGCCCATGCGGGCCGCTTCGCCGACGGTCTGCCCCTGCTGGAGAAGGTGGCCGAGGGGCGCGGCAGCGCCGAGGCCTGGCTGCTGGCGGGAGACACTGCGTTTCGTCTGGACTTCTTCGAGCGCGCGCAAAGGGACGCCGATGCCGCCATGCGCATCGATCCGCGCCTCCCGGGCCTGTACACGCTGCAAGGCGAGGTGCTGCAGGATCTGGGCGATAATCGGGGCGCCATTGCCGCGCTGGGCAAAGCCCTCGAAGCCGATCCCGGCGACTTCGACGCGCACCTCACCCTGGGCGCCGTCCTGAACATGGAGCGGGACGTGGACGGCGCAAGGCTGCATGTGGAGCGCGCGCTTCAGATCCGCCCCTCGTCGCCCATGGCCCGCTTCGAGATGGCCCGGATTGAGCGCGCCCAGGGCCAGTTGGACGCCGCCGTGCGCGACATGGAGACGGTGGAGCGCGACAACCCGAACTGGTTGCAGCTCCACGTGGAGCTCGCTGCGCTGTATTACCGTGTCCGGCGACCCGAAGACGGCGCGAAAGAGCGGGCCATCGTCGATCGCCTCACTGCCGAGCAGCAGCAGAAGGGCGCGCATTCCAAATGACTTCGTGCACGCTTGAGTTCGGTTACGGGCAGCGAATTGGACGAAACTGCGACAATTCCAAGGCTCCGCTGAGGGGCAGGCTTTCAGCGTGCGGACCGGCCTTCTGCGGGTCCGGCCGGAAGGCCGGCTTGGGGGCAGGATGGCCCGCGCCACGGCTCTAACTCGGAACACTAGCGCGCGGGCTCCTTCACCTTAAGCACGCGATCGGCGGGCACGTTCACCAGCGTCTGCACAATGCCGGACGGCCAGTGAATCTCGATGGATTCCGCTTTGGTGTCGGCGCCCAGCCCGAAGTGTACCGGCCCGTAACTGGAGGAAGCGTAGCCCACGCTGGTAGTCATGTGGTTGTATTGCGCGCCGCTCCTGGTCGCCAGCTTGATACGGGCGCCGATGCCGTCGCGGTTGCTTTTGGCGCCCTCCAGCGCGATGTCCAGCCAGTGACCGGCTCCTTCGCTGCGATTCATCCAGATCTCGGCGTCCGCCTGCAGGGCCGTGACCACCACGTCCACCCGGCCGTCGCCGTCCAGATCGCCGAAAGCGCAGCCGCGGTGACGCGCGGGCGGCGCCGCGCCGAACCCGGCCTCTTCGGTCAAGGCCTGCCACTTCCCGCTGGCGCCCAAGTTCCGGAAGACGGTGTTCGGCTGGTCCACGGTCTGCCCGGGCATGGCCCGCGACAGGACGTCGCCGCGGCTCACGAACAGATCCTTCCAGCCGTCGTTGTCGAAGTCGTAAAGGCCGGCCCCAAACCCCGCACACGGCATGCTGAGCGCGCGCATCCCGCTCTGGGTGGTAATTTCGCGAAACTCCCGCCCAGCGAAGTTCTTAAATAGCGGAAAGGTCTGATTTGCGAGGGCCACAAAGGCGATATCCGGATAGCCATCGTTGTCGAAATCGCGAAAATCCAGACCCATTCCAGAGATAAAGTTACCGTCTTCCGTCAGGGCGACTCCGTTCTGGAACGCGGTCTCCTCGAATTTGTCGCCCAGGTTGTGAAAAAAGGAGTTGTAGGAGGCATCGTTGGTGACAAACAGGTCCGGCCGCCCATCGAGGTCGTAATCGGCCATGCCCACGCCCATGGCTTTACCGACGTGCGCGCGAATTCCCCATTTCTCCGAAACGTCTTCGAACGTTCCGTCCCCTTTGTTCAGGAACAACTGGTCGGGCAGCCCTTTGTACTTCCTGGGATTGCAGTAGTCGCTTGCCCCCTTGTACTCGCAAAGCGGCTCGGTGGCGTAGTCCCATTGCAGGTAGTTGGCGATGAAAAGGTCGAGAAGGCCGTCGTTGTTGACGTCCACCCACACCGCCGTGATGCCCCACAGGGGCCCGTACTGGGTATCGGCGCGGTCGAGGCCCGCCCTCGCGGTCACGTCGGTGAATGTCCCGTCGCCGTTGTTGTGGTAGAGGGTGTTGTGATGGACGCCGGTCACGAACAGATCGGGGTAGCCGTCGTTGTCATAGTCGCCTACGGCAACGCCATTGTCGAAACCCGTCCCCGCCACGCCGGCCTGGTCGGTCACGTCGGTGAAGACCCCGTTGCCGTCGTTGCGGAACAGCCGGTTCCGGTACTTCGGTGCGTCCTTCTTCAGCGTGGCGAGGTTGGCGCCGTTGGTGAAGAAGATATCCGGCCGTCCATCCCGGTTGTAATCGAACACGGCTACGCCCCCGGCCATCGTTGCCGGGACGTGGCGCGCGGTGATCTCGCCATTTTCCAGATGGAACGGAATCCGGGACAAAGAGAACCGGATGGGTGGGCTGGAAACACCGCCGGCGGCGCACAACAGGAGCGACACTCCGATTGCCGTCCAAACTGCGCCCCAGCCGCGGGTGGTCAGCATTATTCCAAGCATAAAAAAAGGGGGCGGCTTTCGCCACCCCCCGAATCGCTTTCGGTTCCCTGGGAACCGTCCTGCGTACAGTCCTAGAAGTTGTACTTGAGGCTCATCATGATCACGCGACGGCCCACTGTGTACATGGGGGTACCGGTGGTGTCTTTGTTCACGTTGGTCATGGAGAGGTAGTTGTTGTTGTTGAAGCTCAGGTTAACGTCCGGAGCGCCACCGGTGCTGAACTGCGGCAGTGGGTGGTTCAGGAAGTTGTAGGCCTGGAACCGGAACTGGATGTTCTGGTGCTCCTTGAACTGGAAGTTTTTGTACAAGGAGAGGTCGCTGTTGAAGTAAGCGGGACCCTTGATATACGGCCAGATGTAGTTACCCTGCTGTCCGATGGTGGTTTCCGGAGCGAAGCAGGCGGGGTTGAAGTACTGCCCCGAGGCCAGGCCCTTGCGCGGATCGCAGATGACCACCGGGAGGAGGCCGGCGCCCGCGAAGGAGTCGGTACCCAGGAAGGACTGCTGGCCGTAAAGCAGCGGCGAGCCCGCCATGAAGTACCCGGGGAGATTCGCATAAAGGTCGCCGCCCGTACTGGGTTGAATCGGGTCGCCGCTCTGGAACTGGGTGATGCCCGAAAGCTCCCAACCGTTCACAACGCCGGCAGCGATGGGGTTGCCATGAACCGGGCTGGGAAGGTTGAAGACATACGCGGCGTTGAAGATGTTCGTACGGTCGAACTGGAGAACGCCGTAGTTGTTCGCCAGGTTGAACGGGTCATTACCGCAACCCTGTCCGGCGCCGTTATCCGTTTCGCAGTCGCGGATGCCCAGCACCTTACTGAAGGTGTAGTTCGCCGTGAAGGTGATTCTGCCGGTCTGCTTCTGCCACGTCGCGATAAACGCATTGTAATTGGAGTAGCTGCCGTGCGCGACCAGAGTGAACGACGACCCGTAATTGTGCAGCGGGTAGTAGTCCGCTTGCGGGAAGCTGGAGTTCGTCTCAGGATTATTAACCACACCGGTGATCGGATCCGGCTTGGAGTAGGTTCCCACCGGGATGTTCTGGAGGTTTTCCTGGAAATTATCCAGCATCATGTCGCGGCTGCGGTTGCCGGAGTACTGAAACTCCGCAACCGAATTCCACGGAACGCGCTGGGAAATGGTGACGTTGTAGGTCTGGGTGTACGGCGTCTGGCTGTCGTTCATGTCCTCTAATTTGCCCGGGCTGCTGCCGAGACCGGCCACGGCGGGGTTGATGGAGGTGTACTGGGTGAAGCTGTTCCAGCCGATGCAGCACCCCGAGCCCGTGGTGACGTGCTCATAGCCGAGAGGTGCCTCGTAGCTGGCGCCGGAGACGCTGTTGTAGGCAAGCTGGTACCGATAGAGGCCCCAGCCGCCGCGTATCACCGTCTTGCCGTTTCCGAACAGATCGTAAGCGCCGCCAAAGCGCGGCTCTGGGAAGAACGCTTTGGATACGAACCCGGACACCGGGATGGCGGAATCCGTGGCGTGCCATACGAACCCGGTCCACGCGGGGGCCGTCGAAGTGTTGTTGTAGGTGGCGGGATCCCACACTGCCAGACCCGGCCCGGTGGCGGGGGCCCACTGGCCCATGTGGTCCATGCGCAAGCCGTAGGTGATGGTCAGCCGGCGGTTGACCTTCCACGTATCCTGGCCGTAGAACGAGTATTGATAGTAATAGAAGTTCTCGGTCGGTCCGCCGTTGTCCTGCTCCCATTGCGTCATGCGTCCGGTTACGAAGTTCGCAATCGGATTGCCGGTGCCCGTGGAGCCCCAACTGAAGTACCCTGGCGTGCCTTGAACGCCGCCCTCAGGGCCGGGGAACGCGGTCTGATCGTTACGGGCGTAATCCCAGTAGAAGCCGGCCTTGATGGTGTGGGTGCCCCAGACCTTGGATACGTTATCCGAGATGTTGGGCGTCTGCGAGAGCTTGCCGAAGCCGGCCGGGAAACCCTGGCCGCCAAACGTGTAAGCCGAATAGCCGCCGAACGCTCCGTCACCCCCCCACGCGGTGAGGGTGTTGGGGATCTGCGGAGTGTAGCCGCTCTGGCTGAATACGGGAGTCATGGTGATGGGGGCGCCCGTCACCGGATCCTTGACGTTCGCCGGATTCACAGCGGCGGCGTTCGCCAGATTGATGGGATTAGTGAAGTTGGCTTGCGCATACACGAATTCGTTGGTCAGGGTTGGGGAGAACACGTGCGTCAGGTTCGTGCTGAACACCTGGGAAAGCTGGTTCGCCAGCATGTTCGACGGATAGGGCAGGGCTCCGCCCAGATTCCACCACACGTTGACCGGGCTCTGGTCGGCTTCATCCTGGCGATTCCACGAGAAGAAAAACTTCGTGTTGTCGCTGATGTTGTAGTCGCCGCGAAGCCTGAGCTCCCAGCGGTTCTGCGGAGGAGCGATCAGGATTTGGGAGTTGACGCCGGCCGAATTGGTGAGCGGGTTGGCGTTTACATAGCCCAGCTCGGTGTTCTGCAGGGCCCTGGCGTTCGGGTCGATCTGCGAGGCGGGAATCATGCCGCCCGGCCACAGGTTGCCGGCGCTGCCGTTGTTGATATTGCTGACATCCCCGGGCCCGCCGAAGGTGTTGGCGAAGTTCGGACCGAGGCTGGCGAGGTAGCTGGGGCTGAAGTTGCCGGCCATCATCTGGGCAGTGGGGACGAAGTTGTTGTCCAGGTTGCCCGCCTGCTGCTGCCACATTTTCTCATAGGCGGCATAGAAGAAAAGCTTGTTGCGGTCGTGGTTGAACCTCATTTTCGGGAGCAGAACCGGTCCGCCAAAGTCGCCGCCGGGATAGTAATAGTGGTCGTCCGGGGGCTTGACTCCCTGATTCTTCAGGTAGGAGTCCTCGGCGTTCATGGTGTAGTTGCGCTCGTAGAAGTAGGCGCTGCCATGGAACTGGGCGCCGCCGCTCTTGCCGATGGCCTGAAAGGTGACCGGGCCCTTGGCGAACTCCGCGCCATAGGCGGAAGTGAGCAGGGTGACTTCAGCAGTCTGGTCCTGGTTGATGTTGGACGTCTGGGTTCCCTGGTTGCCCGGGTCCAGCAGGTTGGCGCCGTCCGACGTCATGGTCATGCTGCCGTAGGGCTGGGTTCCGTTCGCGCTGTAATCGCCGATGGGACCGGTGTTGCTTGCGGTTCCCGTGGTTGGGCTGAACGAGCCGCTGTTTTGATTGAGCCCCTGGGTCAAGGCCATGCCAGGCATGATCTTGATCAATTCGGCGGCGTCGCGCCCGGCAAGCGATAGCTGCGTGATCATGTGCTGGTTCAGGGTGGTGCTGGTCTGGCCGGTATCGGTCGGCACAATTACGTCGTTAGCCGCGACAACCGACACTTCCGACTTGGTGCCGCCCACCTGCAGGACGATGTTCGGGATGTTAACGCTGGCTCCCTGAGTAAACGGGATGCCCCGCTCTTCCCAGGTGGTGAAGCCCGCCGCCGACACCGTGAGGGTGTACGTGGTGGGTCGAACGGCCTGGAAGTCGAAGAACCCGCTGCCGTTGGACTTACTCTCACGAGTAGTCTTCTCGGCTTCGTCCGTGAGGACGACCTTGGCGTCCGGAACCACCGCGCCGGAGCTGTCGGTGACCGTTCCGCTCATGGAACCCGTTGCGTTCTGGGCATATGCGGGTAGTTGACAGAGTATCAGGACTGCGAGACACAGACCTGCGAGAAAGGTAAAGTAACGGAGTCTTCCCGAGGCCGACGTGGCGTTCGGGAACACTAAATTTTGCATGATTGACCCCTTTCGATACAGTTGCTTCTGCGGGATGCAGTTGCTTTCGCCAGGCGTGGCGGATCCTGCGTTTGCCGGGTCTGCCATACATGGCGCATGATGGAAAAGCATAGTCGTCTAACCGAGGGGCTTACGAACGATTCACTTCCTACGGGAGCCGGCTTGCCGTCCCATCGGAGCTGTGGAATCGCACAGTTCGCCTTCCGCAAACATACGGCGATCTGATACGTCTATAGCTGATACTGCGCCCCTTAGTGTGTTTATACTACCCCCTGGCGGCTCCGGATGGAAGTGAAATCAAGCGTTAAATCGCGTATTATCTGACGTAACTTGTTGCTCGCCAGACGGAAGAAGGGCCACAGGTCAGGTGATCCGGGAGTATCAGACCGGTAACATTCCGGGTTGGCGGCAGTAACCTTGCGGTCAGCGCGTGTGGATGGCAACAAGCTCAGACTCGATCGGAACGCCCCCCCGGATGGTGGTGCGCAGGAGCGCCTCGAACATGGGAAGGCTGCCGCCGGGCCTGACGTTCAGTCTCGCCAGAAGAATTCTGACGGAGTCCTCGCGGGTCACGAACTCCGCGGCCGCTTGTGTCCCGTATTCCGTGATCCCGGCCAGAGCGAGCACCCGGTGGCTCCGATTCACCGACGGCCTGAGGGCTACTACGGCGTAGTCGAACTCAAAAGGACGCGCCAGTGGCCCAAAGTAGATGGAAGATTCGCCCTTACGCGGGTGCAGGTTCAGGATTGCGCCCGAAGGGCCCGGTATGCCCGCTCGCCGGTTGCGGAACTCGAACTCCGTCAGCATGGGCACTTCGCGCAGCGGGGTCTGCGCCAGCGGCCCTCCCACGAAGATGAGGTTGCTGTCTCTGGCCTCATCCCAGGTAAGCAGGGCTCCGTGCGTGGCGCGCAGAGGCTGGTGGAGCAGCGTCAGTAACCTGCTGATTTGAAAGACTCCGTTGACCTCTCCGATGGTCGTGTAGGTATCGAGAACTGGTTGCTGGGCATCGCGTTTGGGGTCGTATTCCCGCAAGCCGGTGTCCAGCGACCCCACCAGTTGCAGGTTCGAGTACACCAGCAGCGGCAAGTCGCCGCCACCAGCAAAAGGACGCCAGAATGTTCGCAGCGCCGCGGAGACGGCCGGGCCATTACTCTCGGGCCGCAGCGCTCGCCCGGCCAGCCAGGTGACCACCGCGGTGACAGCGACAAGCAGCAGCGCCAGCCACACCAGCGACAACCGAAAGTGCGCCGTTCTCGTCCTCGGCGGCGCCACATGCCCGTTGGAGTCGGGCTGCAGCGGCGGCTCCGCGGCTGGTCCGGCGCCGGGCTGGCGGTAGCGCCACGCAACTGCGTAGCTGCCTTTGGGAATCGATATGACGATGGGGTCCTCGGCACCCTCGGTCACGTAGTATTCGGCGAGCTTCGAGCGAAGGCGGCCGGTATGGACGCGCACGATGGAATCGGTCTGGGAGTCGAAGTCGTCGGATCGCCCGAACACAACCGTGGCGATCTCCCTTACCCTCACCGGCTCCGCGGCGCCCTCGGCGGCGCGTTTGGCGAGGTAGCTCAGAAGATGCCGAAGAATCTCGGATCCGCGGAACGGGCCGCTGCGGACAACCCGGTCCGCCTGCTGAATCAGCTCCTGGTCCCACGCAACGGACGCGGTCTCGGTTTCCAGTCTCAAAGACATGTTGCGGAACCCGCCACTACCTGAACTGTCTGCCAACCCTGATCGCAGGCCCGGAGGACGACCCCTCGGCCTCCGAACTGCGAATCGCGGGACTACCTCTATCCGGGGTCAAGAATATCACAATCTCCGGGTGTATTGTAGCCACCGCACGCCGGGGCACCTGATGCGAGCGCGCCGGAGACCAGCCTGAACCAACGTTTTCATGCAGATATGATAGAGATAATACGCAGATTTCACTTTTGCCGCAACGGCACGTCACCGTACTCTGATCGAGGTACCACTCACAATGCGTTCTACTACTCTGCTTCTCATCGCCGCCGCCATGGCCGCGAGCGTCAACGCCCAATGGATCCCGCTGAACCCGGTGACCGCGGTGCAACGCCAGGACAACGGTCTGGTTCTGGCCATGCAAACGGGCATCCTCCGCCTGCTGGTCTGCACGGACTCCATCATCCACGTGCAGTACACGCCCACCTCGTCTTTCCCCCAGCTCACCGATTACGTGGTCACCAAAACGGACTGGCCAACCGCCGACTGGAGCTGGCAATCGGCCGGCAAGATGGTCAACCTGACCACCGCACGGATGAGCGTCACCGTGGCCCGCGACGACGGCGCCATCACTTTCAAGGACGCATCCGGCCACGAGCTTCTCTCGGACGGGCCCCGGCAGATGATCCCGGCCAGGGTGAACGGCGAAGACACCTGGCACGCCGAGGACGTGTTCAAGATCTACGGATCGGAAGAGGCATTCTACGGCCTGGGCCAGCATCAGGCGGGCGTTTGGAACTTCCGCGGCGAGTCCGTGGAGCTGTCCCAGGAAAACACCAACATCGCCGTGCCCATGTGGCTGTCGAGCAAGGGCTACGGCATCTTCTGGAACAATCCGGGCGTGAGCCGGTTCAACAACCGCTTCATTCACTATCTGTACGTGACGTCCGCCGTGGCGGACACCATCGATTACTACTTCTTCTACGGGCCGCAGTTCGACAAGATCATCGCCGATTACCGTGAGCTGACCGGCGCGGCGCCCATGTTCGGCAAATGGGCCTACGGCTTCTGGCAATGCAAGAACAAGTACACGTCACAGGAGCAACTGCTGGGCATTGCGCACAAGTACCGCGATCTGCACATTCCGCTCGATAACATCGTGCAGGACTGGTTCTGGTGGACCAACACCGGCGAGTTCAAGTTCAACAAGAACTATCCGGACCCCAAAGGCATGATCGACGATCTCCACGCCCATCATGTGCACCTTATGATGTCGGTCTGGCCGTACTTCTATCCCGGCTCCGCCACCTACGACGAGATGGACAAGCTGGGCTATTTCATCGACCGCACCAAAGTGAAGTCGTACCATCCGCAGGGCATGGCGCTGTATGACGCGTTCAATCCGGCCGCGCGCCGGTATTACTGGAAGCTGCTGGACGATTCGCTGTTCAAGATTGGCGCGGATGCCTGGTGGATGGACACCACCGAGCCGGAGAGCGAGGGCGTGGAGGAAAGCTTTCTGATGCACGACAAAGTGAGTGGCGCCAGCGGGGCCGCAAGCGGGGCGCGTTACGCGAGTCTCTTCCCGCTGCTGACCACCACGGCGGTTCACGACGGGCAGCGCAGCGAATCGGACCAGAAGCGGGTGTACATTCTGTCGCGCTCGGCGTTCGCGGGCATTCAGCGGAACGGCGTGACGGCGTGGTCGGGCGACGTGCTCTCGGATTTTGAGACCTACAAGCGCCAGATTCCCGCCGCGCTGAACTTTGAGCTCTCGGGGATTCCGTACTGGACCTCGGACATCGGCGGCTTCATCATGGGCCATCCCGACGACCCGGCGTACCGCGAGCTGTTCGTGCGCTGGTTCCAGTTCGGCACGTTCTGTCCCATCCTCCGCGTTCACGGCACGCGCGCGCCGGACACGAACGAGCTGTGGTCCTACGGGCCGGTGGCACAGGCCGCGCTGGTCCGCTTCGACAAGCTGCGTTACAAGCTGATGCCCTACATCTACTCCATGGCGTGGATGGTCACCAGCGCAAACTACACGCCGATGCGCCCGCTGGTGATGGATTTCGCCTCCGACGCGCGCGTGCTCAACATCGGCGATCAGTTCCTGTTCGGCCCGGCCATCCTGGTGAACCCGGTGACCGAGCAGGGCGCCACTTCGCGTCGTCTGTACCTGCCGGCGGGCACGCGCTGGTACGACTTCTGGACGGGCGAAGCGCAGGACGGCGGGAAGTCCATTGAGGCCGCCGCGCCGCTGGACCGCATCCCGCTGTACGTTCGCGCCGGGTCTATTCTCCCGCTGGGGCCGGACATCGAGTATGCGGCCGAGAAGGCCGATCCCATCGAGCTGCGCGTGTTTGCAGGCGCGGACGGCGACTTCACGCTGTACGAAGACGAGAACGACAACTACAACTACGAGCGCGGCGTCTACGCGACCATTCCCCTGCACTGGGACGACGCGCGGCACACGCTGACCATCGGGGCGCGCAAGGGGAGCTTTCCCGGGATGCTGCAGGCCCGGACGTTCCACGTCGTGTTCGCGGGAACCGCTGGCGGCAAGACAGTGCAGTATTCAGGGACGAAGCTGGAGGTCGCCCAATGATGCTCTCGACGAACCGGACACGCGGCGCCAGCCGCGTTCTTCCGCCCATACACGGAACGCGGCTGGCGCCGCGTGTCCTCTTCATCATGCTGATGGCCCCCGCGATGCTGCCCGCCGCGGTGGTGGTGGAGCCGTACGCACCGAACATCGTCCGCGTGACGTTGAGCCTGGACAAGGATCAGGCCAACGCCGCTCCGGGCTACGGGTTCGTCGCATCGCCGTCGGCTGCCGGCTGGGATCTGCAGCACACCGACGATGGGGACGTCTACCGATCCTCCCGCATGGTAGTCACCGTCGCCGTGCCGCACCCGCGCAAGCCCATGGCCACCGAGGTGGATATCGCCCGCTTCTTCGGCGGTTCCGCGCCCTCCACACACATCACCATCCGCACCCCGGACGGTAAAACGCTGCTGGAGATGACGGGCTGGTCCATGTCCGTGCCCAATCACAAGGATGGAAACGCCGGAATCCTCGCGGACCTGCGCCCGGCAGACACGCCTTTCTACCAGGTGGGCGCCACCTTTGTCTCGCCCGCCGACGAGCACTACTACGGCCTCGGCCAGAATCACGAAGGCTTCCTGGACCATCGCGGCCACACGGTGGACTGCTGGCACAACTACACGGCCACCGCCGCGCCGAGCGTTTGCGTGCCCTTCGTGGTCACCAACCGGGGCTACGGCATGATCTGGGACAATCCCTCGAAGACCACCATCGAGCCGGGCTTCAACGAGCAGACGAAGTGGACCTCTGAAGTCGGCAACCGCGTGTCGTTCTTCGTGATCGCCGGCAGGACCACCGACGAGATCTACGCCGGCTACCGCCAGCTAACCGGCGCCACGCCCATGCTCCCGAAGGCCGCCTACGGATACATCCAGTGCAAGCAGCGCTACCGCTCGCAGGAGGAGGTGCTGGCCGTGGCGAAGGGCTACCGGGATCGCCACCTGCCGGCGGACGTGCTGGTGGTCGACTGGTTCTACTACACAAAGATGGGCCAGATGGATTTCGACCCCGTTGCGTGGCCCGATCCCGCGGCCATGAATCGCCGGCTCCACGACATGGGCTTTCAGACTATGATCAGCGTGTGGCCACGCTTTTCCAAAGGAACCCGATACTACGACATGCTGCTGGGCAAAGGCTGGTTCGAACATCTGGCGGACGGAACGCCCACCGACGGCCTGCCCTACGACCGCGCCGGGTCCGATATCGACACCACCAATCCGGAGGCCGCGCGCTGGTACTGGGACACGATTCGGGACAACATCATCAGCAAGGGTTTCGATTCCATCTGGGCCGACGAGACCGAGCCCGACCTCCCTCCCAACGGCAGCTACTTTCACATCGGGCCGGGCACGCGGTACTTCAACATCTATCCGTTGTTTCACACGGCGGCCATCTACGAAGGCTTCCGCCGCGACGTGGATCACCGCGCGCTGATTCTTTCCCGCGACGCCTACCTGGGCGCGCAACGCAACGGCGCCATCTTCTGGTCTTCGGATATCTATCCCACCTGGGACACGCTGAAGCGCCAGATCCCCACCGGGCTCGATTTCACCGCCTCCGGCATCGCCTACTGGAGCAATGACACCGGCGGATGGCAATACCTGCCGCCCGAGCATCATCCCGCTCATCCTCCGCTGCTGGACCCCGGCGACGCGCGCGACAACGTCGGCGGTTATGACGACTATCCGGAGCTTTACACGCGTTGGTTCGAGTACGCTTCGTTCCTGCCGATTTTTCGGACGCACGGCAGCCGCCTCTACAACGAGGTCTGGTCCTATGGCAAGGCGGCCGAGCCGATTCTGGAGAAGTATCTGAAGCTGCGCTACCAGCTCATGCCTTACATCTATTCGCTGGGGTATCACACGTACGAATCGGGCGCCCCCTCCATGCGCGCGTTGTTCATGGACTTCCCGGACGATCCGAACGTGGCCGACCTACGGGATGAGTACATGTTCGGTCCGGCGTTTCTGGTTGCGCCGGTGACCGATCAGGGCGCGACCAGCCGCATGGTGTACCTGCCGACCGGCACGGACTGGTACAACTACTGGACCAGCGAGCGCGTACACGGCGGGCAGACCCTCAAGGTGAACGCGCCCATCGACACGTTGCCGCTTTTCGTGCGCGCGGGCTCCATCGTGCCCCTCGGCGAGGCTGTCGAAAACACCGGCCAGACGCAGAAGCTGGCGAAGGTGCGAGTGTATGCGGGTGCCGACGCCGACTTTATGCTGTACGATGACGATGGCAAGACCTATGCGTATGAGAAAGGCGCCATGACGCTGACGCATCTGCACTGGGACGATGGCGCCCGGAAGCTGAGCGGCGCCGATTCGGGGATACTGGAACTCGTAGGACATTAGTGAAAGCGGGGCTGAGAGCTCCGCCCTGGTCGAGCCTGCCCCACATCGAAGTGCCCGGCAGTCGAGAGGTAGCACAGACTTTAGTCTGTGTCCGGACATTAAATGACATGAGAGTCACGACAGTTCTTCTGTTGGCGGCCGCCGGCGTTGCCCGAGCGCAGTCTCCGTATCAGTACCCCTTTCAGAATTCCGCCCTGCCCATAGAGGAGCGAGTCAGCAACATCCTTTCGCTGATGACCATCGAGGAGAAAACTGCGTGCCTCGGCACCAGGCCCAATGTACCCCGCCTGGGCATCAACGGGACCGGCCACGTGGAGGGCCTGCACGGCCTGGCGATGGGCGGCCCGGGCGGGTGGGGCCGGCCGAAGGTAGTGCCCACTACACAGTTCCCGCAGGCCATCGGGATGGCGGAGACCTGGGACACCGACGTCATCCACCAGGCAGGCGCGGTGGAAGGCTACGAAGTCCGCTACATGACGCAGCACTATCATCAGGGCGGACTGGTGGTGCGCGCGCCCAACGCCGACCTCGGCCGCGATCCGCGCTGGGGCAGAACCGAAGAGTGCTATGGCGAGGATCCGTTCTTCAACGGGACCATGGCTGTCGCCTTCATCAAGGGGCTGCAGGGAGACGATCCGAAATACTGGCAGGCCGCTTCTCTGATGAAGCACTTTCTGGCCAACAGTAACGAGAACAACCGCGCCGGCTCTTCTTCGAATTTCGATGCGCGGCTGCTGCGCGAGTACTACTCGGTTGCTTTCCGCATGGGCGTGGTGGAAGGCGGTTCCCGCGCGTATATGGCCGCGTACAACGCCGTCAACGGCATCCCGTGCACCATGCAGCCCATCCTGCGGAACATCACCATCAACGAGTGGGGGCAGGATGGCATCATCTGCACCGACGCCGGCGGGCTGCGCTTTTCCGTGACGGCGCACGCGTACTACCACACGATGAACGAGGCCGTCGCCGGGGCCGTCAAAGCCGGCATCAATCAGTTTCTCGAGCCCAGCGGCCTGTATCAATCGGCGGTGCGGGGCGCGCTGGAAGAGAAGCTGCTCACCGAGGCGGACATCGACCGCTCGCTCAGGGGCGTGTTTCGGGTCATGATTCGGCTGGGCCTTCTCGACCCTCCCGCTCTGGTTCCGTACACGAAGATCGGTGAGAAGCAGCAGGACCCCTCGACTGCGGACAAGCACAAGACCGTGGCCCGGCTGATCACTCAGAAGTCCATCACGCTGCTGAAGAACGACCGGCATCTGCTTCCGCTCGACAAGACCGCGGTGAAGTCGATCGCGGTGATCGGGCCGTGGGCGAATCAGGTGCTGCTCGATTGGTACAGCGGAACGCCGCCCTACGCGGTCAGCGCTCTCGACGGCATCCGCAACAAGGTCGGGAAGAATGTTGACGTTCGATACGATGCGGGGGACAATGCCGCCGCACTGGCCCGCTCGTCGGATCTCGCCATCGTGGTGGTGGGCAATCATCCCACCTGCAATGCCGGCTGGAACAAGTGCCCCACACCAAGCGACGGGAAGGAAGCGATTGACCGGCGGTCCATCACGCTGGAGCAGGAAGACCTGGTTAAGGCCGTGTACGCCGCGAATCCGAAGACCGTGGTGGTCCTGATCGCCAGCTTCCCGTTCGCCATCAACTGGACCCAGGACCACGTTCCCGCCATTCTCCACATGACCCACAACAGCGAGGAACTGGGGAACGCGCTGGCCGACGTGCTGTTCGGTGATTACAACCCGGGCGGGAGGCTGGTGCAGACCTGGCCGCGCTCCCTGGCGCAGTTGCCGGACATGATGGACTATGACATCCGGCACGGCAGAACGTACATGTTCTTCCAGGGCGATCCGCTGTATCCTTTCGGTTTCGGCCTGAGTTACACCACTTTCCGGTACTCGAATCTTCGCGTTGACGCGGACCGCCTGCGGGCGGCCGGGAAGGTCAACGTGAGCGTGGATATCGCTAACACGGGCGCGCGCGCCGGCGACGAAGTGGTGGAATTGTATGTGGCGCACCCGAAGTCGAAGGTGGCGCGGCCGGCGCGGGAGCTGAAGGGCTTTCGCCGGGTCACCCTGGCGCCGGGAGAGAAGCGCACGGTGAAGATCCCGCTGACGGCGGCGAGCCTTGCGTATTGGGACGAAGCCGGGAATAAGTTCGTGGTGGAAACCGAACCGGTGGAGATTCTGGTTGGGAGCTCCTCCGCCGACGTCCGGGAACGGAAAACACTCCGGGTCACGGAGTGATCGACGAGGGCGGCCTGAGAGGCCGCCGCAGGCTGAGAGCCCAATGCCACTTAACTTTTCAGCGGAGACGCGGAAGGGTGTTAGTTCGGGATGTGGGGCGGGTTTGCAACCTGCGCGCCGATTTCCAATCGGCGCTGTGCGCGGGTTACAAACCCGCGCTGGATACAATCCTGCCCCACATCATCGGGAGGAAGAATGACTCGAAGGCTGTCGTTCGCGCTGGTGTCCTTTCTGTTCGCTGGCGTCATGGCGTGCGCGCTGGATAACGGGCTGGCCAAGACGCCGCCTATGGGCTGGAATAGCTGGAACAAATTCGCTTGCAATGTGAGCGAAGACCTGGTCCGGCAGGCCGCCGATTCCATGGTGAAGACCGGCATGAAGGACGCCGGCTATCAGTACATCGTGATCGACGACTGCTGGCAGGTTTCTCGCGATGGCGAGGGCAATATCGTCGCCGACCCGGTCCGCTTCCGTTCCGGCATCAAGGCGCTGGCGGACTATGTGCATTCGCTGGGGCTGAAGATGGGCATCTACTCGGACGCCGGGTCTCTCACCTGCGGCGGCCGGCTGGGCAGCCGGGGCCATGAGTTCCAGGATGCCCGGCAGTACGCGCGCTGGGGCATTGATTACCTGAAGTACGACTGGTGCAACACCTCCACGCAGGACGCCCCGTCGTCATACGCCACCATGCGCGACGCGCTGGCGGATTCGGGGCGTCCCATCGTCTTCAGCATCTGCGAGTGGGGCAATTCGAAGCCGTGGCTGTGGGGAGCGGGCGTTGGCAATCTGTGGCGGACCACCACCGACATCCTGGATCGCTGGGAAGGCAAGGGCGAGAAGTATGGGGCGGGCGTCATGGATCTCGCCGACATGCAGGTGGGGATCGAACAATATGCGGGGCCCGGCCATTGGAACGACCCCGACATGCTGGAGGTGGGCAACGGCGGTATGACCGTTACCGAGTATCGCGCGCACTTCAGCTTGTGGGCGATGCTGGCCGCGCCACTGATGGCCGGTAACGACCTCGACCACATGACGCCGGAGATTCACGACATCCTCACCAACAAAGAGGTCATCGCGGTCGATCAGGATTCGCTGGGCATCGAGGGCAGGCGGGTTCACCACACCTCCGACGGCCAGGACATCTGGGTGAAGCCGCTGGACGGACATGCACTCGCGGTGTTGCTGCTGAACCGGGCGGCGAGGGATCAGACCATGACAGTGACATGGCCGGAGCTCGGCCTCGCGGCGGACCACAGCGCGGCGGTTCGGGGTTTGTGGGAGCACAAGGACCTGGGCGCGAAGACCGGCGAGTTATCCACGATGGTGCCCTCGCACGGGGTAGCCATGGTCATCGTGCGACCGTAGCAACTGACCATGACTGCCGACACATCCGTAGCTGGCAAACTCGGAATCTACGCGTGCCCCGTATGCAAGCGTCTCCTGCGCCAGGAAGAGGGTGTGCTCCGCTGTCCCACTTGTTGCAAGGCATACCCAATCACGGAGGGTATCCCCGACTTCATTCTGGAAGAGCTATCCCGAAGTGCCGACCCCGAGCTGAGGAGAATGCGCTTCATCGATCGAATCGCGCGCATTTACGAGACCAGGTTGTGGTATCTGATCGTTCTGAATCTCTTCGGTGGATTTCACAGCCCGTCTCTCCCGCAACTGATCCGCATAGTGTCTCAAAAGGTCCAATCGACCGAGGGCCGCGTGTTAGATGTCGCCTGCGGCCCGTGCACCTATGGACGGCGGATTGCGTCATCATCGAAGGAGGTGTTCGGGATCGACGTATCTATGGGGATGCTTCGGCAAGGGGCGGTTTACACCGCGAAGGAAGGCATCCCCAACGTGCATTTCGCCCGTGCGAGAGTGGAGGCCCTTCCCTTCGAAGATGGCCTTTTCGACGCCACCCTCTGTTGCGGCTCGCTTCATCTGTTTACCAATACCGTGATTGCCCTGCGCGAGATGGCTCGCGTCATGAAGCCGGCGGCAATTCTTTCGGTCTTCACTTTCGGCGCGGGCCGCGGAGGTCTGCTGAAGTTTCGCCGGGTGCGCGAGTGGTATCGCAGAGATCAGGGCCTTCATGTATTCGGCCTTTCTGAGATGGAGCAGTACCTGGCTGCTTCGGGCTTTAAGGACTTCCAGCCCGAATTATCCGGCTCCGTTTTGACATTCAGCGTTCGCAGGGAGTGAAGGGAGTATTGTGAAGATCAACAGACGAGAGGCGGTGGGCCTGCTGGCTGCGTTGCCGGCACTGGCGCGGGGCGGCCGGGAGTTGCCGCCGGGCATCGAAACTGAGCCGGGGCCGTTCGAGGGGACGCGAAAATCCCTCGGCGCTTATCGGATTCCCGACTGGTTCCACGACGCGAAATTCGGCATCTGGGCGCACTGGGGTCCGCAGTCGGCCATCGAAAATGGCGACTGGTACGCCCGCAACATGTACCTGCAGGGCAACCCGCAATACAACTACCACGTGGAGCATTATGGGCACCCGTCGAAATTCGGCTACAAGGACACCATCCCGGACTGGAAGGCGGAGAAGTTCGATCCCGCCTCTCTCATGCGCCTGTACAGGAAGGCCGGCGCCAGGTACTTCATGAGCATGGGCGTGCATCACGACAACTTCGATTTATGGGACTCCAGGCACCAGCGCTGGAACTCCGTGAACATGGGCCCGCGCAAAGACATCGTGGGCCTGTGGCGCAAGGCCGCTCTCGAAGAGGGGCTGAAGTTCGCGGTCAGCGAGCACCTGTGGATCTCTTACAAGTGGTTCTCGGTCAGCCACGGAAGCGATCTCAGCGGCCCGCTGGCGGGTGTTCCCTACGACGGCGCGGACCCGAAGTTCGCCGATCTCTACATCGATTCCGATCAGATCTATCGCGAGCTGCCGTGGGGCGAGGATGGCATCCCGGAGTGGTGGAAGCGCCACTGGTACATGCGCATCAAGGACCTGGTGGACCAGTATCAGCCGGACTTGCTGTACACCGATGGCGCCCTCCCGTTCGAGGACTATGGTCTGAGCCTGATCGCCCACTTGTACAACGCCAGCGCAAAGCGGAACGGCGGCCGGGTGGAGGCGGTGTACACGAGCAAGCGCTTCCAGGATGCCGAGCAGGGCATCGCCGTGCTGGATCGGGAGCGGAGCGTGGTGGACAAGATATGGCCGCAGCCGTGGCAGACCGACACCTGCATCGGAAACTGGCATTACACTCGGGGCGCTGCATACAAGACACCAAAGCTCGTGGTCGACATGCTGGTGGATATTGTCAGCCGGAACGGGAACCTGATGCTGAATTTCCCGCTGCCGGCCAGCGGCGCGCTGGACCTGGAGGAGTTGAACGTGCTCGGCGCGATCACCGACTGGATGGCGGTGAACAGCGAGGCGATTCATGGAAGCCGTCCGTGGAAGGTTTTCGGCGAGGGCCCGGGCACGGAGGCTTCCGCGAAGGGCGGCTACTTCAACGAGAACAAGCGGAAGGACCTCACCGCCGGCGACGTGCGGTTCACCACGAAAGGCGATGCGCTGTACGCGTTCGTCATGGGCTGGCCGGAGTATCAGGCGGTGATCCGTCCGCTGGCTTTGAAAACCGCGCTGCGCGTGGGCGCCATTCGGAACGTCGAGCTGCTCGGCTTCGACGGCAGGCTGGAATGGTCGCAGGATGAAGCGGGATTGAAGGTGCTGATGCCGGCGCGCAAGCCGTGCGAGCACGCGGTGGTGTTCAAGGTGACCGGGGCGTAGGGGACGCTGCTTCGAAGCACTTCCACGAGTCGGCGACTATGCCGCGAAGTGATTCTGATGAGCCCTGACGCCTGAAGGGATCGCTGGAGCGACATCCTCCACGCGCCGAGACCCAGCCTCACCCCAGAAGGCTCTCATCGGTCATGTCTTTCACCGGAACCGGAATACGGGGCCGAGAGGTGGAGGTGACGGTGGAGGATGGCTTGGGATACTCTGACAACAAAGTGGTGTGGAAAGAGGAGTCTCCTCCATGTTAGGCATGTGCGCCGGGTGTCGAACCAGCGATACCGGCGTCCCTTGTTCGCTGCGGCGAATGTGGGTTGTGATCGCCTTGAGCGTGCTGGCCTGCCCGGCCGCACTTTGCCAAACGCCCCCTCCCATCTCGCTGACCAACGTCTATCCGCCCAGTACCCTGCTGGCGCCGGGCGCCACCAGCCTGAATCTTTCCTTCAACACGCCTCAGCCAGACACCTGCGGGTACTCCGTGGGTACGCTGCTGGACCTGAGCCAGATGCAGCCCGTTGACATCGCCGGGCCAACCGCGGCGCATCAGGTGACGGTGACCGGGCTCAATCCAAACCCGCAGATCGTCAACCCGTTCTATATCCGCTGCGCGGCCGCCTCTGGTGACTGGTCTCTCCAATATCGCGCCGTAGCCGCGCTCAGCGGGAGTTTTCCGCGCATCGGCAGCATCTGGGGAGATGTTTATGCCAACGCGCCCTCCCAGGCCGCGAAGATCCAGCTCTATAACAGCCTCGGCATGAGCTTCGACCGGATGTCTGCGTTGCGTGCGGCGAATCCCGGAGTGCTGATCCTGGCCAGCGACGACGCAACCTACTCGGGGCCATGGGCTGTATTCCCCGACGATTATTATCTGAAGGACACTCAGGGCAACAACATCCAGATTGGCCCGGACGGCGCCTGCCTGCTGAACATGACCCGGCCTGACGTCGCTGAAGGTGTCGCCAATTATTTTTACCGGCAATTGGTCCAGGGCAACCTCGCCTGGGACGGCTTCTTTCTCGACAACGTATGGACCACCATTTCCTGGCTAAACAGCGACTTTTACGGCAACCCAGTCCAGATCAGCAGCACGGGAGATGGCGTTCCCGACAATCCCGTGACTCTCGACGCGGAGTGGCGCGCGGGGCTCTTCCTCGAACTCAACACCCTGCGTAATCTCGTTCCCTGGGGTTACTTTACCGGTCACCTTACGGAACCCGCCGACCCTGAGCTTATGAGCTTCTTCAACGGGGACAGCCTGGTGTTCGAAGCCGTGGACGTCCGGGAGGGGGACATGTCGTTCGGCGATTTCCGGAGAAACTACCAGGACTGGTTTGTGCAGGGCGTTCCTCCGGGGATCGCAACGGTGCAGTCGGGGCCGCCGAGCGTCATCTCGTACGGATACGGACCTCAGCCGCTCCAGACGCTGCCCGCATCGACCCTCGCGTTCGCCGAGTCATTCTATCCCAACATGCGCTTTGGCCTCGTGTCAGCTCTGATGAACGACGGTTTCTCCACCTACGATCTGGGAGATACGGGGTGTTGCGTCGGCTGGTGGTACGACGAGTACGATTTCAATCTGGGGCTGCCCCTCGATCCGGCCGTTCGCATGGGCGCCGGAGCGGGCGCGAATCTGCTCACCAACGGCGGCTTTGAGAACGGGCTTTCGGGGTGGTCGTTTTTCGTGGACGACGACGGGCAGGCCAGCGCCACTCTGACTCTCGACAGTTCCGTCGCGGCGGAAGGAAACGCGTCGGCCCACATCGACGTCACTTCCGCTGACAGCTACTCCTGGCAGGTAAACCTGTTTCAGACGTCTCTGCCTGTGACCGCCGGCGCGAACTATCAGGCGCAGTTCTGGGCGCGATCGGACACTCCGCGCGCGATTACGGTCGATATCGAGAGCGCAAATCCTCCATATACGAATTACGGGCTTTCCTCGCAGGCGTCGTTGGGCCCGACATGGACGCTGAATACGCTCACCTTCGTCTCCAGCGCGACTGCCACGGATGGCACGCTGCAATTCGACGTGGGAGATGTGGCCGGCAATGTCTGGATCGATGGCGTCCAGCTCTTTCAACAGGCGCCCGACGTCTTCCGGCGCGACTTCAGCGACGGCGTTGCGGTGTTGAACGGCACCACCGGCTGGCAGACCGTCGCGCTGGAACCCGGGCTCCAGCGTTTCACGGGCGCCCAGGCGCCGCTGTATCAGTACATCGTGGACGATTCGGGTGCGGGGTTCAGCGCCAGCGGAGCGTGGAACGTCGTGAACATTTCCACCGGGGATTTCATCGCCGTGGGCCCCTGGTACAGCGCGTGGGGAGGTTCGTTGCACGAGTTGGACGTCCCCCAGGGGACCGCGCAGTGGGACCTGAGCATTCCCGCCAATGGTCAGTACACGATTCAGGTCTGGTTGCCGGATGCGCCGGGTGCCGCGGCCTGGACAAAGAACGCTCGGTACCAGATCGTCTCCGCTGGCAACGTGGTGGCTTCGGCGAATCTCGATCAGAGCAGCGCCACCGGGGGCGACCAATGGCACACCATCTTCAGCGGCGTGGCGCTCACCGCGGCAAGCTCACCGGTTCTCACCATCTCGAACGCCGGTTCGGGACCGCTCATTGCCGATGCCGTGTACATCACCTCGGCGGCGCGCTACAACGATGGATCGGCCGCGCCACAGGTCGCCCTGGCGGCCACCGATGGCATTCTGCTCCAGCGCCAGCAGCCGGTGGCGGCGCCCGCGTCGACGGTGCGGGCGGTGGTCGACGCAGCCGGCTTTCAGCCTGCCGTAGCGTCGGGAGCGTGGGTGACGATTCTTGGCAGCGGTTTTACCGCCGCTCCGCAGAGCTGGACGCCGGGGCCCGCCGATCAGCAGTTGCCCACCTCGCTCGGAGGCGTCAGCGTAACCATCAACGGCAACCCGGCGTACGTTGACTACATCAGTCCCAGCCAGATCAACGTGATTGCGCCGGACGATCCCGCATTGGGGCCGGTTGCGGTGCAGGTGACCACGGCGCAAGGCAACAGCTATCCGGGCGCCGCGGTGAAGAAGCGGATGACCCCGGAGTTCTTCGTCTGGACGAGCAATGGAACGAATTACGCCGCGGCGCGCCACGCGGACGGAACGCTGGTGGGACCGGCCGGACCGGGCAGCCGGCCGGCGCTGGTGGGCGAGGAGATCGAACTCTATGCGACCGGGTTCGGCCCGACGAATCCGCCGGTGTCACCGTCGCAACTGATCTCGCAGGCGGTGCCCCTTGCGGGCACGCCGACAGTGTCCATCGGCGGAGTAAGCGCCGTGGTGTACGCAGCGAATCTGGTGGAGGCGGGGCTTTATCAGCTCAACGTGACCATCCCCCCCGTTCCCGCGGGCGACCAGCAAGTGCAGGCTCAGATCGCGGGGTTCCAGAGCAGGGGCGGGGTGTTTGTGACCTGCGCGAGCCAGTAGCACTTGAGGCTCGGACCTGCGCCGGCAACTGCCGGATGTCCCAAGTAAGCGGCGAAACGCAACCGGAAAAAACGAGATTGAATGGGTTCAGAATGTCTGGGCTCACAATGAGTAGGCCTGATACCACCAGTTCGAGGCGGGCGAGATGTTCCAGGCGGTGATATCGACGTGGCAACCTGCGATCCGGGTAGCTGGAAGACAGGGTTTTCCCGGAGCGTTGGTGGAGTGGAACACGGACCGAGTGAGATTTGCGCGTTTGGCGCGGCTCCACATTGACGCGAACAAGAGTGGTGCGGGATACTGATAACCGTCATTTGGAGGTCAAAAAAGGAGATTCCGGACAGAATGCCTGGCGCCGCTATCGGAGCCGCAGGGATGGTCGTCTCGGAGCCAGTTCAGCCCAAACGGCCGTCCCGACCGAGATTTCTCGGGCACATCGCCCTCGTGTTTTTGATCTGCCTCACGGCCGGCGGTCGCAGCCAGCCCCGCTCCGGCCCGTCCTCGACTCCCCGCGCCTACCTCGACTCCCCTGCCTACCCCGGCCCCCCTCGCGTACCCCGCCCCCCTGGCACGCCCCGCCGCCGCCCGGCAGCAGCAGCCTCCTACTATGTGGACTGCTCCGCCGCGAGCAACGGCGCTGGGACTCAATCCAGCCCGTGGAATACGCTGGCCTCGGTCAGCGCCACGACTTTCAACCCTGGAGATAGAATTCTCTTCAATCGCGGGACAACCTGCAGCGGCACATTGGAGCCACTCGGGTCTGGCACCACCCGCTGGCCTATCGTGATCGACGCCTACGGCACCGGGCCTCAGCCGATCATCGATGGCGGAATGAACACCGCAGCGGTGCAATTGATCGGCCAGCAGGGATGGGAGATCAACAATCTGGAAGTAGCCGGCGGCAATTATTATGGCGTCAATATCGCAGGCACCGCCCCGAACGCGGCATATACTCACTTCCGGTTGACCAATCTGAACGTTCACGGCGCACATTACGTGAGCACCACTACGAATGACTCGGACGAGATTCTTATTACGATCGGGAATAGCGGGGAAAGTATCAACGACGTTGTGCTTGACGGCGTGGTTGTCCATGACAGCAAGGTCAACAACGGCATTTACATCGATGCCGGGACACCGTTCGGGACATCGCCTCCGGTACTGGGGAACAACATCGTCATCCAAAACTCCACGGTGTACAACGTCTATGAAATGGGCATGACGATCTTTGCCGCGACCAACGGGCTGATGCAGAACAATGTGGTTCACAACAGCGGACAATGTCCTCCCAATCCCGGATGCGGACCCGGCGCCACCGGCGGACTTATGGACCTGTATTGCCACACCTGCATTATTCAGAACAACGAGTCATACGACATTCAAGACTTTAGTCCGTGGGATGGCGGCGACTATGACATTGACGTCTGGAACACTAACAATATCGTCCAGTACAACTACGGCCATGATTCCATCGGCTACTGCGTCTCCGTGTTCAGCGCGGACAATGTCGTCAGCGCCGACAACATCATCCGATATAACGTCTGCTCGAATAATGGGCGGTTGGCAAACAGCCCCGACCCTGGTGAGATATTCATGAACACCTGGAATGGCGGCACGCTCAACGGCATACAGGTTTACAACAACACGTTTTATTGGAATCCCGCCACTCCCGGCCCCGCCTTCAACACGACTTTCGCCTCCTACAGCGGCACTGATGCCAACTTTTTCAAGAACAACATCATCTACTCCACAGTGCCGAATCTGGTCCAGACCACTTCGGACTTTGCCCTCGACAACAACATCTATTGGACCGCCGGCTCCGCGCCCGACTGGAATCTCAACGGCGCCGACTACAAGGATCTCGTTTCGTACCAGGCAGCTACGGGCCAGGATGCGGACAGCCTCTACACCGATCCCATGCTGAACACGCCGTCCTATCACAGTGCGGGCCGGCCGACTGCGGCTTTCACCCCTCTGCCGGGATCGCCGGCCGTCGGCGCCGGAGTGAACGTCTGCAGCGGCATTGCCGGCACATGTTCGATGGGCACTCAGGATTTCTGGGGCAATCCGCTGCCTGCTGGCTCCGGCTACAACATCGGCGCCTGGCAATGATGGCCGCACAATGCCGGTAACCGTCCCGGAAACGAAAAACCGCGCACTGGTCTTGCCGTTCTGCGCGGTCTTTATCCTCACCCTTACCGCCCCCTGCCGATCCGGGCCAGTTTCCAGGCCCGTCTCCACTTTGCCCGATCTCACTCTGCCGGATGTCCGCGGCGGCGCATTCCATCTTCGCGCCCTGCCCGCGCAGCCTCTCCTTCTCGCGTTCCTAGAAACGGTCCCCGACACCGCCGACACTGCTTCGCGCAATCAAGTCGTGTTCCTGGCCAGCATGGCTCAGCAATACGGCCCCCGCGGACTCAGAGTCGCAATTGTCGATGCCTCGATCCTCGTGTTTGGCTCGCAGCCATCGCACGATGCCGTCCTCAACGCCAGCTACGACTGGCACCTCAGGTTCCCCTTGCTGCTCGACCAGAATGGCCGGCTGGCCCGTCAACTTGGAGTCAAAGAGGTTCCCACCACGTTCCTGATTGCTATCGACGGGACCATCGCACAAAGGTGGCAGGGGCGAACCCGGCCCGCGATTCTTGCCCAGGGGATCGAGAGACTGCTGGGCGGCCCGCTCGGACAAGTGCCTTGATTCTGTCCCTTTAATGTTTGGGAGAACAATGATGCCCGCACAGTCAAGACCGGGACGCTTACCCACTGTCTCCGAGATGCAGGCGCCGCGCCAGGATTAGGTTAACCGCACGACTGCAACGCAGCGCTTGCGCGATGCGGCCCGCAGACCGTGGCGCTCGAACCCGGCCTCCAGCGTTTCACGGGCGCGCCCAAGCGCCGCTGTATCAGTACATCGTGGACGATTCGGACCCGGGGGTCAACGCCAGCGAACCAGCGGGTGGGAGGCCGCCGTGGGCCCCTGGTACAACGCGTGGGGAGGTTCGCTGTACGAACTGGACGTCCCCCAGGGAACCGCGCAGTGGCACCTGAGCATTCCCGCCGACGGTCAGTACACCATTCAGGTCTGGCTGCCGGATGCACCGGGCGCCGCGGGCTGGACAAAGAACGCTCGGTACCAGATGGTTTCCGGTGGCAACGTGGTGGCTTCGGCGAATCTCGATCAGAGCAGCGCCACCGGGGGCGACCAATGGCACACTATCTTTAACGGGGCGGCGCTCACCGCAGCCAGCTCACCGGTTCTCACCATCTCGAACGCCGGTTCAGGGCCGCTGATCGCCAATGCCGTGTACATCACTTCCGCTGCGCGCTACAACGTGCGCGTTGCAATCGAAAGGCGGAAGTCACGAAGCCGATCAAGCACTGCCCAGGCTTCGGCGGCGGCACCAGGTCGAGTAACGCCCATCGCGGTCCTGTGGGCAGGTCAGTTCTTGGCGCGCAGCCCTCACAGCCCCCCGTGGAACCGTGCGAATGCGTGGGCAAGATTCAGCGACATGATCAGGATGCCCGCCCCGAGGGCGAGCACGTGCCGCGTGTTGCGCAGATTGAAGCTGCCGACACGACAGACCAGCAGGTAACCGACGGCAAGGTTGAAAAGGCCCCACAGGACATTGACCATCGAGGAGGACAGGCCTTGCCCGGGTGGTGATGCGAATGGGCTCTGGAAGGCATGCCCGGAGATCCCATTGCCGAGATGGGGCAGGGTGTTCGCGAGGAAGGCGCCCCCGAAAAAGTACGCCACATAGTGATACCAACGCATGGTTGCTCCCTTCTGACTGCCAAACAGATGGTATCAGGTCTCGGGAGTCCGCCCCCAAAAGTGCACCTGCATCGCAAGAACGCGGCTGGCGCCGCGTGTCCCCGTCACTTGCGGGTTGCAATCGCTTGCAGGGTTGTGATGTCATGATCTGGAACAAGTTCCACGTTGGGAGCTCGTTCCACATCTCAGGTCATGACTACCACCAGACTGCTCACACTAGCCCCTGTCGACATTGTCATCGTCGCTCTGTATTTCGCCGTAGTCATCGGCATCGGATTCTATCTGAAGCGGCACACCAAGACCGGCGAGGATTTCTTCCTGGCCGGCCGGGAGATGACCGCCTGGATAGCCGGCCTGGCCTTTGTCTCGGCAAACCTTGGCGCGCTGGAACTGATGGGATGGGCCTCGTCCACCTATCAGTACGGCATCCTCGCCATGCACTGGTACTGGATCGGCGCCATCCCCGCGATGCTGCTCCTAGGCATCGTGATGATGCCGTTCTATTACATCTGCAAGACTCACTCGGTCCCCGGTTTCCTCAAGCTGCGCTATGGCGAAGGGGCGCGCATGTTCTCTGCCGTCAGTTTCTCGTTCGAGATGATTCTGATGAGCGGCATCAACATGTTCTCCATGGCCCTGGTGATGAAGGTCATGCTGGGCTGGGACCTCAACTTCAGCATCTGGGTCTCCTCGCTGACCGTGGCTGTGTATGTCTTTCTCGGCGGATTGCTGTCGGCCATCTTCAATGAGGTTCTGCAGTTCATGCTGATCTGGGCCGGCGCCCTGCTGATTCCCATCCTCGGGTTGATCGAGGCGGGCGGCTGGAACGGGTTGGTGACCAAGATTGCACAGCGGATGCACACCAACACCTACACGCATTTGTGGTCCACGCTGGGGTCGTTCAAGGACAATCCCATGGGCATCCACTGGACCGGCATCGTCTTCGGCCTCGCGTGCGTGATCTCCACCGGGTACTGGACCACCGACTTTCTGGTGGTGCAGCGCGTGCTCTCGGCCAGGAACCTGCGCGCGGCGCGCATGGCGCCCATCATCGGGTCGGCGTTCAAGATGGCGGTGCCGTTCATCGTCATCCTGCCCGGCCTGCTCGGTATCGCCCTGCTGCCCGGTCTGGTGCCGCAGTCGCAGGTGAGCGCGCTACATCCGAACAGCTACAACGAGGTGCTGCCGCTGATGATGGCGCGCTACCTGGGGCCGGGCCTGCTGGGCCTCGGCGTCACCGCGCTCATTGCCGGCTTCATGTCGGGCATGGCCGGCAACGTGAGCGCTTTCGCCACGGTCTGGACCTACGATATCTACCGCGCCTCCATCCGCAAGAACGCCAGCGACAAGCACTACGTTGCCATGGGCCGCTGGTGCACTCTCGCCGGCGTGCTGGTCAGCATCGGCACCGCCTACGTGGTCATGCAGTTCGCCAGCATCATGGACTACGTCCAGGCGGTGTTCAGCTTCGTCGTTGCGCCGCTGTTTGGCACGGTGCTGCTGGGGATGCTCTGGAAACGAGCCTCGCCAGCCGGCGGATTCTGGGGCCTGTGTCTCGGCACCGTTGGCTCGCTCGCCATGTGGGCCTGGGTTAGGCTGGACCCCTCGGCACTGCAGTACATCGCCCTGTCGCCGCATGCGAAGCCGATGGCCGAGAACATGTATCGCGCGCTGTGGTCCTGCCTCTTCTGCATGGTGGTGACCGTGGTGGTCTCGTACCTGACCAAGCCTAAACCCGAGGCGGAACTGGAAGGTCTCGTGTACGGCCTCACCAAACTGCCCAGCGAGCGCGATCTCACCATCTGGCAAAAGCCGGTCTTCTGGGCGGCTGTGGTGGCGGTTGTGTTCGTGATCCTTAACATCATTTTCTGGTAGACAACCATGGAAACAAAATCGGTGGTCCCAATCTGGTTCTTCATCGGCATCGTTCTGCTGGTGTACGGCGCCCTCATCACGGGCGTGAGTGTCTATGATCTCTTTGTGCCGCCCGCCCGGACGGTGGTGCTGGCGAACCTGCACGCGGGCATCTGGTGGGGAGGTTTTCTGCTGCTGGCCGGCCTGTTCTACACACTTCGATTCTGGCCCGCGAAATCGGACCAGTAATCGGAACACGGCACACTTGGGGCAGGTCACGGCCTGCCCCGCAGTCCGCCGCTTCCCTGCCCTACTGCATCGCGATGGTCCCGCCGGCCGGGCTGGTGGCGGTCCCGACGCTCAGTTGGGTGGGCACGTTGTCCCCCGTTGCGACGTCCATCGGTACCATGGCATTCACGTGCGGCAGGCCGGCCATGTAGTTCGGCGTGCCCCGCAGTAGCTCACGGTCGCATCCGGCCCGCTGCCGTCAGCTCCCCGGCCGCTACTTGAAATTGACGGTGACGGTGTTGGAGGCGTGGCCGTCCACCACCAGTACGACCGGAACCTCGCCGGCGCCCGCCAGCGACACCGGCACACTCACGTTCACCTGATCGAGGCCGGCATACTGGCCCTGCGCTCCCACGAACTCAACCGGAGCATTGGCGCCGCCGATGGTGCAGGTCACGTTGCTCGACGCGCTGAAGCCACGGAATCCGGTGCCGAAGAGTTCCAGCACTACCGTACCGCCGGCGTTCGCCAGATCGAACGGAACGGTGACGCAACTGCCGACCGTGGAGCCGCACCGCCAGACCTCCGTTAAGGTCTGGCTGTTGTCCGCCGCTACGGTGTCGAACCAGCCCGCGGCCGCACCCTGGCCATTCTGGTTGGCGGAGAACAGCCCCGGCTCGACGGTAGCAATATTTAGCAGGCCGGTGATCACCGGTCCGTTCGAATTGCTAACCGTGATCGAGGCGGGGCCGATGGCGAGCCCGGCGGGCAGCAGGAAGTTCACCTGGCCCGGCGACACGAACGCCAGAGACGCGGGCGCCTGGGCGCCGGTGCTGTCCGTGACCGTCAGCTCGGTCCCTCCGAGGGAAGTGGGAAGCGAAGAGCCCGGGGCCACCAATGGCGCCGCCGCCAGATTGCTGCTGAACACCGCGGCCCACTCTTCACTTGCCAGGACGCCCGTGCTATAGCCGGCCGCGTCGAGAATACGGAACGGAATCGCCTGACCGACGAACGTGGTCACGCTCTGCGCCGCCAGCGTGGCCGTGAACTGGCCTCCACTCACGCCGATGTCGGCCAACTGCGCCAAATTCTCCGTTGCCGACGTGCGCCAGGGCGTCAGGGAAGCGCCCGCGAAGCCGGTCAACGAGAAAGGCTGGATGACATCTGCCGCGCCGGAGTTCACGGCAACCAGCACCATGTTGCCGTTGTTCACGAACGCCGCGACGTTGACGCCCGCGGTGGGCGCGAAATCCGCCTGGGCGCTGAAATAGCCGGGGCGCACAAAGCGGCTGAAGTTGCCCATCGTGTACAGGCGCTTGTCGAAGGTGAAGGTATTGCCGCTCACCTGCGTGATGAGCGCTCCCGGATCGCCGCTGGGACCCACCAGCCACCAGTAATTGAATGCGCTCACCTGGCGCTGCGCGAGGTAGCCCGCGATGGTCTGCGCCCACTGGAGCCCGCTGGCGATGGTTGGATCGTCGACGCTCCCCTGCGAGGAGTCCTCGGTGATCCAGATTGGCTTCCCATACTGGATGGAGGTGGTGAGGTTCCCGCCCGGATCGTAATAGGCGTGGGCCGCAACGATGTCCACGCGGCCGCTCGTCGCGGGATCGATGAGCGTCGGAACGATCAGATCCTCCGCAAACTTGAACTCTTCCGGTGCAGTCAGTTTGGCTGTGACGCCCGCGTTTTGCCAGGTAGGAATCAGCGTGCTGGCGATGAAATCGTGCATACTGGTTGCGTCCCACTGGTTGCACTCGTAAGTTTGGGCGTTCCAGTCGGGTTCGTTTCCCAGCGAGACGCCGTAGATGTCCAGACCGAACAACGCCTTGTATTGCAGCACGTATTGTGCCAGGTAAGTCGCGAAATCCTGCCACTTATCGGTCTGCAGCTCCACCCAGGCATCCGGGTCATCCACCTGCTTCATCCACGGCGGAGGCGTCCACGGCGAGCTGATGAACCGATTCACGCCGTAGGTTCGCGCCTGGGTCATGGCCCAGACGGCGTCGCCATCCTGGGTCCAGTCCCACACGTTCTCGGAGGGCTCGATTGCCGGCGGGATGCGGTTGCGGACAATGGTCAGCCCGGCGCCCGCCGTGGGGCTGAAAAGAGCGTCAAGAATCTGTTGGCTCACCTGCGGTGACGCGTTGCGGGCCAGTCCTATGTACCACGCCGTGGACCCGCCAAAGCCGTTAATCCGCTGCCCCACCTTGGTGAGATCGACGTTGCAGGTTGCCGCCTGGCTTGCGCCTGGCAGCGCCGCGACTAACAAAAAGCAGAGTGCTCGGCTCGCAAGCATAGCTCAGTACCTCACTGCACCGCGATGGTCACGCCGGCCGGGCTGGTGGCGGTCCCGATGGTCAGCAGGACGGGCACCGCATTCCCCGGCGCCACTCCCAGCGGCACCACCGCGTTCACCTGCAGCAGGCCAGCCGTCAACGTCGGCGCGGCCCCACAGTAGTTCACGGTCGCATCCAGCCCGCCAATCTTCACCGAGCAGCTCAGCGCCGGTTTGGGATAAGGACCGACGGCGAGCCGGCCATCCACGCCCGGCGGAGTGGTCACGCCCTCGCCCGTGGCGAACAGCACCACGGCGCTGCCGCGAGCGGCCGGTTGCATGTTCGCGGCGGCATTCGGCGGACCGTTCAAAGTGACATTGTCCTGGTCGAATGCCGCAGCCTGACCCTTGCCGGAAGCGTCGTGAGTGAACAGGCCGGGCAGCGCGGCGGTCAGCGGCATCGGAAACGGGTCCGACCGGTTCCCCTGATATTCCACCTGCACGTTCACCGACGTTGTAGCGGGGTTGGCGACAATCTCATAAGGCACGATGGCCGCGAGTTGCACCCCTGCCGCCACCGGAACAGTGTAGATCATGGCCCCTGGCACGCCGTCAAACAATACCCGAACCCCACCCAGAGACGTGGGCAGTTTGCCGGTGGAGTCGGGTCCGGCGAGCAGCTCCTGCGCCGGCCCCAGCGAGGGGCCCAGCAGCGCCACGATCTCGCCCGGCGACAGCGCGCTGCTGTTGTAGGAAGCCGCGTTCTGCACCCAGGTGATGCCGGGCTGCGGCACGGTCATCATGGACTGCGACGCCGGCACCACAAACAGGGTCATGGATAGCGCCGGGAAGGTGGCAGTGATGGTGTTGTTGGCGATGGCCAGGTCGGGCGTCTGCCGCACGATGGCGTTAAGGTTCGTCTGGCTGTATTGCCACACCTGCGCCGTACCCGCCGGCGTGAAGTTGGCGAGGCTAACGCTGTCGGTGACCGCGCTGTAGGTTTTGTTCAAAACCAGGATGGTGAGGGCGGTGTCCGACCGCTGTGCGGCGAAAATGGACAGCGTGTCGGGATCGCTGGTGCTGGCCGAGATGCTGGTTTCCCCGAACTGATCGCCCACGCCATCATAGTTCAGGAAAACCTGGAAGGCGAAGGCGCCCGGGTCGCCAGGGTTGGGCGTGCCCCAGAGCGTTCCCAGGTCGAGAGCTTCGCGGCCGAAGATGCCCAGAATGTCCGCCTGCGCGATGGCGCCGGTGATGGTATCCAGCGCGCCCCAGCTATACTCGGTGATTCCCACCATGGTGCCCGGATAGTTGTCGTTCACCCACCCGTGCATGCGCGGAATCAACTGCGGCGCCAACTCGGACCCGGTGGCGTCTTCGTAGCCGCCGCCCGGCGGGAAGTAATTCGGATCCCAGAGGACACGCGTCGAAGTCATGCGCAGTGTCTCGGCGTTTGCTCCGCACCCGGATGAACTGTAGAAGCAGACAGGCATGATGTAGGCGTGGACATCCAGCACGTCGAGGAGGCGCTGGCCAGCCGCCGTCCCGGCCGCCTGCATCTGCTGCAGATAGTAGGGGACCCAGGGAACGCCACCGTGCGCATTCTGGTCGATTGGATTGTCCCAGTACTTATACGGCGATTTGCCCCAGCCGCTGGCCATGTCGGTGTACGAAAAATACATTCCCGACCAGCCGCCAGGTACAGGGCCGGTGACCAGCGCCGTCGGGTCCACTGCCTTCACTGCCGTCGCCCATTTGATGTTGCGCGCCAGCACGTCGTCGTAGGTGGAGTATTGATGGTAGATGTCGAGGTGATTGTCGTACCACCACTCGGGTTCGTTGTCCATGGCCCAGAACCGCACACCGCCATCATCGGCTGCTCCGTAGGTGGTCATGATGGTTTGCACCCACTGTTGAGCGAAGGTCTGGTCCACGGGTATGTAGGCGTCGTTGGGATCGTTATTGACTGGCTGATTATTGCTAAGCAGCCAACCGTTGCCACAGTCCGGGTTGTCCGGATTCGTGGATTGCTGGGCGCTGTATTTCTTCACGCTGAAACTGCATTCGCGGACTGCTTTCGGCGACCAGTCCATGACCGGGATCGTCCCCAGACTCGCCGTTCCCGTACGCAGGTTCGTCTCGTGGAAGGAGTCGAAACCCGGCGAGATGGCGTAGTTCTCATAGCACCACGCATTGTCGCCGGTGTTGTTCTTGATGCTGCTTTGCCAGTTGAAACTGGTGGCGTCGTCACCGCCCCAGCGCACCAGCGGGATGCGCATGAGTTCCTGAATTCCGTTGTCGGACCAGTTGTTTTCGCCGTAGATAAGCTGGCTGATGGGATGCTGCGCGGCATTGGCATCCACCGCGAGCGTGGGCGCGGTCTGGGCGTTCAGAGCCAGTGCGCTCAACAGGGAGGTCGCAAAGAAGATACAGCGAGACATAGAGGTACCTGCCACCAATGTATCGCGGTCCGGGACGCTTCCGCGCGGGTGCTATCTTCTGGAAATGAACAAGGTCCGTCTGGCCGAAAAGCTCGCCGCGTTCTCCGACCATTGGAGCCCCAGGATCGTCGGGGAGCTAAACGGGCAACACGTCAAGCTGGTGAAGTTCCAGGGCGACTTCGTGTGGCATCATCACGCCAACGAGGACGAGCTGTTCCTCGTCGTGCACGGCCGTTTCCGCATGGAGTATCGCGACGAATCCGGCGCGGAACGCAGCATGGACATCAGCGAGGGCGAATTCGTCATCGTGCCGCGCGGCGTCGAGCACCGCCCATGCGCCGCGGAAGAAGTACACGTGCTGTTGTTCGAACCCGCCAGCACGTTGAATACCGGCAACGTGCGCAACGAGCGCACCGTGGACGCACCCGCGAGGCTCTGAAGAGCGATGCCGCGGCTGCGCGGCCTGTCGAGCCTCAAACCGAACGAGCGGAGGATCAGATGAACAGATCCGCCGGGACGCGAAAGAACTCCGCAAGCCTCTTCGCCTGGGCCTTGCTAATGCCGCGCCGCCCGCTGAGCAGGTCGGACACCTGGGCCCGCGACCCGATCACCTCAACAAGGTCGGCCTTCCTCAGTCCGCGCTGGTCCATCAGAAACCGCACCATCTCGTTGGGGGACGCCTCCGGGAGTTCGATCTTATCGTCATAGTATTTAACGAGCTGCTCAAGCAGCGTCAGTAGCGTTTCCTCTTCCGGGCTGAGTTCTTTTCCGTTCGCCGCTCGCCGGTCGAGTTCTTCCATGGTTTGCACGTAGCGGTCGAACTCCTCGCGGGTCTCAATGACCTTTGGCAGAGTTTTCGCGAGCAGCTTCCCGTACTTGACTGGACTGATTTGGGCGATTACGGCCATTTGGTTTCCCAGTCCTCCCTGTCGTATTCCTTGTGGCTCAGCAGTGCCGTACTGCAGCCCCCCTATTCATAACGCAGCGCCTCGGCCGGCGCGATGCGCGTGGCCGAGGTGGCCGGATAGATGGTGGCGGCGAAGCTGATGACGAGGGCCGCGGCGGCGATCCACACGCCGTCCAGCGGGCGCGGCGCGAAGGGCACGTAGCTCAGCGCGTAGACATCGGCGTCCAGGCGCAGCCAGCGGTAGTGATCCGCCAGAAACGAAAGCGTATAGCCGGAGACCAGCCCGATGGCCGTCCCCACCGCGCCAATCAGTACCCCCTGCAGCATGAACACCCGCCGGATCTGCGCCCGCCGCGCGCCCATGGACATGAGCACGGCGATGTCCCGGTTCTTCTCCATCACCATCATGGTGAGCGTGATGAGAATGTTCAGCGCGCCGATCAGCACGATGAGCCCGATGGTGATGGCGGTCACGATGCGCTCCATTTTGAGCGCGTTCAGGATGCCGTGGAGCTGCTCCATCCAGGTGGTGGCCACCAGCTTCGATCCCACCATCTTCTCCGCGGCGGCGGCCGCCTGCGGCGCCTGGTAGATGTCGTCGAGCCGCAGTTCGATGGCATTCACGGTGTCCACGGAGAAAACCTCTTCGGCCGAAGCGAGCGATACGAAGGCCCATTGCGAATCGACGTCGGAGAAGCCGCTCTCGAAGATGCCCACCACGCGGAAGCGGAAGCGCGTGAACTTCGGACCGAACGGCGTCAGCTCGCCTTGCGGGCTCATGATGTTGATGACGCTGTGCGGCAGCATGCCGGTGTTCTCGGCCAGACGCGAGCCGAGCACGATGCCGGGCAGGCCATCGCCGGTCTTCAGTTCGCTGAACGAGCCCTCCTTCAGATGCCGCAGCATGTCCGGCGCCGAGTCGAGCGGGATGCCCTTGAGATAGGCCTGCGACGATTGAATGGGCCCGGAGGCGAGCACCATGCCATAGAGAGAGGGAGAAGCGCCGATCACGTGCGGGATGCGGCGGAGTTGCGGGTCAAGCTCGCGCCAGTTGCCGATTCCATACTGCGGTTTCTTCTCCAGAATCATGACGTGCGCGGTGGCGCCCAGCAGGCTGCGCTGCAGGGTGTTGCGAAAGCCGTTGTTGATGGCCAGCGCGATCACCAGCGCCATCACGCCGGCGGCGACGCCCACTACCGAGATCACCGTGATCACGGAGATGACCGCCTGCTTGCGTTTGGCGCGCAGATAGCGGCCCGCGACAAACAGCTCGAATCTGGGTACGGTGCTCACTTACTCGACCTCACCTTGTGGGGCAGGTTTGAAACCACATGTGTCCCAATTAGCTGTAGGCGGGGCCTCCGGGTTAGATTGAATTGGTTGTCGAATCCAGATTCAACTTGCCGGAGGTTCCACCATGAATCGAGTATGCAGTATTTTCAGCCAGCTGCTGCAGTTGTTTCCCCGGGCGCAATTCCAGCAGGCGGTGCAGAAGCATAAGGCCGAGCGCCATGCGCGCGGTTTCACCAGTTGGGGGCAGTTCGTGGCCATGCTGTTCGCACAACTGGCCGACGCTCGTTCGCTGCGGGAGATCGGCAACGGGCTGGCGGCTGGCGGCCAGCGAAGGGAAGCTGCGCCACCTGGGCATCCCCCAGGCGCCGAACAAGAGCACTCTGGCCTATGCCAATGAGAAGCGGCCCGGGCAGCTGTACCAGACCCTGTTCGGGCAGTTGCTGGAGCGCTGTCAGAGCGTGGCCCGGGGGAAGAAGAAGTTCCGCTTCAAGAACAAGCTGCTGAGTCTGGACTCGACCAGCATTGACCTGTGCGCGGAGGTGTACGACTGGGCGCGCTACAAGAGCACCACGCTAAAAGAGCACCACGCTACAAGAGCACCAAAGGGGCGGTGAAGATCCATCTGCTGCTGGACAACGAGGGGTATCTGCCCTGCTTTGCGCACATCACCGACGGCAAGAGTCACGACATCACAGTGGGGCGAGCGCTGCGTTTTGCGCCGGGGACGATCGTGGCCATGGACAAGGGGTATGTGGACTACCGGTGGTGGAAGCAGATCACTGAGGATGGGGCGTATTTCGTCAGCCGGCTGAAGGAAGATCTGCACTACGAGGTGCTGAAGGAAAGAAAGCTCCCGCAGAAGAGTCCGGTGCCGCGGGACTGTTGGATCCGTATCGCCGCGACTCCACAGCGGCCCTTCGAGCTGGTACTGCGGCTGGTGACGATCTTCGATGAAGACAAGCAACAGGAGCTGACCTTCATCACCAGTCATTTGGGTTTCGGGGCCACCACCATCGCGCGGATCTACAAGGAGCGCCGGCAGATCGAACTGTTCTTCAAGGCGCTGAAACAACTGGTGCGGGTCAAGACCTTCGTGGGCACCAGCGCCAACGCGCTGAAGACGCAGATCCGGGCGGCGCTGATTGCGATGTTGTTGTTGAAGTGTTTGCCGCTGCGGTCGCGCTTTGGCTGGTCGCTGTCGAATCTGCTGGCCACCATCCGGCAACAGTTGTTTGCGTACCGCGAGTTGTACGGGTGGCTGGACGATCCATTCCAGCCTCCGCCCGCGCTGGCCGGCGTGCATGACCGGCAGTTGCCGCTGGAATGGCAGGGGGCGGCGGGCCGCGGCGGTCAGTGGGACAGCAGCCCGGCAGGAAGAACCGGAAAACCCACTGAAAAGGGAGAAATCAACCCGGAACCTGGACAGCAGGATTTAAACCACAAGCCAACCAGCACCGTCCGGCACCCCAACCTGCCTGTTCCAAACGGCGGGCGAGGGGAGTTATCTCCAATCAGTCCAATAGCGCACTGCTGCCCGCCGGGCTAACCCGAAGAGGCCGGCCGGGGGCCGGCCACAGCCCGAGGGGCTGCCCCACTATCCTGTGCAAGTGTTCAGTAATGGGAAAGTTGAACAGCTACGTCAGACTGCACTCTACCTTGTTGACTTTTTCCGCGATCACCTCCAGCAACCACGGAACACTCAACAGCCGTTCCGTGAACACTGAGGCCTCGGCGTCCTCCAGCCGCCGGTGTGAACCGTGCGGGCACACCGCGAACCCCAGCGTGTCCGCCACATGGCATCCGGCCCGGACGATCTCGGCGATCTCGAGATTCTTCGGGTCGACCGATCGCGATGTGGCGGCCTGGCTCAGATCCTCGGGCATACTCCAGTGAGCGAATAACGCCTCGGCAATCCGGAACGAGCTGGCCCCAAACGCGGCCTCCTCCAGATCGATCACCGCGTGCCCTTCTTCGGTGGCCACTTCGAGCACGCGACCGTACTGCCTCGGGAACTCCGTCACCAGGGCGAGTTGCCCCACGCCGTGCAACAGCGCCGCGGTGTAGGCATGATCCATGCGCGAAACGCAGTCGATCATGTGCTCGCAGAGCAGCGCCGAGGCCAGGCTGTGCCGCCAGCAGCGGCGGATGAGGTCGCTGCCGGCCGCGTGCGGCAGAAACCGCCACAGAGACGCCGTGAACACGATCATCTCCGTCCGGTCTCGCCCAATGATGGCCAGGGCCTGGAGGATGCTGCGGATCTCGGCCCGCATATTGAACAGGGCGGAATTGGACAGGCGCAACACCGCGGTGGAGAGGGCGGGATCGGTGGCGATCAGGCGCGCCAGCTCCGAGAAGGATGCGTCTTCGTTGATGAGCCGCATCAGGCGGAGCGCCACCGGGGAAAAGGTGGCAAACCGGGACTGCCTGGCGAGGCGGTTGATTACGGATACCGAATCACGGGGAACCGCGGCGTTGGATGTCATCGCGCCCTTCTCGGTCATATCGACGACAAGAGCGCTTCGTTAGAGACTTTGGTAGCGGGTCAGTTTGCCGTCTGGCTGAGACGAAGCGTGTCTGCCCCTGTGCTCACAGTTGGATACGGCAGCGGTCATTGTCAGGTTGGTTCTGATTCCTGAGCGGGCCGCCTCAGCGCCCGCGCGCCGGCTCAGGCGGGGGCGTGATCGCTGGCGGCACGGTCGGCGGCACACGGGACGGCACCGTGCCGCCTTTCCTTTGGTTGCTGAATCGCTTACAATCGCCGTATAGTGGCGAATGAAGCGGCAGAACCGATTTACGGCCGACTCCAGGATCTGGCTTTCGACCTAGTGAAGGAGGCGAGCGCACTGGCTGGCTCGCTGCGGCCTCGACTGGGACTGGGCGCGGCGTTAGGCGACGTGATTCGGGTTACCGATGCCCACTACTCGGGCCTGATTGACGGCGACGGATTCGAAACCTCCGCCCATACCGCCGTCGAGAAGCGCATTGATGAAGGTGTAGCTGGCGGCGCGGACCTGGGTCATCCGGCTTCGGCCGCTTTCCTCTGCCGGCTCCATCGGGAACTGTACGGGTTCGACGGCCTGATGGCGGACCTGACCCGCTTCGAGGACGTGTACACCGCAGTGCCCGGGCGGTTCCGGCAGGTGCTGGCCGTGCCGGCGTCCTACCACCGCCTGCTGCAAATCCGTCCGTTCGCCCACGGAAACGGGCCGGTGGCGCGGCTGATGGCCCATGCCGAGCTGGTGCGGCTGGAGATTGGCGGTCTCTGGTCGCTGGCGCGGGCGCTGGCGCGGGACCTGCCGCGCTACCAGGAGCTGGTGGCGGGCGTCGGCGATTCCGATGAGACCGGCATCTTCGGCAACCAGGCGCTCATGGAGTTCTGTCGTTTCTTTCTGGCGATGGCCATCGACGAGGTGCGGTGGATGCGGTCGCTGCTCGATCCGGGGGCGCTGCTGCCGCGGGTCGAATTGTACTGCGACGAAGAGCGGGATGCGGGCCGGCTTCCCGAAGGCTGCTATGCGGTGTTGCGGGAGGTCATCCTGCGAGGCGAGCTGCCGCGCGCCGAGGTGGAGAGCATCGTGCCGTTTCGCGAGCGCAAGGCCCGGCAAATCAGCAGCCGGCTGCGCGAGCGAGGTCTGCTGGTCTCCAGCGGCGTGCGCGCGGCGCTCCGGCCGGCGTTTCCGGAAGATGCCGTGGCACGCTGGTTTCCGGGACTGAACGGCGCGGAACCGCGAGCGTAGCGCAGGGGAGCGGCCGGTGGCACAAGTGGCCGGTCGAAGCGAGACCTCCCGGACGGTGATGCGAACCCCGCGAAGCCGGGCTGCCCAGAGCGCCTGGCCGGATCAGCAGTGATCCTTGCAGTTATCGCGCGCCCATGTTGCACTCGGCGTGTACGGCCCGCACCGCGCTTTCCAGGCCGTCCTTGTGCACCACTATGCTGATGGTGATCTCGCTGGACCCCTGGGCGATGGCGATGATGTTCACCTTCTGCTGGGAAATCGCGCTGAAGATGCGGCCGGCCAGTCCGGGCGTGCCGCGCATGCCCTCGCCCACCACCGCCAGCAGACCCACGTTCTCATCCACCTCGATGGGCTTCAGATAGCCGTGCGCCAATTCCAGCGCGAAACTGCCCTCCAGCGTTTCCATCACCGAATCCAGCTCCTCGTGCCGGATGAGAAAGCAGAAGTTCTGGCGGTAACTGGAACTGGAGAACGTCAGCACCTCGGCGTTGGCCGCGGCGAGGGAATCGAGCGCGCGGGCCATCATGCGCGTACCACTGACGGCGGCGCTGGCCGGCTCCAGCGAAATGAGCGCCACACCGCGCATCGAAGTCACCGCCCGCGGTCCTGGATACGACGTCTGCAACGACGACACAATGCGCGTGCCCGGGTGGCCCGTGTTGAAGCTGTTCTTGCTCCACACCGGGATGCGGCGTTCCACCAGCGGCGCCAGCGTGCGCGGGTGCAGCACCTTGGCGCCGTTGTAGGCGAGCTCGGCGGCCTCCGCGTAGGTCACCTGATCCAGCACCAGCGCGTCGGGCACCAGCCGCGGGTCGGCGCTCATGATGCCGTCCACGTCGGTCCAGATCCACAGCTCGGAGGCGTCCAGAGCGGCGGCCAGAATCGACGCGGAGAAGTCCGAGCCGCCGCGCCCCAGCGTGGTGGGGCGGCCATCCACCGTGGCCCCGTTGAACCCGGTGACCACCGGCACCTGCCCGGCCTCGATCAGCGGCCCCAGCTTCGCCGGCGCGCGCTTGCGGGTCTCTTCCATGATCGGGCTGGCGGCGCCGAACACGGCATCGGTGACGATCACGTCGGACCCGCTGACCGCCTGCGCGGGCACATCCACCGATTCGAGGTACTCGGCCATCAGCAGCGACGACAGCTTCTCGCCAATCGCGACGGCCTCGTCCACCGACTTCGGCGGGCGCTCGCCGAGAATGCGCACCCCGTGGCAAATCCGGCGAAAATCCGCCAGCAGCGCATCGACGCCCGCCAGCGCTACGGCGCGCCGCTCGGCGGCGGCATCCACCAGCAACTCGCCGCAGGTCTCGTGGTGGCGCTCGCGCAGTTTGTGCAGGTTGAAGTCGAGACCCGATTCGTCGCCGGCTTCCGCCTTGCGCAGCGAATCGAGCAGCAGGTCGGTGATCTTGGACATGGCCGAAACCACCGCCACCACCGGCCGCGCGCGCTTCTGTTCGATGCAGATCCGGGCGGCAACCTTGATGCGCTCGGCCGAGCCCATGCTGGTGCCACCGAATTTCATGACCAGCAGATCTTTCAACGCGCCAGCTCCTTGCCGCGCGCCAGCTCCTTGCCATTCGACGTGCGCTCGCGAATCGTCTTCAACATGGCCGCCTCCACTTCGTCGATGCTTAGCGAACTGGTGTCCAGATAGACCGCGTCGGGTGCCTGCAAGAGAGGCGACTCCGCGCGCGTCCGGTCCCGCTCGTCGCGCTCGCGCAGGCCCTCGGCCACGGCCTTTCCGGATACGGTCTCTCCGGCCGCCACCAGCTCTTGCACGCGGCGCCCGGCGCGAACGTTCGCATCGGCGTCGAGGAAGAACTTGACCGTGGCGTCCGGGAACACCACCGTCCCGATGTCCCGACCCTCCATCACCACCGAGGCGTCTTCCGCCATCTCGCGCTGCTTGGCCACCAGCGCGCGGCGGACCGCGGCAATGGCCGATACCTTCGAGGCGGCGTCACCGATTTCCGGCGCGCGAATGGCCTCGCTGACGTCCTCGCCGTTCAGCAGCACGGTGCGCGAGGAGGCTGCGAACTCGATGTGCGCCTCGCGAGCGAGCTGCTCCAGCCGGTGCATGTCGGAGAGTGCCGTCCCGTTGCGCAGCGCCCACAGCGCCACGCTGCGATACATGGCGCCGGTGTCCACGTAGATAAAGCCGAGCTTATCGGCGATCCTGCGCGCTAGCGTGCTCTTGCCGGCGCCCGCGGGCCCGTCGATGGCCACCATGATGCGTTTCGCCAACTTTCATGGTATCTCGCGAGCAGCGAAGGACACGCGACACAGCCGCGTTTTTGCGGCGCCGGGCGAGGACGCGGCTGCCGCCGCATGTCCATCGTCTCGCGCCCTCAGCAGTACAATCTCCTTATTGAAGGCAGTTGAAGCAGCGATTCGGGGCGCCACCGTCCTCACGCCCACCGAGCGGTTGTCCCGGGAGCTCACGCGACAGTTCGGCCTGGCCCAGCGAAAACGTGGCGCCACCGCGTGGCCGACACCCGACATTCTTCCTTTCGACGCGTTCCTTCGCCGTTTGTGGCGCGAGTGGCTGTACACGACCGCCAGTGGCGCTGCGCCGGTGCTGCTGAACTCACTGCAGGAGCGGACGGTCTTCGAACAGGCGATCACCGAGTGCGAGCGCGAGAAGCCCCTGCAGATTGCGGCAACCGCCCGCGCGGCCCTTAAGGCCTGGCAGCTTGCCCACGAGTGGTGCGTGCCGCTTGCCGATTCCCGATTCGCCGCCAGCGAAGACTGCGAGGCGTTCGTACGCTGGTCTCGCGCTTTCGACGGGCGCTGCCGCCGCGAGAACTGGCTCGATTCCGCGCGGCTGCCCGGTTTCCTGGCGGACCGCCTGAGCGACGGTTCCCTCAACGCGCCCGCCCGCGTCGCGCTGGCCGGCTTCGACGAGCTCACGCCGCGGCAGAAGGCGTTCCTCGCTGCGCTCCCGCGGGTGGAGCCGACCCAGCCGCCCGCGCACGACCCGGCGCCCGCGCGCGTCGAGCTGCGCGATGCCGCCGAAGAATTCGAGCAGGCCGCCGGCTGGGCGCGCAACGTGCTGGCGGGCGACCCGCGGTCGCGCATTGGCGTCATCGTGCCCAGACTTCAGGACTGCCGCGCGCAGGTGGATCGCCTCTTTCGCGAGGTGCTGCACCCGGGTCCGTTTCCCAGCGGCGCACGCGCGTATCACCTGTCGCTGGGACTGCCGCTGGCGGATTATCCCATGGTCGCGGCGGCGCTGTTGGCTCTCGAAACCGGCTTGCCGCGGATGCGCGCGGACCGCGCCGGCATGCTCCTCCGCTCGCCGTTCCTCGCCGCGCCGCGGCCCATGGCTGATGTCGATCTCCGCCGCACCCGGCAATTCGAACTGACTCCGGAGCAACTGCGCGCCGTTCATCCCGCGCCCAACCGCTGGCCGGAGCAACCGCCCGAGCGGCAGCGGCCCAGCGATTGGGCACGAACATTCTCGAGGATGCTGCACGCGCTCGGATGGCCCGGCGACCGTCCGCCGTCGAGCGAAGAACACCAGACCGTCGAGGCATGGAACCAGGCGCTCTCGTCTTTCGCCACACTCGACGTCACGCTGCCCGAGATGCGGTACGAGCAGGCACTGCGGGAACTGCGGCGGCTGGCCGAGGAGACGACCTTTCAGCCCGAGGACGAGGGCGCGCCCGTCCAGATTATGGGCGTGGAGGAGGCCGCGGGCCTGGAGTTCGATCACCTCTGGGTCACCGGCATCGACGACGGGCGGTTCCCCCAGGAGCCGCATCCGAGCCCGTTCCTTCCGCTGGCGCTGCAGCGGGAACTCGGCATGCCGCACGCGACGCCCCAGCGCGAAGCCGACTACGCGAACACGGTTCTCCGGCGTCTGATCGCCAGCGCGGACGAGGTCAGGCTGAGCTGGCCCAGCACCGATGGCGAGAAGACTCTGCAGCCCTCGCCGCTTCTCGACAAACTGGGAGCGGAGGTCATCCCGGCCATTCTGCTTGATCCCACGTTGCGCCGCTGGCATCCTCGCGCGCCACTCGAATCGCTGCACGACGAAATGGCGCCGCCGCTCGTCGCGGATGGCGTGCAAAGCGGTGGCGCGAGTCTGCTGAAGGCGGTGGCCGAGTGCCCCTTCAAAGCCTTCGCGCTGTACCGGCTCAAAGCTCGGCCGCTGGAGGATGCGGAGTTCGGCGTGTCCGCTTCGGAGAAGGGAACGACAGTCCACAAGGCGCTCGAACTCATCTGGGAGGAACTGCGCTCGCAGGCCGCATTGCTCAGGCTTTCCGAGGAGGAGACTTGCGCCCTGGTCCGCCGCCACGTGGAGACCGCGCTCGCAGGCGCCACGCTGTTTCGCGATCTGGAACAGACGCGCCTCGAACGCCTGATTGGCGAATTCCTGCAACTGGAGCGGGGGCGCCAGCCGTTCACCGTGACCCAGCACGAGAAGGAACAGACGGTGGAGATTGGCGGCCTGGCGCTGAACATCCGCGTGGACCGCGTCGATGAGGTTGCGGGCGGCTGGCACGTTCTGGTGGATTACAAGACCGGCAAAATCAACCGCGGCGCCTGGGCCGGCGAACGCCCCCGCGAGCCGCAGCTTCCGCTGTACGCAACCGTGTTCAAGGGTGCACTCGCCGCCGTGACTCTGGCCGCGGTTCGCACGGGTGAAATCGGCTTCGTGGGCATTCAGGAAGATGACGTGCTCGGCGAGGCAGCCGCGATGAAGACGGAGTTCGACACCATCGAAGACCAGCAGGAGGACTGGAAGAGTGCGCTGGAGCGGCTCGCCGCCGAATTCCGCGAGGGCGTGGCGCGCGTGGACCCACTCCGCGGCGCCTGCGACTTCTGCGAATTGAAGGCGCTGTGCCGCATTCGCGATTACCCCATGCCGGAGGCGCCCGATGCCGATGAGTGACGCCGCTGCTCGCGCCCGCGCGCTGGATGCCGCGACGTCGTTCATCGTGCAGGCGCCCGCCGGGTCCGGCAAGACCGAGCTGCTCATCCAGCGCTACCTGAAACTGCTCGCGGTGGTGGACAAGCCGGAAGAGATTGTCGCCATCACCTTCACGAAGAAGGCCGCGGCGGAGATGCGCGCGCGCGTGGTGCAGGCGCTGCAGAGGGCCGCGACGCGCACCACCGTGGCCGCCACCGGGCAGGCGTCGCTGTTCGCCGGGGCTGTGGCGGTGGCGTTGAATGATGTCCCGCTGGAACCGCACCAGCGCATCACCCACGATCTGGCCGCCGCCGCTCTCGCCCGCGATCGCGCCGCGAACTGGGATCTGCTCGAGAACCCCGCACGCATCCGCATCGGCACTATCGATTCCCTGGCCGCCGGCATCACCCGGCGCATGCCCTGGACGTCGCGCTTCGGAGCCTTCCCCAACATCGAAGAGATGGCCCAGACGCTCTATCGCGAGGCCGCCCGGCGCACCCTGCGATGGGTGGAGCGGGACGACCGCGCGGGTTTGGCCGCCCGAACGCTGCTGCTGCATCTGGACAACGACACCCGCCGCGCCGAGCAGTTGATCGCGCAGATGCTGGAGCGGCGCGACCAGTGGCTGCGCCTCATCGGCAGCGGCGAGGCGGACCTGGCCGCCGTGCGCCGGACGCTGGAGGCGTCGCTGGGGCGCATCGTGGAGACCCATCTTCGGCTCCTGTGCGCGCGCTTTCCAAGAGAGTTGCTGGCGCAGGCGGTGGATCTGGCGCGGCATTCGGGTGCATTCATCGATGAAGTGCCCGGGCCCGCGGCCGCCGCGATGGAAAGCTGGCGGATTCTGGCGAAGTTCCTACTCACCTCCGGCGGCAAGGCGGTGCGGAAGCGTGTCGACAGGAAGATCGGCTTCGGCCCCAACGACCGCCGCAAACGCGAATGCGAGCAGTTGTTCCAAAAGCTCGGCGCCAGCCAGGAACTCTCGGAGGCTCTTTGCGAACTCCGCCGCCTGCCCTCGCCAAACTTCAGCGACGACCAGTGGCGTGCGCTCGCAGCCATCATCCCGCTGCTGCCGCGCTCGGTGGCCGAGCTGCGCGAGGTCTTCGGCGAACGCGGGCAGGTGGACTTCGCCGAACTCACCATCTCCGCCAACCGCGCCCTCGAATTCGAGGGCCAGCCTACCGATCTCGCGCTCTCGCTCGGCTACCATATCCGCCACATCCTGGTCGACGAATTCCAGGACACCTCGCGCTCGCAGTGGGACCTGCTGTTGAAGCTGACGGCCGCGTGGGACCCCGGCGATGGCTGCACGCTGTTTCTGGTGGGCGACCCCATGCAGTCCATCTACCGCTTCCGCGAGGCCGACGTTGGGTTGTTCCTGAAGGCGCGCCGCGACGGCCTCGGCGATATCCCGCTGGAGCGGCTGACACTCGCGGTCAACTTCCGTTCGACGCCGGCCATTGTCGCCTGGGTGAACCGCGCCTTCGCCGGCATCATGCCGCCCGCGGAGGACATCGTCAGCGGCGCCGTGCCCTACTGCGAGTCAACGGCGAGGCAGCCTTCCGATTTCGCCGCCGCCGCTCCAGTGGTGCATGCGTTCCTCGGCGAAGCAGCAGACGCCGAAGCCGAGCGAGTTCTCCATCTGCTTCGCAACGCCACCGGCCGCCGGGCGATCCTGGTGCGCGCACGCAGACACCTCGCCGGAATCATCGCCGCGTTGAAGCGCGAAGGCGTCCCGTTCCAGGCCATCGAAATCGATCAGCTCGCCGAGCGCCCGCTGGTGCAGGATCTGATGGCGCTGACCTTAGCGCTGCTGCACCCCGGTGATCGCGTCTCCCGGCTGGCGGTGCTGCGCGCGCCCTGGTGCGGCCTCACCCTCGCCGACCTGCTCGCCCTCGACACCCAGCAAGTGAGCGCCGACGGCGCGGCCCGGCTCGCGCGCATGGGCCCGATCCTCGACCGTGCCATCCGGGAGCGCGGTCGTCGCCGCTTGCGCGAGCTGGTGGAGGGCGCGTGGATGGCCCTCGCCGGCCCGTCCTGTGTTCAGCACGACAGCGATCTCGACGATGCCGAGGCGTACTTCGACCTGCTGGAGGCGCTCGATGAAGGAGGCGACCTCAGCTCATTCGGCGAACTCCGCCAGCGCGTGGCCGATCTCTTCGCCAAGCCCGATACGCGCGCCCACGACGCGGTGCAGGTGATGACCATCCACAAGGCCAAGGGTCTCGAATTCGACACCGTGATAGTGCCCGGCTTGGGCATGAAGCCGAGGACCGACGATTCGCCCCTGCTGATGTGGCAGGAACTGGCTGACGGCGAGCTGCTGGTTGCGCCCATCCCGCAGACCGGCAGCGATGGCGACCCGGTTTACAAATACCTGTCGCATCTGGAAAGCGCCAGAGCCGCGAACGAGACCGCGCGCCTGCTTTACGTGGCAGCCACGCGCGCGCGACGCGAGTTGCATCTGCTGGGCTGCCTGCAGCACGCGGACGCGACGCCACCAGCCGGCTCCTTCCTGAAGCTCCTCTGGCCGCTCGATGACGTCCGGCGCGCCTTCGCCGATGTCCACGCGGACGACGCCCCCAAATCGCCGCGCCCGCGCCAGCCTCGCACCATCCAGCGGCTGCCGCTGGACTGGCATGCTCCCGAGCCGCCCCCTGCCGTCCAGTGGGCTCGCACCGCGCCGCCGCCTGAAGACGCCCGCGAGATCACCTTCGAGTGGGTCGGCGACATGCTGCGGCACGCCGGAACCGTCCTGCACGGTTGCGTGCAGCAGATCGCCCGCGAAGGTCTGGAACACTGGCCGCCCGACCGGATTCGCGCATCCCGCGCGCGATCGCGCACCCTGCTGGCCAACGCCGGCGTCGCTCCCCACGATCTGGACGCCGCCGTGACGCGCGTCGCCGCCGCCCTGCTCAACTGTGTGGAAGATCCGCGCGCCCGCTGGATTCTCTCGCCGCACGCCGAGCATCGCTGCGAGTACGCCATCACCGGCTGGCTCGACGGGCGCTTCGTCGCGGGCGCCATCGACCGCACCTTTGTCGATGCCGAGGGTGTCCGCTGGATCATCGACTACAAAACCAGCGCGCACGAGGGCGCCGGGCTCGCGGCGTTCCTCGAGAACGAGAAGCTGCGCTATCGCGAGCAGCTTGAACGCTACGCCCGCCTGCTGGGCCTGACCGAGACCAGGCCGATTCGCGTCGGCCTCTACTTCCCGCTCCTGCGCGGTTGGGTGGAGTGGTAGCCTCCGTTCCCTGCGCTGCCGCCGTGTTCATCTGAGTCGCGGCGCTTCCCGCTCGAAGAACCGTTTCACCTCAGGCCAGTCGAGCGGAACCAGCATATGCGGCGGCGGGTCCTTCTCGGCATCGGCGAAGTAGGTCAGGGACTTGAGGATGTGGAGCTTGTTGTAACCCGTTTGGGCGTACTTGCGGGCGAAGAGGTCGAGGAGTTCAGCAAGGCCGTAGCGCTCGCAGGCGGCGTAGAGGTCGACAAAATCGCGTTTCGTGCCGCGGCTGGCCACGGCGGCAATCTTCATGCACGCGATGTCCCGCGGGTCGGCTACGGGTACGCCGGCGAACGGCGCGGGAGGAAACAGCAAGGGGTACGCGTAGCCGAGGAAACTCACCCTGGTGCCCTGAATCGTCAGGTGGAGCGTCCGCGGCGCTCGCGCCACAATCAAAACGCCCGGCATCGGCTGGATGCGCTGCAGGAGCGCCTCCTCGTCAAACGCCTCGCTGAGGAACAAGTCGAGATCCATCGACCGCCGGTGACCGAATCGCAGCGCCAGCCCGGTCCCGCCCGCGAGATACGCGCCGTGAAGGATGGCTCGATCGTGAAGCGCGCGGAGCGTGTCCTCCATCGGGACAGTGATGGCCTCACGGCGCCAGACCACATTGTCGTGAGCGTCGCTACTCATGTGCGGCGGTGACGGGAGATGTCTGCTCTTGCAGCGCGGCGACCTCATCCGCTGGGACGCCGAAAACGAGCGCCCAAAACGTCGCCGACTTCGGGGAAAGCCGGCGTTCGGTGCGCAGGACGCGGCGGATCTCCGCCTCCGCGAACGTCTCGCGGAGCCAGGCGAAGGCGGCCCCGTCGCCATATTCGAGAACGCGGAGAATCGTATAGTCCGGGTACGCGGCTGGATTGAAGCCGGTCAGGTTCGTGTCCCAAAAGAGGGTTTGTAAACCATTGGGAACCATACACTTAAGTATACCGCATACGGTTTTGTTGCAACCTTCGTCGCGTCCGACGATCTCGCTTCTGGCGCCCTGATTCCGGCGACGGCGCCGGGCTCGCCGTTGCGCTATCGCGACGAACTCGAACGCTACCCCGCCGGTTGGCACTGACGGAGACCAGGCCGATTCGCGTCGGCCTCTGCTTCCCTCCTGCGCGCCTGGAGCGAGTGGCAACCGGGCATGCACGGTGTCAGCGGAATATCGGTATTTTGGGAGTATACTTATCTTATGAGAGTCAAGACATCGATCACACTGCCACAGGAGTTGCTTCTCCGGATTGATCGAGTCCACAAAAACCGTTCCGCGCTGCTGGAGCGCGCCGCTCTCGCCTATCTGGCTCATCTGGAAAGACTGGCACGGGACGAAAGGGACATTCGAACCATCAACCGGAACGCCGCACGTCTGAATCGTGAAGCGATGGACACGCTGGGGTACCAGCAACTGCCGTGAAGCGAGGCGAGCTCTACCTGGTGCGCAAGCCCGGTTCCGCGGACCCCCGGAAGCAGCATGTCTTCGTCATCGTCAGCCGGCAGGCGCTGGTTGACTCCCGATTCTCAACACTGATCTGCGCACCCGTGTACTCACGGCATGACAGCCTGGGCACCCAGGTGGCGGTTGGCGTGGCCGAGGGCCTGAAGAACGAGTCGAGCGTTCACTGCGACGAACTGGTGAGTTTGCCGAAGTCTGTCCTGACCCACTACGTCGGTTCCCTCAAGGCTTCCGCGTTGAAGGAGCTGAAGGCCGCGCTGGCCATTTCCCTGGAGTTAGAGGACGAGCCGCCTTTTCTGGACGGGCACTCGTAGGGAGTGGCCTCTTTCCGAGTGGCCCGTGATTCGGGTGCAGCGTTCGATCACGAATCACAATAACTCACAGCGGCCTGCGAGCGGCGCCCGCAGCTGACGATTTGCGGCCGGCGCGCAATCTATGATATGAGAAGAGCACTAAATCGCTACCGGTGCGCCATCCGCTCATCGCGAACGGGAACGCCGACTCCTGGCCTGGTCGATCAAGAACACAGCAACGGGTCCTTATCGCTGATATCATGTCTATTACCCTTTCTCGCGCCGCAACCCCATGAGGAGCGTTCGACTATTCTTCGGTTTCCTGCTAGTGCTTTTCGGCTGCGGATCGCGGCCGGGGCCCTATCAAAAGAAAGACGGGGTCTGGTATTTCGGCGATCTCTGCGTTGCGGAAAAAGGCCCTCCGGGTTTTGTGCCTCTCTCAGGCCCATTTGCGAAATCCTCGATCGCTGGATATTATCGGGGCCGCGCCATTCCCGATAGCGATGGTCCAAGCTTCGCCGCTCTTTCCGAACATTACGCGAAGGACAAGCGGCACGTCTTTTATTGCGATACCTTCCGCAAGAGCCAAGAATACTACGCGATCCTGCACGATCGCACAGTCATCATGGAAGGCGCGGACGCGGCAACTTTCCAAAACTTGACGGGCGGCTATGCCCGCGACGCGGCGCGCGTATACTTCCAGGGCGTCGCGTTTCCGGTCAAAGACGCCGCTTCGTTTACCGTTCTCGAGTACAGCTTCGCCAAAGACCGATTCACCGGCTACTACCTGCAAGAACCGATCATCGGCAGCGATGGCCCGACGTTCACGGGCATCGATAACCACTACGCAAAAGACAAAGATCACGTCTTTTATTCGAGGCTGGATACGGGGAGCGCCGGGATCGCGGCCGTCAAGACGGTCGCGCTTGACGGCGCACAACCGGCCGGTTTTGTGGCGCTCGATTCGGGATACGCCAAGAGCGGAGATATCGTCTTCTACCAGGGACATCCGGTTCACGGCGCCAGTGCGGCAACTTTTACCGTACAGACCGGCCTGCCGGGGGGGGCGGACGCTCGCGACGACAAAGCGATCTATGCGGCGGGGCGGAAATTGAAGGCTTTGAAGTAGTTTCCGGCACCTTCGGGGGATGCTTTGCATCGATCAATATATGGAAGCCGGATGGATGGCATCGTCAAGAGTCGGCTGCAGTGAACGGGGTCACGTGTTTCAGTCAAAGTCGCGGTATCGAAGACATGGAGGCCGGTCATCCCATCCCACTTGGCTGTCACCATGTCCGACTTATGGTTGTCGTAATCCCGATACGGCGCTCTGGGACATTGGTCCCTCCTGGTCGGGCAGCGTTTACCTGCGCTTTCGGCCTGCGCTTGACTGCTCCGAGTGGCGTGTATCTCGACCAAGGGTGGAGGGAGCCGTTCCGAGAGAGTAAGTTTCGGGACGAGATTTCCAAGGCCTAAGATCAAAGCCTGCGCACTCTCAAAACTCTGTCCCGAAAACAGGTTCGAAATCGCCTGCGGCCCCACTGCCAGCCGGCAAGCAGGTGCCGCCGGACTGCTTCGGGAGGATCGTCGGGCACTCGGAGACTGCCCTGGGCGAGCCGGACACCAGCCCGATTCCGTCCGTGGCCCCGCCCCGCCACTCGCCATCCACCGGCCCCGGCCCGCCATTCGCCGACACGCCCGCGCGCCGCGCGCACCTTCACCGTTACCATGGGAATTCGCATGCAACCGCAAAACGGTTCCGCTATCGTGGTCCAGGGCCTGCGCAAGAGCTACGGCGCGCTGGAAGCCGTGCGCGGCATCGACTTCGAGGTCGGCGCCGGCGAGGTCTTCGGTCTGCTCGGCCCCAACGGCGCGGGAAAAACCACCACCGTCGAGATCCTCGAAGGCCTGCGGCCGCGCACCTCCGGAAACGTCAGGGTGCTGGGGTACGACCCCGGCATCGAGGTCCGCTCGCTGAAGGAGCGCATCGGCGTCTGCCTGCAGGCCACCAACCTGCCCGCGAAGATAAAGGTCCACGAGGCGCTGGATCTGTTCGCCGCCTTCTACTCGCGCCGCGTCGATTCCGCGCAGCTCCTCAAGCGCCTGCAGCTCGACGACAAGCGCGACGCCCACTACAGCAAGCTCTCCGGCGGCCAGAAGCAGCGCGTGGCCCTCGCCCTCGCCCTGGTGAACGACCCGCAACTGCTCTTCCTCGACGAGCCCACCACCGGCCTCGATCCGCAGGTCCGCCTCGAAATCCACAAGCTGGTGGAAGAGCTGAAGGCGGCCAAACGCACCATCGTGCTCACCACCCACTACATTGAGGAAGCCGAGCGCCTCTGTGACCGCGTGGCCATCGTGGACGAGGGCCGCATCATCGCCATGGGCACGCCGCGCGAAATCCAAGCGCGCACGCTGGGCCACTCGCAGATCGAAATCGAAACCGAGCAGCCGCTGCCCGCGGAGACACCGCCCTTCCTGGCCGAGTTGAAGCACCACATCGCCGACGACCGCAAACGCATGGGCGTGCAATCGGCCCAGCCGGCCCGCACCATCGTGGATCTCGTGAAGTGGGTGGATCAGAACGGCATCGAGCTGGCCGACATCCACCTGAAGCGCCCCACTCTTGAAGACGTCTTCATCGAGCTCACCGGAAAGAGGCTGCGCGAATGAGAGCCTACCTCGCCGAGATCGCCATCAACCTGAAGCTCACCGGGCGCGACAAGATGGTCTTGTTCTTCAACTACGCCTTCCCGCTGATCTTCTTCTTCATCTTCGCTTCGCTGTTTCATGCCGAGCAGGGCGGCGCGGCCACCCAGGTGGTCACCATGTCCATCGTCATCGGCATTCTGGGCAACGGTTTGTTCGGGGCCGGAATCCGCGCCGTGGCGGACCGCGAGGCCAACATCCTGCGCCGCTTCAAGGTGGCGCCCATCTCGGCCGGGCCCATCCTGGTTTCCTCGCTGGTCACCGGTCTGCTGAACTATCTGCCGTCGGCGCTGCTCACCGTCTGCCTCGCGCACTTTTTCTGGGGCATGAGCTGGCCCGCGCGCCCGTTCTCGCTGCTGGTCTACGTGTCGCTGGGCGTGCTGGCGTTTCGCTCCGTCGGGATGATGATCGCCGCCGTGGTGAACTCCATGCAGGAGAGCCAGATCCTCACCCAGCTCCTGTACTTCCCCATGCTGTTCCTCAGCGGCGCGACAATTCCCGTGAGCGCACTGCCGTACTGGGTGCAGTTGGTCTCGCAGTTCATTCCGGCCACCTACGTGTACAACGGCACGCAGGCCATCCTCGGCTCCAATGAAACGCTGGCTCAGAACTGGAGCGGCGCCCTGGCCCTGCTCGCCGCCGCGGCGGTGGCTACGTTCCTCGGCATGAAACTGTTCCGCTGGGACAAGGAGGACAAGATCAGCACCAGCGGGAAACTCTGGCTGCTGGCCGTTCTGGGGCCGTTCCTGCTGCTGGGCGCATGGCAGATGCACACTCGCGAGAGCATCGCCAAGTCGAAGATTCTCGCCCGCGATGTCAGCCGCAGCCGCACTCTGCTCATCCGCGACGCGCAGATCTTCGTGGGCAATGGCGAAGTGATCCCGGTGGGCAGCGTGCTGGTGCGCAACGGCAAGATCGCGGAGATCTACCGAGGTCCTTCCGCGCCCGATGCCAGAGAGCTCAAGGCCGACGTGATAGAGGCCGCCGGGAAGACGCTGCTGCCCGGCCTCATTGACGTCCACGTGCATCTGGGGGCCACGGGCGGAGCGTACCCCCGCGATTACAACCCCGACAAGGCCATCCCCCGCGAACTCGCCGCCTACCTTTACAGCGGCGTCACCGCTGTGAAGAGCGCTGGCGATTCGCTCAACGTCAGCCTGAAAGCACGCGCGCTGACGGCCTCCGGAGAGCGCCTGGGGGCGGAGTTGTTCGTGTGCGGGCCCCTGTTCACCGCGCCCGGCGGCCACGGCACCGAGTACGTAAAGTTCCTGCCGCCCAACATCCGCGACAAAGCTCTGGCGCAGATGGTGCGCCTGCCCGCATCGCCCGAGGAGGCCCGACGGATGGTGGACGCCCTGAAGCAGGACGGCGTGGATGGCATCAAGGCGATCCTCGAAACCGGCAGCGCGGGCATGTTGTTCAACCGCATGGACACCGCCATCTTCAATGCAGTAGCCGCCGAAGCGCACGCCGATCATTTGCCCGTCGTGGTCCACACCGGCGATGTGCGCGACGTGACCGACGCGGTCGCGGCCGGCGCCGACGGCATCGAGCATGGCTCGTTCCGCGAGCTGATCCCCGCCCCCCTGTTCGCGCGCATGAAGGCGCAACAGGCCACCTACGATCCCACCCTGGCGGTGATGGAGTCGGTCAACGCATTCCTCAGCGGCAGTACCGAAACGCTGGAGCGGCCCCTCGTCCTGCAGGTGGGCCCGGCCAGCCTTATCGACGCCACCCGGCGGATGATTCAGGCGCAGAGCGCTCAGCCGCACACGCCCTTCGATTCCGCGAAGGCCCGCGAGAACCTCCTCCGTGCGTGGCGGGCCGGCGTGATCCTGGTAACCGGCACCGATTCCGGCAACCCCGGCCTGCTGCACGGCCCGGCGCTGCATCGCGAATTGCAGTTGTGGGTGGACGCCGGGATTCCGCCCGCCGTCGCCCTGCAGGCGGCCACATACAACGCCGCCCGTCTCCTGCGCGCCACCGACAGAATCGGCCTGATTGAAAAGGGCCGCGACGCCACGCTGCTCATCGTGAACGGCGATCCTCTGAAGGACATTCGCCAGACCGAGAGCATTCAGCAGGTCATCTTCCGCGGCGAACGAGTGGACCGCTCCGACCTCTTCAATGACGAGTAGCAAAGGGACGCGCGGCGCGAGCCGCGCTTTGTCAGCTACCCCACAATAACGCGAGGATTTCCGCTGCGATCAGCAACTCAATCAGCGTGCGATATGCAACGGATTCGACTTGCCTTGGGTGCGGTTCGATATACCTCCGGCGTTCCCGGCCGAGAGGTCTCGTGGAGGAGATTCTGGAATCCACGCTGTTTCGGGTGTACCGTTGCCTGCGCTGCGGTAAGCGGTCGTTCCGCTTGCGCCGCCGGACCAATGGCCACTATCCATCGCATGTCCCGGCGGACGCCCGGCCGGCAATCTGAATTCCCGTCCCATAGCGGGGTCCGCCCCGTGACCGTCGCGGCTCGGTCCCGATGTTCCTGGTTTGCTGAATGTTACCGAGGTGCTAGAAGCTTCTTATCGCCGTCGATTCGTCGTCGAAGACCTCGAATACCGTATACAGCTTGGTGATCTGCAGCAAGTCCTTGACGCGCTTGCTCAGCCCCAGCAGTTTCAGCACTCCGCCGTGGTTTGTAACGGTGGTGAAGCCCGACACAAGCTCCCCAATCCCCGAGCTGTCGATATAGGTGACATCGCTCAGATTGAGCAGAATCTTCCTGTCCCCCTTGGATGCCAGATCGCGAACGGTGTCGCGAAACGTGCTGGCGCCTTCACCGAGCGTGATCCGCCCCGTCGCATCGATAACGGTTACATCCCCAACCTGTCGTATGGATAACTTAACGCTCACAGAATCCTCCTCGAGTAATCTCGTTTAGCTGGTCTTGTCCAGGTACTTCACCATCTTCACTTCGGTCCCGCCCGGCGCCCGCCGAGTCACTTCCAGTTTGTCGACGAATGCCTGGATGAGCAACAATCCACGGCCGGACTGCCGCAGCAGATTCTCCTCGGACAACGGGTTAGGCAGGGCTGAGTATTCGAATCCTTCCCCTTCGTCGCGGATGGCGACAGTGAGGTGATCGGCGGCCTTCCGAACCGTAAAATGTACCTTCTTGCGGGCGTTGTAACGGTTCCCGTGCACCACGGCGTTTACCATCGATTCACGCACCGCCATGCCGATCTTGTGCAACTCGTCCTCGTCAAATCCGATTTCCTCGGCGATTTTCACCGCCGACGCTTCGGCGTCGTCCACGCTGTCCAGGTTCGATTCCAGCAGCGTGTCCACAATGGTGACTTCGCCGCCATCCATGTCTGCCATAGGGTCGATTACCAAGAGCTGGCCAGGGGAGGCCGGAATGTCCACGCTAAAACACCGCGGACCACAAAGTCAAGCATAGCAGAGGGTTCTGTCACGAGGGATGGACATGCGGCGGCGACCGCGTTCCCGTCCGGCACTGCAAAAAAACGCGGCTTGCGCCGCGTGCCCAGGCAGGCAATCAAGGAACGGGGGCCGGGCGTACCCGGCCCCCAAACCAGCGGATGGCTAGAACTTAAACTGCAGCTTTAGCTGAATGATGCGCGGCGATGCATCGCCGCCCAAGAACGCACCAAGAATGCTGGTGGCAGGTCCAACCGAATTGACGATCTGCCCGAAATTCGATTGGGCGATGTTGTTCACCGGCTCGTCGAAATTCGGGTGGTTGAACAGGTTGAAGAACTGAAGCCCAAGACCAACCTGCATGCTCTCGTGGATGGTGAAATACTTCGTCACATCCATGTCCGTGTCGAAGTAGCCAGGGCCGCGGAACTCGTTCCGGCCCTGATTCGAGTAACCGGAAAACGAGAGAGCCGATGCCGACGGCGCGAACTGTCCACTGGCGAAACAGGACGCCCCGTTGGGAGTTGCCGACACCCCGCAAGACGTGGGACCGTTGCCGGTGATCCAGGCGAAGGTCGGACCGCCCATCCCGGTTGCGCTCAGAGTGCTGGACGTGCCCGTATCCACCACGGTGAATGGAAGCCCCGTGCGGTAGTTGATGGTGCCGGCGATGGTCCAGCCACCGAATACCGCGTTGGGACCCCAGTGGAACAGGTGGCGCAGGGCGTTCTCCCAAACGTAGTTGGCGGTGAACTCGCTCCGCACATCGTAGTCGGAGTTGCCGTAGTTGTACAGGCGAATGTTGTTCGGATCTTCGGGGTTTGTGAAGCTGACCGTGGTTTTCTCGTTGAACGGGTCGAATCCGCCATTGGAGATGTCGTCCAGCGAATGACTCCACGTGTAGCCGAGCTGGAACTGAAAGCCGTTGGCAAAGCGGCGCTGCAGGCTTGCCGTCAGGCCGTTGTACGAAGAGACGCCATTACTTTGGATCTGGCTGACGGTGACGAAGCGCTCGTCAATCGGCACCGAAGAGACGCCCGCGAATCCGTTGGGACAGACGGCGGGTGGGCAGTAACCGTTCACGCCGTTGTTCTGTATGGGAAGGTAGATGGCGTGATTCCCCGCGTAGTTCAGGCTGAGCAGCATATTCCCGGGAAGCACCTGCTGCACCTGCATGTTCCACTCATACACGCGCGGTTGCACGATAGTGGCGTCCGAGCTGGTGAAGTTCGGCGGACTGAAATAGGGGTTGGACGCCTCGATGGAAGCGAGGGTACCGCCCGATTTGAACGCGTTGAGGAGGGACTGATTCGCCGCGGACGCGATCGAGTACGCGTTGCCGGGCTGGCCCGGAACCAGACCGCCGAAGAGGCTGAAGGTGTTCTCATTCGGCGTGTTCTCGGAGAAGGCGTCGACAACCTGGGCCGGGAAGGAATAGAGGAAAATCCCCGCGCCGCCGCGGATAACCGTCTTGTCGTTGTTGCGCGGCGACCACGCAAAACCAAGCCTGGGCTCCCACACGATGTTGGAGGTGGCCGGGTAGGCCTGGTGCCGGCCGGTATCAATGGCCTGATTGTACGGCGTGTTCGCGTTGTGGCTCAGGTCGAGGAACGGAGAGGTCAGACTGGCGAAGCAATTGTCCTGGCAAACCGGGTTGGAGTTGTGGTCCGCGCGCAGGGAGATGTTCACCTTCAGGTTGCGGGTCACCTTCCAATCGTCCTCAACGTACAGGCCCAGCATGTAGAGCGCCAGGGGCTGCTCATTCGCGGTGGGGAAGGATTGGGCGGCCAGAAGCGAGTTCGGCCCGCCGTTGTAGAAATCGGTGGTGCTGAGGACAAAAACTATCGGATCTACCAGTTCCCCGTAGTCAAGGTCGGTAATATCGTTGCGGTGATAGTTCATGCCGGCCTTGATGGTGTGGTTCCCCCTGGTAACGGAGAAGTCGTCCACCACCTGGTATTCAGTGACATTGCGTCCCTGCGGCCATATGGCGTCGTCGCCTCCGATGGCGGGAGTAGCCAAAAAGTTGTTCGTCGCGCCGATGTTTGAGCCATCAGCGAAGAAGAGATCTATCGGGAACAGGGAGCGCTGCGCCCCAACGCCGCCGGCGGGGCCGAAGTCGGCCTTGTAGTACTGCGCTCCCAGCACGAACTGGTTGACGGCGTTCGGGCCGAAGATATGGGTTTCGCCAATCTGACCCTGCATCTCCGGCTGATAGCTGTCCGCATTGAAAACGGGATTGAAGAAATCAGTATACGTGGCCTGCACGCCGGAGTCTCGTTGCAGGCGGACGTACGCCCGGTCATTCGCGCCCAGAATCTGATCCACGCGGCCGGCATACAGCGCCTCATGAGTCAGGTTGCCGACATTCTGCCGGTAGAGGGCCGAGCAGGCATCGCCGAGGGAAGTATCGAGGGACGGGAGGTTGTTGGGGATGTCCCCGCAAGTGCCGGCCTGCGGTACCGCGCCGGACGCGCCAGGGGCGCTATTAAATATTTTGAACATGTTCGTGTAAAACGGCACAGCACCGGCATCCGTGGCTTGCAGATTGGTCAGGATGGCGCTCTGGAAAGCCGGGGTGGGGATGTACACGTTGCCGGACGTGGGAAGCAGAACGCGCAGTCCCTCGGTATCGAAGAAGAAGAAAGTGTGGTTTTTCCACACCGGGCCACCGATGCTGCCAGCCCACTGGTTGGCGTTGTCGAACGGCCGGGGTGTGCCCGCGGCGTTGTTCAGAAAGTCGTTGGCGTTCATCGCCCTGCCATTCCAATACCAGATGGCGTTTCCATGAAACTCGTTCGTGCCCGACTTGGTGACGATGTTCACGTTGGCGCCGGGCAACTGGCCGTACTGGCCGGAATAGCCGTTCAGCACAACGGACTCTTCGGCCACCTCATTGGTTCCCAGCAGCAGGTTCGTGGCGCCACTGTTGTTGAGGTTCAGGAAGGGGTCATTGTCGTTCATGCCATTGATGGTAAACAGGTTGGCCGTGCCACCCAGACCAAAGGCGGAGAAATTGCCGTAGCCGCTCTGCGTACTCATGGTCACACCCGGCGTGGTGTACGCGATGGCCGACATGTCATTGCCCGGGTTGGGCAGGTCGGCTACCTGGGTGGAGGTGAAGATCGTGGTCAAATCGGCGTTTTCGGTCTCCACGGTGGCGGCGGCTTCGGAAACTTCCACCGAAGCGGATGCAGTGGCCAGCCCGAGCTGCACATCGACGGTCAGGGTCTGCCCAACGGCCACGGTGACCACCCTGCTGGCGGTCTGGAACCCGGCGGCGCTGACCGTCATCGTATACTGGCCGAGCGGGACGAGCGAAAACCGGTAGGCTCCAGTGCCGCTCGTCGTCGTCGTCCGGGAGAAGCCGGTCTCGGCATTCTTCAGTGTCGCCGAAGCGGTTGACAAGACGGCCCCGGAAGGATCGGTTACCGTGCCGGTGATATCACCGGAGGTTATGGATTGACCAAGTAGTGTTGGGCTGACGGCGGTAGTCGCCAGTACCAGCAGGCAAATGGTAAGAGCCCGCCAGAGCCCTGGGAGCAAAGCGAATCGTCCGAATCTCATAGTTCTCCTGGGATTTGGTGCAGTTGTGTGAAGTCGATGTCTCGCACCTTGAGTTGGGCTGGGCGGTGCAAGCGGGGTGCCAATTCCTAACACCAAGATTGCGTAGGGGTTGCAGGAGGACAGTCGGGAGAGTGCTTCCGATTTCGGAATTCAGCGCTCCGGGATCACGTAGATTTCGCGTCGCGTCGCCAACGGAAGGGTGTTGCGGCGATGGCTCCCCCAGCGGGCATTTCGTTAGCAGAGTGATACCGCTTCCGGCCTGGGCGGCGGCGGCGGGTGCGCAATGGCCCGGTCACCCGCGGGATCGCTGCTCGCAGAAACCCCGGCAGTCCCGGCTTTGGTGTGACGCCAGAATGTGCGGTCCGCGGAGCCGCAGGCATCGATGGCGTTCGAATCTCAGGATTCCACGCCTCTGCATGACATCTCTGGTCCGGGCTACGCGACGCGGCCCAGGCCGCCCCGGGGCATGCCCGGTCAGTGTCCACGCAGGCGCGACCTGACGAACGCCCTGTGCGAACCCATACCGATTATGGTAGGATGCTCCCCCGCAAGCTACTGAAAACGAAATATGCGGAGGGTAGTCTGGCGGCTCATCCAGCTCAGGTTAAAGGCCTTAGCGTTTTGGTAACGAAGCTGCGGGGTTGGCGCGGAACACAACAGGAAGAGTGGGGTGGCGGGCATTTTCACTGTCTGCTGCCAGACCCGTGCCGCGAGATGCGCCCCGGGGCCCCGATGTGGCAGTGATGCCGGGTTTCATTGGTGGTCCGGGGAGCGGATTCCCGCCGGAGCGATCTCTATGGCGGGATCTGATAAGCGGGACCGGGGAAGAATGTACAGCCTGAGATTCAGAACTGAGAACTTTGCAAGTCAACCTTGCAGGAGGAAGGATATGAAATCTCGTTTTCGCGGGATGAGCGTGCTGATTTGCGCGCTCGGACTGCTCCTGAGCGCGACAGACCTGTTGGCGCAGAGGGAGACGGGTCAGATCACTGGCACAGTCCGCGATCAAAGTGGCGCCGTCGTTGTCGGCGCAAAGATCACGGTCAAATCGATAACTACCGGCGGGACGCGGGAGGCCACCACGAACACCGCGGGCATTTATGCCGTTCCCAGCCTTCGGCCGGACACCTACGAGGTCACCATCGAGGCGAGCGGTTTCGCGAAATTCGCCCAGCAGGTTGAGCTGGCTGTCGGAGCCGTGAACGAGGTCTCACCTCAACTGCAGATCAGCGTTACGGCGACCACGGTGGAGGTGGCCGCGTCGGCCGAGGCCGTGAGCGTCAACACGGAGACGCAAACGCTGTCGCAGATGATCACCTCGCAGCAGCTCAATGACCTCCCCACCTCGCCCACCCGTAATCCCTACGCCCTTGTGGCAACGTCCGGCAATGTCGCGGAGGACCAATCCAGCGACCGTGGCGCGGGCTTTTCCATCAACGGACAGCGTTCGTCCTCCACCAGTATCCTGCTGGACGGAGCCGAAAACGTGGATGCCTTCACGGCTTCCGTAGGTCAGACGGTGCCTCTCGATTCGGTGCAGGAATTCAGCGTTCTCACCAACAACTTTACGGCCGAGTACGGCCGCGCCAGCGGTGGCGTGGTCAATGTCATCACCAAGTCCGGGTCAAACGCGTTTCACGGAAGCGGGTACGAATTCAATCGTCTTTCGGCGCTTTCCGCCAACACCTTCTATGACGATTCCACCGACACTCCCAAGGGCGTTTTTACCCGTAATGATTTCGGGTTTGCCGTCGGCGGGCCCATAAAGAAGGATAAGTTGTTCTTCTTCAACAACACCGAGTGGATTCGAGTGCGCAGCGCCGCCCCCACTTTTGCCACCGTTATCGATCCTGCATCAATTGCGACACTCGCGCCGGCCAGCCAGGCGTTCTACAAAGCTTACGGAGCTCTGGCTCCGGGCGTTCAGACCCTGCAGACGGTGCCGTGCGCCACGTTGACGTGCGATCTGGTCAGTTACTCCGTGCCTTCCGACGCTGGTGGCGGATCGCCGCAGAACACCTGGATGGAAGTCGCCAGAGTGGATTACAACTTGTCGGACAAGACCACGCTGTCCGGACGGTATGCGTCTTATAAGGAGCTGGACTTCCCGGGCACCGTCAGCAACAGCGCTTATGCCGGTTACAACACCGGTCAAACCAATTACGACCAGAATGTGGTCCTCAGTGTCACCCATGTCTTTTCGCCCACCCTCGTGAATGAGGCAAAGCTGGTTTACAACCGGCTCAATGGGCCGGTCCAGGGGTTGGGCACCGCTCCGGTCGGTCCCACGCTATATACAAGCAGTGGGCTTCCTTCAGTAGATGGCCAACCCCTGATATTCCCCGGTTATCTCCCTGAGGGGCCCGGCGAGGCCATCCCGTTCGGCGGGCCGCAGAACCTGTACCAGGTCTACGACGACGTCTCCTGGACCTGGGGCAAGCACCAGCTTAAGTTCGGTGGACAGTACCTCCAGATCCGCGATAACCGGATCTTTGGCGCGTATGAGAACGCAGTCGAGTACCTGGGCACGGGCCTGGCTTCGGGACTTGCAGCCCTGGTGTCCGGGAACATCTACCAGTTCCAGGGCGCCATCTATCCCCAGGGCGAATACCCCTGCCCGAAGAACGTTCAGGGCGTCACTCAGGTCAGCGCCGCCTGCACCGTGACACTGCCGGTGACGCCGCCCGCATATAACCGCAGCTACCGCTACAACGACTCGGCATTGTACGCTCAGGACGCGTGGAAGATCGTGCCACGCTTCACCCTCAACCTGGGACTCCGCTGGGAGTACTATGGGGTGCAGCACGACGCCAATCCGGCTCTCGATTCCAACTTCGTACTGGGCTCGGGTGCTACCATTTTCGATCAGGTCCGCAATGGTGAAGTCGAACTCGCCCAGAATGGCGGCGTCTTCTGGAAGCCCGATTACAAGAACTTTGGCCCACGCATTGGTTTTGCGTACGACATCTTCGGCGACGGTTCCACCGCCCTGCGCGGTGGATATAGCATCGGCTACGAGCGTAACTTCGGCAACGTAACTTTCAACGCGATTCAGAACCCGCCGAACTATGCCGTGATCAGTCTCACCTCCGGGGTGGATGTCCCGTCCATGCCGGTATACACCGACAACGCCGGTCCAATGTCGGGCACGGGCAGCAAGGCGCTGCCGGCGGTCAGCCAGCGCGCCATCAACCAGAACATGGCGACCGCTTATGCCGAGACCTTTAGCCTGGGAATCGATCGCCGTGTAACGAAGGATTCGTTGGTCTCGGCGTTTTATTCGGGATCGCACGGCGTACACCTTTACGACATCGCAAACCTCAACCCCGCGTACGGAGGCTCCGCGTTCCTGGGCGATGCCCGCGCCGCGAATCGCATCAACCTTCAGTACAGCAACATGAACTACCGCAGCGACAATGGCTTTAGTCACTATGACGCTTTGAACCTGAAGTACGCGGCCAACAATCTCTGGAACAAGGGCCTTGGCGTGACCATGAATTACACCTGGTCCCATTCTCTGGACAATCTGTCCTCCACGTTCAGCGATAGCATTGGTGGACAAGCGTCCGGCTTCTATGCACTCGGATACCTGGATGAGTTCAACCCGCGGCTGAATTATGGCAACTCGGATTATGACATTCGGCACCGCTTTGTCCTCAGCGGGACTTGGGAGGTTCCATGGATGAAGCACGCCGCCAACCCGGTGGCGCGCGAGGTCCTTGGGGGTTGGGGGCTCGGCTCCATCCTCAACATTCGCAGCGGGATGCCGTTTAGCATCTACGATTGCACGGACAACATAAATGGCAACTGTCCGCTATGGATTCCGAGCGCGCCGGTTGCCACCAGCGGCTCTTCCGTGGCGACCAGCGGGGCTGACCTCTTCAACTACATCACCCTGCCCAACTCTGGCGGAAACGTGCTCAACGTAGGCGATTCGCTGTCCGTACCAAACTGCACGGGGCTGTATCACCAGGGCTGCACGTATACGATCAGCGGGCTCCCGTACCCGGAACGAAACCAGTTCGTCGGGCCCGGCTACTGGAATCTGGACATGAACTTCTTCAAGGATTTCAAGCTGACCGAGCGCTTCCAGTTGCAACTCCGTGGGGAGATGTATAACATTTTCAATCATCACAATCAGTACGTCACCTACGAGAATCTCGACGTCTCCGGGTTGACCAGCCCCTACATTCAGACCGAGAAAGGCGGTATTTACGGCGTCGCAGGACAGCCTTACGACGAACGCCGTAACATCCAGTTCGGTCTGAAACTCACCTTCTAGCAGGATTCCGGCGCCCGCTTCGGGGGCCTTTGGAATGCGGGGGGCCGCAAGGCTCCCCGCTTCTTTGTTTTTTGGGGGACCGCCCGTGGCCCGCGCTATTGCTTTGCGCCAGCGGCCGGCGGCGGCTCGGCCACGAGTCGCGCCGTAATGATCTTATCCAGCTTCGGGAAACGGCCCTCAATGTACTCGTTCCCCTGGGCTTCCGCTTTGGTCTGGTCCACGCCTTCGCCTTGCGGCGGGCCGTCGCCGTAGCCGGCGTAGAGCTTATCCACCACATCCATGCCCTCCACCACTTTGCCGAACGGCGCGAATCCCCGGCCGTCCAGACGGCGGTTGTCGGCCAGGTTGATGAACGGCTCGGTGGTGCGGGTGTTGGGCCCGCTGGTGGCGAAGGTGATGGTGCGGCGGCGATTGCTCTCCTTTACCGGGTCGTCGGGGATGACCATGCTGTTCCATTGGGCGGTCACCCGGGGGTCTTTGGGAATGCCCCACTGCACTACGAAGCCCTTGATCACGCGGAAGAAGTAGAGGCCATCGTAGAACCTGCCGGCGATCAGCTCATAGAAGCGGTCGGCGCCGCGCGGCGCCCAGTCGCGATGCACTTCCACGACGAAGGGGCCTTTGGTGGTGTCGAACCTCGCGCGGTACACGTCGGGCGCGCGGGCGGGCACCACAGCCGCGGGCGGCGCCGCGGTCTCCTTCGGAGCGGGCGACGAACAGGCCGCCAGCAGCGCGAGCACGGCCAGCGGAACGGGCAGCAATCGAGGAGGTGTCATCTGGCATGACATTCTCCCCGATTCGCGCCCGGCTCACAAGCGGGCTCCAGCATGTGGTTATGTGGCTATTGTGCCCTGGCTGTGTTTTTGATAGTCTCTGTATGCGCCTGTGGGGCGTTTCCTCGGCCGAGGAACATCCAGCGACCACAAGGCTGCGTTTTCCCTCTTTTTTAGATCGCGAGGTCGGCGCCCGGCGCCCTGCCGTCCGTTTGCGGAGCGGTGGGAATTCACCCATGACACGATGAGCGCGCCAGGCCTGACCGGAGAGGCCGCCGTGAACAAGTCCGGTCCCCGTTGGTTTTCGAGATTCGCTCCAGTCCTGCTGCGCGGCGCCGCGCTGGCAGCCACAGCGGTGGGGATGCCGGTGAGCTTTGCGCAACAGGTCCGTTCGGTTCCCATACCGGTGAACAACTGGCCCGTGCCCACGCTGAGCGGCCAGGCGACGAGCGCTCAGAATGCGAGTACGCAGAACGTCGACGCCGCTTCAGGACTGGTGTTCATTTCGATCGCGCCCTGCCGCATCGTGGATACGCGCGGCGATTTGGGCTTTACGGGCGCGTTCGGCCCACCCTCGCTGGTTGCCAATACGCCGCGCACGTTTGTGATCCCCAATTCCAACTGCGGCGTACCGGTGGCCGCGGCGTATTCGCTGAATTTCATCTCCATCACCCCGGCTGGACAGCCGGTGGGCTGGATCACCGCGTGGCCGGACAATGACCCGACGGAGCCAAACACGTCGATTCTGAATGCCCCGGATGGGGGAATTGTGGACGCGGCGGCGATCATAGCGGCGGGCAGCGACGGGGGGATTCAGTTGGAGGCCACCAACCCGTGCGACCTGGTGATCGACATGAACGGGTATTTCGTTCTGGCCACCACAGTGATAGGGCCGGCCGGGCCGACGGGAGTGACGGGGCCGACCGGTGCGACGGGGCCGACGGGAGCGGCATCGACAGCGCCGGGCCCGACTGGCCCGACGGGACCAGCGGGCACCACGGGACCAGCGGGAGCAACGGGGCCGACGGGAGCAGCATCGACAGCGCCGGGCCCGACTGGCCCGACGGGACCAGCGGGCAACACGGGACCAGCGGGAGCAACGGGGCCGACGGGAGCAGCATCGACAGCGCCGGGCCCGACTGGCCCAACGGGACCAGTGGGCACCACGGGACTGACGGGAGCAACGGGGCCGACGGGAGCAGCATCGACAGCGCCGGGCCCGACTGGCCCAACCGGACCAGCGGGCACCACGGGGCCAGCGGGAGCAACGGGCGCAACGGGAGCAGCATCGACAGCGCCGGGTCCGACTGGTGCCACCGGCGCAGCCGGTCGGGCCGGAGCAACGGGCGCAACGGGAGCAGCATCGACAGCGGCGGGCCCGACTGGCGCAACGGGACCAGCGGGCACGACGGGACCAGCGGGAGCAACGGGCGCGACGGGAGCGGCATCGACAGCGCCGGGCCCGACTGGTGCCACCGGCGCAGCCGGTCCTGCCGGCGCGACGGGACCCACTGGTCCAATCGGCGTGACCGGGTCACAAGGGCCGTCCGGACCAACGGGGTCGCAGGGCGTGCAGGGATCGGCGGGTCCCAGCGGGGGCACCGGCGCGACCGGGCCGACCGGACCGACGGGACCTCCCATCACTTTCAAAGGGCCATGGAACGCAAGCCCCATCGTCTACGCGATCGGCGACGTGGTTTCGTACACGCCCGCCAGCGGCGTGACCTCGAGCTACGTGCACATAACCGTGACGAACACGGCCACTTCTCCCGATGCCGACCCGACGAACTGGGCGCTGCTGGCTGAGGCGGGCGCCACCGGCGCGACCGGACCCATTGGCCCCACCGGGTCGACCGGGTCAACCGGACTCACCGGATCCACCGGGCCGGCCGGGCCGACCGGCGCGACCGGATCCACCGGGTCCACCGGGTCTCCGGGTGCCACCGGCGCGACCGGACCCATTGGCCCCACCGGGTCGACCGGGTCAACTGGGCCAACCGGACTCACCGGATCCACCGGGGCCACCGGGCCGGCCGGGCCAACCGGGGCATCCGGCGCGACTGGATCCACCGGGTCTCCGGGCGCATCCGGCGCGACTGGCGCGACCGGGTCCCAGGGGCCACAAGGTCCAATCGGACCGGCGGCGGCGATCTACGGCGACGGTTCCGACGGCGCGGGCAGCTTCGGCTCGGCCGACTGGACGTCCAGCCCGCCCAGCGGCACGCTGCAATTCACCAGCTTCACGGTTGCCTCCGGCGCCACGCTGACCGTGCCCAGCGGCACGGTGATCCGCGCCACCGGCAATGTGACCATCTCCGGGCTGATCCAGGCGGCAACAAGTCCGAACACGCCTGTGGCTATGGGTACAGCAGGCCTCTCCTCCGCCGGATGCGACAATCCCAACCCCCCGGTCTCCGACAACCTGCCGGAGCCTGGTGGAACGGGTCTGGCCTCCGTCACCTACCCTCTGATCGCAAAGCTGCTGGTCAGTCCGGGTGTGATCGGTGGCGGCGCCGGTGGCTGTACGGCGTACCAGGGGTCCTATCAGGGGTCCTATTTTGGAAACGGCGGGGGAAACGTGGTGATTCTGGCTGCCGGCTCGATCACCATCAACTCCGGTGGTTCCATCAATGCCGACGGCCTCGCGGGGCTGGGGGGAGCCTACGACGGCGACGACTGTTGGGCGTTGAGCGGAGGAGGCGGCGGCGGCGGGGTCATTGTCCTCGCTTCCAGGACCTCCATCACCAATAGTGGGACCCTCAGTGCGCGGGGCGGGGCCGGCGGCAACGCGGGCACCAACGCCAGCCCCAGTGGCGGCGTGTCGAACGAGGCAGGCGGCGGGGGCGGCGGCGGAATCATCAACCTGCTCGCTCCCTCCATTACCACTAGCGCCGGCACCCTCAAGATCAGCGGCGGCGCCGGGGGTAACCCCGGATCCGGCGGCAATGGGTGGGCGGGTGGCGGCGGCGGATCCTGGGGCGACGGGGGTAATACCAGCTACCTTGGCCCCCCCACTGCTGGCGGTGCCGGCATTGTGTCCAGCACGATTGTCCAGGATCCGTCGACGCTGTTCGTCCCGGTCGTGCATGTGAACTGAGGATATGAGCCGGCGTTAGCGGATCTGGCCGTGCCGCCGCCGGAACAACAGGCGGAGCTGGCGCATCAGGTGAACCCTCGCCGCGAACGCCAGCAGGAAGAGCAGCGTGAAGGGGAACGCGGCGACGCGGGCCAGGGTCCTGGAGCCGCCTTCCCCGGCCAGACCGGCGCGCGCGGCAATGAGTTTGCCCAGGAGGCTGAGGCTGCCGCGGTCGAGCCAGAAGTAATCGCCATTCTCGTTGACGATGAGCACCTTCGCCGGGAGCAGCGCGGCGAGGGCGAACTTGAAGCGGGCGAGATACGGCTCGCCGGAGCAGATGATGGCGAGGACGCCGTACTGGCGGGAGCGCAGATCGCGGACGAGTTGGCGGCGCGAATTCCCATCGGCGTAGTCGAAGCTGCGCAGCACCCGCCCGTGCTCGGCGCGGAAGGCATCGGGTACGCCATCCAGGCAGGTCAGAATGTCGACGGTTTCCGCAGAGTGCCGGTGGTAGAACGACACCAGGACTTTTTCGGCGATGGCGCGCGAGCCGCTCTCCACCAGCAGCACGCGCGTGAACGGCACGCCGCGCCGGCTCAGGAATCCAAGCACGATGCTGAAAAGGGCCTCCTGGCCTCCGCTCCCTCACGGCCGCGGCTCGGTAAGTGTGACCACGTTTCTGGGCCGCGCGCGTGAGCAAGCGGTCCCCGATTCCTAAACACCCCAGCAGTAGTCCTCAACCACCTTCTCTATTGTTTCATCGCGCTCGGTGAGGCGCATCAGCTCCAGCCGGATGGCGTCCTGCAGCGCGCGCCAGCTTGCCTCGATGATGTTGTCGGAGACGCCCACCGTGGCCCAGCTCTTGCGATGGTCGCTCCACTCCACCAGCACCCGCACCTTGGCGGCGGTGCCCTTCTTCGTGTCCAGCACGCGCACCTTGTAGTCGGTGAGGCGAACCCTGGCGATGGAAGGATACAGCGACGACAGGCACTGCCGCAGGCACACATCCAGGGCGTTCATGGGGCCGTGACCGGTGGCCGTGGCCGAGTGAACCGCCTCCTGGATCTTCAGCATGATGGTGGCGGTGGTCTGAGTGTCGTCGCCAGTGGTCATGCGCGTGGCCACCTCATAGTTGACCACGTCGAAGAAGTGCAGGCCGGGACGAAGCGCCTCGCGGACCAGCAGCTCGAAGGTGCCCTCGGCCGCCTCCAGCTCATAGCCCTCGTGCTCGAGTTGCTTGATGCGTTCCAGCAGCCCCCGCCGGGCCTCCTCGTCGAGCCGCTCGCCGAGCCCGTGCTGTTTCAGCTTGTAGAGCACGTTGCCGCGGCCGGAAAGATCGCTGAGCAGCACCCGCTGGCGGTTGCCCACGGTTTCCGGCTTGACGTGTTCGTAGGTGCTGGCATCCTTGAGCACGGCGCTGACGTGAATGCCGCCCTTGTGCGCGAACGCGCTGCGACCCACGTACGGCCGCTCGTTGGGCAGGGGAAGATTGGCCAGCTCGGCAATAAAGCGCGCCGCCGAAGTGAGCTTCTCCAGATTCTCCCGCCCGATGCAGGTGTGGCCCAGCTTCAATTCAAGATTGGCGATGATGGAGCACAGATTGGCGTTGCCGCAGCGCTCGCCGTAGCCGTTGAAGGTGCCCTGCACGTGGGTGCAGCCGGCCTCGACGGCGGCGATGGCGTTGGCCACGGCCATGTCGGAATCGTTGTGCGGGTGAATGCCCAGCACCCCGTCGAAGCGTTTGCGAACCTCCGCCACCACTTCCACCAGACGGCCCGGGATGGTGCCGCCGTTGGTGTCGCACAGCACCAGCGCATCGGCCCCGGCCGTTTTCGCGGCGTCGAGCGTGCGCAGCGCGAAATCGGGATTGGCGAAATACCCGTCGAAGAAGTGCTCGGCGTCGTAGAGCACCTCGCGGCCGTGGTTCTTCAGGTACCGCACGGTTTCCGAGATCAGCTCCAGGTTCTGTTCCTCGCTGATGCCCAGCGCGCTCCGGGTGTGCAGGTCCCAGCTCTTGCCGAAGATGCACACCGTGGGGGTCTCGGCTTCGATCAGCGAGCGCACGTTAGGGTCGCGGTCAACCGGGTTTTTCGCGAACCGCGTGGCCCCGAACGCGGTCAGACGGGCGTGGTGGAGCTTCTCCTCTTTCGCCCGCTTGAAGAACTCGCGATCCTTGGGGTTGGAGCCGGGCCATCCGCCTTCGATGTAGTCGATGCCAATCTCATCCAGCTTGTGGGCAATCATGATTTTGTCGTCGACCGAAAAAGAGACGGCTTCTCCCTGCGTGCCGTCTCGCAGCGTGGTATCGAAGGTAAAGATTCGCATGGCTCCCTTGATTCGTTGTGGGGCAGGCTCACAGCCTGCGGCGGGGCTCGCAGTCCCGCCCGCCGATTGGTGGCGGCCTTGACCAGGGCGAAGCCGCAGTGGTCTCCTTATCCGCAGATAAGGTCTGCATTCGTCTTCGCCCCTGGTCAAGGCCGCCGCAGGCTGAGAGCCTGCCCCACATCTGCTGACAAGCAGTTACTTACTGACTGGCGCGGCCTCCTGCTGCGGCACGCCCGCCTCCCGCTTCTTCTTGAGGAACGTCATCATCTCGCGCAGCTCGCGGCCCACCTGCTCCACCTGGTGATGGCGCTGGGCTTCGCGCGCGCCGAGGAAGTTCCTCCGGCCGGTCTTGTTCTCGTTGATCCACTCCTTCGCGAACTGCCCGGACTGGATCTCCCCGAGGATCTTTTTCATCTCCGCGCGGGTCTGCTCGTTGATGATGCGCGGGCCGCGCGTATAATCGCCGTATTCGGCCGTGTCCGAGATCGAATAGCGCATGTACTCCAGCCCGCCCTCGTGAATCAGATCGACAATCAGCTTCAGTTCGTGCAGGCATTCGAAGTAGGCGATTTCGGGCGCGTAGCCGGCGTTCACCAGCGTCTCGAAGCCGGCGCGGATCAATTCGCTGGTTCCTCCGCAGAGCACCGCCTGCTCGCCGAAGAGATCGCTCTCGGTCTCCTCGCGGAAGCTGGTCTCGATGACGCCGGTCTTCAGGGACCCCAGCGCCAGCGCGTAGGCCAGAGCGACCTGCAGCGCCTTTCCCGACGGATTCTGATGGATGGCCACCAGCGAGGGCACCCCGACGCCTTCGGTGAACAGCTCGCGGACGCGATGCCCGGGGGCCTTGGGAGCCACCATGGACACGTCAACATCGGGCGGCGGCACGATGGTCCCGAAATGAATGGCGAAACCGTGCGCGAACATAAGCGTCTTGCCCGCCTTCAGGCCGGGCGCGATTTCGTCGCGATACAGGTCGGCCTGCAGGTGATCCGAGACGAGGATCATGATGACGTCGGCGGCCTTCGCGGCCTCGGCGACGGTCATCACCCTGAGGCCGGCGGCCTCGGCCCTGGCCCAGCTCTTGCTGCCTTTATAGAGCCCGACGATCACGTCGCAGCCCGAGTCGCGCAGGTTGAGCGCGTGCGCGTGGCCCTGGCTGCCGTAGCCGATAATGGCTACTGTCTTGTCTTTGATTGCGTCGAAACTTCCGTCACTTTCGTAGTAGCGTTTTGCCATAGATGTGTTTGCTCAGATTCCTAGCCACGAATGAACACGGATAAGGCGTTTGTTGCCAATCGGCGTTCATCTGTGGCCTGCATTGCTTGCACTAGACTGCTTCCTCTTCCTTCATTCGGCCGTTTTCTGCGGCGGCCCCACGCGGGATGGGCGGCGCCAGCCGCAACTTCTTCTTCTCCAGCGACACCGAGACGGTTCCCGAGCGGGTCACGTCGATATCGCCATAGCTCTGCATGACGGCGATGAATTCGTCCAGCCTCTCGGGGTCGCCGGTGGCTTCCAGCGCGAAGCCTTCGGTGGACTGGTCCACCACGCGCGCCCCGAAAATCTCCGCCTCCTTCAGGATGGCCGTGCGGTTGTTCAGCGCCGCGCGAATCCGCACCAGCGCCATCTCGCGCGTCACCGCCGGACCGTCGGTGAGGTCCATCGCCTGCAGCACGTTGATCAGCTTGTTCATCTGCTTGATCACCTGGAAGCGCAGGCTGGAGTCCACGTCCACCACGATGCTCATGCGCGACACCATGGGATCGAGCGTGCGCGCGACGGTGAGGCTCTCGATGTTGTACCCGCGGGCGCTCAGCACCCCGGTGATGCGCATGAGCGCGCCGGGCTTGTTTTCCACCAACAAAGAAATAATCTGTAACATTTGTGCACTCTTAGTCGACTAACCACTCGCTGGGTGTAATTCGGTAACGGGCACCGAATTTCCGCACCGGAACTTTGGTGCCCGTCACCGGATTGGCCCTCATACCGCGACCGGCTGAGGCGGCCCGAAGACCATCTCATTGATGGCCGCCCCGGCCGGCACCATCGGGTACACGTTCTCATACGACGATACGCGCACGTTCAGCAAATACGGCCCCGGCTCCCGCACCGCCTCTTCCAGCGCCTCGCGAAGCTCGCCCGGCTTGGCCACCGTTCGGCCCTTGAAGCCGTAGGCGCCGGCCAGCTTTTCGGGATCGGGGAAACCGACCAGTTCCACCGCACTGAGACGGTTGTTGTAGAACAACTCCTGCCACTGGCGCACCATGCCCAGATAGCCGTTGTTCATGACGACGATCTTGATGGGCAGGGCGTGATTGGCGATGGTGGCCAGCTCGGGAATGGACATCTGAAAACCGCCGTCGCCGACAATCGCGAAGACCAGCTTGTCCGGGCGGGCGAACTGCGCGCCAATGGCGGCGGGCAGTCCGAAACCCATGGAGCCCAAACCGCCCGAGTTGAGCCACAAACGCGGCTCGTTGAAGCGCAGGAACTGCGCCGCCCACATCTGATGCTGGCCCACGTCCGACGTGATCAGCGCCTGTCCCCCGGAGAGCCGGTCGATCTCTGCCATCAGGTGCTGCGGCTTGATCTCGCTGTCGGAGGATTCCGGTTTGAGCGGGTGCTCGCTCTTCCACTCGCGGACCTGCTTCCACCACGCGCGCCGGGCGCCGGCGTTCTTCTCTTTTTCGGTGGGGGCCAGCTCCTTCAGAACTTTATTGATGCGCTCGAGCACGCGCCGGACGTCGCCCACGATGGGCAGGTCGGCGGCGCGGTTCTTGCCGATCTCGGCCGGGTCGATGTCCACGTGGATCACGCGGGCGTGCGGCGCGAAGGCCGAGAGGCGGCCGGTGACGCGATCGTCGAAGCGCACGCCCAGGGCGATCAGCAGGTCGCACTCGGTGAGGCCCATGTTGGCGGCGTAGCTGCCGTGCATGCCGGGCATGCTGACGAAGTTCGGATGCGTGCTGGGCAGCGCGCCCAGTCCCATCAGGGTGTTCACCGCCGGCGCGTCCAGCAGCTCCACCAGTTCCCTCAGCTCGGCGGAAGCGCCTGCGGCGATGATGCCTCCTCCGGCGTACACGAAGGGCCGCTGGGCTTCCCACATCATTTGCGCGGCGCGCCGGATCTGGCCGGTGTGGCCTTCGGTGAAGACCTTGTAGCCCGGCAAATGGATGGCGTCCACCGGCGTGTAATGCGCCTGCCCCTGGAAGACATCCTTGGGAATGTCCACCAACACCGGGCCGGGCCGGCCACTGGCGGCGATGTAAAACGCTTCGTGAATCACCGCGGGCAGGTCGGCCACGGTCTTCACCAGGAAGTTGTGCTTGGTGCAGGATCGCGTGATACCGAAGGTATCGGCTTCCTGGAACGCATCGCTGCCGATCAGCTTGGTGGTAACCTGGCCGGTCAGAGCGACCACCGGGATGGAGTCCATGAGCGCGTTTACCAGGCCCGTCACCAGGTTGGTGGCGCCCGGGCCGGAGGTGGCGCAGCAAACGCCGACGCGGCCGGTGGCGCGGGCAAATCCTTCGGCGGCGAAGCAGGCATTCTGCTCGTGCCGGACCAGGACGTGCCGGATGTGGTGATCGTAAATGGCGTCATAGAGGGGCAGCGTGACGCCGCCCGGGTAGCCGAAAATGCATTCGACCTTTTCGTGCACGAGGCACTCGAGGAGCATCTTCGCTCCGCTCATCAGGGTTGAACCGGAAGCTGGCATGGGCATTTCAATTCTCTCATCCGCGGCATTTTATTGTCCGAAACGAAAAAAGCCATCGGCGGGGTCCGGTTGAGGAGCCCCGCCGATGGCTTTCGAATTCCAGATCCGAAGCCCTTCAGGCGGGGCCGGGTACGGCGACCTGAATAATTACGGGTACGAGCTTCGGAACTCGACCAGTGAGCACGGCGAGCGATGACGTGAGACCCGGTTGGGTCACCTGAGCATCGGCTCCACTCACGCACACGGTCATACAACAAGCCTAAGGCAGAAGTTTCGCAAATGCAAGAGGGCTTGTGCATTAGAAGTGCTTATCGAGCCATTGAGGATCATGGCCTATTGTAGATTGAGATGGATCATGATATATGTATATGCATGGTGCGCGATGAAGTTCCAGGTTACATTGCCGGACGATTTCGCTGAGGAGGCCCGGACCGTCTCGGCGCGGTTGCAGATTCCCCTCGCGCAGTTCATTCGCGAGAGCATGCAGCAACGGCTCAACGAGTTGCGCAGGGGGGAAAATGGTAAGCCACGCTTGCTGGAGCGCTTTAGCGGGGTGATGAACACCGGAGAAACCGATCTGGCCAGCCGGGTGGATGAGCTTCTCTACGGTGGCGATCCGCACCAGTGACCGTATTCGTCGATACCAGCTACTTCATCGCGCGCATGCAGGCCAGCGATCAGTGGCACAAGGCGGCGGTGGAAGCGGACGACCCCACGCTCGATCTGATTACCTCCAATGAGGTAATCAATGAGACCATCACGTTATTGCAAAAGCGCGGCTTCCTCTCGCTGGCGCTCGATTTCCTGCGGGAGATTCGCGCGGGCGGCGACATCACTGTCGTCTTCGTGGACGCGGCCATTCAGGCCGAGGCCTGGGACCTCTATGCCCGGTATGCCGGGCTCGGCGCCGGCGGGGTGGATTGCACCAGCTTCGCCATGATGCGCCGTCTGGGCATCCGGAGGGCCTTCACCTTCGACCAGCATTTTCGCGCCGCCGGTTTTGGCATTGTGGAAGCCCGGGTGTAGCGGCCCGTGGCAGAAGTCGTGACGAGCGCAGAATGAGGCGGGAACGCCTGCTTCACAGAGCGGCATAGCCGCAAACCCCGGCAGGCAGGTTTGACCACGGGAGAAGACGAATGCAGAGCTTATCCGCGGATAGGGACACCGTTGCGGCTTTGCCCTGGTCAAAACCCGCCGCAGGCTCGACCACAGGCGAAGGACAGATGCCGACCTTATCCGGGGATAAGGAGACCAGCACGGCGTCGCCCCCGGTCAAGCCTGCCCCACTTTGTCGCGCGGAAAGCGTGTAGCATTTGTTTTCATGCGGACCTGCGCCGGCAAAGTAACCTTTTCGACCTCGGACGGTATTCAATAACGTGAACGGCGTTACGGACACCGACCTGATGAACGAGGTCAGCCGCGGCCGCACCGCCGCGCTGGCCGAGCTGTTCGAGCGCCACCACCGCCCGCTCTATCGCTTTTTTCTACGGATGACCGGCGACGGCGGGCTGAGCGAGGACCTTGCCCAGGAGGTGTTTTTCCGGGTGTTGAAGTACAAGGACACCTTCCACCCGGACCGGCCCTTTCTGGCGTGGATGTATCAGATTGCGCGGAACCTGTTGACCGACACCGCGCGGAAAAGGAAGTTCGAAGTGCAGGCGGGAGATTTCGAGGCCGTTTCCGGACACGATGGCACCGATGTTGAGCTGGCGCGGACCGAGGAGATCTCGCTGCTGCGGCGCGCGCTGGCGTGCCTGCCGCTGGAGAAACGGGAAGTGCTGCTGCTGAGCCGCTTTCAGAACCTCAAGTACGAGGAGATCGCGGCGCTGCTCGGGTGCGAAGTGAACACGGTGAAGGTTCGGGTCTACCGCGCTGTACGCGCGCTGGGCCAGACCTACCGGCAGCTTGCGGGAGAAAGGGCGGTATGAATTGCGAGGACGCCAAGAAGTATTTCGTGGATGTGTGGCGCGGGGTCCGGGATGTTCCGGCGGAGTTGCACGAACATCTGGCCGGGTGCGCGGGGTGCCGGCAGGAGGTTGACGAGCTGGGCCGCGTGTGGAATCGGCTGGAGGCGCTGCCCGAAGCGGAGCCGAGTCCCAGCCTTCGCCAGGAGTTCTACACGCGGCTCTCGAGACATCGGGAAGGGGGCCGCTGGTCCGGCTTCGCGTGGCTGCACACTGCGGCGTTTCAGGCCATGGCGGCGGTGCTGATTCTGGCGGCGGGCGTGGGCATCGGGCGCTTCCCCGGGCGTGGGAACGACGCCACCGTGGCCCGGCTGCAGGACGAAGTAACGGACATGAAGCAGATGGTGGCGCTGGCGCTGCTGCGGGAGCAGTCGGCGGGCGAGCGGCTCAAGGGCGTGGACTGGGTGGTGCAGACGCCCGGCGCGGATGAGCAGGTGCTGGACGCGCTGATCGCCACCGCCAACCATGACCCGAACGTGAACGTGCGGGTGGCCGCCATCGAGGCGCTGGGGCGGTTTGCCGCCACGCCGTCGGTGCGCACGGCGCTGCCGAAGTCGCTCAGCCGGCAGGATTCGCCGCTGGCGCAGATCGCGGTTCTCGACGAGATCGTGGAACTGCGGGAGCGCAGCGCGGCGCCGGTGATTCAGAGCCTGATCACGCAGACGGATGTGAATCCGGAAGTGAAGCAGCACGCCCAGTGGGCGCTGCGGCAACTGGAATAAGGAAGAGGGAACTGCAATGAGAACTCCTGGACTACCGCTTGCTGACGCGCACGGCTCAGTACGATTCGCGCCTTGTCACGGGCTGTTGATACTGGCCGCGCTGGGTGTGCTGACTGCGTCCGCCGCCGAGCAGAGCGCAAGCACCGAGAAGGTGTTTCACGGAGCCGCCGGGGGCCTCCTCACCATCGAGAACGTGACCGGACCGATCAGCGTGACCGCCGCTCCCGGGGACGATGTCCGCGTCACGGTCGTGAAAAGCATCGAAGCCCGCACGGCGGAAGCGGTGGCACGCGCGCAGCGCGAGGTGGTGCTTGAGTCCGGCCAGGAAGGCGCCAACGTCCGGCTGCACGTGAAGTTTCCCGGTGAGCGCGACGAGCGGCACTACACGGTCCGGTACGAGTTTCGCGTGCAGGCGCCGGCGGGCATGTCCCTGAAGCTGGCCACCGTGAACGACGGCGACATCACGGTCCGCGGCGGGTTCGGCGACTTCGCGGTGAACAACGTCAACGGCAGCATCGAAATGTCGGACATTGCGGGATCCGGCCAGGCGCACACGGTAAACGGGAGGGTCAGGGTGGAATTCGCGAAGAACCCGACCGGGCTCACCTCTTTCAAGTCGATCAACGGCGAGCTGCGGGTGTCGTTCCAGCCGGGCCTGTCGGCCGACGTGCAGTTGAGGACTTTCAACGGGGAAGCCTGGACGGATTTCGACAGCACCACGCTGCCGTCGGAGGGCGGGCACTGGACCGGGAAGCGCTACTCGCGGGACCGCTCCACCGGCATTCGCATCGGCAGCGGCGGACCGGCCATCAATTTCGACGCCTTTAACGGCAATATTTACATACTTAATCGTGGAAAGAAGTCATGAAAAGTACAGCGTTCGTTATCGCCGCTGCGCTGGCGGGTCTTGCCTTCGCGCAGGACGGCATCCGGATTCCGTTCAGCGATCCATCACGGCCCGGCCGCGTGGTTGTGCACACGCTCAACGGGAACATCGTGGTCAAATCTGGCCCGGCCGGAGTGGTAACCGTGGAGACGAAGGACATGCGCCGTCGCAAGGAGCGCTCCGACGGATTGCATCGCATTCCGCTCGAGCACGGCCTGCAGGCGGAAGAGTCCGAGAACACCGTGACCGTCTCCTCGAACCCACCTGGCGATAACGACCTGTTCGTCACGGTGCCGGCGCAGAACGCGACGCTGAAGGTCAACTCCGTGTCGGGTGACATCACTATTGACGGCGTGGGCGGCGATATCGAGGTGGACGCCACCAACGGGAAGGCCACGCTCACCAACATCTCCGGTTCGGCGGTGGCTCACTCGCTGAACGGAGGAGTCATCGCGACGTTCGCTCGGGTGGCGCCGGACAAGGCCATGTCGTTCAGCTCGCTGAACGGCGATATCAACGTCACGCTGCCGCCGGACACGCGCGCCCGGCTGAAGATGAAAACCGACAACGGCGAGCTGTACACCGATTTCGACGTGCAACTGGAGCGCAGCGCGGCGAGCGTGACCGGGGAAAACCAGCACGGCCGTCACCGCATCAAGCAGGACCACACCACCTACGGCACCATCAACGGGGGCGGTCCGGAGATGGAGTTCACCAGCTTCAACGGGAACGTCTACATCCGCAAGTGGAAGTGAATGTGGCCACGAATGAACACGGATTCACGCAAATAGAAAACCTGTTTTCGTGAATTCGTGTTCATCCATGGCGGAATCCTACTGGTACAGCCGCCGATTACGCCGCAGGTACGCGGGAACGTCCAAATCGTCCATGGGCAGGGCGGGCGGAGGCTCGGGCTCGGGTTCGGCGACCGCTTCCATCACCGGCTGGGGCTCCGGTTCCGCAACGAAGGGGAACGACGAGAACTCCGGCGAGGGCGGCGGGGCGGGCTCGGGCGCGGTCTCGACGATGACCGCTGTGGCCGCGGGCCGGGCGATCTTGGGCAGGTTGTCGCGCTGGAAGCCGGTGGCGATCACGGTGATCTTCACCTCGTCCTCCATCTCCTCGTCCAGCACCACGCCGAAATTGATCTGCACGTCTTCGTTGGTGGTGGCTCCGCGGATGAGCGAGCAGGCTTCGTTGACGTCGTGCAGGCTCAGGCGGCTGGACGCGGTGATGTTGATGAGCACGCCGCGCGCGCCCTTGACGCCGCCTTCTTCCAGCAGCGGGCTGCTGATGGCCTGGCGGGCGGCCTCCACCGGGGCGCGTTCCCCGCGGCAGGTGGCGGTGCCCATCATGGCGTAGCCCATTCCCACCATAATGGCGCGAATATCGGAGAAATCGCGGTTAATCAGGCCCGGCGTGGTGATGATGTCGGAGATTCCCTGCACCGCCTGCAGCAGCACGTCATCGGCGAGCTTGAACGCCTCGAAGAAGCTGGTGCCCTTGGGAACCAGCTCCAGCAGACGGTCGTTGGGGATGGAGAGGACGGTGTCCACGGTGGCCGCCAGTTCGGCGAGCCCCTTCTCGGCCTGCTTCATGCGGCGGGGTCCTTCGAAGGCGAACGGACGCGTCACCACGGCCACGGTGAGGGCGCCCATCTCGCGGGCCAGCGAGGCCACCACCGGCGCGGCGCCAGTCCCGGTTCCGCCGCCCAGACCGGCGGTGACGAACACCATGTCGGCGCCTTCCAGGATCTCGATGATGCGTTCGGTATCCTCGAGCGCGGCCTGCCGGCCGACGTTGGGATCGGCCCCGGCGCCAAGGCGGTTGGTGATCTTGGAGCCGATGACCAGCTTGTTGGGCGCCGGCGAGGCTTCGAGCGCCTGCGCGTCGGTGTTGAGGATGTGGAACTCGACGCCGGAGAGTCCCTCGCTGATCATGCGCGCCACCGCGTTGGAGCCGCCGCCGCCCACGCCGATCACCTTGATCTTCGTGCCCGCCGGAATGTCGTCCTGAATTGCGAATTTCAGCTCTTCCATCACTGATCCTCCCGGTTTACTACCACCACCGCTCGATCACTCTCGCGGCTCAGTTACCGCAGCACCAGTCCGATGAGGCCTGGCGCCTTCCGTTTCCACTCGCGCTTCAGCTTCAGACGCGCGGAATACATGCACAGCCCGGCCGCCACCGTCCAGGCGGCGTTGTTGGTCTCTTCCGGCCAGTTCTCCATCCCGATGGCCAGCCCCAGCCGCGCGGGAACGTTCAGAACGCGTTCCGCCATGTCGCACATCCCGGGCAGCAGGGCGCCCCCGCCGGTGAGCACCACTCCCTCCAGCAGATTCCGCTCCATGTCCACGGAGGCGAGCGCTTCCCGCAGGAAGTGGAACAGCTCCTCGGCACGCGCTTCGAGAACCTCATTCAGCAGCCGGCGAGGTGCTTCGCGCGGATCTCGTCCCCCGGCGGAAGGTACCTCGATCAGACTGTTATCGGCGGTGAGGCCGAGGATGGCGCAGCCGTACTCGCGTTTGATCCTCTCGGCGTCTTCCCAGGACACCTTCAGCACCCAGGCGACGTCGCGCGTGAAGTGATCAGCGGAAACCGGGAGGCACTTCGCCAGCACCAGCGACTCACCCTCGTAGACCACGAGATCGGTGGAGTCGCGGCCGATGTCCAGCAGCGCCACCCCGCGCGTGCGGTCCTCGGCGAGGATGGCGGCATAGGCGGCGGCCAGGGGCTCGTAGGCAGTCTCTTCCACCGCGTAATGGGCCTGATGCACGGCGTTGACCAGCGCGGTGTGCTCGTGTTTCGAGGCGGTGATGACGTGGACGTTCGCGTCCAGCCGCGTGCAGGCAGCCCCGGTCGGATTCTGGCAGCCCTCGCGGCCGTCCAGGGTGAAATCCTGCGGGCAGATCTGCAGCAGGCAGCGGTCGTCGTCAAGCCGCACGTTGGCGGCGTCATCGAGAGCCTGGTTCATGTGCTCGCGGGTAACCGGCCGCGGATGGCTGAACTCGCAGAGGCCGGTATTGTCGAACCCCTCAACGCTGGCGCCACCCACGCCCACCACCATGCCCTCTACGGACACGCCGGCCTTCTTCTCGGCCTCGCGCACGGCGGCGCCGATCGAACCGGTGAGCGCCACGGGGTCGGACAGACGGTCACGGCTCCAGCCCGCCGAATCCACCTGTCCATGACCCAGGTACCGCAGGCGCCCGTCCTCCACCAGGCCAATGACGCAACGCGCATGGGCCCCCGCATCCAGACCAGCGACGTAGAGCGGCTTGTCGGCCATTACTGCCGGCCTCCGCCCGGAGTTTGCGCCACGGCGATGATCTGGTCGTCGATGCGCAGGTCCAGCTCGGCCACCGCGGGCAGCCGGCGGCGGATGTTCGGGAACTGGTCGACGAACGTGCGCACGCGGCTGGCGAAATTGCGGTCGCCCAGGTCGAGCAGCACGGTTCGATCCTGAATTCGTTCGCGCACCTTCAGGTTGTCGAGATCGCCGACATCGATTTCGGATACGCCGGCAGCGAGCGCGCCCAGCTCGCCGGTGAGCCGCTGCATCCGGTGTACCCGTACCACGCGATCGCCGACCGGCGCGCCGGCATTCACGCCCGAGATCACGGGAAGATCGAACCTGGCTTTCGCGGGCGCTTCGAGGATTACGCCGTCGGCGTCGATGAGGGCGTAGCGCGACATCGGCCCGAAGGGGATCTGCAGGAACGCGACCGGCTGGCGCTCCTCCACGTACACGGCCAGCTCATTGGGCCAGATGCGCGTGAGCGTTGCGTCGCGCACCCAGCTTACGCGGAGCAGAGCGCGACGCCGTTCGGCCAACGGCAGCAGGTAGAGGCTGCGGTTGTAATCAGGCTGGAATACCCGCAGGATTTCCGCGCGCGAAGCCCATTTCACGCCGGAGAGGTGCACATTCGCACTCTCCTGGCCGTACTCCGCCGGGGGGGACAGAGCGAACCGCGGGTCCTCGATCAGAAACCTCTCCATGCGCTGCGCGCCGTAGATGGCGCCGGCCGCCAGACCGGTCACCGCGATGCCCAGCAATCCGTAGCGCACCATGCGCAGGAGAACCGATCCGCGTTGCCGCTTGTTGGAGCCACTGGCAGAGGCCATGTCACTCGCCTCCCTCGATCGGTTGCGGCATGAGCCGTTGCAGCAGGCGATCTGCCGCCTGCCACACATTGCCAGCGCCCAGCGTCAGAACCAGATCGCCCGGCTGCACCGCCTTGCGCACAGCATCCACTGCTTTGTCGATGGTACCCGAATACTCCGCCTGGCGGTGGCCGAACTCGCGGATGCGCCGGGCCAGCGCTTCGGCCGAGACGCCTTCGATGGGCTTTTCTGAGGCGGCGTAAATATCGAGGACGAAGACCGCGTCGGCCTGGTGAAACGAGCTCGCGAAATCGTCGAGGAGATGCAGCGTGCGGGTGAAGCGGTGCGGCTGGAAGATCACCAGCACGCGCGCGTAGTCGCACCGGCGGGCGGCCGCCAGGGTGGCGCGAATCTCGGTGGGGTGGTGGCCGTAGTCGTCCACCACGGTGACGCCGTTGGCCTCGCCGCGCCGCTGGAAGCGCCGCTCCACACCGCTGTAGGCGTCCAGCGCCTGGCGCGCTTTCTCCACGTCGACGCCCAGTTCGAGACCGATGGCCAGCGCCGCCGTGGCGTTCAGAACGTTGTGGAAGCCGGGGACGTTCAGGTGAAACTCACCCAGATCGCCATCGGGGCCGCGCACCGAAAACCGGCTGGAGAGATGCCCCACGGCGTGGCCGTGCACCTGCAATTGCGCCTGCGGGCTCTGGCCGTAGGTGATGGTGCGCCGGTTGATTTGCGGCAGAATCTGCTGCACGTTCTCGTCGTCGAGGCAAAGGATGGCCGCGCCGTAGAACGGGACCTTGTTGACGAACTCGAGGAACGCCGCGCGGATGGCTTCGATGTCCCCGTAGTGGTCCAGGTGCTCGCGGTCGATGTTGGTGACCACCGCCAGAATCGGCGCCAGCTTGAGGAAGGAGCCGTCGCTCTCGTCCGATTCCACCACCAGCAGATCGCTTTTGCCCACGCGCGCGTTGCTGCCGCCCATGGTGGCGGTTCGGCCGCCCACCACCACCGTGGGATCGAGTCCGGCATGGTTCAGAATGGCGGCGGTCATGGAAGTGGTGGTGGTTTTCCCATGACTGCCGGCCACGGCGATGCCGAACTTCAGGCGCATCAGCTCGGCCAGTAGCTCGCCGCGGGCGATGACCGGGATGCCCAGCCGCCGCGCTTCCACCACTTCGGGATTGGTTGAGTCCACGGCTGAGCTGATCACCAGCACGCGCGCGCCGGCGATGTTGGCGGCGCTGTGGCCCTCGTGGACGGTGGCGCCGAGGGTGGCGAGGCGTGCGGTGATGGGGCTGAGCCGGAGGTCCGAACCGCTGATCCGGTAACCGAGATTCAGCAGCACCTCGGCGATCCCGCTCATGCCGATCCCGCCGATTCCCGTGAAGTGCAGGTGTTGCGGGCGTAAAAACACTTTACCTATGTATTGTTTCGGCTTTCCGGGCTGGCGTCAAGGGGAAAGGCGATGCGGGCGCGCGACACAAAAGCGGAGGCGTCCGCAGAATCCGAGCAAGACCGCGGCAATCCAAACGTACCTTGTACTGAAGACGCTCCAGCCTTCTTCGCGGCCACGTCAGAGCGCGGCGATCCGAGCCGGAGCCCTCCGGAACGCCCACAAAAGTGGCCACTACCTGGACGGCGAAGCACCCTCTGGCTCGCCCTTTCCACTTCTGTGTCGCGCACTCGGCGAGACGAGGCTGTGCGACAGGGTGGCCAACAAAGCCGTTGCCTCGCCTCAAAAAAGGGATTGCTGTCGGGCCTGTGCGGGACCCCTTGGACCTGTACACGTTGCAACGCGAGACCCGGGGGCGCTCTCAGCGTTCCGGACGTTGCGCAGGAGCTGGTCGATGAACGGAGCCTGCCCCCTCAAGATCTTCAGTCTTGCAGCCTCCACCTCGAACCACGCTGCTCTATCGACCTCGGGAAACTCCTGTTGCTTACCTGACTTTGGAGGCCATTCCATGGAAAACATATTGCTCTTCAGGCGGGAAGGATCGAAATCAGAGCGAATGGCCCATGCAAACACCAGCTTGCCGCTTGGTTGCCTGAGCGGTTCCAACGGTATGAGGTCACCCGAAGGCGGAACGCCCATCTCTTCTTCGAACTCGCGTTTGGCTGCACGGAGCGGCTCCTCGTCGTCCGCAAACTCACCCTTTGGTATTGACCAGGAGCCATCGTCCTTCTTTGCCCAGAATGGACCGCCTGGGTGAACCAGGAGTACTTCCACACCCACAGCCGTCTCGCGGAATGGCAGAAGTCCAGCACTCTTTTTGGACATCGTTTGCCTCCAACTCAAAAGCAGCGCTGGAGATCCTCACCTTGGGTCGACGCGAATTCGGTTGCGCCCATCGCCCATCAGTGCTGGTTCGCCAGCGCCTCGGCCAGGGCCTTTTCCATGGCGGCGCGCGGGGCGGATTCGCCGGTCCACAACTCGAACTGGGCCACGGCCTGTTCCAGGAACATCTCGGCGCCGGGGATGACCTCGCGGCCCTGTTCCGCGGCGCGGCGCAGCAACAGGGTCTCGGCCGGATTGTAGACCATGTCCAACACAACCTCGCCGGGGATGCGATCGCGGAAGAAGCAATCGTCCACTTTGGGAAACATGCCCAGCGGCGTGGCATGCACCAGCACGTCGAATTGCCGGCTCAGGGCCTGTTCGGGTGTCAGCGCCTCGCCGCCGCACATTCTGGCAAAAGCGCGCACGCGATCCGGGTTGCGGCCGGTGATGGCCAGCCTCGCGCCGGCATTGGACAGCGCCCACGCGGCGCCACGAGCGGCCCCGCCATTGCCCACCAGCAGCACCGAGGCCCTGGCCAGACGCAGCCGCCGGCCCAGCGGAACGGTCACCCCGCGAGCGTCCGTGTTCGTGCCGCGCCACTTGCCCGCCTTCCGCCACACCGTATTCACCGCGCCGATCCGGCGTGCCAGCGGGTCGACGACATCCAGGTAGCGCATCACCCGCTGCTTGTGCGGGATGGTCACGCTGAAACCGGCCACCGGGAGGCTCCCGGCGAACACGAAGAAATCCTTCAGCGTCGTCGCCGGCACCAGGAATGGCAGGTACACCGCGTCGATGCGGCGGGCTTGCAACGCGCGATTGTGGATGGCGGGCGAGAACGAATGCCGCACCGGGTCCGCAATCACGCCGTACACGCGCGCCGACCTGGTCAGTTTCTCCACCCGGTAGAGATTCCGCATGGCGCGCGCGGTGCACTGTCCCCCGGCGGTGCCCTCCTGCATGTTCGGCGCGGCGTAGGTGAACATCCCGCCGTGCAACGGCGACAGCACCCGCGTCGGAAATCCGATCTCGCCCATGGCCAGCAAAACCATCGGCGTGCGCGGATGGGCCGCGGCGATGGAGAGCACGCGATAGTTGTCGGACTGCTTGCGCGCCGTGGTGACCATCTTGTACGCGTCGGCGGGAACCTGGGTCAGCCGGCGCAGCACCGCTTCCAGCGCCGGCGTGCTCTCGAAGTTGTGATAAGAGACCACCAGCAACACCCGGCTGCGCAAGCCCTCCAGACGGTCGCGTATGCTGGCCGCGCTTTCCACTTCGACGTCCACGGCGCGCGCACCGTGATCCACCGCACACTCCAGAATCCGAATCTGCTCTTCGACGCTGCCGTTAAAACGGCCCTGGTTCTGGTGGCGGCGGCAGGTGGCGAGGATAAGGCAGTCCGGGAACTCGGCCAGAATATCGCGGATGGCCCGGGCGCCTGCGTATGGGTCGGGCAGGTAGTCGAGCCGGAACTCGAAAAACCCTTCGCCGGCTTCCGCTTCGCGCCGTGCGTGCTCCAGCAGCCGGTCAACGCCGGGCAGGCCCAGTGCAATGCAAATCCGCGGTGGAGCTGGCTTGAGCGGCATGAGGATGACGAGAGCGGAACCCCGATCTTATCGGAGCGGAGGGCGGCTGTGCAATGTGAAAACCGGGGACGCGGCGCCAGCCGCGTTTTTACGGTACCGGGCGAATACGCGGCTGCCCCATGGCCGGCCCTACCGGCGGGTTTTGCGGCCGGAGGACAGCCCCAGGTCCTGGAGCTGCTTCTTCGACCTGGCCACCAGCTCGGAATCCGAAGAGCGCGCAATCACCACGCGAAACTCCTTCGCGGCGGCGTCCCGCCGGCCCATCTTGATCAGCGCGAGGCCCTTCATGTAGTGCGCTTCGGAGGTCTTGAGGTTGTCCTGATACTTCTCATTGACCGCGTCGAAAGCGGCCACGGCCTTGTCGTAGTTCTCCTTGCGGTACAGAATGTCGCCAATGTAGAACTGCGCGTTTGGCGCGAACTGCGTGGTTGGGAAATAGTGCAGATAGTCCTGAAACTCCTGCAGCGCCAGATCGAGCTGACCGCCCTTGTAATCGCGATATGCATTCGAGTACGACTGTTCCGCGCTCATGCCGGCCGGAGGGCCACTGGCGGGCGCGCCCCCCTGCGCAGCACCCTGCGGCGCTTCGGGATTGACGTTGGCGCCCGCGGGCGGCGGCGCCGGGTGGGCCGCCAGATTCACCGTGTTCTTCAAATCGGCGATGGCCGCGTCGAGCTTGCCGATGCGCGCGCTGACATCCTGCACGTTATCGCGCAGGTCGTTGAAGGACTGCGCCACCTGATCCAGACGGCCGTTCAGGCCGGCGACTGCGGGCGTGGTCTTGTTCGCATTGGCCTCGATGTTGTTACCGAGCAGCGCCAGCGACGTACTGAGCCGGTTCACGGTGTCCAGTGTCTGCTGCATCAGCGTCTGCAGCGACGCGATCTTCTGGTCCTGCGAACTCTGCAGAGTCCGTACCTGCTCCTGCAGGAGCGCGACATCGCGCTGCAGCTCCACAATCTCCTTGCTCGCCGCCGATGCGACGGGCAGCGCCAGAACGCCGATCAACAGAACACGCATCAGTTTCATAGAGTCCTCGGTAAGGGGCGGGCCAGCCCGAGGCCGGGCCCGCCGGGTGATAGTCAGACTTCCCGTCTACCGCTTGCTGACGCGCGCGGCTCGGTACACTCATTGCCTTGCCGTGCCGAGCCGCGACCGTGAGGGAGCGGTTTTTGCCACAGCCGCTAATGCTGGGCCGGAGCGAAGTGGTCGTGACGGTTGCGCTGATAGCAATCCTCGGTCGCATCCGTACACACCGGCTTCTCCTTGCCATAGCTGATGGTCTTCAGCTTGTCCGCCGCGATGCCAAGCTGCACCAGATAATCCCTGGCGGACTGGGCGCGACGGTCGCCCAGCGCGAGGTTGTACTCGGCCGAGCCGCGCTCGTCGCAATTGCCCTCGACGAGCACGTTGATATTGGGATCGTTGCCGAACACCTTCTTCAGCACCTCGGCGTCACCCTGCAACACCGTCTGCGCGTCGGCACGGATGTCGCTCTTGTCGTAGTCGAAGTAGGCGTCTTTCACGTCGCGGTTGATGATCTGCTCGGAGGTCTCCGCCGGAGGCGGCGGTGGCGGCGGAGGCGGAGGTGGCGGCGTGGTCACTTCCACGGTGGCGGTCTTCGAATCGGTCCCCCCCGGGCCGGTCGCCGACAGCGTATACGTAGTGGTGGCGGTGGGGAACACCTGGCGCGAGCCCTCGCTCTGCACGGCGCCCACACCCTGATCGATGGCCATGTCCGTGGCGTTGCTGATGGACCAGCGCAACGTGGCGGCCTGGCCCTTCTCGATGGTGGACGGCTCCACGGTAAACCTGTTGACTACAGCCTTCGGCGGTGGCGGTGGCGGCACCTCTGCCTTCGGCGGAGGTGGCGGTGGTGGCGGCGGGGCCTTCTTCTTGCATCCCGCCGCGAACAATAGAAGCGACAGCGCCAGCAGCACTGCGCCAATCCTGACAACCTGCGTTCGCAAATTGCGGCTCATCCTGTTTTCTCCTCTGGTACAGAAAATAGACATTGGCAACTTCAATAGCTTCCCCGGCTCCACACCGGCTTCTCATTATTGCCCACCGTGGTCACTTGCCGCTTGCCGGTGCCGTTGGCCAGCATGGTCCAGAGCTCGGTTTTCCGGCCCTGCCGCGACGAGTAGACAATATGCACGCCATCGGGAGCCCAGCTCGGGTTCTCGTTCCGTCCTTCTTCGTGCGTGAGCTGGGTGATGTCTCGCGTGGCAACATCCATGACGAAGATATTGTAATTACCGGGGGCGAAGCCCTTGGTCCACGCGAACGCAATGTGCTGGCCATCGGGCGACCACGAGGGGTTCACCGCTTCGCCTTCGCCGTCGGTCAATCGCGCTACGTTCACGCCGTCCACACTCATTGTATATATTTGCGGCAGGCCCGAGCGATCCGATACGAACACCATGCTGGCCCCGGTTTTGGGGTTCATCTTAGGTTCCACCGCGATGGAATTGGCGAAGGTGAGGCGCTGCAGGCCGCCGCCGTCCAGATTCGTCTGGAAGACCTGCGAATAGCCAACCGCCGCCGTGGAGTAGATGAGCAGGTGTTGGTTGTCGGTGGTGAAATCGGAGGCGGCGTTCATGGACGCGTGCTGGTTGTAATAGGGCAGCTTCCGCCCGCTCACCAGCGAGTGCACCACGATCTCCGGCTGCCCGTGCAGATAGCTGGTGAAGGCCAGCTTCGTCCCGTCCGGCGATACGCAAGGGAACGTGGAGATGGAGCCGTAGTGGGTGAACTGCGTCTGGTTCGAGCCGTCGTAGTCCATCCACCAGATCTCCTTGTGGCCGCTGCGATCGGAGACAAAGTAGATCTTCGTCCCCATCAGACTCACGCCGCCGAACTGCTTCAGGATGTCGGCCGCGAACTGCTGGGCCACGTTTTTCGCCCCGGCTTCATCGAGCGTGGCGTTGTACACTTTGCCCAGCACCTGGGCCGTGGCCGCATCCGGTTGCTGCACGTTGAACAGCCAGCCGTACAGAACAATCTGCCCGTTCTGCGCCGCCGTGTAGCCGAAAGCGAGGTACGTGGAGTTGGCCGGCGGACCCGACCAGTCAGACAGGTAGTAGCCGTTGCCTTTCGCCCCCGGCTTGGGCGGCCGTTTGAAATCGCCGGGCTGCTGCGGAATCTGCAGCGGCATGACGGTTTTGGGCACCATCGTGAAAATTCCGGAGTTCTGCACCTCGCTGAACAGCGTCGCGTTGAACGTGTTCATGAAGTTCTGCGCTTCGCCCGACCCGCGGAAGTCGGGAATGGCGATGGAGGCCTTCTCGGCGTTCTTCTCCACCGTGCCGCGGATCTGCTGTCCGCGAAGGAGCGCCCCCGGGGCGGCGCCGGCGGCCAGTATCGAAAGTGTGACCAGGTATCGTTTCATCGCAGGTTAAATCGGATCTCCACGCTGGCGGCGTCGCGGCCGTACTGCGGCGGCAGCGGCGGAAACGGAGCCGCCATGATCACCGCGCGTTGCGCCGAGACGTCGATGTTATAGTTTCCGCTGCTTTGCATGACGGTGGGCGTGCTCACCGAGCCGTCGCGGCGGATGTCGAAACTTACGATGGCCGGGCTGCGTTGCGATCGCGGATCGAGATTCGCGGTCTGCCATTTTTCCGCGATCCTCTGGATGACCAGGCTGGTGTAGGCTCCGTATTGCTGGCCGAAGACGCCCGCCCCCACCCCGATGCTGCCCCCGCCGTGCGGCATGCTGTACATGGGACTGGCGGCGGCCGCGCCCTCCACGCTGTAGAGCTGGTTGTCGCGCCACTGCTGCGGCAGATTGCGGCGCGCCACCGTCTGCGGCTGCTCGTGCGCGGGCTTGTCGCGCCACAGCGGAACCGCCTCCCGCTCCGGTTTGGGCGCGGGCTTCTCCCGTTTCTTCTCGGGAGGAGGCTCGGGGATCTGCGATTCGGTGTCGTGGGCCAGAGGGTTCACCTGACCGTTCCTTCCGGGAATCGGGATGGTCTTCACCACGGTGACCTCCACGGCGCCGCCGCCCGCCGTATTGCTGCCCCAGGTCTCACGGCTGGCGTGCGCCATCCATATGGTATAGACGCCGGCCAGCGCCAGAAAGCTCACGTGAAATACCGCCGACGCAATCAGCGGCTTTCGCAGCGACTCGTCCTGGTCCAGTATATCGGCGTGCGGCATGGCGGTGTCTCCGGCGCTACTTCCTCCCGGCCAGATCCTCCGGTTGCGTGACCATGTTCACTTTCAGTTTCGCGTCGCCGCAGGCGCTGACCACTTGCGCCAGCGCGTCCCAGATGACGCCGCGGTCGGCCTTGATGTACACCTCGCTGGCGTTTCCGAAGCGGTTGTGTACGGCCTCGCCGATGGCGTGGACGTTCACCGGCTGGTCATTCAAATAGGTGTTGCCGTCGCGCGTCACTGAGATCACCGGCATCTCCCGCGTGGTAGTCCGGTTCTGGCTCACCTTCGGCACTTCCACCTCCAGTCCAAACTCCATGACGTGCGCGGTGAGCATGAAGATGATCAGCAGCACCAGCACCACATCCACCAGCGGAATGATGTTGATGTCGGCCAGCGTGCTGCCGCCGCGGAAACGCCGCCCGCCGGACCCGTTCGAGGAACTGGAGCTGGAGAAAGCCATGCGTCTTTTCTTGCCTCTATTCCTCAGGAGTCGCGCTCGGTCAGGTTCAGGAACTCCAGCGCGAAGTCGTCCATACGCGCGCCGAATTCGCGGATGCTGCTGCCGAACCAGTTGTAGGCGACCGCGGCGGGGATGGCCGCGGCCAGCCCCAGCGCCGTGGTGATCAGCGCTTCGGCGATGCCCGGCGCAACCGCGCGCAGGCTGGCCGCTCCGGCGGCGCCCAGTCCCTGAAACGCGTCGATGATTCCCATCACCGTCCCAAACAACCCGATGAACGGCGAAACCGTCGCCGTGGTGGCGAGGATTGTCATGTTGCGCTCCAGCCGCGCGATCTCTTCGCTGACGCCGAGTTGCAGGGAGCGCTCGAGGGTGGTCTTGTTCTTCAGCGCGCCCCGCGACTTCATCTGCCGGTCCACTTCGCTATAGCCAAAATCGAACACCGCCACCAGCGGCGAGGCGCGGAACTGCTCGCTGGCTACGGCTACCGATTCGAGGCCGGTGGCCTTGCGGAAGGCGCGCAGGAAGCGCCGATTCGCGCCCCGCGCGTTGCGGAAGGAAGCCCATTTGGAGAAGATCACCGCCCACGAGAGCAGCGAGAAGATGAGCAGGACCACCATCACCACCCTGGCGATCGGGCCCGCGCTGCGCACCAGGTCCCACGTGCTCAGTTGCAGAAGGATGGCAAACAAAACAGGCAGTTCCTCCCTACTTGTTCATGATAGAACGGCGGACCGCGCCGCTGGCAAATAAAACGCGCGCTTGTGCAAATGTTTCATGGGGGAAAACAGGCTGAAGCCTGTGCCACCACGCGCTCACGAGCCTCTGACAAAAGGCGGTACAGCGCAGCTTCGCCGCAACCCATCGGCAGCGGCCTTGACCAGGGACGGAGCCGAACTGGTCCCTTTACTCCGGGGATGGGGTCTGCATTCGTGTTCGCTCGGGGTCAAGGCCGCCACCTGCCCCGCTCCGGAACCCGGAATCGTCGCGGGCCGCGAAGATTCCCGGCTTTAGTGGTAAAGACTTTTAGTCTGTGTCCATTGCAGCCCCGCTTGTGCTGGAGCATCTTTCCATCAACCGGCTGCTACAATGGGGAATCATCCCTCAGGAGGACGGGGCGCACGCGTTGCGGCCCCGGACACCCGGACAGAAAGGCTCTCACTCATGGTCGCCGCAACACAGCTACGCCCCGGCATGGTCATCAAGTTCAACAATGACCTGTACTCGATCTTCAGCATGACCCACCGCACGCCCGGCAACCTGCGCGGATTCGTTCAGGTGAAGATGCGCAACCTGCGCAGCGGCTCGCAGACGGAACACCGGTTTTCCTCCGAAGACCGCGTGGACCGCATCGCGCTGGACGAACGCGAGATGGAGTATCTGTACGACGACGGCGAGTTTTTCTACTTCATGGACACCGAGACCTTCGAACAGATGAGCCTGCCGAAGGAGCTGCTCGGCGACGCCGTGGACTATCTGATCTCGCAGTTGAAGGTGAACGTGGAGTTCTACGAGGGCAAGCCGATCAGCGTGGAGCTTCCCGCCACCGTGGACCTGACCGTGGCGGAGACCGAACCGGGCCTGAAGGGCGCCACCGTCTCGAATGTCACTAAAGCGGCGAAGATGGAGACCGGCCTCATGGTGCAGGTCCCGCCGTTCATCAACCCCGGCGAGAAGATCCGCATCAGCACGGCTGGCGGCACGTATCAGGAACGGGCGTAGGCGCTGTTTCAGAATCGCTCGCGTATTCTCCAGACCGTGAGGCGGCGAGAATCGAAGTAGCAGACGGTCTGCTGCGGTTCCAATGACCCCACCTTCCTCTCGCCATCAGACACTCGCATCCCGCCGCCGAGTCACCCACGCCGACCCTGCATTCGACCGCACTGCGCCGATCACAAGCGGCCATTCTGTCCAGGGGAATGCCGCTGCGCTGATCTGGTCGTCATTACAATTCCACGCCCTCTTCACGACCCACGCACGCGAATAGCAGTTCCGGTTGTGCCAGCAGCACATCCCACACGAATGACCAGGCATCAACGCCCACCTCTACGGTGCCCATCCATTTCGACAAGCCTGACTTGTTAAATCGTGGATTGGTGATGAGTGCGTACCTTATGCGGTCGTCAGCACCTCGAATGACGGCAGAAGCCGCACTCCCAACTTCCAGATCCGCAACAACCTCCGCCAGCAGCTTCTCGGTACTGAGATAGTGCATTTCCTTACCGGGTGCGTCGACGGAAATGTCATGTGGCGAAGGCAGACACAACCCGATGGCGGTCGCAATTGGTTGCGGTCGCTCTGCCCCGAACTCAATCACATATTGTGACAAACGATCAGCCTCACTCTGATTGTCGCCAATCCGAGCTTCGGTCACTTCGACCCTACGGAAATATCTCGCTCAGAATCCGTCCGATCGACCCGCTCGGTTCCTCCACGCGCAGGATGGTGGCCAGCGTCGGCGCGATGTCGTTCTCCGCGATCTTCTCGTCGTACTCGCCCGCGCGGATGCCCTCGCCCATGAAAACAATCGGCACGTGCGAATCGTAATTGAACGGCGTGCTGTGCGAAGTGCCGCTCGCGCCGAACAGATAATACGGCTCCTGCACCACCATCACGTCGCCCGACCGCTGCTCGTAAAACCCCCTGAGCACGGCCTTGTCGAGGTCGTCGCCGGTCACTTCCCCGTGCGCCAGTTGGGTGCGCGTATAGACGCGGAAAACGTGCGGCTGTTCCAGCAGCACCGCCGCCACGGTTCGTTCCACCGCCGCCGGCTCCAGCTTCTTATCGCGAATGAGCTGCCGGTTGAGATACAGCGTCCCTTCCGATCCGCCGGCGATCCACTTGCCCTCACCGTATTTCGCCGTCAGCGCTTCGGTCACCGCACCGAGCATCGCCACCTCCGACAGCCGTCCGCCGGGCATCTTGCGCGCCTGGTTCACCTCGGGGACCGGCGCCACGCCATGATCGGCGGTGAGCACCACCAGCGTGTTGCCCGCGCCCACGCGCTGGTCGATGAAGTCGAACAGGCGGCCCAGCAGACGATCCGTGCGGATGGAAATGTCGCGCACCTCGGGCGCGTCCGGACCCACGGCGTGGCCCACGTAGTCGTTCGACGAGAAGCTCACCGCCAAAAGGTCGGTGTCCTCATGCTGGCCCAGCTTCTCCTCCACCAGCGCGCGCTCGGTGAACTCCTCGATCATCTCGTTGCCCCAGGGCGTGGCCTCGATCGGACCGCAAAAGCGCACGTTCTCGACGCCGGCCACCATGGTGCAAAACGGCGTGGCCGACGCGTGTTTCGCGGCATCCCCGGCACCGAGCGGAAACCAGTTCGCGCCCAGGTACGTGAGGAACGGCCGCTGCCGATTGACGTCCTTCACCCACTCCGGCAGATCCGCCATGAAGTAGCTGCTGGTGACCCAGTTGTTAGAATCGGAATCGTACCAGTAGGCGGCGTCGGCGGTGTGGCCCACCGGGAGAATGGCGCTGCGGTCCTTGATGGAGATGCCGATGACCTTCCCATTGCGGCCCGCCATCTTGAGCTCGTCGCCCACCGTGCTGACCAGCAAACGGCGCGGCGACGAACCCGTTGCGCCCGGCGCGCCGCCCACCAGCTTCGTGTCCGGGTCGGAGACGCTGGTGACGGACTGGCCGCTCTCGCGGTCGAACCACTCGTTCGCGATGATGCCGCTGGACGACGGCGTGGCGCCGCTCAGGAATGTGGAGTGCCCCACCGCCGTCACCGTCGGAAAGTGGATGTGGTGCGCGTCGGTGAAGACCGCGCCGTGTTCCAGCAGGCGCGCGAGGCCGGCGTTGTAATCCTTGCGGAAGCGGAGCAGGTAATCGTAGCGGAACTGGTCGATCACCACCGCCAGAACGAGCTTCGGCGGCTTCGGGGTGGGCGCGGCAACGGCGCAAACAACAAGCAGGATTGCGGCGAGGAGTTTTCGCATGGGCGTCTCCCTATTATGAGAGCCGCGTGTGAAGATTCAATGACGCGCAGTGCGCGCACGGCCGTCTTCGATTCGCCCGATCAGCGGCGGGTCCTGCGCCCGGCAGCGCCGCTCGGCTTCACTGGCGTTCGCGGGGGCGAGAGCGATCAGCCACGTGGGGATGCTCTGGTCCGGCGTGGAGCCGCCGCCGATCACGGAACGGCCCGGGATGATGTCGGCGCGCACGCCCTCCATCCTCGCCAGCAGCTTCTCCGCGCGCGCGAATCTCGCCGGCACTCTGCGCGATCATGTGCAGCGCGGGAATCTGGTCCCAGCGCTCCAGCATCACGTTGCGCAGCGTGGTTTCGAGCGCCGCGTAGACCAGCTTGTCCACCCGCAGCGCGCGAAACAGCGGATTGCGCCGGATGCGCTGGACCAGCGCGGCATCTCCCGCAATGATGCCGGCCTGCGGCCCGCCCAGCAGCTTGTCGCCGCTGAAGCTCACCAGGCTCGCGCCGGCGCGGATGCTGGTCCCCACCAGCGGCTCCTCCACGCCGAAGGGCTTGAGGTCGGCCACGCAGCCGCTGCCCAGGTCTTCGTACACGGGGATGCCGCGCTCGCGCCCGAGAGCCATCAGGTCGGCGAGGTCGGGCCGGGCGGTGAATCCGGAGATGCGGAATTGCTGGGGTGTACGCGCAACAGCAGGCGGGTGCGCTCGCCGATGGCATCGGCGTAATCCTCGATGCGCGTCCGGTTCGTGGTGCCCACCTCGCGCAGCACGGCCCCGGAGCGCTGCATGATGTCGGGGATGCGGAAGCGGTCGCCGATTTCGATCAGCTCGCCCGCGGGAGACGATCATTTCGTGGCCGGCCGCCAGTTCGTTCAGCACCAGGAAGACCGCCGCCGCGTTGTTGTTCACCACGATGCCGGGGGTGCCGGTGACGCGCTGGATGAGCGAGGCGACATGCACGTCGCGCTTGCCACGGCGTCCGGTGGCCAAGTCGTATTCGAGATTCAGGTAATGGGGCAGCGGGCGCGTCCCAGGTTCGTGTGCAGCACCACGCCGGTGGCATTGATTACGCGCCGCAGAAAGGGCCGCTGGAGTGGGCCAGGGCCTCGGCGATGCGCCCCTCGATTTCGAAATTCGGCTCGCCCCCGGCCAGGATCTCCCGCCGCGCCTCGGCGATGGCCGCTCGCACTTCGGCAACCACCAGCGCCCGCGGAAGCTGCGGGTGCAACTCGGCCATGCGGAGGGAGATCTCCTCCACCGAAGGCAGATCGCGCAGCCGCGAGCCTTCACTCATAGCGCAGCGCCACCATGGGATCCACCCGCAGAGCCCGTATGGCGGGCGCGGCGGCGGCCACCACCGAGACCGCGCCCAATACACCCACGACGGCCGCAAACGAAACCGGATCGGCCGGACTCAGGCCGGGGACCAGAAACAGCGCCAGCGGACGCGTAGCCAGCCAGGCCAGCGCGAGCCCGGCGGCAGTTCCCGCCGCCACCATCCCCAGGCTCTGTCCGAACACCAGACGGATGACCTGCGCCGGCGTGGCCCCCAGCGCCACTCGAAGCCCGATCTCGCGAGTCCGCCTCACCACGGCATACAACAGGATGCCATAGAGTCCGATGGACGCCAGCACCAGACCCAGAATGCCGATGGAACCGAGCATGGCGGCCCCGGCACGGCTGGGCAGCAACGCGAGGCCAAGCGCGCCGCTCATGGGTTTCGTCTCCACCGCGGCCGATCCATCCAGTTGCATCAGGGTCGCGTTAACGGTTCGCGCCAGCGACGCGGGCGACGCGGCCGAACGGATCAGGAAGTTCACGTTGACCGGCTCGGCGGCGCCGAAGTACGGCTCGTACAACGCAGGACGGTCCCGCTCCCCAAGCGTGAGATACTTGCTGTTCTTTACGACGCCGACGACCAACAACGGCGCGTTATTCCCGGCCCACATCGTGTGGCCCACAGGATCCACCGTGCCGAAGGCGAGCGCCGCGAACGCCTGGTTGAGAATCACCGGCGAACCCTGGCCGTCCGCGTAAGCGAACTCGCGCCCGTGAAGGATGGGAATGCCCATGGTCCGGAAGTAGCCCGGGCTTACGCGGTTGTACTGAAACATCGTGTTTCGGGACTGTTTGCCGACATCGGTGCGCATGTCCTCGCCGCGCATAATGCTGTCGTTCAGAGGCACGCTCCGAGCCGCCGTTGCCGATTCGACGCCCGGCAGGCTTTCCAAACGCTCCAGCGCGGACTGTACCAGCAGCTCCTGCTTTCGCTGGTCCTTGTAGCTCTCCGGCACCAAGCGCATGGAAGCCCACAGGGTGCGATCGACGTCGAAGCCGGGATTCATGGTGGTGGCCCGGATGAGGTTGTGGAGAAACAGAAAACCGGTGGCCAGCAGCACCACCGAGACCGCAATCTGTCCACCCACCAGCGCGGCGCGCAAGTTCCAGACGCGGCCGGTCTGGTGTTCGTCCTGTTTCAGGGTGGCGCTCGCGCCGCCGCGAACCGCTTTGAAAGCTGGCAGGAGACCGGCAGCCAGAACAGTGATGAGCGCCAGACAGATGGAATAGATCAGCAGCGGCACGTCAGGCTCGATGACGAGCTGAATCGGAACCGGCAACGGGAGCCGATAACGGCCGAGCATGGCCGATCCGGCGATATCGATCAGCAGTCCCGCCGCGGTCCCCAGCGCGGCCAGCAAAAGACTCTCCGCAAGGAGATGGCGAACAATCCGCGAGCGCCTGGCGCCCAGCGAGAGCCGGATGGCCAGCTCCTGGGACCTGCTGGAAGCGCGGGCCAGCAACAGGCTGGCCACATTGGCGCAGGCGATCAGCAGCACCAGTCCGGCGACAAACATGACCATCGCGAAGAACGCGTAGATGGGCATCAGCATCTCGCGGCCGAAAGCCTCGATGCCGGTGACGCCGCTGACCGAGATCTCATTCGTGCGTTTCCATCCGCCGCCCGCCGGATGCAGCCGGTCCAACTCGCGACAGGCGCCTTGTAGGCGAGACCGCGCCTGCGCCAGGCTCATGTCCCGCGGCAGACGCGAGTACAGCATCAGCATGTCGTCGTCCTTTTGTACCGGAACATACAGGTCGGGCGAGAAGCCGATGCCGATGATGGTGCGATGATTGTCCGGCAGCACTCCCACCACCGTGAAGTGCCGCCCGTCGAGCAGCAGGCTGCGGCCAAGGACGGCCGGATCGGAACCGAGCCGTGTCCGCCATAGACCATTCGAGAGGACTACGGTGTCCTTCTCGCCTTCGGCGATGCCGCGTCCGAACGCCAGCGGCACGCCGGTCATCGTAAAGAAGTTGCTGGTAACCGTTGTCGTCCATAACGAGCGATTCTGGTCGCCGTTGCGCCAGTTCATCTGCGATTCCGGGTTGATGCCGGCGAGGTCGTCGAAGAGCTTCGCCTCGCGCAGAAAGCGATAATCCGATACGGGCGCGTGGCTGTTACCGCCGATGCGGATGGCGGCGAGCGTGGCCGCGTCGCGGCTCGACGGCTGATTGAACAACAGGCCGGTGGTGATGCTGAACAGCAGGGTGTTCGCGCCGATTCCCAGCGTCAGACACAGAATGCCGGTGAACGCGAATGCCGGGTTGCGCCGGAATGCGCGGGCGGCGTAGCGGAGGTCGGAGAGCAGTTCTTCGAGCCAGCGGAACTGCCAGGCGTCGCGGGCATCCTCGGATGCGCGGGCGGGCGATCCAAACTCGCGCCGCGCGGCAGCCAGCGCATCCTTGCGGGACATGCCGGATTGCTCCAGTTCATCGGCGCGGCACTCCACGTGGAAACGCATCTCGTCCTGAAGCTGGCGGTCGAAGCGCCCCCTTCCGAGGAGGTACGAGAACCGATGAGCGACTTCTCTCCACAAAGCCATTGGCGATCTCCTCAGGCCGTCTTCATCACCAGCCGGATGGCGTCCACCAGACGGTTGAACTCACCGGCCTCCTCGGCGAGCTGCCTGCGGCCTTCCGCGGTGAGGCGGTAGAAGCGGGCCTTGCGGTTGTTCTCCGAGGTGCCCCATTCGGCCTTGAGCCAGCCCTTCACCACCATGCGGTTGAGCGCCGGGTAGAGCGAGCCTTCCTCTACCGCGAGCACCTCGGCGGAGGTGTCCTTGATGCGGCGCGCGATGGCGTAGCCGTGCAGGGGCCCGCCGCGCAGGGTTCGCAGGATGAGCATGTAGAGGGTGCCGGGCAGCAGTTGCGGAGTCTCTGGCTGAGTCATTCCCTTGTCCTGACTATGTATAGCTTAGAAAGGGGAGTGCAGTCAATGGGCTAGCCCGGAACGGGCCGTTCCGGCGAGGCGTAACATAGAACCACAGTCGAAAATGCGACCGCTCCTAGTTGCCCTCTTCGCCACTACCGCATTCGCCCGCGTCACCATCTTCCCGCTCCCGCCCGAACTCCAATCCGGCCACTTCACCGTCACCATCAACGGCCAGCCCGCGCCCGTCGCCCACGCCGCGTCCAACTACTATTTCGTCAGCTTTGAGCTGCAGGGCGCGGCCACCGTCGCCATCACCGCGCCCACCGGCGACTACTGGGCGAAGGGCGTGGAAGTGCAGCCCTGGCGGCACAACATCCGCCCCCTCCGCGCCGGCCGCACCATCGCCTTCCGCATCGCGCAACCCATCAAGCTCTCCATCACCCGGCCCGGCGACTACTCCGCCACCTCCGAAATGCTGTTCCTCTTCGCCAACGCCCCCGAAGCGAACCCGCCGCGCGAGGGCGATCCCGGCGTGCGCTACTACGGCCCCGGCCTCCATCGCGAGAACATCGACGCAAAAAGCGGTGACACCATCTACCTCGCCGGCGGCGCCGTCATCTTCGGGGGCGTGAACGTGTGGGGCATCGAGAACGTGAAGATCCTCGGCCGCGGCATCGTCGTCTACGACGGCCCGCAGAACCCGGCCGACGACGAAGGCTGGCAGCACCGCCCCAACTGGCACGCCATCGTCATGGACAACGCGCGCAACATCGAAGTGAGCGGCATCGTCTGCGTGGTGCGCAGCCGCACCTGGATGATCCAGATGCAGGACTCGCACGGCGTCCGCTTCGACAACGTGAAGGTGATCGGCGGTTGCCCCGGCAACGCCAATCAGGATGGCATGGATTTTCTCGGCTCGGGCGACGCCGTCGTGCGCGATTGCTTCATCCGCGCCTCCGACGACGTCTTCGCGCTGCAGGGCAACTGGCTCGGCTATGGCGAGGCGAACTGGACCACGCCCGGCCACGACACCGGCAACATCACGGTGGAGGATTCCGTTCTCTCCACCAGCATCTCCAACGTGGTGCGTGTGAACTGGCCGCGCAAACAGTTCAACAGCGGTACATTCGCCATGCGCGATTCCGACGTGATCCACATGGGCATGGGCGCGTGCGTGGTTCCCTTCGCGTTGCTGGAGATCTGGGCCGACCCCGGCGGCAGCGGCATTCACTCCGGCTATCTGCTCGACAACATCCGCCTGGAGGATTGGTATTCTCTGCTCCAGCTTCGCCAGCCCAATCCCCGCATCCACGACGTGAAGCTGCGCGACATATGGGCTCTCGACGGATCGTCCCTCGTACCGTCGGTTTTCTCCGGGGCCGTGGACGGCGTGACGTTCGAGAACGTGAAGGTAGGGGATCTCCCTCTGGAAGTGTCGTCGGGCGCGACGCCTCCCACGCGGACCACGGGCGACGGGCCGCACGCTGCCTTCACGGTGACCCCGAACGTGGTCCGCCCGCATCAGAAGGTCCGCTTTGCCGCGTCCGCCGGAAAGAGTGTCACCTATACGTGGCTGTTCGGCGATGGCACGTCGGCAAGGGGGCGCACGGTGCGCCACGCCTTCCCCGATGCTGAGGGCACCCTGCGGGACGGCTCGGGCCGCTTCCGCGTGTTGCTGAAGGTGACCGATGCGCACGGCCGGTCCGACTGGGCCTCGCACCCGGTCATCGTGACCGCGTCGTTGCAGCCTCCCGACCCCATTGCCAGCGCCGCGCCCGGCCTCCATTACCGCTATTACGAAGGCTCCTGGAGCCGCCTGCCAAAGTTCGAGGATCTGACCACCCTGACCAGCGGAATCGCCCCGAATCTCGAACTCGCGGTGCGCCTGCGCGAGGACGACTACGCCCTGGTCTTCGAAGGTTACATCGCGATTCCAACCGATGGCGGCTACACCTTCACGCTGCTATCGAGGGACGGCGGCGAGTTGGAGATCGGAGGCGCGGTTGTTGCCGCCAGCCCCGCGCCGGTGGCCCAGGTCTGCGGATCGGCGGGCGACATGGTGCAGGCGGTGCGCGGCAGCATCGGGTTGAAGGCCGGCCTGCACGCCATCCGCATCGCCATCACCGCTGCCGACGGCCCCGCCGGTTTCGGCCTGAGATGGGAAGGCCCCGGTGTGCCCCTGGCAGACGTTCCCGCCAGTGCTCTGTTCCACGCAATTCGGTGACGTACACCTCATTTCCCAATTACACCCGGCCACCGAAATTGGGAAATGAGGTGTACGTCACCGAATTAGCCGCAAATAGCAGTACAGCGGCCACGCGTGCGCGTGTGCGCAATAAACCGGATTCTCCGACAGGCCTTCCGACGGCAGCAGCGACGAATCCAGGCTGTCGGACGCGGACCATCGCCCGGCCCAATACTGTGGAAACCGCCGCGCGAAGTTCGCGAACGTCATGCGCTTGAGCAGGCCCATAGCGGCCGCATGGTCAAACGTGGCCACGCCCAGAATCAGCGGCCCGTTCAGCGCGTACCAGAATCCGCCGTTCTCGCGCGAACCGGCCTTCGTCCCCGGCTTCGCCACCGGCTTTTCGATCTGCCGCGCACCCAGCGCTTCCTCGGCCAGCAGACGCCGCTGAACCTCGCCGAACAGCGCACGTTTCTTCTCCTCGCCGAACTCCGGCATCAGCATAGCGAAGCCCACCGGTTCCAGCCACAGGTCGTTTTCGCCGTACACCTCGCCCGGCCGGATCCATGCCCGCCGCGGGAACATCCGCGTCCCGAGGTCCAGCAGAAAGGCCCGCGCCAATTGTAACCGGTACTCCGTCATTGCACCCCAAAGCTCGGCCGAGTCCGGGGCCAGCGCCTCCAGCATGCCGCACATGTTTGCCAGAATCGCCACTGCCATCGCCGTGTTCATGTGCGATTCCGCCGACGTGAACATGATGTTGTACGGCATGTTCGTCGGCCAGAAGTAGAACATGTCGTTCCAGTCGGAGTTCCACAACCGCACCAGCCCGTGGGCGCCCACGCCGATGCGATCCCGCAAAAAAAGAAACGCCTCGCGCACGCGATCGAGCCCCGTGCCAGTCGCCGAACGCTCCAGCGGGTAGTAGCCGATCTGCTCCGTCAGAATCGACGCGTCTTTGGTGACTCGCAGATACTCGGCCAGCAACATGAGGAACCAGAGCTGCTGATCGCTGGTGAGCATCGCTCCGTGCGCTGCCCATCCGAAGCCCTCGTCCCCGAGCTTGACCTCGCCGTCGGGCAGCATCCGCTTCATGATGAACCGCAGCACCGATCGCGCCAGCGCCGGGTTGGTGTGGCAGAGCGGCAGCGCGTGCTGCGCCAGATCGCGGCTGCTGAGCATCTGGCCCCAGCCATAGTCGTAGACGGTCCCCTGCGGAACCACAGTTTCGTCGTAGTACTCGCGCCAGGTGGCCAAGGCCTCCAGCGTGGCCGCGTTCCAGCGCATCTCGCGCCGAAGCTGCGCATCCGTCTCGCCGGCAAAAGCCGGAACCACGCGAAGCCATTCTGCCCGCGAATCCATCAGCGCCTGCGAGGCGAGCGCTTCGATGGCCGAAACATCACGAGAATACCCCACCACGAAGCGGAGTTCCTTCTCGCCCTCCGGACTGAGTTGCACATCGGCGCGCACCCCCAGCCATTCCCGGTCCTGCGATAACCGGAGCGACGGCGTGACTGCCTTCAGGAACAGCGACGGCGGTGCGCTGTCGAACCTGGACATCTGCCCGGCGGGCGCGAGTCCGAGGAGCCGTTTCGCCTCCGCGTGAACATCGGCGCGAAGAATGCCGTGCGCTTCGTCGTTCACCACTTCCTGTGTGTCAGTGACCAGGCCTCGCTGCTCCGCCCACGGCGCCAGGATCGGTTCGTAGTGAGCGCGCACTCTCTCCGAATATGCGAGGTTGAGCGAGGCCCCGCCCGTGTTGCGCAGCCGCACCGTCACCAGGAAAGCCGAGGTGCCCTCGCCGGGCCTCATGGAGGGACGGACCGAAAGCGTGCGCGTCACCGTCAGTTCGGGCGTCACCCGATGATCGTAGCGACCGAAGCCGATGCCGAACAACCTGCGGGCGTCAGCGTCGCCGATCAGTTCATGCCGCTCGCCCCCGATGTCAACCGCGGCCTCGTTCTCGCCATTCATCCGCGCCCACGCGCGCTCGCCGGTGAGAATCTCGTATCGCCCGCTGGCATGAACGAACAGTGTCAGCCGGTAGTTCCCCAGCAGGAAGAAAGGATCGTCGGGAACGTTGGCCGTGTGAAACGACAAAGGCCCGGTGTACCGATAGCACGGCAGCCCCTGCTCGTCGTCCTCCCATTCGCCCAGCGAAGTCGCACCGGCCGCCCCGCCGCCAATCGCCATCGCCCCCGCGACGCCGAGAAAACTCCGCCGCTCCATCAGGACACCTCTCTGCGCCTTGTTCCATGCGGACGGGGCAAAATGGGGACAGACTTACTGATGTGGTTCAGCCACCATACGCGCACGCAGTAGTCTGTCCACAGTTTTGCCCCGTCATTCGTAGCCAATAAGCGTCACCACCGCCTGGGCCTCGGCCGAGCGGCCCTCTCCCACCGGCCCCACCTTCTCCGCGGTCTTGAACTTTACCGACACGCGCTCCACGTCGAGCTCCAGCGCCTCGGCCAGCTTTTGCCGGATCGCCATGCGGTAGTCTTTCAGCTTCGGGCGCTCCAGAATCACCGTGGAATCGACGTTGACCGGCGTGAATCCTCGCTGCCGCGCCAGCTCGCGCGCGTGCCGCAGGAACACCAGCGAATCGCAGTGCTTCCAGCGTGGGTCGGAATCGGGAAAGTGCATGCCGATATCGCCCAGAGCGAGGGCGCCCAGAATGGCGTCGGTGATGGCGTGCGCCAGAACGTCGGCGTCGGAGTGGCCTTCCAGACCGAACTCGCAGGGCACCGTGACGCCGCCCAGAATCAGTGGGCGGCCGGGAGCGATCCGATGCACGTCCCAGCCCTGGCCGAAACGGTATTCCGCCATCAGGTCCGGCTCGCCACTTTCGCCGTCTCCTCGGAGAGGAACAGGCGCGCCAGCTCCATGTCGGAAGGCCTGGTGATCTTGATATTGCGGTCGCTTCCCGGCACCACGTGCACGTCCACGTCGAGCCGCTCCACCAGGCTCGATTCGTCGCTGCCGATGAAGCCATCCTCGCGCGCTTTGTCGAAGCCGCTGCGCAGCAGGTCGTAGCGGAAAACCTGCGGCGTCTGCGCCAGCATCAAGCGCTCCCGCGGGATGGTGGCCCGGACCTTGTTTAGATGCACCTGCTTCACCGTGTCCACCGGAACGATACCGACAATGGCCGCGCCTGTGGCCGCAGCTTCGGCAATCGCCTTCTCGATGGTCTCGATCTCGATGAAGGGGCGCACGGCGTCGTGGACGGCCACCAGATCGGTATCCGGCGCGATGGCCGCCAGCGCGTTCTCCACCGATTGCTGCCGCGAGTCGCCGCCCTCGACCAGACGCACTGGCTTGGAGAAGCCTTCCTGACGCAGCATTTCCGCCGCCCACTCGGAGTCCTCCGGCCGCAGCGCCACCACGATCTCGCTGACCGAAGGCGATGCGACAAACCTGCGAATGGTGTGCAGCAGGATGGGCGAGCCCTCCAGCAGCATGAACTGCTTGCGGCTGGTGCCGAATTTTTCGGGCGACGAGCGGCCCATCCTGGTACCGAGGCCCGCGGCCGGCAGAATTACGGAAACTCTCATATCTCCAAGGTCAACCCGTGGTGCTCACACCCGATCCGCGCTCGACGGGAGCGCCCGGCGCGTTGTCGCGCGACCGGTCGTGACGCTCCACCGCTTGCGACTTGTCGTGAATGGCGTGGACGCGCTCGTCGAAGCGGCCGAAGATCATTTTACCCGCTGTGGTTTGCAGTACGCTGGTGACGGAAATGTCCACGGTGCGCGAGATCATCTTGCGCGCGTTGTCCACCACCACCATGGTGCCGTCGTCCAGGTAAGCCACGCCCTGGTTGTATTCCTTGCCTTCCTTCAAAATGAAGACGCGCATGATCTCGCCCGGCAGCACGATGGGCTTCAGCGCGTTGGCCAGCTCGTTGATGTTGAGCACCTCGACGCCGTGCAGTTGCGCCACCTTGTTGAGGTTGAAATCGTTGGTGACGATCTTGCAACTGTAGAGCCGCCCCAGCTCGATCAGTTTCATGTCGACTTCGCGGATGTTGGGGAAGTCGTCCTCGATGATCTGAACGTGCAGGTGCGGCACCTTTTGAATCCGCTGCAGAATGTCCAGGCCCCGCCGGCCGCGATTGCGCTTGAGCGAATCGGCCGAATCGGCCACCAGTTGCAGCTCCCGCAACACGAACTGCGGAATCACCAGAGAGCCGTCCAGAAAGCCGGTCTCCACGATGTCCGCGATGCGGCCGTCGATGATCACGCTGGTGTCGAGAATCTTGAACGACGTCCGGACGTTCTCCTCGCCCCCGAACAGGCCGCCGAGCGCGGCGAGATTCAGCATGTCGCCCTTGCTGGCGCCCACGACGAGGCCGACGTAGGACATCCACAGCAGGAGCGCTACCTGGAGAAACGAGACGGTTGGGTGATGTTCGGGGTTGGGGAAGGCGCTTCCGAGAATCAGGGTCGCCAGATAGGCGCCCATGATGCCCAGAGTCGATCCGATAGCGGCCCCAATGAGACGCTTGAGACTGACCTTCCTTACCTGAAACTCGAAAAAGACGATTCCTACGCCCAGGAGGACGCCCGCAACTCCGGTCGCGTAAGGACTATAGCGGTCCAGACCGAATGGTCGTAGGAAGAAAGCTGCACAGCCCAGCAATAGAACAAAAAGACCACGAAAGAATAGTAAGTTGTCCACAGAACCACCACCTGATGGGCGGATGAAGAACAGATAGCTGGCATGGAACCTGAATTCCCGCGTCTGGATTATACCACCGAACCGGGGCGCGCCCTCGATAATTGAATGACTTAGAGCTGGTTGAAAAAGACATGTTGCTAACCGCGTGCGGACGCGCGCGGCCCCGTAAGTCGTTCATTATGAATGGGCTGTTTCCGAGACGCGACCGTCGGGGGACAGCTGGCAGGCTCGGGAACGCCGGCGCTGGAGGGGATAACTGTGTACGGGAACCCCGACGAACACACCGGCAACGATCAGAGAGCTTTGGCGAGCTCTTCGGCGAAGGCGCTGTGGCCGCCCTGGGCCTGATTCGGGCGTTTGTGCTTGCGCCCGCCACGCTCGCGGCGCGGCCGCTCGAAGCTGGCTGCGGGTCCGGCCGCAGGTCCGGCCGCGGGCCCGGCCGAAGGCACACCGGTAGGGTGGGTGACGCCGATGGCGCTCCTCAGTCCCACTGGCGGCTGACCCCTTTGCCGGGGCGGCTGAGCCGGGTTCGCACGCAGGAGGCGATCTTCCAACGGCGCCCGGTCAAAGCGGCGGATGATGGACTGCATCTCTTCGGAGTTCGGGGCATCGATGAATGCGAAGCCCTTGGACTCCTGCGTCTCGGGGTTGCGGATGACTTTGATGGAATCGGCGACCAGACTCTCGGCACCGAGCCAGGACCTGATATCGTCGGCGGTTACCCAGACAGGCAGGTTTCCAAGGAAAACGGTATAGCTCATTCTGAGGTTATTTAGCTCCGTTGCGGATTCGGGGGACTCGCTTCCCGGCTGGGGCCCATGAAAGCTATCTTCACAATAACACAGGCCGCCCGCGGCGGTAAACGCCAAACTGCACCTATGTCGCTGTTTTCATTGACAAAAAGTTTGGCGTCTGCCGCTGTGACTCATCGACCGGTACCATCACCTCATCAACTGGCGGCGCATGTTATCGAGCGACACCTGCATGGACGTCAACGCCGGCAGATCCCGGGCCCGCACGTCTCCCACGATGTCGAGGAACAGCGAAACCAGCTCCGGATCGCGCCAGCCCTTCTCCACCTCCTGCATCATCACCGCCGCGGCTTCCTCGTGCGTCAGCGCCTGCTTGTAGGATCGCGCCGTGGTGAGTGCGTCGTAGATATCGGCAACCTGCAGGACTCGGGCCAGCAGCGGCACGTCCTCGCCGCACCGCCCGTCCGGATACCCGCTCCCATCCCAGCGTTCATGATGGCTGCGAATGATCGGCAGTACCAGAGTCAGGCTTTTCATCGGACGGCAAATCTCTTCCCCTATAGTGGTGTGGCTGCGCATGACCACCCATTCCTCCACCGTAAGGGCGCCCCTCTTGAACAGAATCGCGTCGGGAACCCCGATCTTCCCGATGTCGTGCATGTAGCCGCCTCGATACAGGGCGCGCAGCTCGGTGCGGGACAGGCCCAGAGCCTCGCCCAGCGCGACGCTGTAGGTGGCCAGCCGCTGGCAATGCAGCCCGGTATAGTGGTCGCGCTGCTCCACCGCCTGCGCCAGTGCAAACAGGATGCTCTCGGCTTCCTCCAGCGAATCGATGAGCGCCTTGTTGCGCAGCATCGAGCGGATTCGCGCCCGCAGAACGGCCGGATGCAGCGGCTTGGTGAGGAATTCGTCGGCGCCCGAAGTGATGCCCACCACCTCGTTCTCAAAACCCTGCACGCTGGTCATCATCAGCACGGGAATGAACCGCGTTCGGCGGTCCGCCTTCAGGCGGCGGCAGAACTCCGGCCCGCCCATCTCCGGCAGCATCAGGTCCAGGATAACCAGGTCTACTTTGTCCGACAGCAGAATCTCCAGCGCTTCCACCGCCTTGTGGCATTCCACGATGTGATAGGACGTGGTCTTCAGCATGGCCCGGATGAGGCGCCGGTTGATTTCGTTGTCGTCGACGATCAGAATCGCGGGCGGACCGGTGGTGGAATCCTCCCACTCGGCTGTGCCGACCTCCACGCCCGTGATTAGCTCTTCCGGCATGTCCTTCCGCTCAGGTCCGGTACCTGCCCGACACAGGTACTATCGGAGTTTCGCCGCACAAGTTTAGGGGCCCGCGGGGGGGCGTGGTTCGCTGACAGGCTTCGCCGCGGCCGCATCTTGCGACAGGCGCTTCAGGATGCTTGAAACGTAATCCTGCGTTTCCGTTATGTCCGGGACGCCCCCGCTCTGATCCACCCGGTCGCCACCGGCATTGTAGGCTCCCAACGCCAGCTTCGTATCGCCGCCGTACTTGTCCAGCAACATCCTGAGCAGCTTCGCCCCTGCGCTCACGTTCTGGGCGGGATCGAATGGATCGACGATATGAAACTCATCCGCCGTGGAGGGCAGGAGCTGCATTAATCCCTCGGCGCCTTTGACCGACAACGCACAGGGTTTGAAGGCCGACTCCTGTTCCATCACCGCGCGAATCAGCTCGGGCTTCACTCCCTCTTTTTTGGCCGCGGTGTCCACCAGCGCGTTGACATCCTTCGCGGGCAGCGGATCGCAATCCGGTGGCGGGGCCGCAAGAGCGGCAGCAAAATCGGGCGAACTCGGCCATTCCACGGTGAAGAAAGACGGCGGCGCGGTCACGCCTGGTGAGGGAGCGGGGGCGGTCCCGACCGCTGCGCTTGCCGCCGCTGCGCTTGCCGCCGCTGCGCTTGTCGCCGCTGTGCTTGTCGCCGGTACCCCCGTGGCAGAGCCACCCGTGGCCGGGGCGGCCCCATGAACCGTCGTGCCCACCTGCCGTCGAACCGACTCCTTCTGCTTCTCTATGGAGGGCTGCATGGCAGCCCGAATGGCGTCCGAATTCTGGGCCTGCGCCTCGACGCACGCCAGCAAACCGACCGCTGCGCAGAGCAATCGCATACCCATCCCATCGGCGTCGCCAGCCCTTTGCTGCATACCACCAGATGGGGGGAGATCCGGGGATACCCCGCCGTTTCCCGCAACTTGCGGATGTTACATTGGACGTGACACCCCACGTGCAGCTCGTCCCCGTCGTTTTCATCTTCGGTCTCGGCCTGACCGGCGTCCTGCTCGGCATGTGGCTGGAACAGATCCCCCGCGTCTCCCGGATCATGCTCCTGCTGAGCGGCGGTTTGCTGGTGGTCATCCCGTTGTTTCTGGTGGCGCCGGAGCTGGCTGCGCACTACGGATGGGCCGGCGGGCTGCTCTGGATGGCGCTCGGCTTCGCGGCGCTGTGGCTCATTAACCGCTATGTGTACCCGCTCTGCCCGGCGTGCGCGCACAACCACGACCACGATGCCTGCGCCGTTCCGCTCCACGGGTTCGCGGCGCCGCTGGTAATCGCGTCCGGCCTGCACAGTTTCATGGACGGCTGGAGCCTGGTGGCAAGCCGGCTGGATCCCTCGCAGGCGCTTCAACTCGCTTTCCTGGTGGGCATCACGGTGCACAAGCTGCCGGAGGGACTGGCGCTGGGGGCCATTCTGCGGGCCTCGCTTCGCTCCCGGTGGCGGGTGGCCGGCGGCGGCGCTCTGGCTCAGTTCATGACCGTCGCGGGTGGCGCCGTGGCGCTGTGGCTGGCCGCGTGGACGGGCGCACGATGGTCCGGGGCGTTCCTCGGGCTCGCCGGCGGCACCTTCCTGTACCTCGGTTACCACACCCTGGAAGCCGAGTGGAAGAGGCGCGCCGCGGCGCGTTGAGTCGCGAAACGCGCCCGGCTGCCGGTCTTGTCAAACTGCCTTCCCGAGGATTCGTTAGAGCGACCGCTTCCCGCCCACTGGCACGACAGGCGCACGTCAGTGGCGCGCGCGACTACAGGTCATTCATATCGCAAGGAACTCATCGGATCGACCTTTGCCGCCCGGTGCGCGGGGACATAGCTGGCCACCAGAGCCACAACCGCCAACAAGATAGACACGGTTGCCAGAGTGGCTGCATCGAGCGGCCCCACGCCATAAAGCAGGCTCGCGATCAGGCGTGCCAGCAGCGCTGCCACAACTAAGCCGAGGCCAATGCCAACGCCGACCAGCTTCGCCGCCTGTCGGAGGACAAGCCGAAGCACAGCGCCGCGGCTTGCTCCAACTGCCATGCGGATGCCGAACTCCCGTATGCGCTGGCTCACCAGATAGCTCATCACGCCATACAGGCCGATGGAAGCGACAAAGAGCGCCAGCAGTGCGAACATCACAATCACGGTCGTTCGGAAACGAGATTGCCCTACCGAGCCGAAAACAATCTGTTTCATGGTTTCGATCTGATCCACCGGCACGTTTGGATCGACCTCGGCCACGGCCCGGCGCAGAGCGTTCACGACATTCGCCGGTTCAATCGAAGTGCGCAGGACAATGGTCGGGCGAGCCTCCACGTTCGGGACCTGGCCATACGGAACGTACATCTCCGGCTCCGGTTTCGTGCCCAGAGCTTCATGATGTACGTCACCGACCACGCCCACCACGCTTCGCCACGCTGCGCCGGCAAACCGCACCCGCCGTCCCACCGGATTCTGCCGGCCCCACCAGGTGCGCGCCATGGTCTCATTGATAGCCACAACGAGCGGGCTGTCCTCGGTATCGCCGGTGCTGAAACCACGCCCGCGCTCGACCGGAATGCCCATGGTCTCGAAGTATCCCGCGCTCACTGGCCGGTAGTTCGCCATGTCGTACACGCCTTCCGGCCTGGGCGGACGCCCCTCGATAATAAAGGCCCAGGAATTGTCGGTGCCGCTCAGTGGCAGATACGCCGTGAACGCGGCCGATTGCACGCCGGAAATGTCGCGCACGTGCCCAAGCAACTCGCGCTGGAACGTGGAGATCCGCCGATGCTGGCCAATTCCAAACTTGTACCCGTTCGTGTACTGCGGCGGGAGCGAAAGCCGGGCCGTGAGAACTTGCTCTGTCCGAAATCCCGGGGAAACCTGAAGCAGTGTCCAAAGGCTTTTCGTCATCAGACCGGCGCCGATCAGCAGGACCATAGCGATCGCCACCTGCCCGGCGATGAGCGCGCCGCGCAGCCGCGACTGACCGGCCGCGACGATGCGCCCGCTTTGTTTGAGCGAATCGTTCGCGCTCACACGCCATGTCTGAAACAAGGGAACCAGACCGAACACGATTCCTGTCATCAGCGCCACCAGGCTGGTGAATGCGAGCACTCGCCCATCCACGGCGATCTCCGATGTACGAGGAAGATCGGTCGGCAAATGGCGCACCAGCGCGGGCACGCTCAGGAATGCGATAACCGCACCGAGCACGCCGCCAGCCACGGCGAGAACCATGCTTTCCGTCAATAGCTGGCGGGCGAGCCGGCGGCGGCTTGCGCCCAACGCCACGCGCAGGCTCATTTCCTTCTGGCGTGCCGCCGCGCGCGTCAGCAGCAGATTGGCGATGTTGGCGCAGGCGATCAGGAACACCATGCCCACCGCGGCCAGAAGCGTGAACAGCGCCGTTCGAACGTTGGCCACCACGTGCTGGCCCAGCGGAACGGCCGCGATGCCCATTTGCTTGTCATCATCCGGGTACATGCGCTGCAGATTGCCGGCGATTCGGTTCAGGTCGGCCTGGGCCTGCGCCGGCGCAACTCCGGGCTTGAGCCTTGCGAACACGCACAAAGGGTGCGTGCCGCGTTGCCAGGGTTCAGGAGGAGAAGGCAGGGCCAGGGGCGTCCAGAGGTCGAATCGATTGCGCGCCTGAAAGTCCGAAGCCTTGCTCGCCAGCGAGAAGTCGCGGGGCAGCACGCCGACAACCGTGTAGCTGCCGTTGTTCAGCGTAAGCGGCCTTCCGACAACGTCGGGCCGGGCGCTAAAATACCGTGTCCACGCCGAGTAGCTGAGCACCACCACCTGATTGCGCCCGGGGTGGTCCTCTTCCGCCAGGAAGTCGCGTCCCAGCGCCATGCGCACGCCAAACAACGAGAAGAAGCCGGAGGAAACAGCGGCGCCCGCGAGGCGTTGCGGCTCGCTGGCGCCGTTCAGGATGAAGTCCGGATATGGGTCGATCGCCGCCATTCGGGAAAACGAGCGGCTCTGCGCACGCCAGTCGAAGAAATTCGCCGGGGCCACGGTTCCCAGTGTTCCGTCGAAAATGTTCTTTTCCCAAAGCATCACAAGGCGGTCGGGATCGGGATAGGGCAGGGGTTTCAGCAGTACGCCGTTCACCACCGTGAAGATGGTGGTGTTCGCGCCGATGCCCAGCGCCAGCGTCAGTACCGCTACCAGCGAGAAGCCGGCATTCCTTGTCAGGCTCCGAAGAGCATAACGAAGGTCCTGCATCAGAATTACCATAAAAAACCCGATTCTGATTTCGCGAACGTTCTCTTTCACCTGCTCGAAGCCTCCGAGCTCCCGGCGAGCTTCCCGCAACGCCTCTTCGCGAGGCGTTCCGCACCGCACTTTCTCGGCTGCCACAAGTTCGAGATAGCTGCGGATTTCTTCATCAAGCTCCAGATCGACACGTTCCCTACGGAACATGTTTCGCCAGAGCGCGGTCAATTGGGGGAACACAAAGCCTCCTAAGTGGCCCGCAAAGCGCTGGCCATCGCGAGGGAGATCCGTTCCCAACGCTCCGACTCCGCGTGGAGCTGCTTCCTGCCCAGCGCAGTCAAACGATAAAACCTGGCGCGTCGGTTGGTTTCCGATTCGCCCCAGGACGAGGTGAGCCAACCTGCCTCCTCCATCCGATGCAGAGCGGGAAACAGGGAGCCCGCTTTTACATCGAACGTTCCATTTGTGATCTGGCCGATGCGCCGCGATATGCCCATCCCATGCCTCTGTTCGAGCGCAAGCGACTTCAGGATCAACAAATCGAGTGTTCCTTGCAGAAGCTCGGATTGTGGGGAGGCCATGCGATCTCCTATAGATATCCTATAAGAAGGTTAGCACGCCTCTTATAGACTGTCAATAGGAGCGCGGAGCGCGTGTCGTTAGTATGTGAGTTGTCCGGTCCAATTCACACGTGATCTGTCCGCATAGCCGGTGGGCGGGTGATGCTGGGTGGTGGATGAAACCTGGCAGTGTTCGGCCGCCGAGATGGAGCGGATG